>Ga0210014_1000056_pt1 | contig 94327 bp, 105 predicted proteins | sample CryGeymeta201519_FD_183983 | JGI IMG/M metagenome (GOLD analysis project Ga0210014, IMG submission 183983) | Groundwater microbial communities from Crystal Geyser aquifers in Utah, USA - Crystal Geyser metaG 2015-19 (SPAdes) (version 2) | ecosystem: Environmental > Aquatic > Deep subsurface >...
GCATAAGCTGCTGCGTCGTTCTTGCCTTTGGCCGGAATGGCAAAGGTGTCGATCCAGCCCAGGGCACCGGACTTGGGCGCGATGAACTGGATTTCAGCCTTCTCGCCATTGAGCTTCCAGCCGCCCGTGTCCCACATCATGGCACCGACGATTTCGCCGCTGCGCATGCCGTTGAGCAACTGGTCTTTGTTGTCCCAGAAGAATTTCAGGTTGCCCTTGCAGGCGGTGACGGTCTTGCCCACGTCATCCATCAACGCGGTGTAGGCCTTGGGGTTGTTGTACAGCGCAAACGGGTCTTTGCCAGAGGCGAAGGCAAACGCCAGCAAGGTCGGACGTTTCAGGCGCACGGCGGTTTTGCCTTTGACATCGGCACGGCACAGGTCCGGGTAATCAGCCATTTTGGTCAAGCTGGTGTTCACCACCAAGCCGTCGGTGCCCCAGATGTGCGGCAGGCCGTAGACCTTGCCACCCAAAGTGGTGTTTTTCTTGGTGGCTTCAAGCATGCTGGGAATGAACAGCTCGCTCTTGATCTGCTTCAAATCCATCGCTTTGTAGATGCCAAACTCGGCCTGCGGGCCGGTGATGCGGTCTTGCGAGGGTTGGGCCAAATCAAAGCCTGCGCCGCCCGTGGCACGCAGCTTGGAGATCATTTCTTCGTTGTTGGACAGGGTGATTTCCACCTTGTAGCCCGACTCTTTTTCGAACTGCGCCACCACGTCTTTGGGCGCGTAGTCAGCCCAGGTGAGCAGACGCAGGGTCTTGTCCTGGGCCAGGGCCGAGCCGGCGCAGCCCAGCATGGCGATACCAGCGGCGATCAGTGTGTAGCGGAGTTTCATGAATGACATTCCTTGGGTTGGTAAGAGAGATGTAGAGAAAATTCAGACGTGAACGGCTGAAGTCGCCATACTATGTCAGAAAAAAGTCATTTTGATGTCACAAGCATTCGCGATTCATCGAGTTTTCCCTTGCGCTCGTGTTGTCGGTAACATGGACGCCGTCATCGTACCCAAGGATTGAACCATGCCAGTCATTGTTGTCGCCAACCCCAAGGGAGGCGTGGGCAAGTCCACTTTGTCCACCCACATTGCCGGCTACTTCGCCAGCCAGAACCAGCGTGTGATGCTGGGTGATGCCGACCGGCAGCAGTCCAGCCAACTCTGGTTGTCGCTGCGGCCGACTACGGCGCGCGCCATCGCCAGTTGGGAAATCGGCGACGACCAGATTGCCAAGCCGCCCAAAGGCACTACGCACGCGGTGATCGATACACCTGCGGGCTTGCACGGCAAGCGCCTCAAGGAAGTGCTCAGGCTCGCGCACAAGGTGGTGGTGCCGCTGCAGCCCAGCGTGTTTGACATTTTTGCCACGCGCGACTTTCTGGACGAGCTGGCCGAACGCGTCAAGACCAGCCAGACGCAGGTGTGCATCGTCGCCATGCGGGTCGATGAACGCACCCGCGCGGCCGAGCAGTTGCGCAACTTTGTTGCCACCACAGGTTTGCCGGTGCTGGGCACGCTGCGCGACACGCAAAACTACGTGCAACTGGCCGCGCACGGCCTGACGGTGTTTGACCTGGCCCCCGAGCGCGTGGCGCGTGACCTGGAGCAATGGCAGCCGATTTGCCGCTGGCTGGATGCGTAAACCCTAGCTCAAATGCTTGCCCACCAACCCGGTGAGCGCAAACATACCCACGCTGGGTTGACCCAGTACCGCCAGCAATTTGTCATCGGCCACGATGGTGCGTTTGTCTTTGGGATCTTGCAGGTTGTGGGCTTTGATGTACTCCCACAGTTTCTTGATGGCCTGAGGTCGCGAGATGGGTTCTGCCCCAATCACCGCCGCCAGTGCGGCGCTGGGCGTGGTGCCTGCCGTGCCTGCTGCGGGTGCTTTGCGCGGCGCTTTGGGCGCGGCTGCCTTGGCGACTTTCTTGGCTGGCGCTTTTAAGGCTTTTATGCCTGTAGCCCTTTCTGCACCTACGGAAGCAGCTCCTTTAGTTGCAGCAACAGCGGCTTTGGTCAGTGGTGCTGTAGCACCTTTGCGTGGTGGAAATTTGCTTGGGGCAAACTCAAAATTGACCTTGCCTGCCTCCGCATCCCAGGCCAGCATGGCCTTGAAGGCGCGCCGGGTGCGCATCGACACAAACTTGTCGAGCAAGTCGGTCTTGCCAGTCGTCAGCAACTTGACGATCTGCGCGCGCTCGATCGGTTGCTGCAGGATGACCTGGCCGGTTTTGAAGTCGCAAATGGGCGTGGGCTGGGCCAGCGTGGGCACAGATTTTTCGCACACGTAGTTTTTGCCATGCTCAAACACGCGAGCGCCGCACTTGGGGCAAGCGCCGAGTGATTCCAGCGCCGAAAAGTCCACCAGCTCGCCGGTTTCTTCACCCTTCTTGTCGTCACCAAAGTCAAATTCGAGCTTGTAGTTTTTGGCTTCCTCGTCAAACTTGATGACCATTTCGGCAGTGAACGGCCAGCCCGCCTTGGAGCGGAAACCGTCGAGCGGGCCAATTTTTTTGTCACGCAAAAACTGCTCCACTTCGGCCAGCTCAAAGGTGCGACCCGCAGGCGTTTTGCCAAACGAGAAGCCGCAGCCCTCGCTTTTGCCGTCGGCGCCCGTGCAGGTGTAGCGGCGGTAGTTTTCCTTGACGATGCCGCCACAGTTGGGGCACGGCGCGCTCAGGGTGGCGTAGTTGCCTGGCACGGTGTCGTGGTCGTATTCCTTGGCTTTTTTGACCATGCGCTCGGTCATGGCGGCAATTTCGGCCATGAAGGCGGCGCGGCTCAACTTGCCGTGCTCCATCTGGTTGAGCTTGTATTCCCACTCGCCGGTGAGGTCGGCGCGCGAGAGTTCCTGCACGTCCAGCCCGCGCAACAGCGTCATCAGCTGGAACGCCTTGGCCGTGGGAATCAGCTCGCGGCCTTCGCGGTGCATGTATTTTTCGGAAATCAGCCCTTCAATGATGGATGCGCGCGTGGCCGGGGTGCCCAGGCCTTTTTCCTGCATGGCTTCGCGCAGTTCATCGTCTTCCACCGTCTTGCCGGCACCTTCCATGGCACCGAGCAAGGTGGCTTCAGAGTAGCGCGCTGGTGGGCGGGTTTTCAGGCCCTTTGGTTCAACGCTGTCGGCATTAACCTTTTCGCCCGGTTGCACCGGCACCAGGTTCTGGCCCTTGTCGCCGTCTTTGGCATCCGCCACTTCGCCCGCAGCTTCCTTTCCGTAGATCGCTAGCCAGCCCGGTTTGACCAGCACCTTGCCCTCGGTCTTAAAGTGGTGCTGCTGCACTTTGGATATGCGCGTGGTCACCTGGTACTCGGCACTGGGGAAGAACACCGCCATGAAGCGGCGCGTCACCAGGTCGTAGATTTTCTGCTCTGCTTCTGAGAGCCCGCTGGGCGCTTGCAGTGTGGGGATGATGGCAAAGTGATCACTGATCTTGCTGTTGTCAAAAATGCGCTTGGACGGGCGAATGTAGTTGCCGTTGAGCGCCGTCAGCGCGTGCGGGGCCAGATGTTTCATGCCAGAGTCGGCCAGCATCTCAAACGTTTGTTTGACCACCGGCACATAGTCTTCGGGCAGCGCGCGCGCATCGGTACGCGGGTAGGTCAGGGCCTTGTGGCGCTCATACAGGCTTTGGGCAATGGACAGTGTGGTCTTGGCGGAAAAGCCAAATTTGCCGTTGGCCTCGCGTTGCAAGCTGGTCAGGTCAAATAACAGCGGGCTCGTCTGGGTGGTGGGCTTGCTTTCTTCGGTGACGGTGGCCTGCTGGCCGCGCACGGCATCCGCAATCGCCTGCGCCTCGCTTTGACGCCAGACGCGGTCGGCGCGCTTTTCGGCGTCATCGGCGTCTTTTTTCCAGGCCGGGTCAAACCACTTGGCCGGGTAGCTGCCGGCTTGCGCGGCAAAGGTGGCGTGAATTTCCCAGTAGTCGCGCGAGACAAACGCGCGGATCAATTCCTCGCGTTCCACCACCACGCTCAAAGTGGGGGTTTGTACCCGGCCCACAGTGGTCAAAAAGAAACCCCCATCGCGCGAGTTGAAAGCCGTCATCGCGCGGGTGCCATTGATGCCGACCAGCCAGTCGGCCTCGGAGCGGCAGCGCGCGGCATCGGCCAGCGGCTGCATCTGCGCGTCAGAGCGCAGGTGGGCAAAGCCGTCGCGAATGGCCTGCGGCGTCATGCTTTGCAGCCACAGGCGCTGCACCGGTTTGCCCAGCGACTTGGCACCACCGGCGTACTGCTCGATCAGCCGAAAGATCAGCTCGCCCTCGCGCCCGGCGTCGCAGGCGTTGATGAGCTGGCCCACGTCCTTGCGCTTGGCCAGCTTGACCACCGCGTTCAGGCGTGACTTGGTCTTGTCCACGGGCTTGAGGTCAAAGTGCGGCGGAATCACCGGCAGGTGGGCAAAGCTCCACTTGCCACGTTTCACGTCGTATTGCTCGGGCGCTTCAATCTCCACCAGGTGGCCCACGGCGCTGGTCACCACATAGGTGTCGTTTTCAAAATGCTCGTCGTGTTTTTCAAACTTGCCCGACGACGGCGTCATGGCACGCACGATATCTTGCGCCACGGAGGGCTTTTCGGCAATCACCAAAGTTTTGTTGGCCATGGCGGTCTTCGGGGCATCTGCAATTTTCATCTGACTACAATCCTTTTTCCTCGCGGGCGCACGCGCGCACCCATACGAGTTCACGATACCAAATTTTTACCGTGCCAAGCAAAACCTCAACAAAATCCCGTCGCATCCAGGTCCGCCGCTCCGGCATTCACGGCAAGGGCGTCTATGCCGTGCAGCCGATTGCCGCAGGTGAAACCATTATTGAATACGTCGGTGAGGTCATCACCTGGGAAGAAGCGCAGGCGCGCCACCCGCACGACCCGTCGGACCCCAATCACACGTTTTATTTCCACATGGATGAAGAGCACGTGATCGACGCCCTGCACGGTGGCAATTCGTCACGTTGGATCAACCACTCCTGCGACGGTAATTGCGAGGCGCAGGAAGAAGGCGGGCGCGTTTTCATCAAGGCGCTGCGCGACATCAGCGCTGGCGAAGAACTGCATTACGACTACGGCCTGATCATCGACGAGCGCTACACGCCCAAGCTCAAGGCCGAATACCCCTGCTGGTGCGGTTCGGCGCGTTGCCGTGGCACCTTGCTGGCACCCAAGCGCCGCCGCAAGTAGCCTGCCATGACCGCCACGCGCTGGCCCTGCGAATCGATCCGCCAAGCGATTGAGCCCGGTCTGCCTGGTTTCGAGGTCGAAGTTGTCCCGGAGATTGACTCCACCAACGCCGAACTGATGCGCCGCGCCCGCGCGGGCCGGTTCGATCCAGTGCTGCTTGTCGCCGAGCATCAACTGAGCGGTCGTGGCCGCATGGGTCGGCAATGGGTTGACTGCCCCGACGCACCGGGCAAGCCCGGCAGTCTGATGTTTTCACTGGGGGTAACGCTCTCGCCGCAGGACTGGTCCGGCTTGTCGTTGGCGGTCGGCTTGAGTCTGGCCGAGAGTCTGCACCCCGACATCGCACTCAAATGGCCCAATGATTTGTGGTGGCATGACCGCAAGCTCGCAGGCGTTCTGGTCGAAACCGTTAACTGGGGCGGCGATGCAGCCCGAAACAGCCGCTTTACGGTCATCGGCGTGGGAATCAACATCGTGGCGCCAAGCACCAACGGTTTGTCGACTGCGCCAGCAGGGCTGGCCGAAGTTTCAAGCGGCACCAGTGCCGCACAGGCACTGGCGTGCGTAGCCGCGCCGCTGGTGCAAACGCTGCGCCGGTTTGAGCAGCACGGCTTTGCCCCGCTGCGTGCTGCCTTCAATGCCCGAGACGCCCTGGCAGAAGTCGCCGTCACACTCAGTGATGACAGACACGGCACAGCGCAAGGGGTCGACGCAACGGGCGCGCTGCTGGTGCTGACCGCCCAGGGCGTGCAACGTGTGACCAGCGCCGAAGTCAGCGTGCGGCCGCTGGTGGCGCCCAGCGCACACCTCGTTTGAGGTCCGAACCATGTTGCGCCTGATCTTGCTCCTATTGATGTTGCTCAATCTTGGCTATTTCGCCTGGGGCCAGGGTTATTTGCTGCCGTACGGCTGGGGCCCTGCGCAGCAGCGCGAGCCGCAGCGCCTGGCGCAACAAGTGCACCCCGAAGCGATCAAGGTGCTTGCGCCACGCGCGGTCACCCCGGCAGCCGCTCCCCGGATCGCGGCCAGTGCACCCGTTGCCCCCCTTGCACCAGCTACGACGGTCTGTCTGCTCAGTAATGCCATCGACGCCGACCAGGTTCAGGCTGTACAGCCCGTACTCGCTGCGCAGCTGGCCCAGGGCGACTGGACGTTCGACGAACAGGCGCCCCCTGCACACTGGATTCTTTACATGGGCCGCTTTGGTAGCCCGGCCGAGCAGGCAGCCAAGCGCGCTCAGTTGGCAGAACTCAAGATCAAGTTCGAAGCGATCGACGTGCCTGGCCTTTCCCCTGGTTTTAAACTTGGTTCATTCAGCTCGCAGGCCGATGCAGAAGCCGCGTTGCAGGCCCTGAATAAACGCGGCGTGCGCACCGCCAAAATGACCCAGATTCGACCTGTGCCAAGCAGTTTCCGCCTGCGTTTGCCAGCCATCGACCCCAAGCGGCCGGCGCTGCAGCATATCCAGGAGGCTGCACCCGATCTGGTGTTGCTGCCGTGCAGCTGATCAAGCCTGCGGGTCGGTGGCAAGCGTCGCTGAAAAACGTAATACGAAGCGCGCGCCAGGCGGATGCTGGCCCGGGTGGGTGTCTTCCAGGCTGACACTGGCGCCGTTTTGTTTGGCAATCTCCAGCACGATCGGCAAGCCCAGGCCAGAGCCGTCGGCCTCGGTGCCTAGCGCGCGGTAAAAAGGCTGAAAGATCAGCTCACGCTCGGCTTCAGGCACCCCGGGGCCCGAGTCTTCCACCTGCAGTACCAGCGCGCGGCCAAACGGATCGGTCAAGACACGTGCAGTAATGACGCCTGGCTGGTCCAGGCTTGATGGCGTGTAGTTGATGGCGTTGTCAACCAGATTGCGCACCATTTCCTTGAGCAGCGTGGCATTACCCAGCACGGTGCAGCCCGGCGTGCCTGGCTGGGTGCCCTCGTAGCCGAGGTCGATGTGCTTGTCCAGCGCGCGCGGCACGCAGTCACGCACCACGCTCATGGTCAGTTCGGCCAGATCGCAGAGCATGCGCGGCATGGCCGAACCGTTGCTCTCGGCGCGCGCCAACGCCAGCAACTGGTTGACGCTGTGGGTTGCGCGGATGCTGGCACGTCCGATCTGGCGCAGTGACTGCTTGAGGTCTTCGGCGCTGGCGCCTTCGAGCTGCGCCAGGTCGGCCTGCATGCGCAAGCCGGCCAAAGGGGTTTTGAGCTGATGCGCAGCGTCAGCCAAAAACCGCTTTTGCGTGGCAATCGACTCGGTCAGGCGCAGCAACAGGTCGTTGACCGAATCCACCAGCGGCGAGACCTCCAGCGGCACCGCCTGTGCGTCGATCGGACTCAGATCGTCGGGCTTGCGGGCGCGAATGCGGTCTTCCAACTGTTGCAGCGGTTTGATGGCCTGCACCAGCGCCAGCCACACCAGCAACACCGCCAAGGGCAGAATGACAAACTGCGGCAACATCACGCCCTTGACGATTTCGGTGGCAAGAACCGAGCGCTTTTCCAGCGTTTCGGCCACTTGCACCAGCGCCAACCCAGGCCCGGCGTCGGGTAGCTCGACCCAGGTATAGGCCACTTTGACGTCATAGCCCTTGACGACATCGTCGCGAATGCTCACCTTTTCAGTACTGGGGCTGTCATCTACCGGCGGCGCTGGCAGGTCGCGTTCACCACTAAGAAACTCGCCACGGGGTCCGATCACCTGGTAATACACCGTGTCCGAGTCATCGGCGCGCAGCAGTTCGCGCGCCGGGCGCGGCAGCACAAACCTGGCCTGACCACGGCTGACGGTGATGAGCTGCGCCATGGCGCGCACGTTGTATTCGAGCGCCCGGTCAAACGGCTTGCCAGCAATGCTTTGTGCCACCAGCCAGGTCAGCACCAGACTGACCGGCCACAGCAGCAGCAGCGGCGTGAGCATCCAATCCAGAATCTCGCCAAACAGCGAGCGCTGTTCGCGTTGGAAGATGTTCACAGCGGCTTGACAGCGTTGCTGCGGTTAACCCGGAATTTTTTCCAGGCAATAGCCCAGACCGCGCACGGTGGCGATGCGGATCGGGCCTTTTTCAATTTTCTTGCGCAGGCGATGGATGTAGACCTCGATGGCGTTGTTGCTCACCTCTTCGCCCCACTCGCACAGGCGCTCAACCAGCTGATCCTTGCTGACCAGACGACCGGCGCGCTGCAGCAGCACTTCAAGCAAGCCCAGCTCGCGCGCCGACAATTCCACCATCACCCCGTCAATGGTCGCCACACGTCCGCCCTGGTCATAAATGAGCGGTCCATGCTTGATGGTGCTGCTGGCCACGCCCATGCCACGTCGACTCAAGGCGCGTACCCGCGCTTCGAGCTCTTGCAGGCTGAACGGTTTGGCCATGTAGTCGTCAGCACCGTAATCGAGCCCCTTGACGCGCTCCTCAACGCTGTCGGCGGCGGTAAGGATCAGCACCGGCAAGGATGAGCCGCGGGCACGCAGTTTTTTCAGCACCTCCAGCCCGTGCATTTTGGGCAGCCCCAAGTCAAGGATCAGCAAATCGAATTCGGTATTGGTCATCAGCGCCGCGTCAGCCTCGGTGCCGCTTGCGACATGGTCTACCGCAGCACCCGAACTGCGCAAGGTGCGCAACAGGCCATCGGCCAAAACCTGGTCATCCTCTGCGATCAGAATCCGCATGCTTGTCTCCTACTGTGAGGCCGGGGGCCGTTCGTTGCATTTGACGGGCTGGCCCGCACTTGTCTGAAATCATTTTAGGCGGCATACGCCTCCAATCCAATGGCGATCACCGCAGCCACTTCTGGCCCCACGGCGTCACGCAGTTCAGACTCGGCCTGGCGCACCGCTTCCTCGTAGGCTTGCAGCCACGCCAATCCCCCGTCCGTGAAAACCACCCGGCGCGCCCGCGCATCCAACGGGTCTGCCGCGCGTTGCACCAGCGCCCACGCCTCGCACTGATCGACCAGCTTGCCCATGGCCTGCTTGCTGACGCCAGCACGTTGCGCCAGATCGCTCAGACGCGAACCCGCCAGCGACAGATGCCGGGTGATGTGGACGTGCGACGCAGTCAAGTGCCCACGCGCGCACAGGTTGGCCAGCGCCAGCGGCATGCGCGCATTGCGCGCCATCAGCACCAGCACACGGGCGTCAAAACGCTGCAACGCCTGCGCCAGCCAATGACCCAAATGCGCCTGGCGCCAGCCGGGAACAGTCGTGGAATCAGACATCAGCCTAATAGTAAATCAAATTGACTAAAAATACTGTTTTATGAATTCAATACCCGTGTAAACTACTGTTCAAGCATCCAGCCTGTCGTTAAAACCAGAGGATGCAAGCCTGCTTAAATTGTCACTATCGCAACTTCAGGAGAACCATCATGGATGCACCCGTCAAACCCCCCGTCAACGCCGAAAAAGCCAAAGCCCTGCAAGTGGCGTTGGCGCAAATTGAAAAACAATTTGGCAAAGGCACCATCATGCGCCTGGGCGAGGGCGAAGTGATTGAAGACATTCAAGTCGTCTCCACCGGCTCCCTCGGGCTGGACATTGCCCTGGGCGTGGGCGGCCTGCCACGCGGCCGGGTAGTCGAAATTTACGGCCCGGAATCTTCCGGCAAAACCACGCTGACGCTGCAAGTGATTGCTGAGATGCAAAAAACCGGCGGCCAATGCGCCTTTGTCGATGCCGAGCACGCACTGGACATCCAGTACGCACAAAACCTCGGCGTGAACCTGCAAGACCTGCTGATCAGCCAGCCCGACACTGGCGAGCAGGCGCTGGAAATTGTCGACAGCCTGGTGCGCTCGGGCGCGGTTGATCTGATCGTGGTCGACTCGGTGGCGGCATTGACCCCCAAGGCCGAGCTGGAAGGCGAAATGGGCGACAGCCTGCCCGGCTTGCAAGCCCGCCTGATGAGCCAGGCGCTGCGCAAGCTCACCGCACACATCAAGAAGACCAACTGCATGGTGATCTTCATCAACCAGATCCGCATGAAGATCGGCGTGATGTTTGGCAGCCCAGAGACCACCACCGGCGGCAATGCGCTGAAGTTTTACGCCTCCGTCCGGTTGGACATTCGCCGCACCGGCACGATCAAAAAGGGGGATGAGTCCATCGGCAACGAAACCAAAGTGAAAGTGGTCAAGAACAAAGTGGCCCCCCCCTTCAAGACGGCCGAATTCGACATCATGTTCGGCCTGGGCATCAGCCGCGAAGGTGAGGTCATCGACATGGGGGTCAACGCCAACATCCTGGACAAATCTGGTGCCTGGTACGCCTACAACGGTGAAAAAATTGGCCAGGGCCGCGACAACGCCCGTGAGTTTTTGAAAGAAAACCCGGATTTGGCGCGTGAGATCGAAAACAAGGTGCGCGCCTCGCTGGGTATTGCGCTCATGGCAGGCCCTGAAGCCCCGGAAGCCAGCGCAAAAGCTACAAGCAAAAAAGCCGTCTAGCCCTTTGAATACAAGCGCTAGTAGCTTCTTTAAAAATAGCAAATAAAGACACACAACGTGGCCTTTGATGCGCCTTCACTCAAGGGCCGCGCCCTGCGTCTGCTGGGCACACGTGAATACTCACGGCTGGAGTTACAGCGCAAACTGGCGCAGTACGAGGAAGAACCCGGCAGCCTGGCTGCGGCGCTGGACGATCTGCAAGCCAAGGGCTTCATCAGCGAGCAACGGGTGCTGGAATCTGTTGTCCATCGCCGCGCGAGCAAACTCGGCGCCTTGCGCATCAAGCAGGAACTGCAGTCCAAAGGCTTGCCAGCGGACATCGTGGCCGCTGCTGTGGCTGACCTGCAGGGCAGTGAACTGACGCGCGCCCAGGCAATTTGGCGCAAGCGTTTTGTCGTCGAGGCGACCGAGCCGAAGGAACGCGCTCGCCAGGCGCGTTTTCTGGCAGCAAGAGGTTTTGCTGGTAATGTGATCCGGCGGGTGATCGGCGGCGGCGACCTTTCTTGAAGCTATAGCCCAAGCATCAACTTCAGGTTCTGCACCGCCGCGCCGCTGGCGCCTTTACCCAGATTGTCCAGACGCGCCACCAGCACAGCGTGGCGGAAACCATCGCTGGCGTCGCGATTGCCAAAAACGCGCAACTCCATGCCGTCACTACCTGCCAGTGCCAACGCGTCGAGCTTGTTGTCCGTGGTGGCGTCAAGCACCTTGACCCAGGGGCTGTCGACGTAATGCTTGGCCAGCACTTCGTGCAGCTCTGCCACCGTCGGCTGACCTGGCAACAGGTCCAGATGCAGCGGCAACTGCACCAGCATGCCCTGCGCGAAATTCCCCACCGAAGGCACAAAGACGGGTCGGCGCGTCAGGCAGGTGCAGGCCATGATTTCGGGGATGTGCTTGTGCTTCAGGCCCAGACCATAGAGTTCATACGCTGGCGCCTGGCCTTGCTCGTAGGCTTCAATCATGGTGCGCCCGCCACCCGAGTAACCGCTCACCGCCGGCAAGCACAGCGGGAAATCCTTGGGTAGCAAACAGGCATCAACCAGCGGGCGGATCAACGCAATCGCACCGGTGGCATAGCAGCCCGGGTTGGCCACCCTCTGCGCTTTTTTAATCGCATCCCGCTGGCCAGGTTTCAATTCGGCAAAGCCATAAACCCAGCCCGGCGCGGTGCGGTGCGCGGTCGACGCGTCGATGATTTTGGGCACCGTTTGGCCCGACTTGGCAAGGTCGTCAATCAGCGCCACAGATTCCTGCGCGGCGTCGTCATGCAAGCAAAGCACCGCCAGATCGGCCTGCGCCATGATGGCGCGCTTGACGTTGGCATTCTTGCGCTGTTCAGGGGCAATGCTGAGCAATTCGATGCCAGCCATGTGCTGCAAACGCTCACGAATTTGCAGGCCGGTCGTACCCGCTTCGCCGTCGATAAAAATTTTTTGCATGATGAATTGTTGATCTGGAAAGGCGCGCCGTTGTAAGACTGTCTAAAGATTGACGCAATGCACCATGATACAGTTCGCCGTCGTTAAGACTGGCGACCCCTGCCCCGGCATTCATTGCTCTGCGCAGAGGCCATACTCCATCCATTCCTGAGAGAGCCCTCATGAAGATTCACGAATACCAAGGCAAGGATATCTTGCGTCAATTCGGTGTGCCTGTGCCCCGCGGCATTGCGGCATTCACCGTTCAAGAAGCGGTGGAAGCCGCGCAAAAACTCGGCGGCCCGGTGTGGGTTGTCAAGGCGCAAATCCATGCGGGTGGCCGCGGCAAGGGTGGCGGTGTCAAGCTGGCGCGCTCGATCGACGAGGTGCGCCAGCTCGCCGGTGAAATCCTGGGCATGCAGCTCGTTACCCACCAGACCGGCCCGCAAGGTCAAAAGGTTCGCCGTTTGTTGATTGAAGACGGTGCCGATATCAAAAAAGAATATTACGTCTCGGCCGTGACCGACCGTGCCAGCCAACGCGTGGCGATGATTGCCTCCAGCGAAGGCGGTATGTCGATCGAGGAAGTGGCGCACGATACGCCAGAAAAAATCATCACCGAAATCGTCGACCCGGCCACCGGCTTGACCGTCGCGCAAGCCACCAAGCTGGCCAATGCCATTGGCATCCCCGCAGCTTCCACTGCACAAGCAGTCGACGTACTGCAAAAGGTCTACAAGGTCTATATGGAAACCGACGCGTCGCTGGTTGAGATCAACCCGATGATTCTGGAAGGCAACGGCAACATTAAAGCGATTGACGCGAAGTTCAACTTTGACGACAACGCGATGTTCCGTCACCCGGAGATCACCGCCCTGCGTGACCTCGACGAAGAAGACCCGGCTGAAGTCGAAGCCAGCAAGTTCGATCTGGCCTACATCAGCCTGGACGGCAATATCGGCTGTCTGGTCAACGGTGCGGGCCTGGCCATGGCCACGATGGACACCATCAAGCTGTTTGGCGCCGAACCCGCCAACTTCCTGGACGTGGGCGGTGGCGCCACCCCCGAGAAGGTCACCGAAGCGTTCAAGATCATGCTCAAGAACCCCAAGGTCAAGGCCATTCTGGTCAATATCTTTGGCGGCATCATGAAGTGCGACACCATTGCCACCGGGATCATCGCTGCCTGCAAGGCAACCAACCTGAACGTGCCACTGATCGTGCGCATGAAGGGCACCAACGAAGAACTGGGCAAGAAACTGCTGGCTGAGAGCGGTTTGCCCATCATTTCCGTGGACACGATGGCAGAAGCTGCGCAAGCGTCTGTTAAGGCGGTCACCAACTAATCAGGAGCCCATCATGTCCATCTTCATCAATAAAGACACCAAAGTCATCACCCAAGGCATCACCGGCAAGACCGGGCAGTTCCACACCGAAAAATGCCAGGAATACGCCAATGGCAAAAACTGCTTTGTGGCCGGTGTGAACCCCAAGAAAGCCGGCGAATCGATTTTCAATATTCCGATTTACGCCTCGGTCAAGGAAGCTGCCAAAGCCACTGGCGCGACCGTCAGCGTCATCTACGTGCCGCCATCCGGCGCGGCTGCTGCCATCTGGGAGGCCGTTGAGGCTGATCTGGACCTGGCCATCTGCATCACCGAAGGCATCCCCATCCGTGACATGCTCGAAGTGCGTAACAAAATGCGTGCCAAGGAAGCCGCTGGTGGCAAAAAGACGCTGCTGCTCGGCCCCAATTGCCCGGGTCTGATCACGCCTGAAGAAATCAAGATCGGCATCATGCCTGGCCACATCCACAAGAAGGGCCGCATCGGCGTGGTTAGCCGCTCGGGTACGCTGACCTATGAAGCGGTCGCGCAATTGACCGAAATCGGTCTGGGCCAGTCCAGCGCTGTTGGTATTGGCGGCGACCCGATCAATGGTCTGAAACACATCGACGTGATGAAAGCCTTCAACGATGATCCGGATACTGACGCGGTCATCATGATCGGTGAAATCGGCGGCCCCGATGAAGCCGAAGCTGCGCGCTGGTGCAAGCTCAACATGAAAAAACCCATCGTTGGCTTCATTGCTGGCGTCACTGCACCCGCAGGTAAACGCATGGGCCACGCTGGCGCCTTGATCTCGGGCGGTGGCGATACCGCTGAAGCCAAGCTGGCAGTGATGGAAGAATGTGGCTTCACCGTCACGCGCAATCCCTCCGAAATGGGCAAACTGCTCAAGGCGCTGCTGTAATCGCAAGCCAACCGCCTGCGGTCTTGCCTGCAGGCACCCGAAAAGCCGGATTTCCTGAGGGACAATCCGGCTTTGTCGTTTGGGCTGCCTACAGTTCGCAAAATACCTCCATGCAAGAATTTTTAACCGTTCATTTCTGGATCGCTGTCGGTCAGATCATCCTGATTGACGTCTTGCTCGGTGGCGACAACGCGGTAGTCATTGCCATGGCTTGCCGGCAACTGCCCGCACACCAGCGTTTCAAGGGCATTTTGCTTGGCACGGCAGGCGCCATTGTGTTGCGGGTGATCCTGATCGCCTTTGCACTGACGCTGCTGCAAGTACCTTATCTCAAGCTGATTGGCGGCGGCCTGCTGCTCTGGATTGGCGTCAAACTGTTGATACCGCAGGAAGAAGGCCATTCGACCATGGAGACCAGCGATCGACTCTGGTCGGCGGTCAAAACGGTGATCGTCGCCGACCTGGTGATGAGTCTGGACAATGTGATGGCCATCGCCGGGGCGGCCACCACCGCGGGTGAGCAACATCAATTGATTCTGGTGCTCTTTGGCTTGTTGGTGAGCATCCCGCTGATCATTGGTGGCAGCCAGCTGATTTTGCGGCTGATGGACCGTTTCCCGTTCGTCATCACCTTGGGCGGCATGCTGCTGGGGTGGATTGCCGTCACCATGGCACAAACCGACCCGGCAGTGGCCGGTCTATTTCCGCAGGGCAGACTTTGGCACTATGGTTTTGGGCTGGCGGGGGCACTGTTGGTTTTTTTGCTTGGCCGCTGGTTCAAAGACCGCGCGCAAGCGACAACCAGAACGGCTACCTGATCTGGCACACCGACGACATGACGCGAAGATTTCCTGCCACAATGCGCCGAGGTGGTTTTAACCTGTAGCCAACGCCACAATGCAATACAGTTTTCATGGCCTGACCGACGCCGGTTCAGTTCGCACCAATAACGAGGATTCGCTGGCCATTGACGCTGTCCATGGCGTTGCTATCCTGGCCGACGGCATGGGTGGCTACAACGCCGGCGAGGTGGCCAGCACCATGGCAACCGAATTCATCAAGTCGGAGCTGGTCCACTGGCTGTCCCAGGAGTCGCGGCAATCGGATCTGAAACGGGTTGAACGCGCCGTCGAAATGTGTGCCGATGAGGCCAATCTGGCGATTCTGCACGCCGCCGACGCCAACCCGCATTACACCGGCATGGGCACCACCTTGGTGGTGGCCGTGTTTCAGGGCAAGCATTTGGTACTGGGCCATATTGGCGATTCACGTTGCTACCGCTTGCGCGAGGGTAAACTGTCACAACTCACCCGCGACCATTCAATACTGCAAGAACACATTGACGCCGGGCTACTCACGATAGAGCAAGCCGCCAGCGCGCCCGGTCGCAATTTGCTGACCCGCGCGCTCGGTGTTGAAAAAACCACACGAATCGAAATCCACGAACACCATGTCCATGACGCAGACTTGTATCTGCTGTGTTCAGACGGTTTGAATGACATGGTCAGTGACCAAGACATAGGTAGTGCGCTCGATAGCGCCGCTGAGTTACCGGCGATAGCCAGCACCTTGGTCGGGCGGGCGATTGCCAACGGCGGACGTGACAATGTATCCGTGTTGCTGGTGCGGGCGCAGGCTTGGCCCGAAACCGGTTTCAATGACACGGCTTTTCTGAAAAATCCCATGGCTTGAAGTGTTTGCTCAGAAGCCAGACCCCATATACTGCGAGTGACAGGAGGTTTTCATGCCCAAAATAACAGTCATGATGGATGGTGCTGTGGTCAGCGAAGTTTCGCTGACCAACGAAAAAACAACGTTGGGGCGCAGGCCGTACAACGATGTTGTTCTGGATAACTTGACCGTCAGCGGCGAACACGCCGTGTTGCACATGGTCGGTGGCCGAGTGACAGTGGAAGACCTCCACAGCACCAACGGGACTTATCTTGGCGGCAAAGCTGTCAAGCGGGAAGACCTGCGCAACGGCGACGTGCTTGAAATGGGCAAATACCGCATCAAGTTCGAGTCGGAATCCGCCAATCCGGCTTACGACAAAACCATGCTTTACAAACCTGCTGCGGCGCCGACGCCGATTGCACCAGCGGCAACGGCACCCAACTCCGAACTTCAAGGCTCGATCAAAGTCCTGACCGGGCCCGCTGCGGGTCGCGAAATGGCCATTACCAAAGTGGTAACCACCATCGGCAAACCGGGCGTGTCGGTGGCTGCCATCACACAGCGGCGTCACAACTTCTTTGTGCATCATGTTGAGGGTACTGACCGAATGACCATCAATGGCGAGACCGTCGGCGAAGAGCCCTGCGTGCTGCACCATGGTGACCGCATCGTGCTCGCTGGTACAGAAATGCAGTTTCTGCAGGCTTGAGCACACTACTTTCGCCCGCAAAAGCACCTGGAACCATTGTGATCTCCCTTGGCTATTGATTGCAGCCGAATCGACGACATGAACACCGTGGTCAAACTGCCTACTGAGCATGCCGGCATGACGTTTGAGGCGTTGTTCTACAAACAGCTGCAACACGTCACCGCACGCATCCATGAGACCGACAACATCGAGCAGATCATGCTCGAGGCCAGCCAGGACATTTGCAAGCTTTTCAACGCCGATCGTCTGACGCTATACGTTGTCAGCGAAGACCAGACAGCGATCATCTCCAAGGTCAAGACCGGACTCAACAGCAGCCGCGACCTGAAGCTGCCCATTTCACCGCAAAGTATTGCCGGTTACGTCGCTTTTAGCCGCAAGCTGGTCAATTTGCCCGACGTCTATGATGACGAGTCGCTGAAAACAATCCATCCGGCGCTGAGTTTCCTGAAAGAAGTAGACAAGCGTTCGGGTTACCGCACACGCCAGATGATGGTGGCGCCGATTCTCGAAGGCGAGACGCTGTACGGCGTGCTGCAGGTTATCAACAACAAAAACAACGAAACCTTTGGCGAGCTTGAACTTGAGGGTATTTCGCAACTGTGCAAGACGCTGGCAACAGCCATCCGGCACCGCATCCACGAGAGCGAAGACGCCGTGCGGCGCATGGCAACCAAATACGATGGTCTGGTCTCAGACGGCATCATGACCGCTGCCGAATTGCAGCAATGCCTGCAGGACGCGCGCGAGCAGGGCCAGGCGGTTGAGTATGTCTTGCGCAACCAATACAAAGTTCGGTCAGCGCAGATCGGCCCCTCGTTGGCCAAATTTTTTGCCGTGCCATACGAACCATGGGCCGAGGGGCGCATCCGCTCCGAGGTTTTGCACGGCGCGCTCAAGCGCGAATTCCTGGAAGAACAGGGCTGGATTCCGCTGGAGGATTCGCCAGCCGGCTTGGTCATCATGTGCCTGGACCCGGAGGCGGTCCGCGGATCGCGCATCGTGCAGCAGGTGTTTCCGCGGGTCACCAAGTTTGTCTACAGCGTCACCACCCACGCCGAGTTCCAGGACACGCTGGGCCAAATTTTTGGTCTGGAGGCCAGCGGTGGCAGCATCGATGAGATGCTGGCCGATATGGACAGCGCGCCAATGGACGACGGCGGCGCCGACGATTCGCTTGAATCCGCCGCTGCTGACAATGAACTGGTCAAGTTTGTCAACAAGGTGATTCTCGACGCCTACCACCAGGGAGCGTCTGACATCCACATCGAACCGATGCCGGGCAAGCTCAAGACCGGTATCCGTTTTCGCATCGACGGCTCGCTGCAACCGTACATCGAAGTGCCTTCGCACTTTCGCCAGGCCATGGTCACGCGCCTGAAGATCATGTGTGATCTCGACATCTCGGAACGGCGCAAACCGCAAGACGGCAAGATCAAGTTCAAGAAGTATGGTCCGGCCGACATCGAGCTGCGCGTGGCTACCATTCCTTCAGCGGGCGGCGTTGAAGACGTTGTGATGCGGATTCTGGCCGCTGGCGAGCCGATCCCGATGGACAAGCTGGGGCTGACCGAGCACAACATGGAACGGGTGCTTCGAACCGTTGAGAAACCCTACGGCTTGTTCTATGTGTGCGGTCCGACCGGTTCGGGTAAAACGACCACGCTGCACTCGATCCTGAAACACCTGAACAAGCCCGATACCAAGATATGGACGGCAGAAGACCCAGTGGAAATCACGCAAAAGGGCTTGCGTCAGGTGCAGATCAACCGCAAGGCCGGTATCGACTTTGCATTGGTGATGCGGGCTTTTTTGCGGGCAGACCCCGACATCATCATGGTCGGCGAATCGCGCGACCATGAAACCGTGGCGATGGGCGTTGAAGCGTCGCTGACCGGTCACCTGGTGTTCTCTACCCTGCACACCAATTCAGCGCCCGAATCCATCACCCGGCTGCTGGACATGGGCATGGATCCGTTCAATTTTGCCGACGCGCTGCTGGGCATCCTGGCGCAGCGGCTGGCCAAGAAGCTGTGCGCCTGCAAGGAAAGCTACGTCCCGGATGACGAAGAATTACGCCTGTTTGCTGCCGAATACGCCGAAGAGCTACGCCACTCTGCAGCCTGGAAAACCGACTACGCAGGCGAACTGACCCAACTGATCGACGGCTGGAAAAAACAATATGCACAGGACGGCCAACTCAGCTTTTACCGCCACGTCGGCTGTGACAAGTGCAACCAGACCGGCTACAAGGGCCGCGTCGGTTTGCATGAGCTGCTGATTGCCGATGAGGGTATCAAAAAACTGATTCAGGAACGTGCCCGCGTCGCACAGGTGTTTGCGGCGGCAGTGGAAGGCGGCATGCGCACCCTGAAAATGGACGGCATGGAGAAGGTCATGATGGGGCTGACGGACCTGAAGATGGTCCGCTCGGTGTGTATCAAATAGCGCCACTGCGATCCCGGGCGCTGAAAACAATTACGACGTCAATCGTTGCCGCGCTGGTCTTTTTTCTTGCCGTGTTTGCCCTTGTCACCGCGCTTGTCACGACGGTCGTCATGACGGTCAGCTTGGCCGTAGTAACGCGGGGCGTAGACCTCCCGGTACCAGTTGTCCTGCACAAAATAGACTGGCTGGCCACAGGCGTTGTACTTGTAGCAATTTTTATCCCAGTGCTTTTCATGACCCGGCGGCACCCGCAGATAGATGGGTTGACGCACCACCGTCATGGGCTGCTGCTCGATGATGATGGGCCGCGGATAAATCACCGCGGGCTGAGGTACACGACCGACGTCAATGCGACCGTAAAACCCGGGCTCTGAAACCGTGACGGAAACACCGACATCGGCCGCCACAGCGCCACCCTGAAGCAAGGCCAGGCCGAGCACGCAAACAACAGTAACAATTGATTTATTCATCGAACCATTCTAGGCTTCTGGCTGAATACGCCTTGTATCGAAACGTAACACCCATACCCGAGGCAAACCCTTACACCTGCGGCAACAAGTAACGCCGCTCCCAAGCGCTAATCTCGTTTTGAAAGTGGTCGTATTCAAGCGCCTTGACAGCACAATAACCAGTGACGAAATCATCACCAAACGCCTGTCTAGCAAGCGCGCTATGCTGCATTGTTAATAGCGCCAATTCCATACTGCGCGGCAAGCTGTAGGCCTCGCTGCAGCCATTGCCTGACAACGGTGCAGACGGCTGCAAGGTTTCCACCAACCCCGCCAGACCCGCGGCCAGCGACGCGGCGATGGCCAGGTAGGGGTTGGCATCGGCCCCGGCCACGCGGTTTTCAACCCGCCGGGCCGCAGCGTTGCTGGCCGGAATGCGCAAGCCCGTGGTGCGGTTGTCGTAGCCCCACTGCATGTTCACCGGCGCCTGGCAGCCGGCCACATAACGGCGGTAAGAGTTGACGTTGGGCGCGGCCATCAGCATCAGCTCCGGGCCGTAGGTTTGCAACCCGGCGATAAAGTGGCCGAGCCGGGGACTCTCGGCGCCATCTGGATTGCTGAAGATGTTGTGGCCGTTGGCATCGAGCACGCTGGTGTGCAGGTGCATCGAGCTGCCGGCACTGCCCGCGATCGGCTTGGCCATGAAAACGGCGTTCAGACCGTGCTTGAGGGCAATTTCGCGCGCGGCGTACTTGAATAAAAAGGCCTGGTCGGCCACCGCCACTGCATCACCGTGCAGCAGGTTGATCTCGTACTGCGTCGCGCCCACCTCATGGATCCAGGTGTCAGCAGCGATGTTCAGGGTTGCCAAGGCAGCGCGGAACTCATCCCAGAACGGTGCCAACGCGTTGAACATGTTCAGGCTGAACGCGCTCTGCCCCACCTCGGCACGGCCGCCGCGCGGCACCGGCGGCACAAGCGGCTGCGCGGGATCGGTGTTGGCGGCGGTCAGATAGAACTCGATTTCTGGCGCCACCACCGGTCGCAAGCCTTGCGCGGCGTAGCTGGCCAGCACTCGTTTGAGCGCACTGCGCGGTGCAAAGGTGCACAAGTCGCCATTGAGCTCCATGCAATCGTGCACCGCCACCGCGCGCGGCACGCTGGCCCAGGGCGCCAGCGTCAGCGTACGGTAATCCGGCACCATGCGCACGTCGGGGTCCGAATCAGGAAAGACCGGGTTGTACGAATATTCACCGGTGACGGCCTGCATCGGGATCGCCTGACAAATGCGCAGATCAGTGCCAGCAGCAAAGCTCGCCGCAGGCATCAGCTTGCCACGCGGGTAGCCCGAGATGTCGGCAAAAATGCACTCGACATCGTGCACGCTGTGCTGTTTGAAAAACGCGCTGAGGCGCTCAGGAGGATGAGTTGGCATGGTCTGGCTCGTGGTTGGCAGAGGCGCAAGACTAGCGCATCAGCGCTTCAATCTCGGCCGCCGTCACTGGCACGTCGCGCGTGAGCAGCTCGCAGCCGGTGTCGGTGACGATGGCGTCGTCTTCGATGCGAATGCCAATGTTGTGGAACTGCTCGGGCACGCCCTCAGCCGCGCGCACATAAATGCCGGGCTCAATGGTCAGCGCCATGCCGGGTCGCAAAATGCGCGCCGGGCGGTCCTGGATGGTTTCGCCCGTGAGCGCGTCTTGGCGTGTGCTGACCTGGCCAATTTCTGACGGTTCAGTGTAGGCCCCGCAGTCGTGCACGTCCATGCCAATCCAGTGGCCGGTGCGGTGCATGTAAAACGGAAAGTAGGCGCGCTTGTCAATCACATCCTGTAGCGAACCGACCTTGTTTTTGTCGAGCAGACCGACATCAAGCATGCCCTGGGACAGCACCTTGACCGCCGCATCGTGCGGGTCGGTAAAACGCGCACCGGCGTGGGTCGCTGCGACGGCGGCTTCTTGGGAGGCCAGCACGACCTCGTAAAGCGTGCGCTGTGGCCCGCTGAACGAGCCGTTGGCCGGAAAGGTGCGGGTGATGTCGCTGGCATAACCGTCGAGCTCGCAGGCCGCATCAATCAGCACCAGCTCACCGTCGCGCACCAAGCCGGCGTCGGCGCGGTAGTGCAGCACGCAGGCGTTGGCGCCGGCAGCGACGATCGAGCCGTAGGCCGGGTACTGCGAGCCATGGCGGCGAAACTCATGCAGCAGCTCGGCATCGAGGTGGTATTCACGCACCTCTTGGCCAGCACGCAGCATCTGGCCGCTGCGCTGCATGGCGCGGATGTGCGCACCGGCGCTGATTTGCCCGGCGCGGCGCATCACGGCTTGCTCGTGTGCGTCTTTCACCAGCCGCATTTCGTCGAGCACGCCGCACAGGTCGCGTTGCTGCTGCGGGCACAGCGTGCCGTAGCGCACCCGCGCACGCAAGGCGCCCAGCCAGCCGTCGATGCGTGCCTCCAAGCCCTTGTGCGTGGCAAAAGGGTACCAGACGGCGTCACGCCCGTCGAGCATGGCGGGCAGCTTGGCATCGAGCTCGGCCACAGAAAAAGCCGCGTTCACACCCAGCTGTCGCAGTGCCGCCTCGGGGCCCAGGCGCAGGCCGTCCCAGATTTCACGCTCCAGGTCTTTGGGCTGGCAAAACAGCGTTGTCTGCCCGTCGCCGGTAATGACCAGCCAGGCGTTCGGCTCGGTGAAGCCGCAGAGGTAATAAAAATAGCTATCGTGGCGAAACAGAAAGTCGCTGTCACGGTTGCGCGCCTGCTCAGGCGCGGTGGGCAAAATGGCGATCCCTTGCGGGCCCAGGTGGCGTGCTAGCGCCGCACGACGCGGGGCATAAATGGTGGTATTGGCAGTATTCATCGGCAAATTAATGAAAGAAAAGCGCGGCGCCAAGGGCACCAGCGCAAGGGGCCAAGCGTAGCAAGTTTTTTCAGGGCGCGTTCAGTTCGGCCAGGCGCTGCGGCGTACCCACGTCGGTCCAGGGCCCGTGGTACAGCTCGGCAGAGACCAACCCCTGATCCATCGCGGCACGCAGCAGCGGGGCCAGCTTGACGACACGGCCCTGTGGGTTGCCTGGGGCCACATCGCACCAGGGTGGTAGAAACAATGCGCGGCGGTACAGCCCAATGGTGGAATAGGTGTAGTGAGGGCGGAGGTCCTCGGGCGGCAAATTCAATGCCAGGCCTGATCTTGTGTCGAGCCCAAAGTCACCACGCGGGTTGTGCGCCGGGTTGGGCACCAGCCAGAGGTGCGCGAGCTTGCCGCTGGCTGCAAAGCGCGAAACCGCTGCGGGCGTGAAGGCAAAGCCGGGCGTATAGACGTCTCCTGCCAGCACCCAAAACATGTCGCCCCCAAGTGCGTCTGGCTGCGGGCACAACTGCGGCAGGGCGCGGCAAATACCGCCAGCGGTTTCCAGCGCCGCGCCAAAGTCTCGCCCTTCGCGCGAGTAAAGCAGCTCCAAACGTTCCTTTTTTGATAGCTGCTCACGCTTTTCAAATAAGGGCTTGATGCCAAAAAGATCATTAAATGTTTGAATGATTTTTTCTTCCAGCCAGGCGGTGTTGATGACCACGCGGGCCACGCCGCCGCGCAGCAGCGCCTCCATGTGCCACTGCATCAGCGCCTTGCCGCGCACCGGCAACAGCGGTTTCGGGCAAGTGTCGGTCAACGGGCGCATGCGCTCGCCCCGGCCAGCGGCTAGCAACATGGCTGCCACGGGGGCGCTATCTGCCGCAGGAATCAAATTTTGAGGCATCTGATGAGTTCAAGACGAGCGACGAGCATAGCCTAAACACCACAAAAACGTCGTCAATCCGAAACAAAAAGAACGCCAATTGCAAGCGCTTGTAAGCAGTGTCACGCCATGACGCCGGCCGTTACGTTTGCCTTGAAACTGCCACAAACGCCGGATATCGTAGAGCCACATCGATGCACAAGGCCCCGTTGCAACGGGTCCATTTTTTTACCTTCAAGGAGTTATGTCATGAACAAATCTGTATCCACCCTGCTGTTGACACTCGTTTCTGTCGCAACCGCTGGCGCCGCCATGGCCCAAGGCAGCGCCGCTGCACCGGTCGCCAAGACCATCCAGGTCGCCGCAATCAACCCCGAAAAGCCGGTCATGTCGCATGAGGTCGCGTCGCTGATGCAAGCCATGCAAAAGGCCCAAGCGCAATACCGTCGCAGCGGCCAGCCGCAAGACCTGGCCCGTGTCGAGGCGGTGCGCCGCGAACTCGCTAGCCGAGGCTTTGGCCGCGTCACCCAGGCTGCCCCGGTCATGCTGGCCGAGACCGTCGCCCCCATAGAAGGTGACCGATCGGTGCGCGTCAGCTTGGCCCAATAAGTAGCCTGACGCGTTAACACTGTTTAACCCCGACACCCACCCGGCAGGTTTGCCGCGGTGGGTGTTTTCGTTTGGGGTCGTGTGTATCATCAGCACGCCCTCACACTTTCAGGAGCAGCACATGGCACTGATGGATTTCATCAAGAAACAGTTCATTGACGTTGTTCAATGGACCGAAGATGCCGACGGTACCCTGGCCTGGCGCTTCCCGATGGCTGGTCTGGAAATCCAGAATGGCGCACAACTGGTGGTGCGCGAATCCCAAATGGCGCTGTTTGTCAACGAGGGCAAAGCCGCCGACGTGTTTGGCCCCGGCAGCCACACGCTGACCACACAGACATTGCCAGTGCTGACCTACCTGAAGCACTGGGACAAGCTGTTTGAGTCGCCCTTTAAAAGCGACGTGTATTTTTTCAGTACCCGTCAGCAGCTTGACCAGAAGTGGGGCACGCCACAACCCATCACCATCCGCGACAAGGACTTTGGCGCAGTGCGTCTGCGCGCCTTTGGCAACTACAGCTTTCGGGTGAGCGACCCGAAGCTGTTTCACACCGAAATCTCCGGCACGCGCGAACGCTATGAAACCTTAGATATTGACGGGCAGCTGCGCAGCTTGGTACTGCAACACATCAGCAACGCCGTGGCCTCAAGCGACATTGCGTTTCTGGATTTGGCCGGCAACCAGCTGATGTTTGCCCAAGCCCTGACCCAACAGCTGGCACCGGAATTCGCAAAGATCGGTCTGGCGTTGGAAAAACTCACGGTGCAAAACGTCTCGTTGCCCGAAGACTTGCAAAAAGTGCTTGATCAAAAAATCGGCATGGGCATGGTGGGTGACGACATGGCCAGGTTCATGCAGTACCAGACCGCGCAAGCGATTCCCAAGTTTGCCGAAGGCGGCACCGGCGGCGGTGGCAGCGGCATGGCCGGTGACGCCATGGGCCTGGGTGCCGGGGTGGCACTGGGCCAGGTACTGGCGCAGAACCTCACCGCTGGTCTGCAAGCGCCGGCCAATGTGGCGGCCGTGGCGCAAGCCGCAGGCGTCAAACCAGAGGAGGTGATCGCCACGCTGGAAAAGCTCGGCGAACTCACCGCCAAAGGTGTCCTGACGCAGCAGGAGTTTGACGCCAAGAAAGCAGAGCTGCTGAAAAAACTGGTTTAGCAACTCCAGCGGCGAGGATCACAACGCGTTCTCAGCCAACAAACGCGTCGTTTTCCTCAAGCCGATGGCTTGGACACCATAGTACAGGCCAAAGCGTTGGATTCTCGGGTTCAACGTGCACCTGCTCGCTCCTGCAAACAGGCAACCGACGCAATGGCCAACGCAAAAGGGCCCGCTTGACGGTCGGCCACCATCCAGCCAGCCTGGCAAACACGCGCCGTCTGCAAGGGCACCGCCTCTGGCACCGGGCGGCCGCGCCAAGTGGGCTGAAAGTCGGCAATAGGCAGTGTCAGCGTTGTCCATACCCCAGCGGGCGGCAAAAAGACCGCCTGGTAATTGACACCGTCAAACGCATCGTCGGTACGCAAATTGAACTTGTAGCATTTGCCATCACCACGCACGCTCAGCTGGTAGCCGCTGATGTGCTCGCCAGCCAGGGCGGAACAAGCGGCACGCACCGACGCAAAGCCGCCGTTGTCTTCCAGAGAAACCACACCTTCAAACACGGCAAAGCCCGCTGCGTCAAAACGCATGCGGCTGGCCGACTTGCCCCCCATGACCTGGTCATCGATGGCACGCCACTGCGCAACGGTGTCTGGGATATCAAAAATGAGTGCTGTAGCCACGTCAACATTGTCAATCATGTCCACTGAATCCGACCCGCAGCTCAGCGCACAGCTTCAGGCCGCAGATTCACCCAGTCGTCCGTCCCGGTGGTCGCGTAGCGCCTGGTAAATTTCTTCCTGGGTGTTCATCACAAACGGGCCGTACTGCACGATCGGCTCTTTTAAGGGCCGCCCGGCAATGAGCAACACCTTGGCATCGGCGCTGGCTTGCATCACCACGCCGTCGGACTGCGCCTCATTGGCCAGAATCGCCATGCGCTGCATCGGCACGGGCTTGCCGGCAATGCTTACTTCGCCCCGGTAGACGTAGACAAACGCGCTGTGGCCTGCGGGCAAAGCCTGCTCAAAACGCGCGCCCTGGGGCAAATGCACATCCAGGTACAGCGGCTCGGTGGTCTCGCGTGTGACGGCACCTGCCAGGCCGTGGCTCTGCCCGGCAATCACGGTCACGGCGACACCCTCGGGGGTGACCAAGCGCGGTAATTCACCGGCCTTGAAGTCGCGGTACCAAGGGGCGCACATTTTTTGACCACCGGGCAAATTCAGCCAGAGCTGAAAGCCCTCCATCACGCCTTCTTCCTGCTGCGGAATCTCGGAGTGGATCACGCCCTTGCCCGCCGTCATCCACTGCACACCACCGTTTTCCAGCAGGCCTTCGTGGCCCGCGCTGTCGCGGTGGCGCATGCGCCCGGCAATCATGTAGGTGATGGTCTCAAAGCCGCGGTGCGGGTGGTCCGGAAAACCGGCAATGTAGTCGTCGGGCTGGTCGCTGCCAAAGGCATCCAGCATCAAAAACGGGTCCAACCGATGTTGCAGCGACTGCGACAGCACGCGCGTCAGCTTGACTCCGGCGCCGTCGGAGGTGGCTTGGCCAGCAACGAGTTGCTCGACGCCGCGGGCGCGGGCAACGGTGGCGGTCAGTGTGGCAGTGGTCATGGCAGATTCCTTTGGAAGGGCCGCGCTGGCGAACGGGTTCAGCAGCTCAGGCCAGCGCGGCGTTGAGGTCGGCCTCGGCCTGGGCAAAACCATGGGTCAGCGCATCAGCACCCATGGACAGGCCTTCGGCGTAGATAAAGTGCACGTCGGTCAATCCCAAAAAGCCCAGGATCATTTTCAGGTAAGGCACTTGCGAATCGTTGGGCGTATCGCGGTATTTGCCGCCGCGGGCCAGGGCAACATATACCTTTTTGCCTTTGAGCAGGCCTTCGGGGCCGGTTTCGGTGTAGCGGAAAGTCACGCCAGCGCGGGCAATGGCGTCGAGCCAGCTCTTGAGCTGCACCGAGATGCCGAAGTTGTACATCGGAACGCCCAGCACGATCGTGTCATGGGCCTGAATCTCGGCAATCAGTGCATCGTCCAGCGCCACGCGTGCGGCTTGTTCAAGCGTGCGCTGGTCGGCAGGGGAAAACAGCGCGCCCAGACCCGCTTCGTCGAGCACCGGGTGCGGCGTGGCAGCCAGGTCGCGCAGGGTGAGCGTGGCCCCTGGGTTGACGGCTTGCAGCCGAGCGACGATGGTGTTGGCCAATTGGGTCGAGTTGGCACCGTTGCGGCGGGCGCTGGCATTGATTTGCAGAATGTTCATGGGGTGTCCTTGAGGGGTTGAAGTGGCGATGACTGAAGTTTATGAGACAACAATCACACTGAGAAGACGTCAAAATGGATATGATTGTTGTCACAATGGAACAATTCAGCCTTGCCAACCGCGTCGACCCGAACGACTTGCTGATCTTTGCCAGCGTGGCCGAGCTGGGCAGCTTCAGCCGCGCTGCAGAGCGCCTGGGCTGGCCCAAATCCACCGTGTCACGACGGCTGGCGACGCTGGAGCAACAGCTGGGCGAAAAAGTCTTGCTGCGCACCACCCGGCGCCAGACGCTAACCGAATTCGGCCTGCAACTGCTGGAACACGCACGCCAGGTCGCCTCTGAGGTGCAGGCCGTGTCTGCCCTGCGCGAGCACCGGCAAGCCACGCCCAGCGGCCGCTTGCGGGTGTCGATGCCCAGCGACCTGGCCACCCTGCTGCTGGCCGACATGCTGGCCGCGTTCACCGCACTGCACCCGCAAATTCAGCTGGAGCTGGACCTGTCGCCGCGCCGGGTCGATTTGCTGGGCGAGGGTTTTGACGTGGCGGTGCGCATGGGTGAGTTGCCCGATGACGCGCTGCTGGTGGCGCACAAACTGGCGGTGTTCTCCTTTGGGCTGTATGCAGCGCCGGGTTACCTGGCCGAGCACGGCGAGCCCGCGCACCCAGACGACCTGGCGCAGCACGCGGCCATCCGCATGCTGCGCGGCAATGGCGAACCTGCACCCTGGACGCTGCTGCATGGCGAGCAGCGCTGGCACGGTTTGCCCTGCGGGCACGCCAGCGCCAATGCACCCGAGTTGTTGATCCGTCTGGCCTGCGCCGCCAGCGGCATTGCCGCCGTGCCCGACTACTTTGCCGCACCCGAGGTGCGCCGCGGGGCGTTGCGCCGCGTCTTGCCCGACTGGTGTCTGCCCAGCGTTACCGCTTGGGCGGTGTTCCCGGAGCGCAAGCTCATGCCGGTCAAGTCACGGGTGTTTATCGACATGCTGCAAACTGCACTGGCACAGGTGTCGGTCTGACTCGGCTGCGCAGACCCTTGTCAAGTCGGTGAGAATTGCAGATCAATACCTCGAATCCGCACCGTCATGATCCGCTCGCTTCTTCGCATTGGCCTGAGTTTGTTTTTCGCACTGTCGCTGCCATCGCACAGCCACGCCCAAGCGCCAACCAAGTGCGTCACATCGCTGGCCGACCTGAAGGTGTTGCTGGGCGACCCCGGTTTCCCCTTGCAATGGGAAGAGACCACCATGGACGACGGCAAACCACTCAGGGTCGCGATTACTGAGAAAGATGGCGCCCTGTCGGTGGCGTTTGTCAAGACAAGCCGAGGCCTTTGGGCCGACATCTCTGGCAGCATCTGCAAGACGGAGCAAGCCCTGGAGATCCGGTTTACCGCCGAGCAGATCCACTTCGGCCCCTCAGCAAGCTGGATTCTTCGCTATGTTTTGGGAAGCGGCGGTCAATTCACACTGACCCGCACCGGGCCGCAGCAAATGCGCGTTTCAACCACCGGCTGGAGCGGCATGTTTGTGCCAGTGGCCAAACCATGAGCAAGGCTTTTACCAAAGAATCCGACAGCGACGATGACGACGAGCTGCAGTTGCCCGCCCTGCCCGCAGGTAGCAAAAACTACATCACCCCCCAGGGTTTTGCCACGCTGCGCGCTGAGCTAAAGCAGCTGGTGGAAGTCGAGCGTCCCAAAGTGGTCGAGGCGGTGCACTGGGCCGCTAGCAACGGCGACCGCTCAGAAAACGGCGACTACATCTATGGCAAAAAACGTCTACGCGAAATCGACCGGCGGGTGCGTTTTCTGATCAAACGGCTGGAGATTGCCGTGGTCGCCGACCCGGCGCTGCACCATGGCAGCACGCAAATATTTTTTGGCGCGACGGTGACATATGTCGACGAGCACAGTATTGAACGTACCGTCAGGATTGTCGGCATCGACGAAGCCAACAGTGCAGCCGGTGAAGTCAGCTGGGTGTCGCCGATCGCCCGCACCTTGCTCAAGGCGCACGAGGGCGATGTGCTCAAACTGGTGATACCCGAGCGGGTCGACGAGATTGAGGTGCTGCGTGTGCGCTATCCCACGCCTTGAATTGCGTCCATCTACCTCCAGCTATGGGATAAATTCTTTTCAAGCATAATTTGCACATGCATACGCTCTACGACTCTGAAACTTATTCGGTAACTCACATGCTAGCCAATGCGGTGGCCGCCGATTTGCCTGCCGATTCACTCAAAGAAGGCGAGCAACTGCTGATCATTCCGCGCCTGGCGCGCCACGGCTTTGAGATCGTGAACAAGCGCACCGGCAAGGAGGTGTATCTGGATGGCTCCTGGGCTGAATTGTTCCAGCAACACATCTCGGCCTGGCAGCTCAAGACGCCAACGCAAGACGAAGTCGAAGAAACGCTGGAACGCTACGCCGAGTTGGCACAAAACCCGGTGGTGTTGCACTAGGCAGCACTTTCATCGCGGGCTCGCGCTTCGCCGTCAACCAGCCGCACCGCAATGCCCTCTCCCGCAGAATCGCTGATTGGCGCTTACCAGTTACACCCAGGCGCGTCCGCTGGCATCACCGGCCATCGACCCGTGCTGCAAGCTGGCCGCCTGGCGCAGCTGCTGCGAGGGCAGGCCGTGCAGCAGATTCCGCAACTACTGGGTTCGGTGTTCACCCTGTGCGCCCACGCCCATATCCGTACCAGCCGACAGGTTTTAGGTTTGCCCGCAGCACCTCAGGACGCGCCGGTCTTTCACCTGCTGCAAACCGCACGCGACCACCTGCGCAGCATGGCGCTGGACTGGCCCCAGCGGCAGCCTGAACCAGTCGCTGGCATCGAGTGCCTACGCTGGCTGGCAGTGTGCCCGCTGTCGATGGCAGGCCCGCTGCGCGTGGCCACAGAAGACGATGCCTGGGCCGCGCTCACTGCTTTACGCGCCTGGCTGGCGCAGTACATCGTACAAACCGACGTGGCCACCTGGCTTGCGCACGACCGTCAAGTTGACGCAGTGGCCGAGTGGTGCCAACGCCACGCTGCCCGCTTGCTGCCAGCGCGCTGTCTGGCACACTGGCTGCGCAGCGCGCCGGCGGTGATGCCAGCCTCGCCCATGCTCGACGTCCTGCACACCGACCGGGCGCGACAAACCGACCAACTCATGGCGCTGGGCCAATGCATCGCCGAGCAGCAGGACTTCGCCCAATACCCCACCTGGCAAGGTCGGTGCGCCGAGAACGGCCCATGGACACGCCTGCGCAACCGTGAATCAGGCTACGCGCCGACGCTCGGACTGCGCCTGGCCTCGCGATGGTTGGACCTGCTGGAGCTCGCTTGCGTCACACCTGGCACACCCGTTGAGCAGGTGTTATCGACGGGAACTTTGGCGTTGGGGAATGGGCAAACGCTGGCCTGGTGCGAAATGGCGCGCGGCTTGCTGCTGCACTGGGTGCGCCGCGACGCCGCTGGCACGGTACAAGATTACAAAGTCATTGCACCCACTGAATGGAACTTCCATCCGCAAGGCACGCTATCACGCGCAGTCAGTGCCTTGCAAACTGACGACACGCTGGCAGCACTAGCGCTGGCCGCTGCCTTTGACCCCTGCGTGGCTTGCTCGGTATAGACTGCGGCCCTGTCGTTGCGCGCAAGCGACATCAATCCAAACGGAGACAGCATGGCGTTGAACGTGGTGTGGTTACAGTCCGGCGGCTGCGGCGGTTGCAGCATGTCGCTGCTGTGCGCCGACAGCCCCGATTTGCCCGCTCTGCTGCAAGGCAACGGCATCGACCTGCTGTGGCATCCAGCATTGTCCCTGGCCGGGCAGCAGGACATGGTCCAACTGCTGCGCGATTGTCTGAGCGGCCAGATCCGGCTCGACGCGCTGTGCATCGAAGGCGCGCTGCTACGCGGACCCCAAGGCAGCGGTCGCTTCCACATGGTTGCGGGCACCGGCGAGCCGATGATCCACTGGGTCAAGCAACTGGCGCAAGTGGCGCGCCATGTGCTGGCCATTGGCAGTTGCGCCGCGTGGGGCGGTGTCACTGCCAACGGCAACAACCTCAGCGAAGCGTGTGGCCTGCAATACGAAGACGAGCACAAAGGCGGCTTGCTCGGCGCCGACTTTGTTTCTCAGAGCGGCCTACCGGTGATCAACGTGGCGGGCTGCCCCACGCACCCGGACTGGGTGATCGACACCCTGACGCTGCTTGCGGTCGACAGCTTGCACGAACAAGACCTGGACGACCTCGCGCGACCGCGCTTTTACGCTGACCAACTGGTGCACCACGCCTGTCCGCGCAACGAATATTACGAATACAAGGCCAGCGCCGCGCAGCCTACCGACCTGGGCTGCCTGATGGAAAACCTGGGCTGCAAAGGCACGCAAGCCCATGCTGACTGCAACATCCGCCTGTGGAACGGCGAAGGCTCGTGCCTGCGCGGTGGCTACGCCTGCGTCAACTGCACCGCGCCGGGATTCCAGAACCCGGGCCACGCGTTTCATGTCACGCCCAAGCTGGCTGGCATTCCAGTGGGCTTGCCCAGCGACATGCCCAAGGCCTGGTTTGTGGCGCTGGCCTCTCTGTCCAAAAGCGCCACTCCGCGGCGCGTCAAGATCAACTCGCGCAGCGACCATGTGCTGGTGCCGCCGGTGGTTCGCGGCAAGCCACACAAGTAAGCCATGACGCGCCGTATTCTTGGCCCATTCAACCGTGTCGAAGGCGACCTGGAAGTTCAGGTTGACGTGACGGACGGACGCGTCGCGCAAGCGCAGGTCAATTCCCCCATGTTCCGCGGTTTCGAGCGCATGTTGCTGGGGCGCGCGCCGATGGACGCACTGACCATCGTGCCGCGCATCTGCGGCATCTGCTCGGTGTCGCAATCGGTGGCGGCGGCGCGCGCGTTGGCCGACGCCAGCGGCGTGGTAATGCCAGCCAACGGCATGCACGCCACCAACCTGATGCTGGCCTGCGAAAACCTGGCCGACCACCTGACGCATTTTTACGTTTTCTTCATGCCCGACTTCACCCGCGCACCCTATGCCAAACGGGCGTGGTTCGCTGAAGGCCAGCGTCGTTTTGGCGCGCTGATCGGCAGCTCCCCGGGCAACGGTTTGCACAACCGCGCTGCGGTGGCGGCGCGCGCACGCTGGTTCGAGGTGATGGGCACACTGGGCGGCAAATGGCCGCACACGGGTTCGATCCTGCCTGGCGGCAGCGCGCGTACGATCGAAGCGACTGATCGCGTGCGTCTGCTGTCGCGCCTGCGCGAGATGCGCACGTTTCTCGAGGCCACCTTGTTCGGGGCGCCATTGGAAGAAATCGCTGCGCTGGACACAGCCGCTGCGTTGGCCGCTTGGCACCGCCGCGCTGCGGGCAGTGACATGGCCTTGTTTTTAGACATTGCCGAAGACACCCAGCTGTCGGCACTGGGCCAAGGGCCGGGGCGCTACCTGAGCTACGGCGCGTTTACCGACGCGCAGAACTTGCCTGTCTTGGGAAAAGGTGTCTGGGATGCCAACTCGGCGCGCACACAGCCACTTGATACGACGCAGATCACCGAAGACACGCGCTACGCCTGGTATCGTGCCGACAGCGGCAAGACGCCGCTACACCCAAACGTGGGCATCACCGACCCCGATGCCGACAAACCCGGTGCCTACAGCTGGAATAAGGCCCCGCGCCTGGGCGGCCAGGTGATGGAAACCGGTGCACTGGCGCGCCAGCTGGTCGACGGCCAGCCCCTGGCGCGCGCCCTGGTGGCGCAGACGGGTGGCAACGTGCAAACCCGTGTGCTGGCGCGCTTGATCGAGATCGCGCGTATCCTGCCATTGATGGAACAATGGCTGCATGCTCTGGTGCCCCGAGAACCCTTTTATGTGGCGCACACGCTGTCCGATGCAGCACAAGGGGCGGGCCTGACCGAGGCCGCGCGCGGGTCGCTGGGGCATTGGGTCAGCATCGAGAACGGCCGCATCAACCGCTACCAGATCATTGCCCCCACCAGCTGGAACTTTTCGCCGCGCGATGCGGCGGGCACACCCGGCGCGCTGGAAGCCGCGCTGGTCGGTGCACCGATGGATACTGCCGACAGTCAGGACAGCGTCGCGGTGCAACACATCGTGCGCTCGTTTGACCCCTGCATGGTCTGCACCGTGCACTGACACAGCGTCGCCCCATGTCGCCCCACTCCCGCCTGCCCGACGTACCGCCCGCCAACGAACTCGAAGGCGTGGGAGAGGACACCTGGCTGGACGTGATCCACAAGATGGAAGAGGTGTACTCCGAGCTGGTCGCCGACGAGGTCGAACTGGAAGAAAAAAACGCCCAGCTCGAGCAATCGCAGCAGTTCATCTTCAGCCTGCTGAGCGCCATGAGCGACGTACTGATTGCCTGCAACCAGCACGGTCTCATCGAGGAAACCAACGCGGCCTTGTGTGAACTGGTAGGCCTTTCGGAACCCGAGCTGCGCGGGCGGCCGGTGACTGACCTGCTGGCCGACGCACAAAGCGTGCAGCGCTGGCAACTGGCCACGTTTCACGCCGCCGCGCACGACATGGCGCCGGTGGAGATCAACCTGCGCGACGCTGCGGGTCAGCCCATCCCGGTCGACATGAACTGCACGCCGCGCCTGGACAGCGTAGGCCACCCGGTCGGACAGGTGATGGTCGGGCGGCCCATGGGCGAACTCAAGCGCGCCTACCGGCAACTGCGCGAAGCACACGAAGCGCTGAAGACGGCACAACAACAGTTGCTGCAATCGGAAAAAATGGCATCTCTCGGGCGGCTGGTGGCCGGCGTAGCGCACGAGCTCAACAACCCGATCAGCTTTGTGCTGGGCAATGTGCATGTGCTGCAGCGCTACAGCACCCGCCTGACGCGTTACCTGCACGCGCTGCATCAGCTCGACCTGCCCGAGCCCCTGCAGGCGCTGCGCAAGGAACTGCGCATCGACACCATGACCGCCGACCTGCCGTCGCTGATGGACGGCACGATCGAAGGCGCCAAGCGCACCACCGAGATCGTCAACGGTCTAAAGCGGTTCTCAATTGCCGGCAAGGAAGAGATCGCGCCGGTGGAGCTCAACGACGTGGTCGAACGCGCCATCCATTGGGTGCAAAAGGGCACCGCGCCGCATTTTGGAATCCAGTGGCAGCACGGCCCAGACTGCGTTGTGCAGGGCAATGCCGGGCAGTTGTTACAGGTGCTGATGAATCTGATTCAAAACGCCTGCGACGCGGCCAGTGAGGGCACGCAGCCCATGCTCAAAATCAGTATGACGCGCGGCGATAACCACGTCGCTCTGCAATTTGCCGACAACGGCCCGGGCATTGCGCCCGAACATTTGTCCAAGGTGTTTGACCCGTTCTTCACCACCAAAAGCGTCGGCAAGGGCACCGGGCTGGGCTTGTCGATCAGCTACGGCATCGTCGAACAGCACGGCGGGCGCTTGAGCTGCGCCAACGGCCCTGACGGCGGGGCTGTGTTTACCTTGCACTTGCCACTGCTCAAAGCCGCAAACGTCGCTTGAGGCGCACAAGCCAGCCGCCGCGCGGGTTCAACCTGACAACACCACGATCGGGCACACACAGCACCGGGATCGAATAGCCTCAGCCCAACCCCAGGCGCGCCAGTTTCATGCGTAAGCCCACGCGCGTCAGACCCAGCTCTTCGGCGACGCGGGTTTTGTTGCCCTGGTGACGCACCATCGCGGCACGGATGAACTGGGCTTCAACATGGTCGAGGTGATGTTTCAGAAAACCGCTGGCATCGCCGTCATCCGGTGCCGATGCAGCGAGCTCCTGCAATGCGGGCCCTTGCCGCACGCGGGGTGACAGCAGCTCGGGCCCGAGCGTCAGGCCGTCAGCCAGCGCCAACGCACGGCGAATTTCGTTGTGCAACTCGCGCACATTGCCAGGCCAGCTGTGTCGGCAGAGCACGTCAAGTGCCGCAGGCGTGAACTTGCGGCCCACCAAGGGCGCGTTTTTCAGCAGGTCGGTGACGATCAGCGGGATGTCTTGCGTACGCTCACGCAACGCAGGCAAATACAGCGTGATCCCGGCCAGCCGGTAATACAGGTCCTCGCGAAAGCGGCCGCTGGCCACGTCGGCTTCGAGCTTGCGGTTGGTGGCGGCAATGACACGCACATTGACCGCCACCGAGCGTGTATCACCCAAGGGGCGGATCACGCCCTCCTGCAGCGCACGCAGCAACTTGACCTGAAACGCCGGGGATGTCTCGCCAATCTCGTCCAGAAACAAGGTGCCGCCATCAGCCTGCTGAAACAAACCCATGTGTGCCTCGGTGGCACCGGTAAAGGCCCCGCGCTTGTGGCCAAACAGCTCGCTCTCAAGCAGGTTGTCGGGCATGGCAGCACAGTTTTCCACCACGAACGCGCCATCGGCACGCTCGCTGGCGTAGTGGATGGCGCGTGCCAGCAGTTCCTTGCCGGTGCCCGACTCACCGGTGATCAGCACCGACAGGTCGTGGCGCGCCACCTTTTGCGCCAGGTTGCAGACCGCATTGAGCGGGCTGTCTACCGAGCGGATCAGCTTGTCAAAACCGGCCTTGGCCTTGGCCTGGTTGCGCAGATCCGTGACGCGCAACGCCAACTGCTCGGGGCTGGTGCGCAGCTCTAGCGTTAAACGCTGGTTCTCCTGCTGCAAGCGCCACAGCTGGCCCGCGCCCTGTAGCGTCAGCAGCAACTGGTCAGGGTGCCAGGGCTTGAGCAGGTATTGCCAGATGCCGGCTTCGTTGATGCCGGTGATGATGTCCTCGGCCTCGGTGTAGCCCGACAGAATCAGCCGCACGGTGTTGGGCCATTGAGCGCGCACCTGACGCAGAAACTCAACCCCGGTGGTACCGGGCATACGCTGGTCTGACACCACAATTTGCACCGGCTCAGCCTCCATGACGGCGTACGCGCTTTGCGCCGAATCGGCGGTAAAGACATTGAAGTGCTCGTCGATGGTGCGGCGCAGCGTCTCCAGCGAACGCGGCTCATCGTCCACCAGCAACACCGACAAAGGCGACAGCGGATAGCTCGGGCTCATGCGTGGCTTCCCGTCAGTTCACGATGGCGCGCCAGGTGGCGTGGTGTCCACGAGGGCAGTGTCTTGTAAACAAAGTGATGGCGGGCCACGTGGTAACTGGGGTCAAAACCGTAGAAGTTGCGGTGCATGTTTTCCATCTCTTGGACGCGATAAGCGGCCAGCGGTTTGGCCTGCTCATCGCTTTGTCTCGCTTTATTTTTGATAGCTATTTGCGCTTGTATTTCGGGGGCTAGCGCCATTTTTATTGCATCATCTGCAACCGCCTGCCGAAACGCTGACACATCGCCCGGCAGGCAAGCATCGGCAAACCCGATGATCAGTGCCTGCGCAGCGGTCAGCGGCTGGCGATGGTGCATGATGGCTTTGGCACCAGCCAGCCCCACCCTGCGCGGCAACGAATACGTCCAGTACTCAGAGCCATAGAGGTTGCCCATGTTTTTGTAATGCGGGTTGAGCACCACGCCGTCGCGCAGCCACAGCAGGTCGGCCGCGCGCGCCAGAAAGCAGCCGCCAGCGCCGGTGTTGCCGCCCACTGCGGCGATGGTTATTTGGCTGCTGGTTGTCAGCAGTTCCAGCGCCAGGTCGTTCATGGCGTTGATGTTGTGCCACGAGGCATCGGCCGCCGAGCCACCGTCCAGGCTGGCCGACTCGATCACATTGAGGTGGATGCCGTTGGACCAGAAATCATGCCCGCCGGTGAGCACCAGCACCGTCGTTGGCCGCCGCTTGGCCCAGGCCAGTGCTTGCTGCAGCCGCTCGCACTGGCGAGTCGACATGGCACCGTTGTAAAACTCAAACGCCAAAGAACCGACACCGTCACGTTCGGCGTAGGCAATGTCTTGCCAGGTCTGCCCCGCCACGCGCCACCAGTCGGCCAGCGGCCTGTCGGGCACCGCCGCCGCCTCGGCTGCAAACGCCAGGGTGGCGGGTAGCTTGATGCTGCCCGCGCGTTTGATGTGGCCGATCCACACCGCGCCGTCGATGGTGGCGCGGCACAGCGCCGTTTCGCGCCGCGCAATGACCGCGCCAGGTACGCCGCACAGCGTATTTTCCGGCCAGGCATCAAACAGATGACAGGGTGCGCCAAACAAGTGATCGGCCACACCGGGGAAACCGTCACCTGCACGGATTTTGCGCAGCACGGTGGCGCTGTCGTCTCTCTGCCAGTCGATGGCGCGGTCGGCCTGCTTCATCAACGGCTGCCACCGGCTGTTGGCCGGGCGCTGCGGCGCAAAAGTGCCCGCCGCAAAACGCGCCACCGCCAGTAACACACAGCGGGTGGCGGCTTGCGTGACCTCGTGGCGGTAGATGCTGGCCTTGGTCGCGTCGCGCATGGCAAAGCGCTCACTGGCCCAGACCGGGCCGGCGTCCATTTCAGCCTGCGCCTGCAGCACCGTCACACCCCACGCGGGCTGTTGCTGCAACAGAGCCCAGTCCAGCGCCGATGGCCCGCGATCGCCCTCAATGCCAGGGTGCACGATCAGGCAAACGTGCCGGCACCAGACTGATGCTGGAATGGCGCGGCGCAAGTAGGGCGCAATGATCAGGTCCGGCGTGAACAACGCCACCGCCTCTTCGGTGACCGCATCGCCAATGTCAAATTCAATCGATACCGCATGACCGCGCTGGCGCAACTCGGCATCGATGCGTTGCGCCAGGCTGTTGTAAGCGTGGGTAAGCAGCAGGATTCGCATGGCTTGATTTTCCACGCGCCAGGCGGGTACGCCACATGGCGTATTCCCTTAGCGCCAGGCCATCCCTAAAGTCATGCCATCGCAATGCGTGGGCTGGCCGGACGCTGGCGCGCCAGGCAGTGCGACCCCGTTTTCATCAACTTCTGGAGGTTTTATGTCTCGCTTGAATTCACGTCGTTTCACCCTTAAGGCGCTCACCGCCGCCGTCGCCCTGGGCACCCTTTGCACTTTGCCAGTGCATGCCGCCGAGACCATCAAGGTCGGTATTTTGCACAGCCTGTCTGGCACCATGGCCATTTCTGAAACCGTGTTGAAAGACACCGTGCTGATGGCCATTGACGAGATCAACGCCAAGGGCGGCCTGCTTGGCAAAAAGCTTGAGCCCGTGGTGGTTGACCCAGCCAGTAACTGGCCCCTGTTTGCCGAAAAAACCAAGCAGTTGCTGGGGCAGGACAAGGTCGATGTGATCTTTGGCTGCTGGACCAGCGTGAGCCGCAAGTCGGTGCTGCCGGTGGTCGAAGAGATGAACGGCCTGCTGTTCTACCCCGTGCAGTACGAAGGTGAAGAGCTGTCCAAAAACGTGTTTTACACCGGCGCTGCGCCCAACCAGCAAGCCATTCCGGCCGTGGACTATTTGATGAGCAAAGACGGCGGTGGCGCCAAGCGCTGGGTCTTGCTGGGCACCGATTACGTCTACCCGCGCACCACCAACAAAATCTTGCGTGCTTACCTGAAATCCAAAGGCGTGAAGGAAACCGATATCGACGAGAAATACACGCCGTTTGGCCACTCCGATTACCAGACCATCGTGGCTGACATCAAGAAATTTTCAGCGGGTGGCAAGACCGCCGTGGTGTCCACCATCAATGGTGACAGTAACGTGCCGTTTTACAAAGAACTCGGCAACGCCGGCCTGAAGGCCAAAGACGTACCCGTGGTGGCCTTCAGCGTGGGTGAAGAAGAGCTGCGCGGGGTTGACACCAAGCCGTTGGTAGGCCACCTGGCGGCCTGGAATTACTTCCAAAGCATCAAGAATCCAAGCAACACCGAATTCATCAAAAAGTGGAGCGACTACGCCAAGGCCAAGGGTATCGCTGGCCACAAAGACAAGCCGCTAACCAACGACCCGATGGAAGCCACCTACATTGGCATCAACATGTGGAAACAAGCGGTTGAAAAAGCCAAGAGCACCGACGTGGACAAGGTGATTGCCGCCATGGCCGGCCAGACCTTCAAGGCACCGAGCGGCATCGTCAGCAAGATGGATGAGAAAAATCATCACCTGCACAAGAGCGTGTTCATTGGCGAGATCAAGGCCGACGGCCAGTTCAACGTGGTCTGGAAGACCCCCGGCCCGGTGAAAGCCAAACCGTGGTCGCCGTACATCGAGGGCAATGCCGGCAAACCTGACGAGCCAGCCAAAAAGTAAACCGAAAGACTGTCACACCTGAGCGAAAAATGGCCTAGCTGAATCAGGGTCGGATCCGCGTAGCGTAGCGAAGACGGCTCTGACCCCGATTCAGCGGGTTCATTCAACAATAGCAAATTGCAGCGTGGGCACTGGCAACCGTACCCACCCTACAGGTTCTCATCATGGTTAAAAGATTACTCCTCATTGCTTATATATTAATAGCTACTAGCGCTTATTCCATGAGCGCTGAAGAGGTAAAAGGCATGACGATTGGTGACACCGACACACGTGTGGCGGCGCTCAACAAGGCCATGCTGGAGGCCAATGACAAGACCGCTGCCTTTTTGCAAGCCTTGGCCGATGACGCCGTCAAGTTAGCCGGCGACAAGGTCTTTATCGTCAAGGGCGACAAAGCCTTTGATGCCGTCACCGACGTGGAGACCGCGCTGCCTGACGATACCGAAGATGTGATCAACAACAACCGCATGCGCGGCGAGATTGACTCGGCGCTGGCGGCGCTGAAACTGTTTTCCAATGACGATACGGTTCGCGCAGCAGCTGTCAAGCAGTTGCAAAGCGATGCCGATGAGACCAAATTGCCCTTGATCGAGAAGGCCTTGGCTACCGAGCACAACGCCAGCATCAAGGCCCAACTGGGCATGGTACGCGCCGCCGCTCTGTTAAACAGCAGCGACCAAACCAAGCGCCTGGAAGCCGCCCAACTGCTGGCAGGCAGTGGCCAGGCCAATACCAAAACCATGTTGCTGGAGCGCTTGAAGCTTGAAGAAGATTCGGCTGTCAAGGTGGCTCTGGGCGCGGCGCTGCGGCAGGTGGAGTCCGCCCTGGCCTGGGGCGACAAGCTGGGCGCTCTGTTCAGTGGCATCAGCCTGGGCAGTATCTTGCTGCTGGTGGCGCTGGGGCTGGCGATCACCTACGGGCTGATGGGTGTGATCAACATGGCGCATGGTGAGTTGATGATGATTGGCGCCTACGCCACTTACGTGGTGCAGGGCGTGTTTCAGAAGTATCTGCCCGGCGCGTTTGACTGGTATTTGCTGGCGTCGGTGCCAGTGGCATTCATGGCCGCCGCGCTGATGGGTGCGGTGCTGGAGCGCAGTGTCATCCGCTTTTTGTATGGTCGCCCGCTGGAAACCCTGCTGGCCACTTGGGGCATCAGCCTGATGCTGATGCAGCTGGTGCGCAGCGTCTTTGGGGCGCAAAACGTGGGTGTGGAAAACCCGTCCTGGATGAGCGGCGGCGTGCAGGTGCTGGGAAATTTGTCGCTGCCCTACAACCGGCTGGTCATCATTGGTTTTGCGCTCTTTGTGCTGGGTTCAGTCGCCTGGCTGATTGGCAAAACGCGCCTGGGCCTGTTTGTGCGCGGGGTCACGCAAAACCGCCCCATTGCGTCTTGCATGGGCGTCAACACGGCACGCATTGATACCTACGCCTTTGCGTTGGGCTCCGGTATTGCCGGGCTCGCTGGTTGTGCATTGAGCCAGGTTGGCAACGTCGGGCCCGACCTGGGCCAGGGTTACATCGTCGACGCCTTCATGGTGGTGGTGCTGGGCGGTGTAGGTCAATTGGCGGGTACGGTGTACGCGGCCTTGGGCCTGGGCATTTTGAACAAGTTTCTGGAGGGCTGGACGGGTGCCGTGCTGGCCAAGATTGCGGTGCTGGTGTTCATCATCGTCTTTATTCAAAAGCGACCGCAGGGCATCTTTGCGATGCGTGGCCGCTCGGCGGAGGCTTGACCATGAACACACCTATCACTGCCATCCCTCTACCGGCATCCGCTCCCCTGTTGAGCCGCACCGGCTGGGCCACTTTTTGCGTGACCTTGATCGTCATCTGCGCGGTGGCTCCGGTGCTCAATTTGTGGGTGCCCGCAGGCAGCATGTTCCACTTGAGCGACTATGGCGTCGGCTTGGTAGGGCGCATCATGTGTTACGCCATCTGCGCGCTGGCGATGGATTTGATCTGGGGCTTCACCGGTATTCTGAGTCTGGGCCATGGCTTGTTTTTTGCGCTCGGCGGCTACGCCATGGGCATGTATTTGATGCGCCAGATCGGACTCGACGGCAATTACAAAAGCGCCCTGCCCGACTTCATGGTGTTTCTGGACTGGAAGGAACTGCCGTGGCACTGGACCTTCAGCGACAGCTTTGTCGCCACGCTGTTCCTGATCATCGCCGTGCCGGGCTTGGTGGCTTTTGTGTTTGGCTACTTTGCTTTCCGTTCACGCATCAAGGGTGTGTATTTTTCGATCATTACCCAGGCCATGACCTTTGCCGCGATGTTGCTGTTCTTTCGCAACGAGACCGGATTTGGTGGCAACAACGGATTTACCGACTTCAAGCGCATTCTGGATATTCCGATTGCCACACAGGAAATGCGCATGACGCTGTTCGTGCTCACCGGGCTGACCCTGCTGGGTTTCTTCCTGCTGGCGCGCTGGCTCATTACAACCAAGTTCGGCCGGGTGTTGCAAGCGGTGCGCGATGCCGAATCACGTGTCATGTTCAGCGGTTACAACCCCCTGGGCTACAAGCTCACCATCTGGACGATTTCGGCCATGATGTGCGGCGTGGCCGGCGCTTTGTACGTGCCGCAGGTGGGCATCATCAACCCGAGTGAAATGAGCCCGGCCAACTCGATCGAGATCGCGATCTGGGCGGCGGTGGGGGGCCGGGCCACGCTGATCGGCCCGATTTTGGGCGCTTTCATCGTCAGCGGCGCCAAGAGCTGGCTGACGGTGGCTTACCCCGAGTTCTGGCTGTACTTCTTGGGCGCGCTGTTCATTGGCGTGACGCTGTTCTTGCCGCAGGGTGTGATGGGCCTGGTCGGACGGATTTTGTCGCGCAAGAAAGGGGAGCGTGCATGACCCCTGAACTGATGGAAGAAGGTGCACGACGGATCGAACAGCACCAGGCTGCGCTGGCTGCAGCAGGTACAAACACCGCCTCAGGTGGGCGCAGCGCAGGCTTTTTGCGGCCTTCCATCCCGGGTGAAGTCGACACCACCCATGGCCGCATCTTGTACCTGGAAGATGTCAGCGTCAGCTTTGACGGCTTCAAGGCCATCAACAAGCTCAGTCTGGACATCGCACCTGGCGAACTGCGTTGCATCATCGGCCCCAACGGTGCCGGCAAGACGACCATGATGGACATCATCACCGGCAAGACCCGCCCGGACGAAGGTCAGGTCTTCTTTGGCAGCACCATTGACCTCCTGCGCTACAAGGAAGCGGAGATTGCGCAAATGGGCATTGGCCGCAAGTTTCAGAAACCGACGGTGTTTGAGCAGCTCACCGTGTTCGAGAACCTGGAGCTGGCGCTCAAGACCAACAAGGCGGTCACTGCGTCAATGTTATTCAGGCTAAACAGCACCCAAAGCGACCGTCTGGCCGAGGTGTTGCACACCATCAATCTGAGCGACAGTGTGGCGCGCCTGGCAGGCAACCTGAGTCACGGGCAAAAACAGTGGCTTGAGATAGGTATGCTGCTGATGCAAGACCCCAAACTGCTGCTGCTCGATGAACCGGTGGCGGGCATGACCGATGAAGAAACCGAGCGCACCGCCGAGCTGTTTCTGACCCTGAAAGGCAAACATTCGCTGATGGTGGTGGAACACGACATGAGCTTCATCAACACCATCTCGGACATCGTCACCGTGCTGTGCGACGGTTCGGTGCTGGCGCAGGGGACGCTGGCGCAGGTGCAAAGCGATGAGCGGGTGATTGAGGTGTATCTTGGACGGTGAGGCTTTTGGTTTGTTTTTGACAGGCGGGGGTGCCGGGATGTGCGCCCGGCTGCGCACTCACTTTTCTTTGCTTCGCCAAAGAAAAGTAAGCAAAAGAAAGGCGACCCGCTGTCGGCGAGTAGCGCAGGGCTGGGCGGATCAGGGCGCGCGATTGTTTGAGGCGAAGCCGAGTTCGAGCAAGACCCCGCCCAGCAACCGCATCAAAAACCAATAAAGCAGGATAAAGAAAGATGCTCAAAGTCACCAACATCAACCAGTACTACGGCGGCTCCCACATCCTGCGCGATGTCAACCTCACCGCCGAATTGGGCAAAGTGACCGTCATTCTGGGCCGCAACGGCGTCGGCAAAACCACCCTGCTCAAAAGCCTGATGGGTCTGGTGCCCGTCAAGACCGGAACGATTGAGTTCGACAGCAAGCAGATCCAGAACGCCACGCCTTACGAGCGCGCGCGCGCCGGAATTGGCTTTGTGCCGCAGGGGCGCGAAATTTTTGCGCGACTGACAGTCGAAGAGAACTTGCGCATGGGCCTGGCCTACAAACCAGCCAGCACACCCATCCCACCCGAGCTGTTTGAATTGTTCCCCGTGCTCAAGCAAATGCTGGGCCGCCGCGGTGGCGACCTGTCGGGCGGACAGCAGCAGCAATTGGCGATCGCCCGCGCTCTGGCTGCCAACCCGAAATTGCTGATGCTCGACGAGCCCACCGAAGGCATCCAGCCGAGCATCATCAAGGACATTGGCCGCGTCATCCGCATGCTCGCCGACCGCGGTGACATCGCGATCGTGCTGGTCGAGCAGTATTACGACTTTGCCCAGGAGCTCGCCGACCACTATGTGGTGATGGAGCGCGGCGCGGTCAAGGCGCAAGGGGCGGGGGTCAACATGGAAATCGACGGTGTGCGCGAGTTGGTGGCAATTTGACATCCTTGCGGCGCGGCTCAAGTCGCCCAAATCCGTGGAGTGATCGTCGGCAACTGCCATAAATGCGCCCGCCAGAGGGTCCACACCTGGCGCAACAAATCCACTGCAGGTTCCACCAGCGGTGACAGCACCCGCACCACCATCACCTGGCCATTGGGACAGGTGGCGCCTGCCGTGGCGTGCAAAGCGTGGTCTGCGATAACCTGGCGCGCCAATGCCAGCGCATCGTCACGCCGGTGTCGGTGCAAGGCGGTACCTGCAACAAAAAACAGGCTGGCCATGCAGCGCTGCCCGGCCAGCCCCAGCCGACCATTCATCAGGCGGTCATCGCTCGCATCAATGAAACCGCGCTCAAGCCAGACGTCGGGCACTTCGATGTGCTGCAAGAAACTGCCCCGCTCAAACGGCAAGCCCGCACCGGGCAGACCTAGCGCGGTGATGTCCCAGCCGATGAATTCGGCCGCCGGGGCGACGCGCAGGCTGAGGTGGTTTTCGCCGCGACACTGGTCGTAGCCAAGGGCCTCCAGCGGCAACCATTCCAGACGTGCCTGGTCCGTCAAGGTGATATGTGCGCATTGCACCGCGGACTCGCCCGCTGAGCGGTAAAAACGGGTGGCACCTGGTGTGGTAATCAGCGCATGAGCGTTTGCGCCGGCGGTGATGCGAATGTCGAGCGTGTCGCCGCCAACCAGACCGCCAGGTGGATGCACCAGCACGTTGTGGCAGATCGCATCGCCCTCGGGGTACAGACTTTGCAGCACCCGCAACGGGCCGTTGTGGGTATGGCGCGCGACCGTGCGCTGCTGTTGCACAGCGTAGGCGATGTCAAGACGGGCGTTCCAGCTCAAGGCTTGGGTTCTCCCGCAAAGTGCGGGTGCAGTTGGGCGATGCGTTGCATCGCCATGGCCGCAGCGGCGGTACGGGTCTCGACACCGAGCTTGGAAAATACGCGCTCCAGATGTTTCTTCACCGTCATCGGACTCGAACCGACGATGTCGCCGATGTCACGGTTGGTTTTACCCTTGACCACCCAATAAAGCACCTCGGCTTCTTTGGGCGTGAGCTTGAAGCTCTGCGCGATCGCCTTGATCACACTGTCTTCGCTGACTTCTTGCATGATGATGAGCCAATCGCCGCCCCCTTCCGAATCGCCAATTTGCTGGTGCAGGCGAAACGTCAGCCGGGTTGCACCCTGGGCAATGCTCAGACGCGGTGGCTCGCTTTGCGGTTCTTGGCAGGCCACATGGCGGCGCAGCCACGCCAGCACGGGGATCGGCGTGGCCGGCGCGTCGGTGCCGTAGTAGCGCAACAGCAAGTCACGCGCCAGCGGCGTTTGCCACATCAGGCGACCGTCGCTGACGCGCACGGTGATGCTGGCGTAGCCAAATGCGTCCAGCGCGTTTCTGGCCTGGCGCTTCTCGCGCGCGCCCTGCAAATGCACCGCCATGCGCGCCAGCACCTCCTTTGGCTTGATGGGCTTGGTAACGTAATCGACGGCGCCGCAGTCCATGGCGGCCACGAGATGCTCGGTCTCGGTCAGTCCGGTCATGAAAACGATGGGAATATGCGCGGTGCGGGGCAAGGCCTTCAGACTCCTGGCCACTTCAAAGCCGTCCATGCCCGGCATCATGGCGTCAAGCAAAATGATGTCGGGTAGCGCCTGCGCAGCCCGCTGCAAGGCGGCCTCGCCGCTGGTGGCCAGCAGCACGGTGTAGCCGGACTCGTCCAGTGCATCGTGCAGCACAACCAGGTTGTCTGGCACGTCGTCAACGATCAGCACCACGTCACTGTTGGCGCGGTCCAGCGTGCGCTCCAGCGCCAGACGCGGCAGTGGCAAAGACGCTCTAGTTTTCATGGACACCACGCGTCAGTTGCTTCAACATGGCTTCAAACTGGAACCGCTTGGCCTGCTCGCGCATCGTCGCCACAAAGTGGGCGCAATGTGGATGCGCCAGCGCAATGTCGTCGAGCAAGTTCAGGATACCGCGGTAGTAGCCCAGCGTGACGCGTTCACGCAAGGCATCGAGCAGCGGCTGGGGCGGGTAAGCAAAATCGGCGGGTGACAGCGCTTGTTGTGCCGTCAAGGGTTCAGCGGTCTCCAGCCAGCGCAGCTTCAGGCGCGACTCAAGCCAGTCCAGTAAGTCGGTATGGCGCACCGGTTTAACGATAAAGTCTTCGCTGGGGATGCCCAGATTGTTGTCGAGCCCACGGTCAAACGCGTTGGCCGAAACGATGGCGATCAACGGCTGCGCCCTGGCGCTGCGCGCGAGCATGTCGCGCAGCCGACGGATGGTTTCCCAGCCGTCGATGCCGGGCATGGCCAGATCCATCAAAATCACCTCGGGCTGGTAGCCGCTGGCGAGCAAATCCAGGCAGTCGTGGCCGCTGGCGGCGCTGCGCAACTCAAAACCCAGCGGCTGCAGCAATTTGCCCAGCACGTCGCGGTCGGCCTCTTCGTTGTCGACCACCAGAATGCGCCGTCGCGCGCCGACGTAGCCGCGTCGAGGTCGGCGCACAAACAGGCGGTTTTGGTGTCTGGCCGCGGGCGAATACACCGTGGCATCGCGCGCGCCGTGCACCTCGGGCAGAAACAGCTTGACACTGAAGGTCGAGCCCCGGCCCGGCGTGCTCGTCACGCTGAGCTCGCCGCCCATCAGGTCGGTCAGCATTTTGGCGATCGTCAGGCCCAGCCCGGACCCCTGCGATGGCGCGCCCGGCAGATCAACGCGCACAAAGGGTTCAAAAATCTGCTGCAACTGTTTTTCGGTCAGACCCGGGCCGCTGTCCTCAATGTCGATCTGCGCCATTTCGCGCGCGTGGCGCACGCGCAGCGTGACCCGGCCACGACTGGTGAATTTGACGGCGTTGCCCAGCAGGTTGATCAAAATCTGTCGCACCCGTTTTTCGTCGGCGCGCACCACGTCGGGCAGTTTACCGACGACAACCAAGGCAAACGCCAGTCCCTTGTCGCGCGCTTGCAGTTCAAACAGGCTGGCCATGTCCTGCACAAAATCTGCAAACGGCATCGGCTTAACGTTCAGGCTCAAGCGGCCGGCCTCAATGTGGGCGACGTCGAGCGTGCCCTCGATCAGCGAGAGCAGGTGCTCGCCGCCGCGCCTGATCACCTGCACCGCCTGCTGGCGGTGCGCCGGGATGCTGGCATCTTCGCCCATCAGTTGCGCGTAGCCCAGAATGCTGTTGAGCGGTGTGCGCAGCTCATGGCTGATGGCGCTGATATAGCGGCTTTTCGCCTGATTAGCCAAATCAGCCGCAGCGCGCGCTTGCTCAGCCACCTGCTTGGCCTGCTGCAATGCCAGATCAGTCTGCCTATGCAGCTCTATTTCCCGTAGCAACAGATGGGTTTGACGATTCGATTCCTGTTGTGCCACCTGACGACTCTTGGATGCCAGCACCACCCACCAAGCGAGCAGCCCGGCAATCAGCAGCAAGGCCAGGTAGGCTTTGACAAAACCGGAACCCAAGGCGTCAGTCGCGGCTTGCAGCATGGCCGGGTCGTACACCGACTGTGCCAGTGCGCGTGTCTCTTGCCGATACAACAAGCCAAACACGCCAGCCAGCAGCGGCGCAATCACCCCCATCAGCAGCAGGAACGTGCCCAGGCCCCGCTCCAGATAGCCCCAGGTTGTCTGCGGCAACAGCCAGCGCAAGCTGGCCAACCATTGACCAGCCAGTGCCGCGCGCGGTTTGCACAGGTCACCACAACGCGCATCAAGCGTGCAGCACAAAGAACAGATGGACCCTTGGTAAGCCGGGCAATGCGCCATGTCTGGTGCCTCGTAGTCACGCTCGCAAATAACGCAGGTTTGGGTCTGCAGGCGCTGGTAGTCACCCGTGTCTGCCGCAGCTGCCCGGCCCTCGGACGCTGGGCTGCTCACGGGGCCAAATAGCGCGCTGTGCTGTGGGCTCGATCGCGCCAGGTAATACTTGCCGTGCGTCGCCCACGCGATCAACGGTGATGCCAGCAGCGCCGTCCCCAAGGCAATCAGCGCCGAAAAAGCCTGTGGTAGTGGCCCCCAAAAGCCCAGGTAAGCGGTGACCGACAAGAGCGAAGCCAGCGCCATCGCACCCACGCCCACCGGGTTGATGTCGTACAGGTGCGCGCGCTTGAACTCGATGCCCGGCGGGCTCAGGCCCAACGGTTTGTTGATCACCAGATCGGCCACCACCGTCATCATCCAGGCAATCGCCACGTTGGAGTACAGCCCGAGCACGTCGCCCAGGGCGGCAAACACGTTCATCTCCATCAGCATGAAGGCGATCAGCGTGTTGAACACCACCCACACCACGCGCCCGGGGTGGCTGTGCGTCAGGCGCGAAAAAAAATTGCTCCAGGCCAGTGACCCGGCGTAAGCGTTGGTGACGTTGATCTTGAGCTGCGACAGCACAACGAACGCGGCAGTGGCCGCCACCGCCCAGCCGTAGTGGGGAAAGACGTATTCATACGCTGCCAGATACATCTGGTTCGGGTCGACCGCACGGTCGGGTGGCACCGCGTTCTGAATGGCCAGATACGCCAGCAGTACGCCACCCAGCATTTTCAGCACACCGGGCACCACCCAGCCCGGCCCGCCGAGCACGACCGCCAGCCACCAGCGCCGCGTATTGGCTGGCGTGCGCGCGGGCATGAAGCGCAGGTAGTCGGCCTGCTCGCCCATTTGCGTCATCAAGGCCACGCCGACGGTCAAGGCTGCACCAAACAAAGGCAGACTAAAACGATCAGACACACCTTTTTCACCAACATAGTGCATGACCCCTGAAAAAGCCGTCGGCTCGCGCAGCAGCACATACACAAACGGCACCACCAGCATCACCGCCCACAGCGGCTGCGTCCAGATTTGCAGGCGGCTGATGGTGGAAACACCGTGGGTGACCAGCGGAATCACCGCCAGCGCGCAGATCAGATAGCCCCAGTGCGGCGGGATGCCCAGCGCCAGCTCCAGCGCGTAGGCCATGACGGCGGCCTCCAGCGCAAAGAAAATGAAGGTAAAAGTGGCGTAGATCAGCGAGGTAAGGGTCGAGCCGATGTAACCAAACCCGGCGCCGCGTGTGAGCAAATCCATGTCGACACCGTAACGCGCGGCATAGACGCTAATGGGCAGCCCGGCCAGAAAAATGATCAACCCGGTGGCCAGAATCGCCCACAAGGCATTGACAAAACCATACTGCACCAGCAGCGTGGCACCGACTGCCTCCAGTATCAAAAACGCAGCTGCTCCGCCAAGCGCCGTCTGCGCTACCTGCCATTCTGACCACTTACGAAAACGCTGCGGCGTAAAGCGCAGGGCGTAGTCTTCGAGGGTCTCCTTGGCAACCCAGGCGTTGTAATCCCGGCGCACCAAGGTGATGCGCTGCGGCGCGCCGGGCTCGGCGTGCGTGGGGGGAAGGGCTGGGGCTGCGGTGTTCACGCTTGTTGCACCGCAGTATTCATGCCATGGGTTTGCTTGTGGTGCCAGCATCTTGGTCTTGAACCCGCAGCGCACGTCCGGTATCCGACTCCGCGGATGCCCCCCGGCTGGGGCTTCGCCCGTGCCTCCTCCTTTATTCCGCTGCGTCAGATACCCAACGCACGCCGCTAGTCGCCAACAGAGAGACGGGGTATTTGGAATACCAAAACAGTTAGCGAGGCAGGGCCTTTGGGCGACTGACGATTTCTGGTACCCCAGTATGAGGAAGTTGCCCAAAGGCCCTGTCTCGCGGGTTTAACCCAAAATTTCAGGCACGACATTTGCTGATCATGTCTCATGGAACTTACACCAAGAGAGAAAGACAAGCTGCTCATCTTCACCGCTGGCCTGCTGGCTGAACGACGCAAAGCCCGTGGCTTGAAGCTCAATTACCCTGAGGCGGTGGCCTTCATCAGCGCTGCTGTCATGGAGGGCGCACGCGACGGCCAAACCGTGGCACAGCTAATGAGTTTCGGGCGCACGCTGCTGACCCGCTTTGATGTGATGGACGGCATCGCCGAGATGATTCCTGACATTCAGGTCGAGGCCACTTTCCCTGACGGCACCAAGCTGGTCACGGTGCACCAGCCGATTGTTTGACCACCACGAGACTCCCATGATCCCAGGCGAACTTTTTACCGACGGTCCCGACCATGTACTCAACCCCGGCAGGCGCACCCACACTCTGGTGGTGGTCAACGCCTCAGACCGCCCGGTTCAGGTCGGCTCGCACTACCACTTTGCCGAGACCAATGGCGCGCTCAACTTTGACCGCGCTGCGGCACATGGCATGCGCTTGAACATTCCGTCGGGCTCGGCGGTGCGCTTTGAGCCAGGGCAGCAGCGCACCGTGGAGTTGGTGGACTATGCCGGCGCGCGCGTGGTCTACGGCTTTCGCGGGCTGGTCATGGGCTCACTTTGATTTGTTAGTGTTTTATGCCTCTAGCCCTTATCTGTTAAGCGCAAGCAGCTATTATTTTTGAAAGTATTGCCATGGCCACGATTGGACGACGCGCCTACGCTGAAATGTTTGGCCCCACCGTGGGTGACCGGGTGCGCCTGGCCGACACCAATCTGATCATCGAGGTCGAGGCCGACCTGACGCTGGGCGCCGGAGGCTATGGCGAAGAGGTGAAATTTGGCGGCGGCAAAACCATCCGCGACGGCATGGCGCAAAGCCAGCGCAGCAGGGCACAAGGGGCAGTGGATACGGTCATGACCAACGCCCTGATCATCGACCACTGGGGCATCATCAAGGCCGACATTGGCCTCAGAGACAGCCGCATTGTGGCCATTGGCAAGGCCGGCAACCCCGACGTGCAACCGGGCGTGGACATCGTCATTGGCCCGGGCACCGAAGTGATCAGTTGCGAGGGCAGCATCATCACCGCCGGTGGCTTTGACAGCCACATCCACTTTATTTGCCCGCAACTGATTGAAGAAGCCTTGAGCAGCGGCATCACCACCATGACTGGCGGCGGCACGGGGCCAGCCACCGGCACCTTTGCCACCACCTGCACGCCCGGGCCTTGGCACCTGGAGCGCATGTTGCAAGCGGCAGACGGCTTTGCCATGAACCTGGGCTTTATGGGCAAGGGCAACGCCAGCCTGCCCGAGGCCTTGCACGAGCAAATTAACGCAGGCGCCTTGGGCCTGAAACTGCACGAAGACTGGGGCACCACCCCCGCCGCCATCGACAACTGCCTGAACGTGGCCGAACTCACCGACACCCAGGTGGCCATCCACACCGACACGCTCAACGAATCGGGCTTTGTCGAAAACACGCTGGCCGCCTTCAAAGGCCGCAGCATCCACACCTTTCACACCGAAGGCGCCGGCGGCGGCCACGCGCCCGACATCATGAAGCTGGTGGGTGAGCCCAACGTGCTGCCGTCTTCCACCAACCCGACGCGCCCGTACACCGTCAACACGCTCGACGAACACGTGGACATGCTGATGGTCTGCCACCACCTGGATGCGGGCATTGCCGAAGACCTGGCCTTTGCTGAGAGCCGCATCCGCAAGGAAACCATTGCCGCCGAAGACATTCTGCACGACCTGGGCGCCATCAGCATCATGAGCAGCGACAGCCAGGCCATGGGTCGCGTCGGCGAGGTCATCATCCGCACCTGGCAAACGGCGCACAAGATGAAAGCGCAGCGCGGCTGGCTGGCGCCGCCCGTACCCCAAGCGCTCCACTCAGGGGCGGGCTGGGGTAACGGCTCGGTGACTGAACAAAACAGCCGCAACGACAACTACCGCGTCAAACGCTACCTGGCCAAATACACCATCAACCCGGCGCTGACCCACGGCACGGCGCACGAAGTGGGCTCAATCGAGGTGGGCAAATGGGCCGACCTGGTGGTCTGGAAACCGGCTTTTTTTGGCATCAAACCGGCCTTGATTTTGAAAGGTGGCTTCATCGCCATGGCCGCCATAGGCGACCCCAACGCCAGCATCCCAACCCCGCAGCCGGTGCATTACCGGCCGATGTTTGGCAGCTTTGGCGGCGCGCTGGCGCGCGGCTCGATCACCTTTGTCTCGCAAGCGGGTCAAAACGCAGGCATCAAGGAGCGCTATGGCCTGACCAAGAATGTGAGCGCGGTGCGCAACATTCGCGGCATCCGCAAAGAGCACATGATCCACAACGCCTACCTGCCCAAGATGGAGATTGACGCGCAAACCTACAGCGTGCACGCCGATGGCCAGTTGCTCACCTGCGAGCCGGCGGTGAGTTTGCCGATGACGCAGCGGTATTTTTTGTTTTGATAAAAATCGGGCTGTAGCCCTTGTTGCTTCGCTGCGCCTTCGCGAATCCACGTTGGTTTGAATCGGTCGGTAATAGACCCCGGCCAGAGGATCGAAACTATAGAGCGGTCATCTCAATCATCTGATTTGGTCTGAATGTTCTGGCTGGTGTCCCAGACGTATTGAAAGACGGCTGGGTTTTTTATTCATAGTGCGTCCACATGCGCAGAACGCGAACAGTTTTCTCGTTGCCAAAAACTTCGTACACGATGCGGTGCTGAATATTGATGCGGCGAGAGTATGCGCCAGCAAGATCACCGACCAGTTTTTCAAATGGTGGTGGATTTTGAAATGGGTCGTTGGTAAGAACCGCAAGTAGTTCTTGTGCCTTGGGTTTAAGGCCGCTCGCAGCAAGCTTTTTTGCATCCTTCATGGCTTGCTTGGCAAATACAAGCTTCCAAATCACCACTTAAGTTCCTTCGAGCTTTTTGCGAGCGGTTCGGCCATACCAGCCTTGATGGACTCGCGCATACCGGGAACGGCCAATAGGTACAAAGTTTCTTGAATGGCGCTCCAATCTTCGGCAGAGAGAAGCACGGCATTGCTGCGTTTTCCGGAAATGATGATGGGTTCGTGAGATTCGGCTGTTTGATCAATGAGCCGGTACAAATTTGCTCGGGCTTCACTGGCGCTAAGGGTGTTCATTTTTCGCTCCTACAAAGAAGTCTTGCATGGTACGCCATTACGTACGTTTGTCAAGTGGCGATATGAGCGCAGTAAGAGACACCAACGTGGTGTCCGAGCTGCGCAAAGTGCATCTGGGCAAGGCCGATGTTTCTGGGCGCACGCTGCCAGTAGATACCGCGGTAGCACAACGCCGCGCCAAGTTGCACGTACCCGACAAACGTGGCGAGCGTGATGCACTCATCGCCGCAACGTCTCCTGTGCACGGCATGACCGTGGTCACACGCAACGTCGCTGATTTCAACCCCACCGGCGTGAGCATCATCAATCCGTGGGAAGCACAGCGTTAAAACACGGCGAGATGACTGGTGTTGGCCGGAGAGCGGTTTCATGCCCAGCTTTGGTGTGGATCGGTCAGGAATAGACCCGAAGCGGCCAGCCAACTTGCCGAAATGACCCATCCAAACCGGCCGTTCATCTCTGCCTCTGAAGGTCAGCCGGTGTTGATTTCGATGGCAACCACATCAGCAACGATTGGTTGATTCAGTGGTAATCATCTTCCCGTTGGTGACGAATCGCACCGATGATGACGGTGCTGTCATCGACTATTTCATAAAGTGCCACATAGCCTGAGTGTCCAAAAGTGATCACGAGCTCTCGGATGAAAGGACTCTCCCCAACCTTGCGACAGGCAAATGGAGATGACCTCAAAAAGCCTATGCCCTCTTTGATGGCTTGTAGCGCCCTTTCGGGAACGTCAAGATCACCAGCCTCGCTGTCCAGTTCACGTTGAAGAATGAAATCAAAAAGCCTCTCCAAGTCTTCGTCGGCAGCGGCACTGAATTGAACGGTATAGATCATCAATGGTGCTGAGACTGGGTTCGACGCGCAGCCGCCAGTTTGGCTTCAAGCTTAGCAACCACAACCTCCGCAGAAATGCCGCCACCTGCTCGCTTTGTTTCCTCGATGGCTGTGATGCCCCGATGCAGGAATTCAGCTTGATGCTTGCGCTTCAAAACCGTTTGACGTACGGCGTTTTCGACGAATTGCGAAAGCGTTTCGCCTTGCTCAAGGACACCTTCAACTTCGATCCTGAACTCAGGTGCTACGCGAATGGGGGGAATGGTTGCAGTTTTCATTGTTGAATTGTATTGCGATTGCAATTCACATCAAGGACGGTGGGTTTCCGTGGCCGGTTCACATTGGTGGCAACGTCAACAACGAGCACCTTGCCAAAGTCTGCGAACAGCCGTTGACCAGCCACCAAATTCATGAAATCGGCTCACCCGGAAGCTGGCATTCTTGGCTGTCGGCTTCCGCTGCATTGAAGCCAGTGGCCGCAACTCCAAGAAATCACCACAACTCGACACAGCCCCTATCGTTTCAACTGATGTTGTTGTCAGCCAAATCTCGAAGCTCAAAGTCGACTATCTGCCAGGCAGATCAGCAAATTGCAATTCGGCAGTGGGCTTTTGCCCGTCACAGATTTGGTCAGCGCAGCCGCATGTGTTGGCAGCTGCTGGCCAAATTTCAGGTCTTGCAGTTATCCCGACTCACGTTTTAAGGCCTATTTGCAGAATGATCCCGTATTGGGACTAAAATGATCTCATGCATCTTGTATCTGTCCCACCGTTGCTGGCGTTTATCAAAAAGCATCCGGCTTCAAAGCAAGCCGTTCTGACCTGGTGTGATGAGGTCAAAAAAGCGCAGTGGCAGCACCCCGCCGACATCAAGCGCCAATTTGCCACTGCCAGCATTTTGAAAAGCCGACGCGTGGTGTTTAACCTCAAAGGCAATGACTACCGCGTTGTGGTGGCGGTGGCTTACAACATGGGGTTTGTTTATGTCAAATTTATTGGCACACACGCAGAATATGACACCATTGATGCAGACACCGTAGATCAATACTGAAAGCCAGCACCATGAACATTGAACCTATCCACAACGAATTGGACTACACAGCCGCCCGCAAACAGGTGTCTGCGCTGGTTGATTTAGACCCACCGCGCTTTAGCCCAGAGGGCGACCGGTTGGCTATTTTGGGCCTGATGGTGCAGGCGTATGAGGCTGAACATTACCCGATTGACCCGCCAGACCCGATTGAGGCGATCAAGTTCCGCATGGATCAGCAGGGCCTTAAACCAAAAGACCTCGAACCCATGATTGGCAGGCGCAGTCGGGTGTATGAGGTGCTTAACGGCAAACGCAAGCTGACCATGGCCATGGTCTGGAAACTACACACCGGCCTGGGCATCCCCGCTGAAAGCCTGATTCGCCAAAACTCTTGATGGGTCAGCGCGGTTGCATGTGCTGACGAATCCATTCGGCAAATGCCGCTTCGTCGATGTCACCTGCTGCCACTGACAGCATGGTCACGACGCAGTCAGCGTCTGAGGCGATCAACTCATAGCCGTTTAGCGCCAAAAACAATTCCATGGCCACAAAGCCGGTTCGTTTATTTCCATCGATAAATGGATGGTTGCGTGAGATGCCGTAGCCATAACTGGCGGCCAAATCTGCGGCATCAGGTGTCCCGTAGTTTTCAAGCTGCTGCGGCCTTGCCAGGGCTGATTCCAGCAGATTTAGATCACGCACACCCGCGCCGCCGCCATGTTCAACCAGCTGCTCTTCATGCACGGCATGAATCAGGGTGTTTTCGATCCACACCCAGGTTGGCCGCTGGGCGCTCATTTGGCCAACTCATGCAGGACGGCGCGACGCTTCTTCATGATCAGCCGCGCTTGCGTCATCTGTTCATCAAAACTGGCATCGTAAGGCGAAAGATTGAATCCATTGGCTGTGTCGGTCATGTAAACCGTGTCACCTTTTTCAAGTTTTAACCTTGCCAAAACCTCCTTGGGCAGAATCACCCCCACCGAGTTGCCAATTTGAGTCAGTTTGAGCGCAGTCATGGTTTGGCCTTTAACGTTATAACAATTGTTATATTAACCGGCTGAACCATGTTCTGCAAGTCAGACACTTTCGTCATCAAACCGGCTTGTGAAAAAAGGCGGCACGGCTTTTGCTTTAGTCGATTGACCGAATTTTCAACAGTTTCCTGTTGCAGCCACATGCTCCAAGTCTCCAAACTCATCCCCCAAGGCGCTGGCTTGGCCGCCGCCTTGCTCAAACACGCCAACACGGTCGAGCTGGACTGGGACGTGCGCCAAAAAAGCCGCTTCGATGCCAGCGACTCTGCTGGCCGTCAGTTGGGCATCTTTTTGCCGCGCGGTTCGGTGGCGCGGGGTGGTGACGTGCTGGTGGCGCACGATGGCTCGCTGATCAAGGTCTGGGCGGCGCCGCAAGCCGTGCTGAAAATCACCGCCTGCCCAGAGCACGGCACACCGTTTGACCTGATCCGCGCCGCCTACCACTTGGGCAACCGGCATGTGCCGATTGAGCTCCAACCCGATCACCTCAAAATCGAACCCGACCATGTGCTGATGGAGATGCTGCGCGCCATGCACCTGATCGTGAGCGAGGTCACTGAACCGTTTGAACCTGAAAACGGAGCTTACGCTACCAGCGGTCATGGCGGTGGCCACCACCACGGTCAGCCGCACAAACACGACCACGACCAAGACCATGGTCATGGCCACTGACCATGCAACAAGCTCCCCAAGTTGACACGCCTGCCGTCTGGAACCTAGTGGCAGCAGTCAGTGCGCCCAGCTCAAGCCCGGCACAGCCCCTGGCCATGACCTCCACTAGCCTGCTCCAGCTCATGTGGCTGGCCTCGCCAGCCCTACCGATTGGCGGTTTTTCATACTCAGAATGCCTTGAAGCCGCCATAGATCATGCGCTGGTAGCTACAGAATCAGAAGCATCCAACTGGTTGCTCGATCAGCTTGAATTGAGCCTGGCGCGCAGCGACCTGGCGGTGCTGGTGCAAGCTATTGCCGCCTGGCAAGCGGCAGATGCGCCGCGCATTGCAGCCCTCAACGCCTGGGTGCTGCAGACCCGCGAAAGCGCCGAGCTGCGCGCGCAGTCAGAGCAAATGGGCCGCAGCCTGCTGGAGTGGCTGCGCAACCACACCACCGCCACGCCTGAGCAAATCCAGCTGCTGGCCGACCTGCAGCCCACTTACCCGCTGGCTTTTGCGCTGGCTGCCAGCAGCACCGGCGCGCCGCAGCGCGATTGCCTGCTGGCCTACGCTTTTGGCTGGGCCGAGAACATGGTGCAAGCCGCCATCAAATCGGTGCCGCTGGGGCAAAGCGCCGGGCAGCGCATTTTGCAGGCGCTGGCGGCTGCCATTCCGGCGGCGGTAGACCATGCGCTGGCGCTACCAGACGGCCAGCGCCAGGCGTTCTCGCCCATGCTGGCTATTCTGAGCGCCCAGCACGAGGTGCAATATTCAAGGCTTTTCAGGTCTTAGCCCTTATGGAATAAGCGCAAGCAGCTCTTTATTTTGTAGCAATAATGGATGTCGCCAACAACCCAACTCGCGCCATGCAAACAAGCTCCACCCACACACCCGCCCCATACAAACCATGAACACACCTTTGCACCACATTCCCAACCGCACCAAAAACCTGCCGCCGTTGCGCGTGGGCATTGGCGGCCCTGTGGGCTCTGGCAAAACCACGCTGCTGGAAATGCTGTGCAAAGCCATGCGCGCGCAGTACGACCTGGTGGCCATCACCAACGACATCTACACCAAGGAAGACCAGCGCCTGCTGACCGAAAGCGGTGCGCTGCCACCCGAGCGCATCATGGGTGTGGAAACCGGCGGCTGCCCGCACACCGCCATTCGTGAAGATTGCTCCATCAATCTGGAGGCCATCGACCGCATGCTGGCGGACTTTCCCAATGCCGACATTGTTTTTCTGGAAAGCGGCGGCGACAACCTGGCCGCCACCTTCAGCCCCGAACTGTCAGACCTGACGATTTACGTGATTGACGTAGCTGCGGGCGAAAAAATCCCGCGCAAAGGCGGCCCTGGCATTACCAAGAGTGACTTGTTTGTCATCAACAAGATTGACCTGGCGCCGCATGTGGGGGCTAACCTTGAAGTGATGCGTGCGGACACTGAGCGCATGCGCAGCACGCCCAAAGGCCTCAAGCCGTTTGTTTTGACCAACCTCAAAACCCTGCAAGGGCTGGATGAAGTCATTGCCTTCATCGAAACCAAAGGCATGCTCAAGGCCTGACGCACCATGAGCCCCGCCTTGACCCCCGCATTTACGCAAGCGTTTGAAGCCGCCGTGCAGCAGCACGACGCGCAGGTGGCAGCGCTGGGTTTGACCATTTGGGTGGGTTCAGAGCCCACCTTCACCGACCGGCAAGCACTCACCCCCGCCTGGCTGCACACCGCTCTGGGGGACGACAAAGCGCAGCGGGCCCAAGCCTTGGTGGGCAGCTTGCAGCAACGCCTGCCCAACGCGCTGTTGCTGCGCAGTGTGGGGCGTCTTTACCCGGGTGAAGAAAAGCCACGCTGGAATTTTGGCCTGCTGCGCCGCCGCGATGGTCAACCGCTGTGGCATGGGCCGCCAGACCCGATGCAGGTTGCGCAGGCAACGCCCGTGTCACCCACAGCGCTGGCCGAATTTGCTGTCACACTGGCCAGCGCTTGTGCCGCGCAGGGCTGGGCCACACAGTGCCAGGAGACCACCACTGAGCAGGGTGAGGCGGCTTGGATGGTCAGCGTTGAGATAGCCACCCAGGCGAATTCGGGTGAGGCCAATGACGCAACCCAGCCGCTGCGCTTTGTGCTGCACGCCCAGGTGCTGGAGGGCACGTCAGAATCAGCGTCTGAGCCCGATGCATCGCCTTGCCCCTGCGCCATGGTTGACCTGCCGGCCATTGAAAGCGTGGACGACTTTTTGGCGGTGTTGGCCTGTTTGGAACAGGCCGCTTTGCACTGCGCTTTGCCTGCACTGGCGTTAGCTGGTGCTCAGCCACCAACGGATGCCAGGCTGGCACTGACCACCATCACACCCGACCCCGCGGTGATTGAGATCAACACCGCGCCCAGCACCGACTGTGCAGACTTTCTGTGGCGCAGCCAGCAGGTGTATGCCGCGGCGGCGGCGCAACAGTTGGCAGCTTACCGCCTGTACTTCAACGGCCAGGTGGCCGACTCGGGCGGCGCGGGTCAGATCACGTTTGGCGGCCCGACCCCGCTTGCCAGCCCGTTCATCCTGCACCCGCAGTTGTTGCCTGGCTTGGTGCGTTACCTGAACCGGCATCCGGCTTTGAGCTACCTTTTTTCGCATGATTTTGTTGGTGGTGGTGGCCAGTCGGTGCGCCCGGACGAGCGCGGTGCTGACGCCTTTGACGATCTGGTGCTGGCGCTGGAACTGCTGGAGCGCGAGCCAAATCCCGCGCCCGAACTGCTGTGGAAAAGTCTGGCTTCGTTTCTGTGCGACACGGTGGGCAACAGCCACCGTGCTGAGATCAACATCGAAAAACTGTGGAACCCTTACCTGCCTGTGCGCGGCCAGCTCGGGCTGGTGGAGTTTCGCTCGCTGCGCATGCAGCACACGCCGCAGCGCGCCACCGCGGTGGCCTGCCTTTTGCGTGCGCTGCTGGCCATGCTGGCCACACGCAGCTACCGTTTGCCGCTGATCGACTGGGGGCGTGAGCTGCATGACCGCTTTGCGCTGCCGTTTTACCTGCAAGCCGACCTGGACGCGGTTTTTGCCGAACTGGCAGACGCTGGGCTGGGCTTGGCAGCACCGCTGCGCGAGGTACTGCAGCAAAACGAGTTTCGCTATTTTGGCAAGGTGGATTTGCCGTTTGGCAGCCTGGAGCTCTGGCGTGGGCTGGCGTTTTGGCCGCTGGTGGGCGACGCAGCCAGCCCGGAGCAGGCGGGTAGCTCACGCCGGGTGGATGCCAGTACCACGCGCATTGAAGTTCGCTGGCGTTCGCCTGCTGCAGGCGATGTAGCAAGCATTGCGGCGCACGACCCGACTCATTGGGCTGACTGGCGGGTGATGGTGGATGGCGTCGAGCTACCGTTGCGCACCGAGCAAGACAGCGTGGGCGCGCTCAAGGTGTTTGGCATCCGCTACGCCAGTTTTGTACCCTTGTCTGGCTTGCACCCCACGCTGGCCGCGCCAACACCCTTGACCCTGGTTTTGCGCCATGCCAAACACCCCACCGAGTACCTTGTCACGCTGCATGAATGGCAGCCCGACGGTCAGGCGTACCCGGGGTTGCCCTTGGACTTGAACGAGGCACGCCAGCGCCGCGCTGCCCGCATCACGGTTGAGGCTGTGAATCGGCAAGCACCGGCATCGGCGAGCACCCATGGCACAGTCGTCCGTCCGTCACACAAGGGCTTAACCCCCTACAGTCTGGATCGGCGCTACCGCTGACAGCGCGAGTTCAAGTTAGCAAATCCGCGGCAACTGCTCACCGGCAAGCCAATCAACGATGCGCCGACCGCCAAAGGCGGTGGTGAGCTGAACAAAGTGGTGGTCGTCGGCAATGACCTCGCCAATGATCGCTGCGTCTGACCCTTGCGAATGCGCGCGCATGGCGGCAAGAACGCGCGGAGCATCAGCGCCAGCGCAAATCACGATCAGCTTTCCTTCATTGGCCACATAGAGCGGGTCGAGTCCTAAAAATTCACACGCGGCGGCGACCACCGGCTTGATTGGAATGGCTTTCTCGTGCAGCATCATGCCCACACCTGACTGCCCCGCAATTTCATTCAGGGTGGAGGCCAGACCGCCGCGCGTGGGGTCACGCAAGCAGCGGACATCCGCACCCGTGGCCAGCACCGCCGACACCAGCGTGTGCAGCGCCGCGGTATCAGACTGGATCACTGCGTCAAACGACAGGTTTTCACGCTGGCTCATGATCGCCACGCCGTGGTCGCCCATCGTGCCCGAGACCAAAATCGCGTCGCCCGCGCGCACCCGGGCACCGCCCAGCTCAACGCCGTCGGGCAACACGCCGACACCGGTGGTGGTGATGAAAATGCCGTCGCCCTTGCCACGCTCGACCACCTTGGTGTCGCCCGTCACCACCGGCACACCCGCCGCGTTAGCGGCATGCGCCATCGACTCCACGATACGCGCCAGGTCACCCAACGCAAAGCCCTCTTCCAGAATAAAACCTGCTGCCAGATACAGCGGCGTGGCACCCATCACGGCCACGTCGTTGAGCGTGCCGTGCACCGACAGACAGCCGATATCACCGCCAGGAAAAAACAGCGGCGACACCACATGGCAGTCGGTGGACATCACCAGCCGCGCCGGTTTGCCGTCGATCACCGGGGCAGGCAGCACCGCACCGTCGTTACCCTGGCCCAGGTAGGCGTTGCCCAGGTGGCTGGCAAACAGCTCCGAGATGAGTTGCACCATGGCCCGCCCGCCCGAGCCGTGCGTCATGTCAACGCGCCCGTGTTTCAGATCAAGCGGCCGCACGTAGCCACGTTTGACTTCACTCATGGCTGGTTTCCTTTGCGCTTTGTGCGGGCTGCATGTCCTTGTACCGGCCATAGCTGTAGTGCGCGGCACACGCGCCTTCGCTGCTGACCATGCACGAGCCGATGGGGTTCTCTGGCGTGCAGACGGTGCCAAAAATCTTGCAGTCCTGCGGCCGCTTGACACCACGCAGAATGGCACCGCACTCGCAGGCCTTGTTGTCGGGCACCGACTGGTAGTTGATGTTGAAACGCCGCTCGGCATCGAACGCACCATACTTTTCGCGGATCTTCAACGCCGAGTACGGCACGACCGACAAGCCGCGCCACTCAAATTCGCTGCGCAGCTCAAACACCTCGGCGACGCGATCTTGTGCCTTGCGGTTGCCGTCGCGGCTGACCGCGCGTGAAAACTCGTTTTCAACCTCGGCGCGGCCTTCGTTGACCTGCACGATCAGCATGGCGATGGCCTGCATCACGTCCAGCGGCTCAAAGCCGGCAATCACCACCGGCTTGCGGTATTCCTCGGCAAAAAATTCATAGGGCCGGCTGCCAATAACAGTGGACACGTGCGCCGGGCCAATGAAACCGTCGATCGGCACCGTTCCCCACTGGCGCACCTCGGGCGACTCCAGAATCTGCGTGATCGCCGCAGGCGTGAGCACATGGCAACACAGCACACTGAAGTTGGCCAGGCCTTCTTTAGCCGCCTGCAAAATCGCCAGCGCCGTCGGCGGCGTGGTGGTCTCGAAACCAATGGCAAAAAACACCACCTCGCGCGCCGGGTTGTCACGGGCGATCTGCAAGGCATCAAGCGTGGAATAGACCATGCGAATGTCGCCACCGCGCGCCTTGGCTTTCATCAGCGACAGCCCGTCAGACGCCGGCACGCGCAAGGTGTCGCCGTAGGTGCACAGGATCACGCTGCTTTCAAGCGCCAGCTTGATCGCCATGTCGATGCGGCCAATCGGCAACACGCACACCGGGCAGCCGGGGCCGTGCACCATGCGCACGTTGGGCGGCAACAAATCGCTCAAGCCGTAGCGCGAAATGGCATGGGTGTGACCACCGCAAAACTCCATGAAGCTGTAGTTGCGCTCGGGCCTGGCCAGCGCGGCAATCTTGCCCGCCAACGTTTTGGCAACCTCACCGTCGCGGAATTCGTCGATGTATTTCATGCTGCCGCCTGGAGCGTCATCTGTGCGCTCATCTCAGAGAACAGCGTCAGCGTGCGTTCGGCCTCTTCGGGGTCGAGCCTGGACAGCGCGTAGCCCACGTGCAGGATGACGTAATCCCCCACCTGCACATCATCGAGCAGTTCAACAGATATTTCCTTTTGCACGCCGCCCAGATCCACCAGCGCTGAATCGCCAGTGGCGCCCAAACCCACTTGAATCACCTTGACCGGAAGTGCCAAACACATAAATCCTTACTCCAAAGAATGCAGCGCCACCCAGGCCTGACCCAGCGCAATGCTGGCGTCTCCTGGTGAGGTGTGCCGCGGCTGCAACAATCGCAAACCGCGCTGCTGCAGCTGTTGATTCAACCCCGACGATAACAATGCATTGAGCATGCAGCCACCACTGGCGGCCACCACCCGGACTCCGGTATGGTCAAGCGCACGCATCAACCAGTCGGTCAAGCCCTCGACCAGCGTGGCGTGAAAGCGCGCGGCGGCAAAGTCAGCGGCAGGGCAGTCGACCAGGCTCTCGAGCACCGGCAAAAAACTCAAGCGCAGGTTGGCATCGATGGCCCAGCCCGTCTGCATCGGCGGCGGCCAGCCGTGCGTCTGAATATGCCGTTGCGCCGCCTGCTCCAGCAACACCGCGGCTTGCGATTCGTACTGCATGGCACTGCACAACCCCAGCAAGCCAGCCGCCGCATCAAACACCCGCCCCAGGCTGGACGTGCGCGGGCTGTTGAAACCACGCACCAGCATGTCGGCCACAATGGCAGCAGCGGGTTCGGCAAAGCGTGCGGTGATCTCGTTGCCCCGGCCCAGTGCGTGCAAAACCGCCGCCGCCATGCGCCAAGGTTCGCGCGCGGCCCGGTCGCCACCAGGCAAGGCGAGCGCTTGCAAGGAACCCAGCCGGGCGCACTGTGCGCCCTCGACAAAAAGCAACTCACCGCCCCAGGCGGTGCCGTCGGTGCCCAGGCCAAAACCGTCCAGCGCCAAGCCCAGCACCGGGCCTTGCCAGCCGTGCTCGGCGCACACGGCCGCAATGTGCGCGTGGTGGTGCTGCACCGCCTGCATCGGCACGTCCAGGCGTTGCGCCAGCGCCTGCGCGGCGTGGGTGCTGTAGTCGTCGGGATGCAGGTCATGCGCGATCAATTCGGGGCGCACGTCGATCAGCGTCATCATGCGCTGCACGGTCTCGTCGAGAAACTCGCAGGTGGCGGCGTTGTCGAGTGATCCGACATGCGGCGACAGAAAAGCTTCATCACCGCGCGTCACGCAAACGGTGTTCTTCAGGTGCGAGCCCAGCGCCAGCACCGACGGCCCGCTGTGCGGCAAGCGGATTGCCGTGGGCGCATAGCCACGGCTGCGCCGAATCAACTTGACCGCAGCGCCAGCAACGCGCAACACGCTGTCGTCGCAGCGCGCCACCACCGCGCGGTCATGATCCAGTACGGCATCGGCAATGCCCTCCAGTCGCGTCTGCGCCTCGGCCAGATCTCGCACGATCGGCTCGCCGCCGGAGTTGGCGCTGGTCATCACCAGCACCAGCGGCTGCGCCTCTTGCAGCCACTGCGTGCCCACTGGCCGACCCGCCGCCTCGTGAAACAACAGGGAGTGGATTGGCGTGGTGGGCAACAACACCCCCAGCTGATTCAAACCCGGGGCAATGCCGCGCAACAGCGTGTCGCAAGCGTCGGTGGCTTGCAGTATGACGATCGGGCGCTCACGGCTCTCCAGCAAGCGCTGCTCGGCATCGCTCACCTGCGCATAGGGCTGCAGGCTTGCCGTATTGGCGACCATCACCGCCAACGGCTTGGCTTCGCGTTGCTTGCGTTCGCGCAGTCGCGCCACCGCAACCGGGTTGCGCGCGTCACACGCCAGATGGAAGCCACCCAGCCCCTTGATAGCGACAATGGCGCCGCTTTGCAGCAAGGCCAGCGTCTGGGCGATGGCATCACCAGCGATCGGTGTGCCATCCATTTTTGATAGCAGCAAGCGCGGTCCACATAAGGGGCAGCAGGTGGTTTCTGCATGAAAACGCCGATCACTTGCGGTCGTGTACTCGCGTGCACAATCTGGGCAAAAGGCAAAGTCCGCCATGCTGGTCTGCGGGCGATCGTAGGGCAACGCGCGCGTCACGGTCAAGCGCGGGCCACAATGCGTGCAGGTGATAAAGCCGTGCCGCCAGCGCCGGTTGGCAGGGTCAAACAATTCAGAAAGACACGCGTCGCACACCGCAACATCCGGCCCGATGGTGGTGCTGGCTGGCCCGGTCTGACTGTCGACAATCGCGAAATCTGCCCAAGGTTGCCATGCTGCGTCGCTGGCCTGCACCGCATCAACACGCGCCAGCGGCGGTGCGTCGCTGCGCAGGCGTGCGATCAGATCGTCCAACTGCGCTGCCGCACCTTGCACGGCAATCTCCACGCCCAGCGCGTCGTTGCGCACCCAACCCTTGAGCAAACGCTCTTGTGCCAGACGCCAGACAAAAGGCCGAAAACCCACCCCCTGCACCACGCCGGTCACCCGGATGCGACGCGCAAGCTCGGTGGTCATTGCGGCGAACTCAGGCCTTGGCCTGCTGCAACTGCGCTTCCAGTGCGGCCACACGGGCTTTGAGCACCGCCACCGTCTGCTGCCGGGCCGCCGCTGTGCGCGCCATGCCGGCGCGCAGATAGGTCAGCCATTCGTCCATGCCCTGTCCGCTGGTGGCAGACACCTGAATGACCCGGATCGCAGGGTTGACACGCCGCGCAAAAGCAATCGCTGCATCCACATCGTAGGTGAGGTGCGGCAACAGATCGACCTTGTTGAGCAGCATCAGGCTGGCGGCGCGGAACATGTCGGGATACTTGATCGGTTTGTCTTCGCCTTCGGTCACCGAAAGGATCACCACCTTGTGCGCCTCACCCAAGTCAAACGCCGCCGGGCAGACCAGGTTACCGACGTTTTCAATCATCAGCAGCGCGCCATCGGCCAACGGCAGTTGTTGCAGTGCGTGGCCGACCATGTGCGCATCCAGGTGGCAGCCCTTTCCGGTGTTGATCTGGATCGCCGGGGCACCGGTGGCGCAAATGCGGTCGGCGTCCTGGCTGGTCTGCTGGTCGCCCTCAATCACCGCCACGCTGGTGCTGCCCAGCAGGTCAATGGTTTTGCACAACAGCGTGGTTTTGCCCGAGCCGGGGCTGCTGACCAAATTGAGTGCAAACACCCCGCGCTCGGCCAGCTTGTCGCGGTTGGCCTGCGCATAGGCGTTGTTCTTGGCCAGAACGTCCTGCTCGATCTGCACCATGCGGGTCTGGCCGACACCGGGCGCATGGGAATGCAAATCACCTTGGGCATGGCTGTGATCGTGGCCATGCTCATGCGCGTGGCCCGCCACGCCATCGATTTTCACCTCCCCCTCACCACAACCACAGGTCACACACATCGCTTCATCTCCTCTTTTGCCAAGGCGCTTACGCTACCTCAAGTTCTTTTACCCGCAGCTCGGTACCGCCAGTCACTTGCAACTGGTAGCCGCCACAGTCCGGACACTCGCCAAACACTTCTTTCATAGGCACCGACTTGGCGCACGCCATGCACCAACCGACGCCGGGCGTGGCGACAATTTCCAGCCGCGCGCCCTCGGCCACGCTGCCGCGGGTGACCGCATCAAAACAAAACGCCATGGCCTGCGACTCGACACCCGAGAGCTGGCCAATCTCCAGCCACACCGCCGTGACCTTGCTGAAATGATCGCGCTGTGCGGCATCTTCAATCACCTGCAATACGCCTTCGGCCAACGACATCTCATGCATTCCACAGACGCCTAATTGCCCAAGCGCAGGTAGTCAGCCAAGCGCTTGTCACGTGTCGCGATATGCAGGGTGATGAAGTTCAGGACATCGTGCACCTTACCTGGTATCAACGCGGTATGGCCCGCTTCATGTGCAACCGCCATAAACTGCATCGACGTCAGCATGTTGACGTGGTCATCCTGATGGTCTTCGTAATCGTCATAGCTCTTCATGCGCATGAGCAGTTCTTCGGACATGAAATGCGCTTCGCTGTAGGAGATCAACGCCTCCAGCATCGACGCGACCTCTGAGGCCGCCGCCTGGCGCTCGACCGCATCACTGAGCGCTTGAAGCAGGCGAAGTTGCTCTTCGTGCTCGCGATCGGTCACTGCGTTGGCCTCGGCATTGAATTCGGCGATGCGGTTCATGGTTGTCTCCAGTGGCTTGGGCGACGGAACAGGTGCCCGTCCGGGGCGCAATGGTCGCATATTTTGATCCCGCTCACTTCGTCATGACTTGTGCAACGCAAAAAAACCGCGCCGAGACACCACTGGTTTCTGTTTGACGGCCTCGCTTGCCGGCGACGGACTCGGCGTCGGACTCGGCGTCGGAGGTGCGGACAACAGCCCGATCAATGAAGCGCGTGCCGTCATGCGCGCCTCGCGCTGGCTGGCAAATTTGTCCATCGGCGAAAACAGCGCACAGCTCTGGTAATGGCCTAATTCCGGTTCGCTGTTGCCCAGGAACGCAAAGTCACCTGCCGGAAATTTGATGAAGCGGCGCTGGTTCTCATCGACCACTTGCCAGTTTTCGGTGCTGCCGGGCACCAGCAAAATACTCATGCACCAAGGGGCAATCACCAGCCCCAGCCAATGCCCTTGCCAGCGCTGGAAGTCAACCGCTTGTACCGTCAGTGCCGGATTCAAAATCGGCACCCCGGCCATGCGGGTGTGCTGAATGCGCAGAAAAGCGGTCTCTACGGCTTCATCAGGATTGTCATCATGGACCTGAAAACTCATACAAAACTCACGCGACGGCGCCCCATTGGCGCGCGTCACCCCCCTGGGACATCAGCGCCTGCATCAAATTGAGCGCTTCTTCGGCGCGTGCGGGCTCGACACGCTCAAAGGCAAAGCCGCCCGCCTGGATCAACAGGTAGTCGCCGACCTGAACATCGTCGGTTAGCAACAGCAGGCTGACGTGGCGTCGCTCGCCAAAGCACTCAGTCAGCGCCATGCCGTCAGCGACTTCGAGCACACGCGAGGGGGCAGCCAGGCACATGATGCAGCCTCAGGCCAACTCGGCCAGTGCAGGCGCAACCGCATAGCCGCGCTGCCTGAGGGCAGCCACAGCCATCTGCACCACCTGCGGTACAACCCGCGCCACGGTGGGTGTCATCTCCAGACCGAGTTCCAGCGAAACCGGCTCAACACCGATGACGACAATTTCCTTAGGCATGGCGTCGAGCAACTCCAGACTGGCCAACACATCGGGCAAGCCAATCTGGTGCGGTGAGAGCTTTTTGCGAAAGAATACCGGAATGGCATCGCCTTCAATGGTGACCACCGTCCCCGGCGCGGCACCGGTCAAGACCACATCAAACACCAGCAGGAAGTCCAGGTCAGACAGATCCTCGATCATCTCCATGCCCGAGGTACCGCCATCAATGAGCTGCACCGCAGGCGGCAAGCAGTAGTCGCGTTCCAGTGCCTCGACCGCACGCACACCGGCCGCTTCATCGCTCAGGATGGTGTTGCCGATCCCTAATACAACAGCGCGCATGGGCTTGCGGCCGCTCAAACGGCTTTGACCGTGTAGGTCGCGTCGTTTTCGGTGTCGGTGAGGTGGATCGCGCAAGCAATACACGGGTCAAACGAATGGATGGTGCGCAGCACTTCCAGCGGCTTGGCGTTATCGGCAATCGGCGTGTTCACCAGCGATGCCTCGTAAGGGCCGGGCTCGTCCTTGTCGTTGCGTGGGCAGGCGTTCCAGGTGGAAGGCACCACGCATTGGTAGTTCTTGATCTTGCCATTCTCGATAACGATCCAGTGCGACAGCGCGCCGCGCGGTGCTTCGTGGAAGCCGACACCGGCAACCTCATCTTTCGGGAATACCGGCTTGTTGAAGGTCGTCAGATCGCCCTTGCCCATGTTGGTGAGCAAGGCGGTCCACTGTTCCGAGAGCAAATCAACGTTGACGCAGCAGGTGACGGCGCGCGCCGCGTGGCGACCGATGGTCGAATGCATGGCATCGAGCCCCACTTTGGTCTTGGCCAGCGCCGAGACCGTGTCAAGTGCCGCAGTGGCGTACTTGGTGGTTGCCTCGTGTTTGGCTGCCAGGCCGGTAAGCACCCGTGCCAGCGGCCCGACTTGCGCCACCTTGCCGTAGAAGGTGGGCGATTTCAGCCACGAATATTTGGCGTCGGCCTTGAAGTCGGTGTAGTTGGGCGTGGTTTCGCCCTTGAACGGGTGCAGCGCGCCACCGTCGCTGTAGTTGTACCAGGAGTGCTTGACCGACTCTTCCACCCCCTTGCGGAAATACTCATCGTGAAACGAGGTGATGGGCTTGTAGCTGGCGAGGTCGCCGCCCTCGATAAAGCCGCCGGGGTACGCAAACTGGGTGCCCTTGCCGTCGAGCGGCACATCGGGCACCGAAAGGTAATTGGTGACGCCCTTGCCGATGGTGGTCCACTCGGCGTAAAACGCACCGACCGCGGCCACGTCAATCAGATAAACATTCTTGACAAAGTCCGCCAACTCGTCGATCCAGCCCTTGATGGCCATCAGCCGCTCGACCGTGAGCACCGCTTGCGAATCGGTGGCCAGCGGGTTGGCCACACCGCCAACCGCCACATTTTGGATGTGCGGTGTTTTGGAGCCCAGGATCGACACGATCTTGTTGGCTTTACGCTGCACCTCCAGCGCTTGCAGGTAATGCGCCACCGCCAGCAAATTCACCTCGGGTGTCAGCTTCATGGCCGGGTGACCCCAGTAGCCATTGGTGAAGATGCCCAGCTGACCGCCATTGACAAAATGTTTCAGACGCTCGTGCACGCGCCGCATTTCATGTTTGCTGTTGAGGTGCCAGCTTGACAGACTCTCACCCAATACCGACGTCTTGTCCGGGTCGGCCTTGAGCGCCGAGGTGACGTCGACCCAATCCAGCGCCGACAGGTGGTAGAAGTGGACGATGGCGTCGTGCACCGCATGCGCGGTCATGATGATGTTGCGGATGTACTGCGCGTTAAGCGGTATCTCCAGGTTCAGCGCGTTTTCCACCGCGCGCACCGACGCCATGGCGTGCACCGTGGTGCAGACACCGCAAATGCGCTGGGTGATAGCCCAGGCGTCGCGCGGGTCGCGGCCCAGCAAAATCAGCTCGACGCCGCGCCACATCTGGCCTGAGGACCAGGCCTTGTTGACCTTGCCGCCGTCGATGTCGACGTCAATGCGCAGGTGACCCTCGATGCGGGTGATCGGGTCAATGGTGATACGTTGTGCCATGCTTGTCTCCACTTAAGAATGCGTAACCTGCGCGTCTTCACGCGGCAAGACCGGGAAGCGTTTGGTAATGATGATGTAGCCCATCACCTCGATGGCAAACATGCCAACAGTGACCATGATCTCGGCAAGGGAGGGGAAATAGTTCCAGCCCGGCCCGGTGTTGTAGCCGATCAGAAAACCGTTCAGGCGCAGCAAAATGCCGCCAACCATGATGGCCAGGCCAGCCAGGAACAGGTTGGCGGGGTTGCGCCGGGCTTGCGCGCTGCCAATCAGGAAGAACGGTGCGATGAACGCCAGGTTTTCGATCCAGAACGACATCGCAACGCCGCTGAAGGCAAACGCGTCGCCCCAGGCGCCACGCACGCTCAGGTCAACGACGCGCACCACCAGATACAAGCCCAGCACGCCGAGCATGATTTTGGACAACGGGTTAAGCAGGTGCATCTCAATACTGCGCCGGTACGCCGCGGCGGCGACACAAGCCTCAAACAACACCACGCCGTAGCCGATAACGATGGCGGTGAGCAGGTAGATCAGCGGCACCGCCGGTGTCTGCCACAGCGGATTGACTTGTCCGCCCATCACCACCAGCATGGTGCCCAGCGAGGACTGGTGCATCATCGGCAGAAGCACACCCAGCGCGATGAAGAAGAACAGCCATTTGTTGAGTTTTTTCTTGAAATCGCGCTTGCCAAATTTTTCCAGGAACACCGGCGAGAACTCGATCCACATCACCAGGATGTAGGCCGTAACGCACACCGCCACCTCAAACATGACTGAATTGGGGTTGGAATAACTGGGCCAGAAGATATGCCAGAAGTTCCACCAGCGGCCAAGGTCAATAAAGATGCCGCCGCCTGCCAGCGTGTAGCCAAACAGGCTGCCCAACAGCGCGGGCCGCACCAACGGGTGGTACTCCCCCCTGTTAAAAATATAGACCAGCAGCGCCACCGAAAAACCGCCACAGGCCAGCGCCGAGCCGATCATCACGTCAACCACCACCCAGATGCCCCAAGAGTAGCCGTCGTTAACGTTGGCGACGGTGGCCAGGCCAAAGACAAAGCGCACCAGCAAGATGGTGAGCATGATTGCAATAAGGATGCCGCAGGTGAGTGTGGCGGCGTTGAGCAAACTGCCCCCCACCGGCGCGGGCCAAGCGTGTGCATGTTGCTTCATGGCTGTTTCTCCTCGTCGCTGTTGGCTTCATCGTCATGCTTGACGGTGCGCTTGGCAATGAAGCTGAGCGCCCCCAAGGCCACCACCGGCAGCACCAGACCGCCATACAGCGAATGCTGGATCCCTTCCGAGGTCGCCGCCGACGAGTGTGGCGGCAGGTTGGGCATGCCCACTTTTTCAAAGGTGACAGCAGAAAGCTTCAGTACCTGGGTGCCACCGTATTCGGTTTCACCGTACACATGCTGGATGTAATTGCCCACCGGGCCTTCCCAGCTTTGATCGGGCCCGTCAAGACGCCCGCGCGGGTAGGTGGTGGTGCTGCCGGGTTTGAGCGCCAGACGACGCTTGGCCTCGGCCAGCAGATCGGAAGTTTTTCCGTACAGGGTCGCGCCAGTGGGGCAGACCTCGGCGCAGGCCGAATAGTGGCCATCCTTGTAGCGATGGCGGCACAACTCGCACTTGCCGATCTTGCCGGTGGGCGAGTCGTACTGGTATTTCGGGATGCCAAACGGGCAGGCGGCAACACAATAGCGACAGCCGACGCAAGCGTCCGGGTTGTAGGAGACGATGCCGGTCACCGGGTCTTTCAGCATGGCAGACACCGGACACGCCGACACGCAGGACGGGTCGGCGCAGTGCATGCAAGAGGTCTTCATGAACGCGTAGCCGTTGACCTCGGCGTCCTTGGTTTCCATGGTGCCGTTGCGGTACACCTTGATCAGGTTGAAGGTGTAGCCCGAGGTGTCCAGTGGCGTGTCCCAAAGATGGTCTTCGGTAGAAAACTCAGGCGGGTTGTTGTTGGCCTCTTTGCACGCGGCTACACAAGCTTTGCAGCCTACACACAGCGTGGCGTCATAGAGCAGCCCCAGACCTTCGGGCGGGCGGGTGTGGGTCTCGCGGGCGCAGACTTCCGGCGCCGCAACCGCCCCGGCAACGGCAGCACCGCCTGCCAGAACACCCTTCAAAAAATGGCGACGTGTGTCCATGACTACACCCGTTCGGTTGCTTTGTCAGCGTCACCCGCTTTGGCAGCCTGCGCTTCGGCCGCCGCATGCGATTTGCCCAGGTTTCTGGTCAGCATCGCCGCCGCACCCGCGGCCGCACCGGCCAGTGCCGCCAGCGCCGCAGCAGAGGCAAAGGTGGCGCCCTGGCCGTTTTCTTCGACGATGCGTGCGTATTGCAACGGCGGCGCCACATTTTTCATGACCGCCACCTGGTGAATCGGCTTGGTAAAGCCGACACCTTTTTCAGTGCAACCGATGCACGGGTGGCCGCAACCGACCGGCCAATTGTTCTCGCCGGCGTCGCCAAAGCCCAGCGTCGGGCAGTTGGCGTAGGTCTCGGGGCCCTTGCAGCCCAGCTTGTACAAACAGTAGCCTTTGCGGTGGCCTTCGTCGCCAAACTCCATGGCAAAACGGCCCGCGTCAAAGTGGGCGCGGCGTTCGCAGTTTTCATGCACCAGGCGCGAATAGGCAAACTTGGGTCGCCCTAGCGCATCGACATCGGGCAGCTTGCCAAAGGTCAAAAAGTGCACCACGGTCGCCAGGAAGTTGTACGGATTGGGCGGGCAGCCGGGAATGGTGACGACCGTTTTGCCCAGCACGTCGGCCACACTGGATGCACCCGACGGATTGGGCCCGGTGGCGGGCATACCGCCCCACGATGCACAAGAGCCGATGGCGATCACCGCCGCCGCGTCGGCAGCGCATTCCTTGAGCAGGTCAATGGCGGTGTGGCCACCGATCTTGCAGTAGATGCCGTTGTCCTTGACCGGAATCGCACCTTCGACCACCAGCACATACTTGCCTTTGTGGGCGGCCATGGCCGCTTTGCGCGCGGCTTCGGCCTGGTGACCAGCCGCAGCCATCAACGTCTCATGGTAGTCCAGCGAGATCACGTCAAGAATGAGTTTTTCCAGCGTCGGGTGCTCAGCGCGCAAGAGCGATTCCGAGCAACCGGTGCATTCCTGGAAATGCAGCCAGATGACCGAAGGGCGCTGTGCCGATTCGATGGCTTTGGCTACTGCCGCATCGGCCCCCTTGGCCAGCCCCATGGTGACCGCCAGCGTGCTGCAGAACTGCAGGTAGTCGCGTCGCGTCATGCCCAGGCGGTGCTCAACGCCCTGCAGGGCGTGCGTGCCCAATTCAAAAATTTCACTCAAGTTGCCCATGGCCTGTCTCCTCGTGTTGCTGCGCCCGGCGATGAACGCAATCGATGAGGTATTTGCAATTCCCGGGCCAGGTCAAATCAGGCCCGATTGGCACACCAAAGCGAGGGTTTTCCCTTGATTCATGTCATTTTTACCGGCCTACTGGTTATTTGATAATCGTTTCGGTATCCATGCCGTTGAACCCGCGAGCGCCGCTGCCGTCACGCGCCTGCGTGCCGGGAAACGGCCTAAGATGGCACAACAGCAACCGATGAAACCCAATCACCATGGAACGCATCACGATCTCGATCGACACCGACCTGGCGCAGGAATTTGACCAATTGATTGCCAGGCGCGGTTACAAGAACCGCTCCGAGGCGGTGCGCGACCTGGTTCGCACGCATCTGGAGTCAGAGCGCCAAGCCACCGAGGCCAGCGGCCATTGCGTGGCCAACCTGAGCTACGTCTACAACCACCACGAGCGTGACCTGGCCGAACGCTTGACCGCCCTGCAACACGACCAGCATGACCTGACGTTGGCCACCCTGCATGCGCATCTGGACCATGACAACTGCATCGAGAGCGTGTTGCTGCGCGGCAGCACGGTGGCGGTGCGCGACTTTGCCTACGCGCTGATGGCCGAGCGCGGTGTGCGCCACGGCCAGCTCAATCTGGTGGCGGTGGAACTCGACGACCACCATGTGCATCCGCACAGCCACGCGCACGACGGCGGCGTCACCCATGACCACGTGCACTTGAAGCCCAAAACCTGATTCAGGGCTTTGCCTGCTGGCGCAGCGGCGGCTCCAGATGGCAGCGCTGCAGCAACGCGGCGTCGGCAAAAATGGCAGCCGGTGTGCCATCGGCCACCAGCCGGCCTTCACGCAACACCAGCACGCGGCTGCAGACGTCTTGCACCAGGTCGAGATCGTGGCTGGCGATCAGGCGGGTGTGCGGCAGCTCGCGCAGCCAATGGATCAGCCGACGCCGCGCCAGCGGATCCAGCGCGGCGCTGGGCTCGTCGAGCACCAGCACGTCCGGGCGCATCGCCAACACGCCGGCCAGCGCCACCGCGCGCTTTTCACCGCCCGACAAACGGTAGGGTGCGCGCTGCGCCAGATGCGCTGCACCAACGGCATCCAGCGCCTGTGCCACTCGGGACGCGACCTCTGAAGTGCTCAGTCCCATGTTGCTCGGCCCAAACGCCACGTCGTCAGCCACGGTGGGCATGAACAACTGGTCATCAGGGTCCTGGAACACCATGCCGACACTGCGCCGCACCTGCTGCACGTTGCCACGTGATACGACTTGGCCATTGACCACGACGTGACCCTGGGCCGCCTGGTGTACGCCGTTGAGGTGCAGCAGCAGCGTTGACTTGCCAGCGCCGTTGCTGCCAATGATGCCCACCGCCTCGCCCGCGGTCACGGCAAACGACACGTCAAACAGTGCTTGCTGCCCATCGGGGTAAGCAAATGCCAATGCGCAGACCTCCAGCACTGGCGCGCTCATGCGGCCACCCGCAACAGCACAGCGCCCAGCGCCTGCGGCAAATGAACGCCGCGTACCAAGACAAAAAATGCGCTGCAGCCCAATAAAAACAAGGTGTCACAGCTATGCCAACCATAGCTGTTTGCCACCGGCAAGGCGCCGGCAAAACCACGCGACAACATGGCTTGGTGAACGCGCTGTGCGCGTTGCAGCGCGCGCAGCAACAAATGCCCCAGCAAGGAAGCCCACTGCGCCAGCGGCAGGCCACGCAGCGCGCCCCCGCGCAGCGCATGCGCCAACTGCATACGCGTGGCCTCGCCCGTCAGCACCAGGGTGTAGCGCTGCAACAGCAGCAGCTGCTGTGTCAAGGCCGGTGGCACACCCAGCGCGCGCAAACCATGGCACAGGGGAACCACACCCGTGCCAGCCACCAGCAGCAACGTCGCTGATACGGTCAATACAAAGCGGATCACGATCGACGCCAACGACAACCAGCCCGCGCCGATGTGCAGCCCGCCTGCCAGCGCAACACTCTGCGTGTCAAACCACGGATTGAACAGCCCCACCATCAGCGCAAACGGCGACGCAATGAGCACCTTGCGCAAGATCACGCCGAGAGGTATGCAGCCAGCAGCGGCCAGACCCAGCGGGAACAGCGCCAGCGGCAGCAGCGCGGTCACGGCGTAGCGGTCAAACGACACCACCACAACAGCAAACCCCAAGACCGTCAGAATTTTGGCGCGCGGGTCCAGTCGGCCAAGCGGCGTATCGCGCGCGGCAGCGTCTTGCAGCGACGCGATCTCGCGCAGCGCTGCATCACGGTTGCACATGCAGCGTCAGGCGCTGGCGTCGGCGGACGACCAGGCCGACCAACAGCACCAACGCAAAAGTCACTACTCCGCCGACGATCCCCGCCAATGATGTCCCAGCTTCAACCGTCGGCCAGGCGGGTTGTTCTGGCTCTGACCGGCTTGGTTCGCTTGCGCTGGGCAGCGCGTAATCCGGCAATAGCGCCGTTTCGGCCTGCAGCGAGGCCAGCAGCGCGTGCACGCGGGAACCACCGTCGGCAACGTTGGCTTGGCCAGTGACGCGGGCAATCGACCATTCCAGCCCGTCCGGATGGCTGGAAGCAAACCATGACATCACACCGCCCGTCAGCACGGCCAGCGCGGCAAAACCGGCCAGCCAGCGCGCGGGCACCCGGACCTGCGGTGCCGCTTGGGCGGGCAGCGCGTCTCTGGCAAACAGATCAGGGCGCGCCTCGCGCACAAACACGATCAGCGCGGCGGTGGCCACGCCTTCGACCAGACCGATGGCCAAGTGAATCGGTTGCATCAGCAGCAAAAAGCCGCCCAGCGGCAAGCTGCTGATGCCTGAGAGTTGCGTCTGCACCACAACGCCCAAGGCGCCAAGCTGCAAGCCCAACACGGTGGCCAGGGTGGTAATCCAGGCGACCCGCTGGCGCGAGGGCTTGGCACCCGCATGACGCATCAGCGGCCGGTAAATCAGCGGGTAGGCCACAAAGCAGGTGCACACCCCCATGTTGAACATATTGGCGCCCAGCGCCAGCAGGCCACCGTCGGCAAAAAACAGCGCCTGCACCGTCAGCACCGACGCAATGGCTATGAAGGCCGCGTGCGGCCCGAGCAGAATCGACAACAGCAAGCCACCACCGATATGGCCACTGGAGCCAGTGCCCGGAATAGTGAAATTGATCATCTGCGCGGTAAAGACAAACGCGGCCAGCACCCCCATCAGCGGTACGAGGTCCTCGCGCTGGTCGCTTTGCAGTCGGCGCGAGGCCGCTACCAGCGTCACGGCAGAAGCCGCCCAAAAAGTCGCCCCGACGGCCGGGGAAAACAACGCGTCTGCCATGTGCATCGGGGACTCTCTTTCAGTGTGACGATTTTTTTTATTGTATGAACGTCAAACTGACCCTTTTCTGACAATGGCTCAACGCGCGGTGACTCAAGCGTCTTCGCCGATCACCAACTGCTGGTCTGAAGCGAAGCGGTAGGCCGGAATCACCAGATTGGCCGGCGCCGGGCCGTCGTCAAACACCCGCCCGGCCAGGTCGTATTGCGAGGCGTGGCAGGGGCAGATAAAACCCTTGCCTTCGCTGAGGTAGGGTATGCAGCCTTGGTGCGTGCACAAACCCATTGCAACAAAAATCTCCGGCCTGATCGAGCGGTGCGGATTGCGACACGTGGCCGGTTGCACCGACTCCTTGGACTCAGCGTCGGTCAATTCGATGGCCGTTTTTTTGGACAAGGTGGCCAGGTCGGCGGCGCTGCGGCGCAACACCCAGACGGGTTTGTCCTGCCAGTTGAGCGTCAGCAGTTTGCCCTCGGGTAGCGTCGACAAGTCTACCGGCAAGGGATCGCCCTGGGGGTACGGCTTGTCGCCTTTCCACGGCCAAATAGAGATTCTGATGGCGGCTGAGGCAGCGGCAGTGGCTGCGCTCAGTACAGCCGCCACAAGGGCGCGGCGCTGTTTTGAAAGATGTCCTGGCTTCATCTCGTGGTCTCCTGTCATCGGCAAAAAAAATCGGGGTTGCACTTTGCAAAGGGACACAGTTTAGCCAGCGACAATAGCTCACCATGAATCCTGTTTACACCCTCACCTTGTCATGCCCGGACCGCCTGGGCCTGGTCCACGCGCTGTCAGGCTTTTTGCTCGAGCGCAGTGGCAACATTGAAGAAGCCGCCCAGTACAACGACGCCAGCACCGGCCTGTTTTTCATGCGCGTGCAGTTTGCTTGTTCCAAGCTGGGTTTTGACGAGCTCAAGAGCCAACTGTCCGACTTTGCCGCACCGTACCAAATGCAATGGCATCTGCGTGCGCAGGCGCAACCGATGCGCACCGTGATTCTGGTCAGCAAAGAAGGCCATTGCCTTAACGACTTGCTGTTTCGCTGGAAAAGCGGCCTGCTGCCGCTGGACATTCGCGCCATCATCAGCAACCACCGCGACTTTTACCAACTGGCCGCCAGCTACAACGTGCCGTTTCACCATTTGCCGGTCACCGCAGCGACCAAGGCGCAGGTGGAATCACGACAGATGGAGATCATTGACAGTGAGGGCGCCGAGCTGGTGGTGCTGGCGCGCTACATGCAGATTCTCAGCAACGACCTGTGCCAGAAACTGTCGGGGCGCGCCATCAACATTCACCATTCATTCTTGCCCAGCTTCAAGGGTGCCAAACCCTATTACCAGGCGCATGACCGTGGCGTGAAGCTGATTGGCGCCACCGCCCACTACGTCACCGCCGACCTGGACGAAGGCCCCATCATCGAGCAAGACGTGGCACGCGTTGACCACAGCAAAACAGTCGAGGATTTAACCGCCCTGGGTCGTGATACCGAAAGCCAGGTGCTGGCGCGTGCCGTCAAATGGCACAGCGAACACCGCGTGCTGATCAACGGCCACAAAACGGTGATTTTCAAGTAGACATCAAGAGACCATGGGTTCGCCCAGGCGAACCGCAGCGCCGGGTTGCCACGCCGGGTTGAACTGCAGCGGCGCCCTGGGAAACAGCATTACCACAGTGGAGCCCAACAGAAAGCGTCCCATCTCGTCACCCTGTTTGAATTCAATGCACTTTTTTTCATAGCACACATCAAACAGCCTGCCAGCGCGTGGGTTGTTAACAATGCCATGCCAGGTGGTCGCCATGCTGCCGACGATGGTGGCGCCCACCAGCACCAGCACAAACGTCCCTGCGCCGCGGGGACGCTCGAAGACGCAGACCAATCGTTCATTGCGGGCAAACAGCCCCGGCACGCCGCGCGCCGTGGTGGGGTTCACCGAAAAAAGATCGCCCGGCACATAAATCATGCGCGTGAGACGCCCGGCGCACGGCATGTGAATGCGGTGGTAATCACGCGGGCTAAGATAGAGCGTGGCGAAATGACCGTTATCAAATTGCGCGGCCAAAGTGGCATCGCCCCCCACCAACGCGATACTGCTGTAGTGGTGGCCCTTGGCCTGGAAAATCTGCTGGCCTTCAATCCGGCCAAACTGGCTGATGGCACCGTCGACCGGGCAAATCAGGTCAGCCTGCGCCAGCGGCCGCGCACCATTCTGCAAGGCCCGGGTAAAAAAATCGTTGAAAGTGGCATAGCGGGTGATGTCCGGGATGGCCGCCTCCGCCATATTGACCCGGTAGCGCTGCACAAACCAGGCGATCAGGCGGGTGGTGAGCGCGCCGCCGCGCGCGCGCGCGATCCGCCCGGCCAGCAACGTGAGTGCTTGTTTGGGCATCAGGTATTGCGGCAGGACCGCGAGTTGATCAGACATGGTGGGCAGGGATTCTACGCAGTGCTTTTGTCTCACCCGGTGTCAAAATGAACGTCATGGCCGCCGCACGTATTCCCCCCATTCAATGTTTGCTCACCTTTGAGGCGCTGGCGCGCCTGCGCAGCGTGACGCAGACGTCCGACGAACTGTGCGTGACGCCCAGCGCGGTCAGTCACCGCGTCAAACAGCTGGAACAAATCATCGGCACCAAGCTGTTTGGCCGCGCTGATTTTTCCCTCACCACCGAAGGCAGTGAGTACCTGGCCCACGTGCGCGAAGGGCTGTCAATGTTGCAGCGCTTTCCCAGCTCGGCCGCCGCCCCCGGCAAACGCAAGCTGCGTCTGGCCACCACGCCAACGTTTGCGCGCTCGATGCTGATCCCGCGCCTGCGCCAGTTCACCGAGGCTTACCCTGAGATCGACCTGACGCTGCAGATTTCGATTCCGCTGCTCGACGTGGTGGCCGAAGACGCCGACCTGATGATTCGCTACGGCACCGGCCGCTACGCCGACGTCGAACACATCTGCATTCTCAAGGACGAGGTCACGCCGCTGGCCAGTCCGGGGTTTGTGCGCGAACACGGTCCTTTTGAAGTGGCACAAGACCTTGACGGCGAGGCGCTGCTGCGCAGCCCACTGGAGCCCTGGCGCACCTGGTTTGCCGCCAACCACCTCGACTGGCCCGAGCCGGGGGATGGCTCCCAATTCAACGACGTCGGCCTGATGTGTGACGGCGCTGCCGCTGGCATGGGTATCGCGCTGATCCGGATGAAACTGGCTGTGCCCTGGCTGGAAAACGGTTCACTGGTGCGCCTGGGCACCAGTGACACGTTTACCAGCAACATCCCCAGCCCCCATTCGCACTACCTGTGCTGGCGCACCGGCATGATGGAACGCTGGGAATGCGTCGCCTTTGTCGACTGGCTGAAACAAAGCGCATCCTAGAAATTTGCAAGAAATCAGGCTCCAGCCCTTGCTGAACAAGCGCAAGCAGCTATATTGTTTGTAACAACCCTGGATTTCAAACGTCTTTCAAAATTTGCTCACAACACCGGTCTGCGCTTGCCCGTACAGTGTTCACTCTGATTTTTCGTTTGCACAAGGACTCATCATGAACGCCCCATTGCCCCACACCGCCGCCGATTTGCTCTCACACACCGAGCGTCAAGCGCAGGTGATTCAGGCGCTGCAAGCCAGGTGTCCGGCGCATATTTTTTTGTGGAACAGTGAAGACACCACACCCTACGAGTGCGACGGCCTGACCGCGTACCGCCAGCGCCCGCTGGCAGTTGCCCTGCCTGAAGATGAAGCGCAACTGCAGGCGGTGCTGCAAACCTGCCATGCAATGGACGTGCCGGTGGTGGCGCGCGGCGCGGGCACCGGCTTGTCGGGTGGCGCCTTGCCACACGCGCGCGGCGTGACCCTGTCGCTGGCGCGCTTTAACAAAATACTCAAGGTCGACGCGCTGTCGCGCACAGCGGTCGTGCAATCTGGCGTGCGCAATCTGGCCATCAGCGAGGCCGCTGCACCGCTGGGTCTGTATTACGCGCCGGACCCGAGCAGCCAGATTGCCTGCACCATTGGCGGCAACGTGTCAGAGAACTCGGGCGGCGTGCACTGCCTGAAATACGGCCTGACGCTGCACAACATCCTCAAGATCAGGGGTTTCACCATGGCGGGCGAGCCGGTCACTTTTGGCTCGGACGCGCTCGACGCGCCCGGCTACGACCTGCTCAGCGTCGTCATTGGCAGCGAAGGCATGCTTGCCGTCGTCACAGAAGTCACCGTCAAGCTGATCCCCAAACCGATGCTGGCGCGCTGCATCATGGCCAGCTTTGACAACATCCCGCAAGCGGGTGACGCGGTGGCTGCGGTGATCGCTGCGGGCATCATCCCGGCCGGGCTGGAGATGATGGACAAGCCCATGACCGCAGCGGTGGAAGACTATGTCCACGCCGGTTACGACCTCGACGCCGCGGCCATCCTGCTCTGCGAGAGCGACGGTACGCCGGAAGAAGTTGAAGAAGAAATTGGCCGCATGAGCGAGGTTCTGCGAGCGGCAGGCGCTACCAAAATTGCAGTCAGCCGGAACGAGCAGGAGCGCATGACGTTCTGGAGCGGGCGCAAGAACGCGTTCCCCGCCAGTGGCCGGATCAGCCCGGACTACATGTGCATGGACTCGACCATCCCGCGCAAGCGTGTGGCCGACATTTTGCTGGCCATCGCCGAGATGGAAAAGAAATACGCGCTGCGCTGCGCCAACGTTTTTCACGCCGGTGACGGCAACCTGCATCCGTTGATTCTGTTTGACGCCAACGCGGCCGACCAGTTGCACCGTGCCGAGTTGTTTGGAGCAGAGATTCTGGAAACCAGCGTCGCCATGGGCGGCACAGTGACCGGCGAGCACGGTGTCGGCGTGGAGAAGCTCAACAGCATGTGCGTGCAGTTCAACGCGGCGGAGAACGAACAGTTCTTTGGCGTCAAGCGTGCGTTTGACCCACGCCAGTTGCTCAACCCGGGCAAGGTGATCCCGACGCTACAGCGCTGCGCCGAATACGGCCGCATGCTGGTGCGCGGCGGCAAGCTGAGCCATCCCGATTTGCCCCGTTTTTAATAGCTGATCATGCAAGGTTTACAAGGGCTGACGTGGCTTTTGGCTATGCAGTCGCTGGGCGAAATCCTGTCGCGCGCGCTGGCGCTGCCGGTGCCCGGGCCGGTGCTGGGCATGCTGCTGCTGTTGCTGGCGTTGCGCTGGCCTTCAGTGCGCCAACCGGTGGCGGCGTGCGCTACGTTTTTGCTGTCGCATCTGTCCTTGCTGTTTGTGCCGGTGGGTGTGGGCGTGATGACGCACCTGGGCTTGCTCGGGCAATACGGCTTGCGCATGCTGGTGGTCATCGTGCTGTCGACCTGGCTCGGCTTGGCTGTGACCGCGCTGACGCTGCGGTATTTGAGCCGGGGCAGCAATGCCTAAGTTTGTCGAACTCTGGATTTACCTCTCAGCCACGCCGCTCTTTGGCCTGACGGCCACACTGGTGGTGTACGTGCTCGCGCAGGCCGTCTATGCCCGTCTCGGGCAAGCCGCCTGGGCCAATCCGGTGCTGTGGTCGGTGGCGACGCTGGCGACACTGCTCACGCTTGGTGGCGTGGACTACCCCACCTATTTTGCTGGGGCGCAGTTCATCCACTTTTTGCTTGGCCCGGCGGTGGTGGCGCTGGCCTGGCCTTTGTGGGAGCGTCGCCACGAATTGCTGGGACGCTGGCACGCCTTGCTATTGGCTGCACTGGCCGGTGGCTTTGTCGCCAGCGCCAGCGCCCTGCTGATGGGCTGGTCGCTGGGCTTGCCGCACGACGTGGTGCTGTCACTGGCGCCCAAATCGGTCACCGCGCCGGTGGCGATGGGCATTGCCGAGCGCATCGGCGGCATTCCGGCGCTGGCAGCGGTGTTTGCGGTGGTGACAGGCATGGTCGGCGCATTGAGCGGCAAGGCCTTGTTTGCCCTGCTGCGCATTGACACCAGCGCAGCGGGTTGGATGGCGCGTGGCTTCGCCATGGGCACCGCCGCACATGGCATCGGCGCAGCGCGTGCCCTGCAGGTCAACGCCGACGCAGGCGCCTACGCCGGGCTGGCGCTGGGCGTGCAGGTGATGCTGGCGGCGCTGCTGATTCCGCTTGCCTTACGCTGGTTTTAGGAGGCGATCAGGCGGGGCGGGCAATGCGTTTGGCTGGCTCTTCGTCGCTCATGACCTGTTGCGCCCAGTCTTCAAGTTTGCCAGTATCGGCGCGCAGGATTTCCTGCTTGACCGCCAAAATTTGTGCTGGATGCATTGAAAAGCTGCGCAAACCCATGCCCAGCAGCAAGCGGGTCATGCCGACATCGCCGGCCATCTCACCGCAGACGCTCACCGGTTTGCCCTGCGCGTGCGCCTCAGCCAGGGTATTGGCGATCAGGCGCAACACTGCGGGATGCAGCGGGTCGTAGAGGTGGGCGACCGACTCGTCGGCGCGGTCGATCGCCAGTGTGTACTGAATCAGGTCGTTGGTGCCGATGGACAAAAAGTCAAAATACTTCAAAAACAACTTCAGCGTCAACGCCGCCGCCGGAATCTCGATCATGGCGCCGATCTTCACCGGACCATAGGCGATGCCACGGTTGTCGAGTTGCACCCGCGCGTGGTCGATGAGCGAGACGGTCTGGCGAATCTCGCTGGCATGCACCAGCATCGGGATCAGCAGCTGCACAGGGCCGTGCGCGGCGGCGCGCAAAATGGCCCGCAGCTGGGTCAGGAACATGGCCGGCTCGGTCAGGCTCCAGCGGATCGCACGCAAGCCCAGCGCCGGGTTCAGGTGTGCCATGTCGCGCGCCGATTCGTCAAGCGGTTTGTCGGCACCAATGTCCACCGTGCGGATCGTCACCGGCAAACCTTGCATGCCTTCCACCGCGCGCCGGTAGGCCAGGTATTGCTCTTCCTCGTTGGGGAGCTTGCCGTGGCGGCCCATGAACAGAAATTCGCTGCGAAACAGCCCGACACCTACCGCACCAGCGGCAATCGCGCCAGCTGCGTCGTCGGGCATTTCTATATTGGCCAGCAATTCAATTTTTTGCCCGTCCAGGGTGACTGCCGGGGTATGCAGCAGACGTGCAAGGCGACCGCGTGCCAGCTCACCTTGTCGTTGCCTGAAACCGTACTCAGCCAGGATGATGGCTGACGGGTCAACGACGACCACGCCGGCATCGCCGTCGATGATGACCCAGTCGTCCTGGCGCAGCAACTGGCTGGCCAGCCGCGCACCAACCACCGCCGGTATATCGAGGCTGCGTGCCACGATGGCGGTGTGCGAGGTCTTGCCACCCACGTCGGTGATGAAGCCGGCAAACACGCTTTGTTTGAACTGCAGCATGTCCGCCGGTGAGAGATCGTGCGCGACCAGAATCAGCGGCACATCGACGGTATCGTCAAGCAGCAATTCCTGCTGGGTGGCTTTACGCATCACGCGTCCCAACGGCTGAACCAGCGGTGACGAGACGCCCCGCATGGCGCGCAAGATACGTTCGGTGATTTGTTCCAGGTCGGCCTTGCGCTCACGCAGGTAGTCGTCCTGCATCTCGTCAAACTGACGCGCAATCACCTCCAGTTGGCTGACCAACGCCCATTCGGCGTTGTAGAGCCGGTCCTTGATCCAGTGGCGAACGCCCAGGGCCAGCTCTTCGTCCTGCAACAGCATTAGGTGCACTTCCAGCAATGCGGCCAGTTCATGCGGTGTTTCTTTAGGACCCATTTGAGCGATGGTCGACTGCAAGCGCTGGATTTCTGTCACCACCGCGTCACGGCCATCACGCACGCGTTTGAGTTCGGCTTCAACCTGCGCGGGCTCGATAAAGTAGTGCACCACGTCGAGCCGGCTCGACGCCACCAGCACTGCGCGGCCGATTGCGATGCCACGGGCGACAGGCAAACCGTGAATCGAAAAGGTCATGCGCGAACCACCACTCTGTTGCGTTTCAAGCGCACCTTATTCCCCTTCACCAAACTTGTCGTCGATCAGCGCCAACAGGGCCTGCATGGCCTCTAGCTCACGCTCACCACTGGTTTCCACTTCAACTTCTACGCCCATGCCGGCAGCGAGCATCATGACGCCCATGATGCTTTTGGCATTAACCCGCCGCTCGCCACGCGACATCCATATCTCGCAGGGAAAGCTTCCGGCCAGTTTGGTCAACTTGGCAGAGGCCCGCGCATGCAGACCCAATTTATTGCTGATGGTCGTAGTTGTTTTGATCATGTACTTTGCGTCTTTGGTTCTGGGGCGCGGTGACTGCCACCTGCATGACACCCTGGGTGCCACCGGCCAAGGTTCGCGTCACCAAAGCGTCAAGCGACTCGTTGCGGTAGGTGACTGCGCGCAGCAACATCGGCAAGTTGACGCCGGCGATCAACCGCGAATTCACTCCGTCGACCAGTTTTTGGGCCACGTTGCAGGGCGTGGCGCCAAACAGATCGGTCAGCACCAGCGTTTGCGGGCGCCCCAATAAGGCCATCATGGTGCGCGCGCCTTGCAGTGTTTCATCCGACGGCATATTGGGTTGCACGTCAAACACCTCCACCGCTGTCGCGGCGTCCGGAAAAACATGCAACACGCATTGCCGCAGGGCATTGGCCAACGGGGCGTGCGCGATGATGAAAATACCTGTGTTCATTGAGTTGGCGAGCACCTGCCAGGCACCCGTGGTTCAGGGTGCCGCAAGTGACAAATTGGAGCGGGCCCCGATTATGACTTTAAGCAGACCCGGTCAGTGCGGGCGACGACGCTATTGCAACGCACCAAACACCTTCTTCAACAGCGCACTGCCTGTGCCCACCGGGTCCTGGCGAATCTTCTTTTCCTCTTCGCCAATCATGAAGTACAACCCGTCCAAAGCCTTGCCCGTGACGTAGCGCTCAATGGTGACTGCCTCACCCTTGAGCAGGCCAACGGCGGCCGCTTTGCCCGCTACCTGGTTGTATTTCTCGGCCAGGTTGACCTGCGTGGTGGTTTTCTTGACCACGGGGAGGAATTTGTCACCCAGGGGTGCGCGGGTCTTGTCGACAAAAAACTGGGTAACGGCGGTTTCGCCACCGCCAAGAATGGCCTTGGCGTCCTGGACGTTCATGGACTTGACGGCGCCAACGAGCATGTCGCGCGCCAGCGGTACGGCCGCCTCAGCGGCGCGGTTCATGGCGTTGACCAACTCATCTAGACGTTGGCCTTGACCCAAGGTACGCAACAGACCGGAGGCGTCCTGCAAGGCCTGCGGCAAACCGATGCGCACACGCGCATCACCCAGAAAACCGTCGGGGCGCCCGAGCAGATCCACCGCTGCGCGCGCCCCTCTGTCCAAGGCTGCTTTAAGCCCTTGCGACGCTTGCGCATTGCTCAAGTCAGCAAGCGACAGCGCGTAGGCCTTCGGGGACAGAAACAACGCGCCAAAAACAGCGGTAAGCGTCCAGAAACCATTGAAGTGACGTCTATTCATACAGGCCCTCAAACTGCGGTAGAGGGCCGTATCCTAACCAACAGCGTCAAGCTTGTGCGAATTTACTTGCTACGGAAATCGTCGTGGCAGGCTTTGCAAGCGCCACCTGTGCTGTTGACCGCCGCCTTGACAGCGTCCAGGTTGCCCGACCTGGCGGCCACAGCAAGCTTGGTCATTTCAATTTGCATCTTGCCAGCCAGATCGTCAAACTTGGCCTTGTCAGACCAAATTTCGGCCTTGGCTTTGGTTTCACCTTTGTCGGTTCCCGGGCCAAAGCCTGCCCAGGGCAGCTTGCCCACAAATTCGGCCGTATTTGCGCTTTCAGCGGCAACCTTGGCGTCAAACGGTGCCCTCCCTTGTGCCATGGCGGCCACGCGACCAAAGTTTTGACCCATGACAAATAAAGCGCTTTTACGGTATTTGATGGCATCCTCAGCCTTGGCAAATTGGGCTGACGCGGGCACGGCCACCGATAGGGCAAGACCTGACAAAACAAGGGCGGTTAGTTTTTTCATAAGATACGTGTCAAAGTTAAACTGAGAAGTGAGGGGATTGCAGTCTATTGGCTGAATGATTGCCTCCAAATTTGTAGGGAATTGATGATCCATACCGTACGTGTTTGGGATGTGCCCACCCGCCTTTTCCATTGGGCCCTGGTTGTCTGCGTGGTCGGCTTGGTAACGACGGCGCAGATCGGTGGCGCGGCCATGCAGTGGCATTTCAGGTTGGGCTACAGCGTTTTGTGCCTGCTGCTGTTTCGCCTGGTTTGGGGCTTCGTCGGCGGCTACTGGTCGCGCTTTGGTGCGTTTTTGTTCGGCCCTGGGCAGGTCATGCGTTATGTGCGCGGCCGCGGGGAGCCGCAGATGAGCGTCGGCCACAACCCTACGGGGGCGATCTCAGTGTTTGCCTTGCTGGCAATTTTGTTGCTCCAAGTGGGCACCGGACTGATGAGTGACGACGAAATTGCTGCCGCCGGACCACTCGTTCGATACGTTTCTTCAGAGTGGGTCAACCTGGCGACGTTCTATCACACGAATGTCGGCAAGCTTGTTCTTTTGGCGCTGGTTGCAACGCACTTGATGGCGATCGCTTTTTACTTTTTCAAGAGACATGACAACTTGATCAAGGCGATGCTGACAGGCGACAAAACGTTACCCTTCGCCGCCCAGTCTTCTGACGATACTCGCAGCAAGCGGCTCTTGGCGCTGGCTATTTTTGTGGTCTTGACCGGACTCGTCGGCGCTGTGGTGTCACGGATAGACGCCTGACGCCTTGCCAGTGGCCCGAACACCCATCCAATCCAAGGGCGACCCGATGAACCAAGACCGTTTCTCTATTGTTCAAGTCACCGAAGCAGACGCTCTCAACGCCGTCCGACTACTGTTTACCGAGTATGCCAAAAGCCTCAGTGTCAGTCTTTGCTTTCAGAACTTTGACGCCGAACTGGCCAATCTGCCGGGCGACTACGCGCAACCGCGAGGCGCACTGCTGGCAGCGCGCACCGGATCAACTTGGGTCGGGTGCGGTGCGCTTCGACCTTTGGACACCGTGGACTATCCCAATGCCAGCGAAATGAAACGGTTGTACGTAAAGCCTGGTTGTCGGGGCTTGGGATTGGGTCGGGCACTGGCTGAAGCCATTCTGGACGCCGCGCGCACCGCCGGCTACAGCTACGTCTTGCTCGACACGCTGAGCGACATGGAAAGTGCGCGTGCGCTCTACGAAGAGCTTGGATTCGCCGAAATAGCGCCTTACTACCACAACCCAATAGAAGGCGCGCATTACCTGATGGCAACGCTGTAAAGGCGAGGCCCTCACCACGTCGCAACCGTCTTAACCGGTTTCAGCCCTTCGCTTGCACCAACAAGGTTTGGGCGTCACTCACCTCAAATTTGCCTGGAGCTTCCACGTTCAAGGTTGTCACTTTGCCGTTCTTGACCAACATCGCGTAGCGCGTGCTGCGCAAGCCCATGCCCTTGCCCGTGAGGTCGAGCGTCAGACCTGTTGCTTTGGCAAAAACGGCATCACCGTCGGCCAGCATGCGAACCTTGCCGGCCGTTTTCTGATCCCGCGCCCAGGCGCCCATGACAAAGGCGTCGTTGACGCTGACACACCAGATTTCGTCAACGCCTGCAGCTTTGAAAGCTGCTGCATTTTCAACATAGCCGGGGACATGCTTGGCCGAGCAGGTGGGCGTGAACGCGCCAGGCAAGGCAAACAGTGCGATGGTCTTGTTGGCAGTGGCCGCGGCCACATCCACCGGATTGGGGCCCAGGCTGCAACCGCCGCCTTCAACCTCTGAATATTCCATCAACGTCACCGCGGGCAAAGCGTCACCAACTTTGATCATGAAAAGCTCCTAAAGGGAAAATTTAAACTGAAACAAAAACGGCCCACATTGTGAGCCGCTTTCAATAAATCTGCAGTGCGCGCACTGCATTTGCCTACACCAGTGCTGCCTTTTGCACCAAACGGGTCGCAACCCAGTTTTTGGTCTTTGAAATAGGGCGGCTTTCGGTGATCTCAATGATGTCACCGAGCTTGAATTCGTCCTTTTCGTCGTGGGCGTGGTACTTGCTGGACTTGCCAACAATCTTGCCGTAGAGCTCGTGCTTGACACGGCGCTCGATCAAGACGGTGACCGTCTTGGCGCGTTTGTCACTGACCACCTTGCCAACCAAGGTGCGCTTGAGGGATTTTTTAGCTTCCGTCATTTTTCGCTCCTTATTTGGCGGACTGGGCAGCCGCTTGCTTCTCGACCAAAATGGTCTTGGCGCGAGCGATGTCACGACGCGCCAAACGAAGCGCATCGGTGTTGTTGAGTTGTTGCGTTGCTTTTTGCATGCGCAGACCAAAGTGGGCTTTTTGCAAGTCTTTGATCTCGGCGGTCAAGCCGACAACGTCTTTTTGGCGTAATTCAGTCGTTTTCATAGTCTGTGCTCCTGATTACTGGCCGATCATGCGGGCCACAAAGGTGGTACGCAAAGGCAACTTGGCCGCAGCCAAACGGAACGCCTCGCGGGCCAACTCTTCCGTCACACCGACGATTTCAAAAACGATCTTGCCAGGCTGAATTTCAGCAACGTAGTACTCCGGATTGCCCTTACCGTTACCCATCCGCACTTCAGCGGGTTTTTGCGAAATGGGCTTGTCCGGAAAAACACGAATCCAGATTCGACCACCGCGTTTGACGTGGCGGGAAATGGCACGACGGGCCGCTTCGATCTGGCGCGCGGTTAAACGACCGCGGTCAGTACATTTGAGACCGAAATCACCGAAAGCCACCGAGCTGCCCCGGGTAGCAATGCCGGTGTTTCGGCCCTTCTGCTCTTTGCGATATTTACGACGAGCGGGTTGCAACATGGTTATTCTCCTTTACCGTCAGCTGCCACAGCGCTCGTGCTGGCGGCAGTACCTGGCGCGGCGACTTTGCGTACGCGCTTAACGGCGGGTTTGTTGGCATCAGCACCAAGGGCTTCTGCAGGTTTATCACTGCCGTCAGCGGGTGCGCTGTTGGTACCCACCGGACGACGGGCGCCACGCGGAGCCGGACGATCAGAGCCGGGGCGTGCATCACGACGAGGCCCGCGCGGACGACGTTCGTCGTCTGGACGCGGTGTTTCCACTGCGGGCAAATCATTACGACCAAGCGTATCGCCCTTATAGACCCAGACCTTCACACCGATGATGCCGTAAGTTGTTTTGGCTTCCGATGTACCGTAGTCAATATCGGCGCGCAGGGTGTGAAGCGGCACACGACCTTCGCGATACCACTCACAACGGGCAATTTCAATTCCGTTCAAACGACCCGACGACATGATCTTGATGCCCAAGGCACCCAGACGCATGGCATTTTGCATGGCGCGCTTCATCGCGCGGCGGAACATGATGCGTTTTTCGAGCTGTTGGGTGATCGAATCGGCAATCAACTTGGCATCGATTTCGGGCTTGCGCACTTCTTCAATGTTGACGGCCACCGGCACGCCCAACTGCTTGCTCAGCTCGCGCTTGAGGTTTTCGATGTCTTCACCTTTTTTACCAATCACGACACCTGGGCGTGACGAGTAAATGGTGATGCGCGCATTCTTGGCCGGACGTTCGATCAGAACGCGCGAAACCGATGCGTTTTTCAGCTTGGCTTTCAGGTACTCACGCACCTTGATGTCTTCAGCGAGCATGCCTGCAAAATCACGGTCGCTCGCGTACCAGCGCGACGACCAGTTGCGGCTCACTGCCAGGCGAAAACCGGTTGGATGGATTTTTTGTCCCATAACTTCCTGGCCTCTTTCAGTTACCAACCGTCACGTACACATGGCACGTGGGTTTTCTGATCTGGTTGCCACGACCTTTAGCGCGGGCCGTGAAGCGCCTGAGCGACGCACCTTGTTCGACGTAGATGGTTTTCACCTTCAACTCGTCGATGTCGGCACCGTCGTTGTGTTCAGCGTTGGCGATCGCAGATTCGAGAACCTTTTTGATGATCCCAGCAGCTTTTTTCTGCGTGAATTGCAAAATGTTCAGGGCCTGATCGACCTTTTTGCCGCGAATCAGATCCGCGACCAGACGTCCTTTGTCAACCGACAAACGAACGCCGCGAAGGGTTGCACGTGTTTCCATGGTCACCTCTTATTTCTTGACGACTTTTTTGTCGGCAGGGTGGCCCTTGAAAGTCCGGGTGAGCGCAAACTCACCCAACTTGTGGCCAACCATTTGGTCAGTGATGTAGACCGGAACGTGCTGTTTGCCGTTGTGCACGGCAATGGTCAGACCGATGAAATCGGGCAAAACCATAGAGCGACGCGACCAGGTCTTGATCGGCTTTTTGTCCTTGGTAGCGACAGCCTTTTCGGTTTTGGCTACCAGGTGATGGTCAACAAACGGACCTTTTTTGAGAGAACGAGTCATTGTTCCTGCCCCTTACTTCTTGCGACGCGACACGATCATGACCTGCGTGCGCTTGTTGTTACGGGTACGGTATCCCTTGGTCAGATTACCCCAAGGATCGACAGGATGACGACCTTCACCGGTCTTGCCTTCACCACCGCCGTGCGGGTGGTCAACCGGATTCATCACCACACCGCGAACGGTCGGGCGAATACCACGCCAGCGTGTCGCACCAGCCTTGCCGAGTTGCTGCAGGCTGTGTTCTTCGTTGGCTACTTGACCCAAAGTGGCGCGGCAGTCGATGTGAATCTTGCGAACTTCACCCGAGCGCATGCGCACTTGGGCATAAGTACCTTCGCGTGCAAGCAAGGTTGCCGACGCGCCGGCAGAGCGAACCACCTGCGCACCTTTGCCAACTTGCAACTCGATGCAGTGCACGACGGAACCCACCGGAATATTGCGGATCGGCAATGTGTTGCCAACGCGGATCGGCGCTTCAGAGCCGCTCACAATGGTGCCGCCGACTTCCAGGCCACGCGGTGCAATGATGTAGCGACGTTCGCCGTCGGCATAGCACACCAAAGCGATGTGTGCCGAACGATTGGGGTCGTACTCGATGCGCTCGACCTTGGCAGTAATGCCGTCCTTGTTACGCAGGAAGTCAACCACACGGTAATGGTGCTTGTGGCCCCCCCCCTTGTGACGGGTGGTGATGTGACCGTTGTTATTGCGGCCAGCTTGTTGAAACTGAGGTTCCAGCAACGGCGCATAAGGCGCACCCTTGTGCAGAGTTTCGCGAGAGACCTTCACCACGCCACGACGGCCCGGAGAAGTTGGTTTCATTTTAATAACAGCCATGATTACGCAGCCTCCCCACCAAGGTTGATTTCCTGGCCAGGCATGAGCCTCACGTAGGCCTTGCGCACGTTGTCGCGACGACCGACGGACTTGCCAAAACGCTTGGTCTTGCCTTTGATGTTCACCACCGATACACCCTTGACTTCCACCTTAAACATCAATTCCACTGCGGCCTTGATTTCATACTTGGTGGCATCTTGCAGCACCTTGAAGGTCACCGCATTGCTTTTGTCGGCAACCGATGTGGCTTTCTCAGACACGATCGGCGCAACCAGCACCTGCATCAGGCGACCTTCGTCAAATTTTTGAGTTTGGGTTCCGTGGCTCATGCAAACATCTCCTGCAGTTGGCCCATGGCCGCCTTGGTCACCAACACCTTGCGGTAGTGAACCAGCGACAACGGGTCTGCGTAGCGGGGTTCCACCACCAGCACATTAACCAGGTTGCGCGACGCCAGGTAAAGGTTTTCATCGACTTCGTCGGCGATCACCAGGACAGAGTCAAGGTTCATGGCCTTGAATTTGGCAGCCAGCGCTTTGGTCTTGGGGGATTCGACCGTCAGGGAATCCACCACAGCCAGGCGGCCTTCGCGCGCCAATTGCGACAAGATGGAGGCCATGCCAGCACGGTACATCTTCTTGTTGATCTTCTGCGCAAAGTTTTCATCGGGCATGTTCGGAAATATCCGTCCACCGCCACGCCACAGAGGCGACGAGGTCATGCCCGCGCGTGCACGACCCGTGCCTTTTTGTTTGAACGGCTTCTTGGTCGAGTGGCGAACTTGTTCGCGGTCTTTTTGGGCGCGCGTACCTTGGCGGGCATTGGCCTGGAAGGCGACCACCACCTGGTGCACCAGGTCTTCGTTGTAGGCACGACCAAACACGGTTTCAGGCACATCCAGCTTGGACGCGACCAACCCTTGATCATTCAGGAGTTCGAGCTGCATCAGTTCGCTCCCTTCGCTTGTATGCCAGCCTTGACAGCCGGTCGAATGGTGACAAATCCACCCGCTGAACCCGGGATGGCACCCTTGATCAACAGCAGTTGGCGCGCTTCGTCGACGCGAATAACGTCGAGATTTTGTGTCGTGACCAAATCATCACCAAGGTGACCCGTCATGCGCTTGCCCGGAAACACGCGGCCCGGGTCCTGCGCCATACCAATGGAGCCAGGCACATTGTGCGAACGGCTGTTGCCGTGCGATGCGCGCTGCGACTTCATGTGGTGACGCTTAATGGTTCCGGCGTAGCCTTTGCCAATGGTCGTGCCTTGCACGTCCACCTTTTGACCTGTGACAAACACCGCATTCACCGGCACGCTGGCGCCAGCCGTGTATTTCGCAGCGGTTTCAGCGGTAACGCGGAATTCCTGGATGATCTCACCGGCTTCGACACCGGCTTTGGCGAGATGCCCAGCGATCGGCTTGTTGACGCGAGAAGCTTTCTTCGCGCCAAACGTCACTTGCAAAGCGACATAGCCATCGTTTTCTTGGGTCTTGACCTGGGTCACACGGTTGTTAGAAACATCGACCACCGTGACAGGAACAGCATTCCCGTCATCAGTGAACAGACGCATCATGCCCACCTTGCGCCCCAGCAACCCTAACTGATTGCTCAGACTCATTGTTTTCTCCGTAACTCTCACCACCGCAAACTTCAATTGGCCGCGGTGTTTTGGCGTGAGAGACTGTTAATAAAACCCTGCGCCTACAGTCAGACCGTAAACACAGAGCTCGCGAGTATAGCTCCAAAAGTTGACAAAAATCGCGAAGCCGCTCTCTTTGGACACATCAATTCACATTGATGTGTCATTGTTGCGACACTTACTGCAGTTTGATCTCTACATCGACACCGGCGGGCAGGTCGAGTTTCATCAGCGCATCAACCGTCTTGTCGGTCGGATCGACGATATCCATCAGCCGTTGGTGCGTACGAATCTCAAACTGGTCGCGACTGGTCTTGTTGACGTGAGGTGAGCGCAATATGTCAAAGCGTTTCATGCGCGTTGGCAGGGGCACCGGGCCCTTGACAATGGCACCGGTCCGTTTGGCCGTATCAACGATCTCGGCGGCGGACTGGTCGATCAGTTTGTAATCAAACGCCTTCAGGCGAATGCGGATTTTTTGTTTCGTTGCCATGATTTTCCTTAAGCGATGATCTTGGCCACAACGCCAGCGCCGACGGTCTTGCCACCTTCACGGATAGCAAAGCGCAGGCCTTCTTCCATGGCGATCGGGGCGATCAGCTTGACGATGATCGACACGTTGTCACCGGGCATGACCATTTCCTTGCCTTCGGGCAGTTCAATCGCACCGGTGACGTCGGTGGTGCGGAAGTAGAACTGCGGGCGGTAGTTGCTGAAGAACGGGGTGTGACGGCCACCTTCGTCTTTGGACAGCACGTAGACTTCACCGGTGAAGTGGGTGTGCGGCTTGATCGAGCCGGGTTTGCACAGCACTTGACCGCGCTGCACGTCTTCGCGTTTGGTGCCGCGCAGCAGCACGCCGACGTTGTCGCCGGCTTGCCCCTGGTCGAGCAGCTTGCGGAACATTTCAACGCCGGTGCAGGTGGTTTTCTGGGTGTCGTGGATGCCGACGATTTCAATTT
>Ga0210014_1000070_pt1 | contig 87493 bp, 97 predicted proteins | sample CryGeymeta201519_FD_183983 | JGI IMG/M metagenome (GOLD analysis project Ga0210014, IMG submission 183983) | Groundwater microbial communities from Crystal Geyser aquifers in Utah, USA - Crystal Geyser metaG 2015-19 (SPAdes) (version 2) | ecosystem: Environmental > Aquatic > Deep subsurface >...
TTCAGTACGTAAGGCCATAGTTTTCCTAAAAGTAGACTTCAATTATTACTTTTTTTATGCAAGAAGTCAATAAGTATTGGAAAACAAAATTGGGCTACCAAAAAGAAAGCGAAATTCACCTCCCCCCCAAACTGCTACGCAGCTATGGGCGGAGTGCTCTTTCTCAATATCGATAGAAAAATAATAAATAAGTCAATAAATTAAAAATCATTTAATGAAAAAATGACTTGAAAGAACTTGTGATGAGATTTTTTTGGAATATGTTTTTTCCAATCACCATTAAAGCATTCTAGGATTTTTGGTATATTAATTAGTAAAATAATCATCTCAATAATATCGGCATTTTTTTCCCCAAAATCATATATTTGCCCAATTGATTGAACAATTTTCTTGTCAATTAAAATTTTAGGAGAATTAAAAAATGCTTGAATAAATTCTTTTTTCTGATCAATTATGAGTGAGCTTAGGAAGGCGAAGTTACCAATATATATTGGTGTGATTGACTCTAAAACAAGATTTAGAAAATCAGTATTAGCAGAGGACATAGCTTTATGAAGGTATGGTTCTTTATATTCTTCAAAATTAACAAGATTATATTTCGCAAAAAGAGAGATAATTTGTATGGATTGTGGATATAAATCATTGATTATTTTACTATTTTTAATAAAATCATATAAAAAATCATCATCAAGTATTATTGATATTTCATCAACGAGATCATGCTTAAATAAGACAGTAGAAAAAAACAAATATAATTCTTCAGTATTGGTTTTGCAAAGTTCGACAAGTGTATCTTTATTCCAAGCGTTAATTAGGCTCATTTATTTATACCTGATAAATTAATAGATAGTAATTATATCATTTTAGTAAAGGTATTGCAATAGTTAAAAATGGTGCAAATTATATGCTCTTGTAAGTATTTTTTTGTTTTCTTCTGTTATACCTTTTATTTTTAGTAATAAATTTAAATCTATGATTTCAAAACAAAATTGGTTAATAATGAGATATTTTACTACGTTAGGTAGATTATTTAAAAACACATATTCGTAAATTTCAATAACGTCTGTTTTTTCTATTTGAAGTTTAAAAATAGCAGGGTACTTCTTTAATAAATAAATAAATATAGTCTCTGAAACTGATAACATGTTTATTATATTTATCGTGGGGATTCGTTTATTTTTATGAATATAAAGTGATGCTATTTTATCAATGAAGTGTGTATATTTTAAGGGATTTAATGAAAATATAAAAACAATAAGATTGTGATTTATTTCAATGTTTTTTAAATTATAATGCACAAAAAGAAAGTCAAAAATAATCTGATTTTTTGCATAGATAGCTGAGTGAATGTTGTTGAAATCTATGTTTTTTTGTTTTTTTATAAATTCAATAGATAGCGCATTTTTGGATAAATTATTGTTATCATTAAACATAAGCCTAAGAAATTGGGAAGGCTGAATATTATAAGTTGGATTATCAATATGACTTAGTTTGAAAATTTTGATCGCAAAGGCTTTGTACCGAGAAGAATAAAGAGTGTAAATATCATGAGGTATTGGATTTCTAAGGAAAGCGCGATGTGAATTTCGAGTAAAATAAGTCAGCAATTTAAGATCTGAATCATTATGTGAGATCTTTTTGATAAAATTAAAGTCCATAATAATTTCATTTTCATTTTCAATAATAATATCTTGGCATAAAAAAGATATAGCGGTAAGATATTCTATTCTTCTACCATCAGTATTTGTGTTATTGATATTTAATATCGTTCTAATGAAGATAAAGTTACTTGTTGAGTGTCCAAGATATTTCTTAATTTGGTATGGCAAAAGGTGATGATTATAATGATTGATAAGAAATACGATCCCCTCTTTTAAGTAATTGAGTAAAGTATATATCGGGATAATATTATCTTCAATCAGGTAAAAAAAGCGATCAACAGTTTTACAAATATACTCAATGTCAGCAACTTTAACCAATTCAAGAAAATAATTAAAATTCAAATCTAATGTAAGCTCTAAATAATCAAGTTTCTTATTGAATGACTCATAAAACTGTTTTTTACGCATTTTGGCAGATAAAATGGATAGTTCAGGAAGCAATAAATTAATGTTGCACTCATCTCTGCTTTGTAATAGATTGATGTAATTAGGATGTAAATCTTCTAATATGATAGCGTCAAGCATAGCATTATTGTTGAAAGAGAAATCAACATTATAGTTTTGTTTAAAAGATCTTAACGTTGCGAGATCTCTTTTATGAAATGCATTTTCTAAAACTTCCTGTTCAGTCATGGTTTGATATCCTTTTTAAAAGTTATAAATATTGCTTGCATTAACGATATGATACTTTTGCTTTTGGCTAAAAGTTTGTGTTCCTTTAATAATGTTTTGGATACAAAATTTAAATCCTAATTTAGCGTCAATAAGTATTTTGAATAATTTATTATTTTCAATTTTGGTTGCAATTTTATACATTGATATAATATTTGTTTCTGATGAAAATACATCTAAGATATGAGTATTTTGGGATAAAATATATTCAAATAATTCTTGTCTCTTTTGAAGTCCAATAATAATATTGTTTGGAAGTGAAAAGAAATCTTTAGAGTCTTTAGTTAGCATAAGTTTTGAGATAATATAACAAGTTTTGTTATTGTATTCTATGGCTGCAATTGAATTGTTTTTTATGCTAATAAAATGAAGGCAATTAAGTAATTCAAAGGTGCTTTTACCATAGTTTAGGTTTAATAATTCAAAATGAGAGAAAACAAAATCAAATAACTCAATATTTAATGCAAATAATATAGATTTTAAGTGGACAAAATGAAAATCTTGAGACTTTAATAATTCAATAATGATATTATTTATATTCGTCTGTCTACTATCAATAAGTGCGCTAGTTAAATGTTGTTTATCCAAAGTATAATACTTATTGTTTTCAGACACCATTGCTGATAATTCAGTTAAATAAATGTTATTTTTTTTAGGCTGAGATTGATTGTTATTGTTATAGATAAATTGAAGAGAAGTATTGTAAATAATAGGAGTTATAAAAGGAATATCATCTGGGTTTTTTACGTATTTTTCAATGAATTTAGCATCTAAAAAAACATCTTTATCAATTGATAAATCAATTATTTGATGAAGTTTTGATAATCGTTTTAGCATTGCTAATCGATTACTTTTATTAGAAATATTAAGAATTTCTCTAATAAAAACAAAATCATGAAAAGAGTAGCAGTAATCAGTGAATTCAATAAAATTAGAAGTGGAAAAGCTAAAATTATGAATAATAAAAATAATGCCATCCTTAACATAGTTAAGTACCTCAAGTTTATTGGTATTGTCTTCTTGAATTTCTTTTAATATTTTAGATAAGATATGGCTTGTTATTTCCTTGTCACCCAATTTTGCAAGTTCTAGAAAAAAATTATATTTATGCTCGGAAAAGATATTTTGATAATCAATTTTTTTTTCAAGAATTCTAAACATATCATAGCTATTATTTTTGATAGCAAAAATAGTTAGCTTTTGTAGTTCTAACTGAGATTTGCAATTAAATAATTTTAAGTAATTGGTGTGCAGTCCTTCTTTTATAATAGTGATAGGCATAAAGTTATCACGATAAGAGTGATCAACATCTGTAAGAGAATTTAGTTCTCTAAGAGATTTGATATCTCTATTTTCAAATGCCGCCTCAAACAAAGATTGATTACTCATATATTCCTTAACAAAATTTAGTATTGATTTAATAGGTATTATTATACATTATTTTTTTTAAAAATGATACAACTTATAAGCACGAGTAAATAATTCTAATTCTTCTTTTTTTGTATTATTAATTTTTTTAGTAAATAATTCTGGGTTTAAATAATTAAAACCAAAATTAATACTCAATAACGCATTAAGTGTTTTTTGATTATTATAATCTAAAACTGTAATGTAAATTTCTTCAATCTGCTCGTATTCTTTAATACAATTTAGAAGATCAGGGATCTTACAAAGTAAGTAATTGAAGATTTTATGATCATAATCTGCAATAAGACAAATTAAATTGGGATCTTTAATTAGTTTTTGCATGCTAGCTGTATTAATTATTTTGTCGTTAAAATATTCACGTTCTTTAAGGGAGATACCATCAGGAGGTAATATTAGATAACTAAAATCTTCATAATAATGAGTGGATAGATTAAGTAATTCATAAATAAAATCAAAAACTTCTAGATTAAGATTTGATATAGTACATCTAATTAAATTTACATTAAATAGGCTGTACTTATTTATTAAATAAATAATAAGATCATTTTTTATAAAAGATTTATTATTGTTAATAATGCTAGAAATAAGATTAATAATACGATTAAATCTACCATTCTTATTACTTAACATAGAGTTTTCTAGGCTATTAAATACAAGCTTTGTATAATCATCATAGTGTGTTTTTTTAATATCATAATCCGTAGAGTTTAACACCACTGTTGTATAGTGGAGTGCATAGCGAAATATATAGCCTTCCATACAGTCTTTTTGAGAATCACTAAGGTTATAGCAATTTAAAAATTTAATATCAATAGGTGGATATTCATAATTAATATTATTTGAAAATGTGACCTTTTTAGATAAGTACTTTAAAAATAAATCTTTGTTTTTATTGTTTGAGGGTAGGCTTAATATAGTTCTAATGAAATAATAATTATCAAAGAAATCAGCACAATATTGAAAGTGAAGTTCCATAAAATGCTCTGATGTGTAATTTTCAATAATGAGTGTGATGCCAGATTTAAGGTATTTAAGGATTTCATTTTTTCTTGTAAAATCTTTGTTAATAATACTTAGAAAAAAGTTAAGTAATTTTTTATTATATTTAATATTATTGATTTTGGTTACTTCAAGAAAAAAATTGAAGTCAATGGTATTAAGTAATGAATTAATATCACAACGTAAAAAAAGAAAATCAAATGCATCAGTATTATTATTTTTTAATGCCGTAATCAATAGAGACTTAGTATTAATGTTTTTAAAACAATTATTTTTATTTTTAAGTAAATTTAGGAAATTAACATGTAGAGAGTCATTAATAATTGTATTAATCATTTCGTTGTTATTAAATGAAAAATCAAGATCAGTGTTAGACTTTAACTTCCGTAGAGTTGATATATCTCTATTTTTAAATGAAATTTCTAGTAGATCTTGCTGACTCATTTTTAGACCTCGAATTGGTTAATATTTATATATATTTTAGATAAATTGAGATAATATCTAATTTTAACGCAACTAGATATGAAAATCAATATTTTTACATAAGAAATAATGATATTTAAAAATTAAATATCTTTATGGCTTGTTCCAATATAATATATTTTTGTTGGTTTTTAATATTGGTCGTATTTTTTAAAGAAATTAAATCAACATAATTAAATAGGACTTTATTTTCAATGAAGTAATTTAAAATAATAGGTTCTCGAATGTCAATGATTGTTTTATATATTTTTGTTGCATCATTTTTGTCGGAGAATTGAGTAAATAAATAATCCATTTGACTTAGGATATATAGTGACATCTGGAATGGATAAGTTAGTAAATTTATGACGCAATCAATAGTAGATAAATAGTATTTTGCATTTTCTGTTTGCATTACTTTATCAATAATCATTTTAAGATCATAATTTAGTCTATTAAATTCAGTATGATTTTTCTGAATAAACACCTGCATTAATGAGAAATCAAAATGAGCATTAGTGAATTTAAAATAATCAAAAACAGTCTCAAATAAGGTGTAATTGCTTGAATGAAAAATAATAGCAATTAAAGCTCTGCTTGGGAAATCATAATGCTTAATTAACTCCATAATAACGTCATTATTATCTACGTTTGCATTTCCATAAAGAACATTTTCTAAAAAGATATTAGTTGGAAAAGAATAAAACGGATCAAAATCCTCAGTCATTTGAAATATTTTTGGCAACAAAATTTTATAATTATACTGTTCTTTTGTTATATTATTTGATTCTTTTTTAAAGATACTTTTATTTGTCATGATAGTTTTTGGGCTAATCGTACAAAAATAGCGTAAAGAATGAAAAAGGAATTCACGGAGAGCATCAAATTCTTCTTTACAGTTTGAATATTTTTCAATAAAAACCTTGTCAAGAATTAAATCAGAGTTTAAGTAATCTTGTTTAGATCCTGAGATGGCAATAAGTAGATCGTTTTTTTTCTTTGATGTAGGTAATTTAAGAATGGTTCTAATAATAATGAAATTTTCAAATGAATAATTAAGTAAAATAAAATGAGTTAGCTTATAAGTTGTAAAATCAAGATTTTCAATAATGTAAATAATGCCGTTTTTTAAAAAATTAAAAAATTGTTGATTAGATATTCTGTCTTCAAAAAGCGCTAATTTATAATGTGTGATGATGATTTCAATAGCACGTTGATTCATTGTTTTACATAATTCAAGAAAAAAGTCAAATTTTAGAGTAATTAAAGTGTTATCTTCAATGCTTTTTTTTAAGGTGTTAATCATTTTATTATTATTGTGCTTTGCAGCCAAAATGAATAATTCATGCAAATTGCTAAATATGTTACATTCTTTGCGCCATAAAATAATAGAAAAATAATTCATATGTAGTTGTTCTGAAATAATTGTGTGAAGCATTAAATTATTTTTAAATGAGAAGTCAACATCTTTATGATCTTTAAATCTTCTAAGAGTGACAATATCCCTCTCATTAAATGCTTTTTCGAGTAATTCTTGTTCGGTCATTATGTATCTACTTATCTTGAAATAATAACTTATTATATCAAATAAATAAAAAAGTATCAATCAAAAATTAAAAAGAGTAACCGCACGATATAATATTGGTCGCTGTGAACTATTGTAGAATGTAATGTTTTTTGAAAAATAATTTAGATCTATATATTGAAATAAGACTTTATTCTCAATAAAGTAATTGAAAATAGCTTGGTTTCTTGGTTCTGATGCTGCATTGTATAATTCTAATATTTTATTTTTATCAGAAAATTGAGTAAATAAATCTCCTTTTTCAGTAAGTATATGAAAGAGTAGTTCATTAGAGTAGCCAAGTATGTATATAATTCCACTTATATCACTTAAATATTCTTTTGTATTTTTTGCTTGCAATATCTTACTAATAAATAGTTTAAAAACTGACATACTTTGGGAATGATTGGGTTTAAAAAATTTATTTTCATAAAAAAGCTCTAATAATGAAAAATTAAGATCTACATAGTCTAATTTAAAATAAGAATAAACTTCGTCAAATAGTGTTAAATTTTGTAATTTAAAAATAACTGCTAATAAATCTTTTGTGAGAACATTATATTCTTTAATTAACTTTATAAATAAGTGCTGGTTATTGTTATTTAAATTATTATAAATAGCGTTACTTAAAAATATTGAAGTTAAATTTTGCTGCAAATGACTTAAATTAGGCGTCATTTTAAAAACTTTAGGTAATAATACATTATAGTTATATTGTTCTTCCTTTAAGTCAGTAGAATTATTGTCATTTATTTGTTTTTTAGCGTTCATTATTGCTGGATTAAGATTCATAAAGTAATGAATGGAGGAAAGGCAAAAACTCTGTATTGCAATAGTATCAGTGTGATTTTGGGAGTGTTTTTCAATAAAGTATTCATCAATGATTGAATCCGAGTTTAAGTAATCTTGAGAAGAATTTCGAATAACTTTTATTAATGATGTTCTTTTTTTAGAAGGAGGAAGATTAATAATTGAGCGAATAATAATAAAATTATCAAATGAGTAATTAAGTAAGATATAATTAAGTCTTGCATAGAATTCAATAGGCAGTTCTTGAATAATATAAATGATCCCATTTTTTAGAAAATTAAAAATTTGTTGTCGAGTTAATACTCCGACTTGGAGTAATTCATTGGATTGATTAATAATTAAACGGATATATTCGTTATTGTGGGTTTGGCATATTTTGAGAAAAAAATCAAAATTAATTGATTGATCTTTTATTAAAGATTTGAGAGTAGATATATCTCTTTCAATAAGTGCTTTTTCTAGTAACTCTTTTTTATTATCCAATTTTTCCATCCAAGTAAGATTATATATCAAAAGTGGTATAGTTTGTAAGCTCTATGAATTAATATTGATTTTTCTTCTGTAATATATTTTATTCTATTAATTAGATCTTCAACATCAACATAATTAAAACCAAAATTTAATCCAACGATTTTTTTAAAGGATATGGAGTGTTCAGTGTGTTCATATTCTTCATCTTCTTCATAGTCGATAACATTGTTGTAAACACTAATAATAGAGTTTAATTCATTAGCATAGTTAAGGAAATTTGGAACATTAATGAAAAAATAGTTGTAAAGCATAATATGATTTCTAAGAATATCATAGACAGATACAGGATCTAGAAAACAAGATTGCATAATTTTGGTATTAATAATTTTATTATTAAAATATTCCTGTTCTTTTGAGTGTAAATCTTTAGTTGGTAAGGCAAGAAACAAAAATTTATGTTCAGTTCTTGTATCAAGATCGAAGTATTTATAAATAAAATCAAAAACCTCATGATTTAAATTTGATATAGTTGCTTTTAATATATTATTGTCGAAATGGTTATATACAGTTAATAAGTAAATAATGAGATCGTTTTTTTCAAAAAATTTATTATTATCAATAATATCAGAAATTAAATTACTAATATTCTCATTATTTTTTTTATGATTAATATTGTTTATTATTATAAGATTATTAAAAATAATTTTTGTAAAATCATCATACTCTTGTTTTTTAGAGATATATTGACTATACCTTAATGTCCCTATTACAAAGTAGTAAGCATAACGAAAAATATAGGATTTCATATATTGTTTTTCAAAATCATTAATTTCATAACAATTAATAAAATCTATATTAATAATTGGTTGTTTAAAGTCAGTGTAGTGAATAATAAAAGAGCAATCTATAAAATTTTTGCTTAGATTTTTTATAAAAAGCTGTCTATTATTTCCTTCAGGCAAACTAAGGATTGTTCTAATAAATAAATGGTTTTCAAAAGGATCAGTTAAATAACTAAAATAGAGTAAATTAAATGCTTCATAGGAATAAGTATTGAGTGCAAGTGTTATTCCATTCTTAATATATTCAAGAACTGAGGTTTTTATTTCAATATTATCTTGTGCTAAATTTAAAAAATAATGAAGGGTAAGTTTTAAGCTTTTGATATCTCCAAATTTGGCAACGGAAGTGAAAAAGTTATCTTCATTGTTTAATAATAAATCATTGTAATTAATAGAACCTGATAGAAATTTGAAGATTTTATAATTATTATTAATTAATGATTTAATAGCCAAATCTTGTAAATTAACATTATCAAAACATTCAGGTTTATTTTTAATTAACACGATAAAATTATAATGCAAAGATTCAGATACAATGGTGTTTAACATATAATTATTATTAAATGAAAAATCAAGATCTCTATTATTTACTAGCTTTCTAATGCTGGCAATATCTCGTTCTTTAAATGCCTTTTCTAGTGATTGTTGAGAGTTCATTAAATATCCAATAAGTGTTGTATAATGTGATATATTATAGCAATTTTTATTGAATAATTCAAGTTATTATAATGAGTAGTTTGTGTTAAAAATAATGTAATTTAACGGACTGTTGTAGCTTGTGCGCCTGTGATTGATCGAGAAATTCTATGTTATCCAATAATAATTGTAAATCAATGTAATTAAAGAGGATTTTTTCTTTAATAAGGTAATTAAAAACAAGTTGATTTTGTGATCTACTAGCCTCTTTATATAGTAATAGCAAATTGTTTTCTTTTTTAAATAAGTTAAAAATATCTGGTTTAGAATTAAATATATGTAAAGTTATAAAACTAGATTTTCTAAGCAAGTCAAGGATATTGCTTGCGTCATAAATAAATAATTGCTCATTGTTTGATTCTAAAATTTTATCAATAAATAACTTAATAATAATAGATTTATATTCAATATCATCACTTTCGTAAAAACAGGTTCTAATTTGAAACAGATTGAGTAATGAAAAGTCAAAGGTTGCTTTATTGAGTTTGAAATAGTTAAAAATATCTTCAAATAAATGGTAATTAAAAGAGGTAAATGTTGCTGAAATTAAAGTTTCAGTAAATTGGCCGTAGTCTTTTATTAAATTCATTATAAAAGAGTTGTCGTTATTTTTTTTTAAAATAATAGAATGTAAAAATAAATCAGTATGGATAATATAAAAGTTATTAAAGTGACTGGTCATTTTATAGATAAAAGGTATTTTTTCATTATATTTAGTTAATTTCTGATTATCTTTTTCATTAATGGTGTTGTAATCTAAAAATGAGTTAACTGAGTTAAAGCAAAAATTTCTAAGTTTGTTATAATCAGAATTTCCTTTTGAATATTGTTTTACAAAATCAACATCAATGATAAAATCAGAAGCTAAAAAGTCTTGGCTTGATTCACCTATGATATGAAGTAGGAAATCTCGTTTTGAAGATTCTGGCAAATTTAATACAGTTCTAATAAGGATGAAATTATCAAATGGATGGCTAAGAGCAAAATGTTTTAGTTGTGTATATGAGTAAATGGGTAAATGATTAATAATATATATTAATCCATTTTTTAAAAAATCAAGAAGTTTTTCCATTGATATTTTTTTATATAAAACAAACCAATAAGTTGCATTAAAAATATAGTCAATTGCATAATGATTATTTGTTTCACATATTTTTAGAAAAAAATCAAAATCAAGATTTATGAGAATATCTGCATTAAAATGTTTTCCCAATTCAAGGATTAAATGCTCATTATTATGTTGCGCAGAAAGAATAAGAAGTTCAGGTAAAATTGAGACAAAATCACATTCAGTTCGATTAAGTATGACCTTGAAATAACGGATATGTAAATTTTCTGAAATAATAGTTTTTAACATAATATTGTTTTGGAAAGAGTAGTCAACGTCTTGGTCAAACTGAAGAGTTCTTATAGTTGAGAAGTCTCTTTCTGCAAATGCCTTCTCCAATATTTCTTGTTTAACCATTGTATTGAGTTCCAAAGTAACTATTAATAACTAATTATATCAAAAAAAATAAATAAAATCAAGTTATGACTTTGTGTAAGGTTTGTATTTTGTATAAAATCGGATATATCCAATAAGATCTTGTTTGTTTTTGGCACTATTTCGCTGTGTAAAACTTGGGATGAAATGTTCTAATGATTTTTTTGTAATATTAAATGCTTTATCTAACGAATTAATCATAATATATTTATTGTGTAAATTAACTTTATTTTCAATATAAGGTAGAAAAGAGTTTTCAAAAAGCTTAACCATATGAGAAGCAATGCCGATATTTCTGTGTTCAGGAGATACGTAGATCATTAATGTGCCAAATGTAGAAAATTGACGTTTAGTACCCTGAAAGACAAAAGATCCAGAGTCGGGTAACTCAAAATGTTCAAAAAGTAGAAATCCAATAGGTTGATGATTAATAAATGCGACAACCGTGCTAAATTGATTATTATTAAATACCTCTATATCTTTTTGAAAAAGAGTTTTAAAATGACTATTTTGGTAATTTTTTTCAAAAAGATTGTGTTTTTTAAGTAAGTTAAAATGCTGGTAAAAACCTGTGCCTATAATGGTATCGTATTGAATAGTCATATAAAGTCCTTAAATAGAGTTATAGGCACATAATTGAGTAAAATTAAAACTTATGAGGTATAATGCTCTTTAATGACAGCATTAATCATTTCTTTATAATGATTTGGATTCTTAGCGCCAATGGCACCTTGAATAAAGTTTCCATTTGAGGTTGTGACTACGGTTGGTAAGCTTCTAACTTTAAATAATGCTGATATTTCTGGGTTAGCATCTACATCAACTTTCAGAATGAGTACTTGATCTTCACTGTATGTTATTAATTGTTCAAATATTGGTGATAAAGCCTTACAAGGCCCGCACCACTGCGCATAAAAATCAATAAGTAGTGGTTTTTCATTCTGACTCAATAAATCCATAAACTCTTTGTTATTGTTGATTTCAATAATTTTTGACATACAATTCTCCTTTTTGTGTGTATTTGATATTTTATAGGAAAAAAAAATTTAATCAATAAAAATTTATAAATAATCTAAAAAACAATTTAGGTTATGCTATAACAATTGTTATTTCAGCTTAAAAATAATCGAAATAAAATTAGAAGCCAAAAAGATTTACAGCTTGCTTAAGTTTTGATTGTAATTGATTATTAGGAAATTTTGTATTATCAAAAATAAATTGTAAGTTAATTTTATCAAATAAGATTTGATGTTGAATGAAATAATTTAAAACAGTATGATCACTTAATTCCATCATAGAGATATATAGTCGCGAAAGATTATATTCAGAGTGCTCAAATTCTTTTAATAAATTAGGTATTTTACAAAAAATATAAATAAAGATAGTTGAAGAATTCTTGATTATATCAATAACATTGGATGTGTCACTGATAAATATTTTAGTGTTTTCTGACTCTATTATTTTATTAAGGAATGATTCAAAAACTAATTTGTCATTTTTGTTTTTAAGGAGATCATAAATATGTTCACTATTTTGAAAAACATTTATGAGTGAAAAATCAATAACTTTTTTGTCAAAATCATAGTGTTCATATAGTTCTTGAAATAATAAATAGTTTTTGGATAAAAAAATAGCAGAAATAACTATTTCATTAGGGGGTAATTGTTTTACAAAATCTAAAATAACATTATTGGATAAGTTATTTTTTAAAATGAGGGTGTGGAGGATGTACTCCTTTGTGAATCCGTAAAAATCATTGACGTCTTTTGTCATATTGTTGTATATTTTATATAATATTTTGTTGTAAAAAATATTATCATTAGGAATTTCTTTATAAATTAATGAAGAAATTGAGTTGTAGCAAAAGCTTTTTAATGCATTAAATTCATTGGCATTTTTTGAGTATTTGTTGATAAAATCAATATCAATAACAAAGTCTGATTCAAGAAAATCCTGTTGACAGCTACATATGTTATTAACTAATGACCATTTTTTGTTAGAAATAGGTAACTTAATAATAGATTTAATAATAAGAAAATCTTCAAAAGAACAATTAATAAATAAATAATTTATTTTTTCATATAATTCATAAGTTAAATGTTCAATAATATAGATAATGCCATTTTTGGAAAAATCAAAAAATTGTTGTATAGATAAAGCATTTAACTTTACTAAGTTGTTAATGGATTGTGTAATTTCTTTAATAGCAAATTCATTTTTTATTTTACATATTTCTAGAAAAAAATCATAATCAAGTTGAGTAAGTATGTTGGATTGAAATGAATATAAGATTTTAGAAATTAGCTCATTATTATTGTTTTTTGCGGCTAAAATGAGTAATTCTGGTATATTGTTTGAGATATTGCATTCTTTTCTTTTTTGTATGATGTCAAAATAATCGTTGTAAATACTGTTTAAAGCAATTGTTTTTAGCACAATATTGTCTTGAAATGAAAAATCTACATCTTGGTCTGATTGTAAATTGTATACTGTAATTAAATCACCAGAATTAAATGATTTTTCAAGTAAATATTGTTTATTCATGTTGATTTTCCATTATGTTTTTTTTGTTTTAAAATTTAGATAAATTTTTCTTAATTGACTTAATTGCTTTAATGTTTGCCATTTTGTTATAAATTTGTGTAGATGTAAGTTCGCTTTCATTTACATTATTAAGATCCATAAATCGTTGAGCAGAATGAATGCTGTTATTTCCGTAAATAACTCGCCCACAACCGCCATTATGTTCATCGCAGCTAGTTTGGTATATATCGCGAGTGCGATTTACTGGATAATTAACATCAATGAAATCATCTTGAAAGTTAAATGAGCAAACTGGACAATGGGTAAGGATATTACTTAATTTAGAGGTCATGTAAAATCCTTAGTAAAAATGTTTAATATTGATGTGTATTTTTTTTAATAATTTTATTTTTAAAAGCATATTATAAGCTTCTTTTTCGGTTAATTTAGACTCATCTTTATTGTTAACGTCTGTAAATCGATTAATGGAGTCCATTGCTGTATAGCCATAAATTGTTCTTCCACAACCAGAGTTTCCTCCGCAATAACTGATGTAAAGATTATAGCTGTTATTAACTGGATAACAAAAGTCATATAATGAATTATCCAACTTGTTATTGCAAATTGGACAAATATACTGTTTTTTATTATTCATTATTTTTTAAAAAAGGGATACGTTATTGGTTAATTTTTCAATTTTAATAATCTTATCTAATAGAGAATAAGCTTCTTTCTGTGTTAAGATTTTTTCATTTTGGATATTAAGATCTATAAATCTTTCTTTTGAATGTGTATTGCTAATGCCATGAATTGTTCTTCCACAGCCACCCTGATGTTTTTTGCAGGTTGTGATGAATAAATTATTAAGCTCATTTAGAGGATAGCAAAAACTATAGCTTTCGCCTAGTGGTTTATTGCAGCTTGGGCAGTGTGTTAAATTAACCATAATATTGTTCTCTGTGTGCATAAGATAGTTAATTATAACATTGTTTGTGGTTAAAAACAACTGAGTTTTCTTTTGTTTCTTTTATTTTTATTAAATTATATAGTGTATTTCTTACTTCATTTGTCGATAAGTTCTGTTCATCTATATTTCTTAGATCCGAAAATCTTAATGCTGATTCTTTGGCTGCATTACCATATAGCGTTCTTTGGCAATATTCCTCTAGACAGCTACAGGAGAATACTGTTTTATCAACATCTAATGCGTAGCAGTGCTCATACTTATGTTTATTGAGATGTTTTTTTGCATTGAGGACAAATATATAATATTTTTTTGCGTTAAATGACATAGTTATCCTTTTAAATAATTATTAGAAATAATTTTTTTTTATTTCAACAACATTTTTCCAAGAAAATAAAGGATTAGGAGACTTTATATATCCAAATGGGTTGCAAATAACTCGACATAAATAGATGAGGTAGTCAGCCGAATCATGAACATGTCCATGAAACCAAAAATCAATATTGCTATATGATATATAATTTCCTAACTCTGTTGCAAAAAAATTATTAATAATTGATTTTGAATAATTAGGATGAATACTGTTAAATGAAGGTGCGTGATGACTAAGTACAATTTTGTATTTAGACTGACTGCATTCCATAGTATGTTTTAGTATTTCAAAAGATGAGTAAAAAGACTTTTGCATATCTTCTGGCATCCAATTATCAATATTTGAGAAATCAGCACTTTTAGTAATGGCATTTCGAAAAATAAGATCAATGGGTTCTTGGACGTTTTTTGTGCCAAGTGAAGTCCAAAGTGTTGCGCCAAAAATTTCAATATCATCAATGACAATACTTTCATTTTCTAAAAAATAAAAATCTTGTATTTGAGCTGAAATAGTGCGCCATTGTTGAATAAGTTTGTTTGGGCAATAAGAGTAATGCTCGTGATTTCCTAAGACATAGAAAACAATATAGCCCAAAGATAGTAAGTGCTTAATAAAAGGCAATGCATGCAATCCACCAGCAATATCACCAGTAAGAAAGGCGTAGTCGGCAATTTTTCGAGGGACAACAGTATTGAAGTCAACTAATTTTGAATTATGCTCTAAGTGAAGATCTGTGAGATGTAATGCTGTTTTATACATAGTATTAAAACTCAGATATTTGTTTAATGGTATATTGCTGTTTTGCATTCAATGCATGTTCAATAGCATCATCTTCCATTACTTCTCGACCAAAAAGAAAGAATTGTTTTTTTCCTTCAGATGTCGAGAAAGCAGGTTGTCCATCTTCTCTATGTAAAACGTGTCTGCCAGATAAATTAATGGTGTATTTAGTAAATCCATCTTCAATTTGAGTTTTTTCATGAATTAATCCAAGAATTAAAACATTTTTCTTTATTAGTTTTTTCATCTTTTTATAAAATCCATTATTGTTAAGGAAATGGCAGCGAATTAAATACGCTACCTTATAATTAAAGGGTTCCATCTTTTAGGTTCTTATGAAACATAAGAATGTACCAATCTGAAACCTCTGATACCATATTTCTAATATGAGTTAGTTTCTCTTTTTTAGTTGAAGATTTTTCGATAAGATAACTATATGTTTTTGAAGGGTAATATTCATTATCAATAACATAATTTAAAAAATCAAACAACATGGACATATTGTCAGCGTGAAATGGATCTTTTCTGATTGGCTTAATAAAGATTTCGTATTCAACGTCTGATAAAAATTCCCGAAAAGAAAATAAATCCTGATCAAGGACAATAATGCCTTTTTCTGATAAACCAAATGCATAATTAAAACTGTTTTTAAGAGTATTGAAATAGTTTTTTATATCACTTTTATTTGCTTGCATAGTGATCTTTTGCATATTCTTAACCATATCCTTAACATTGTAGTTAAGTGAGTGAAAAGAGTTAATTAATGTAAGCTGCTCATAAGAAACATTACCACCTAAGCAAAAGAAGTCTGCAAGATCTGAACAGACATAACTATTTCGATCTGCCTCATCCATTATTTGGCAAGCTATGGTGCGAGTTTGGTTAGAAAGTTTAATACCAAGTGTTAAAAAGTGTTCGCGATCATCTTGAATGCACTCATTAAGAAGTTTTTTATACTCTTGTTGATTTTTATAAAGTTTTTCTGGGTACTTAATTAAGCTAGCCTTGACATAAGGAGATACCTGAATATCATTTTTATCAACACAGACTAAATTATTATTATTGTCATCAAAGCCTTCTTTAAGACCTAATTTAATAATAAAATCATTGATCATATCAGCCCCGTCATGACCAAAAGGTGGATGTCCAACGTCATGAAGTAGTGCAACATTTTCAATAGCACCTTGATAATCAATATCTTGAATATTGATATTTAATTTTTTTGCTATATTGAAGGCAATAGTCATTGAAGAAGTAGCAACTTCATTGGAATGAGTAAGTCGAGTTTTAACAACCTCAAGTCTTCCCAAAAGTGGGGAAAGAACTTGAGTTTTTTCGCTTGAACGTGCAGTGGCCTTACTGCTTTCAATAGAAGATTTTTGCTCATATTGATTAAGGTAGTAAGTATCTTTGGTGTGTATCATTAATTGTTTTGCCTTATACTATTGTTTAGAATAACTTATTATAGCAAGTGTGGGTGTGGGTGTCAATAAATGAATGTATTCTATGTTTTTTTTGAAGTTAAAATTAATGTGATATAATAATAATTATACATTATATAAGGACGTAAATGGATGATAAAAACAAATAAAGTAAATATATTATTTAAAAACAGGTATTTTCAAGTAGAAAATAATCAAGTAGAGTTTAACGGAAAAACAAATGGAGAGCATTTAAAAATAATACCAGCATCTTTTGAGGGAGTTGCTGTTTTGCCTATAATGGAAAACGGAATGGTAATGATCCAAGATGAATATAGGTATGCATATAACGGTTTTATAACACAGGTTGTTAAAGGTGGACTAAAAAAAGGTCAAACACCAGAAGATGCAGTCAAAGAAGAACTTGAAGAGGAACTGTCTCTGTCGTTTGGTGAGTTAATATATGTGGGGAAGTTTGTTGAGCATCCTTCAATTGTAAAGCAAAGGGGTCATGCTTATATCGCACTGGGCTGTAAAAATAAAAAAGAAAGCCTTTCTGCCGAGGCAACTGAGTGTTTTGGTAATAAACGGCTAGCATCATTTGATGATTTACTTAAATCAGTAATGAATAATGAGATAGAGTGCTCTGTGACTCAAATGATAGTGTTAAAAGCGGCTTTTTTACTAAAAAATTAAAATTATAGTAAAAAAAAAGAAAACAAATTTGTTTTCTTTTTTTTTCGAGTAAAGGAGTGATAAAAGTCACGCCAGCTATTGCTTATCGTCAATTCGTTAACCTACTCTATTTTAGTAAAGACTTCGCAAATATTGAAGTAATAAAGGTAACTCCAGCCGTAGCTTCCGTTAATTCGGCAGAATATTCATCTTTAAAAAAAACTTGGTGCGCAAAATAGGATTTTAACCTACGAAATCCGCCATTAAAACGGAATACCTTGCGGCTGCATAATTGTTCTCTAATAACGTCATAACATTATTATCTCTTGTGGCGAACATTCCTGCTTCTTGCGCATAATAAAAAAACACTGGTTTTATAGCCCGAAGACCACATTTCCCAAAATAGATAAACTCAGTGTTAAAATCTATTAAGTTCTCTTTGTCACTCTGGCAAAGAAAGGAGAAATTGGTCGTTTCGTGGGGAGTTGAACCCCCTGCATGTAGTTTTAGAGGCTACCGCAAAGACCTATCGAAACGATTAATAAGAATAATACATTACTAACAATAATAAGTCAAGATTTTATTAGTGTATTTTTTATTTTTTTTGTGTTATTATAAATATTATTAATAATAGTTAAGGTAAATAATATGTATAAAGAAGAAAACAAAGAAAAATTATCACTATGTCAGAATAATATTAATAAGATATTAGAGATGGCTGAATGTAATCTAAAGTCAACCTACGAATATAGTCAAGTCATACTAGCATTAAAAAATGATTCTGCTAAAGTAATAATGGTTGATAAAGGAGTGCCAGATATATATTTGTCACAAGAAGATTGTTCTGAATCTAAATTTAAAGCTGAAGGTGTTTTTTTTAAAACAATTGGTCAAATTAAAGAGGTGTTGGCAGAGTATGGCTGTAAAATAGAGACAAATTATGATGTAAGTTATGTATATATTCATGATGCTTACGGAAACAGAAAGAAGATTTAATAATTTATTAAAAAATATATTATTTTGATTTTCAAAAAATTGACTTATTATAGTATAAGGGCTATTATAAAATAAATAAATAAATAAATAAATAAATAAATAAATAAATAAATAAAAAGGGGAAGGAAAATGAAGAAGGCATTATTAATACTATCAATACTAAGCATGACTGCTTGCTCAGTAACAAACAATGAAAAAGCATTATCACCTAATGAAAACTCTTTTAATGAAGGGAATGGAATGATTGTTGTTGGTGGTTTATTTAAGAACAAACCTATAGTGGTAGAAGGTATTGAGGCGGGGTTCTCAATAATAGAAGAACGAACAAAGTGTAAAGAGAGTGGTCTTGTTGGACTGGAAAACCTAAATAAAAAAAACACATGCAAGTCAATTGTAATGATAAAAATAATGAATCAACAGAAATTTAAATTAAGTTGCGATATTGTCACAAACGAAAGAATTATTGTTATGGAAAGAGAAGTTGATGAAATTTATGCCAGAGACTTAATATTAAAAGAAGGTGAAACGCTAAATGATGTTAATGTGACTTGTAAAAAATTAAATTAAAATAAAAAAGACTCAAAAAAAGAGTCTTTTTTTACTTTAAATGGTTGTCTAAAATTCTGATATCTCAATATGACTTCTTAAATGTTTATAAGCTTCTTTAATCTCAATTGAATAATAGCCTTTCTTATTTGGAATTAAGTGTTTTTTATCAATAGGTAGTTCTGAGATGTTATTAAAGTGTTTATTATTAACGATAAGTAAGTCTTTAAGTATATGTATGGCGTCTCTTTGACTAACCTTTTTATGATTAAGATAAACAGATGCTTGATTGCTACGATATTCAATATATAATGTAATTAAGTTAAATGTAATATACTGACTATTAAGATCGAATAAAACAAATGATATATCATTGTATTGTGTATGGTTAAAAAAGCTATCTTTTAAATTTTGGAAAAACAAAATATTATCTTCTTCTGAATTCTTTTTAAATAGTTTATTAATGTTTTTAGTTATGTTGCTTTTGACTTGGTTATCTATTTGATATTGAATATTATTTATTTCTCCTTGAAGCAGATCTTGTTCATCCAATAGTAGCTTAACATTATTCATTAGTTCCTTAAATAAATCAATATTGATGTTGAGATATTTGGATAATTCAATAGATGCGGTCATACAATTAATAAAATTTTCTCGCTGTAAATACTCTTGATCTGCGTCTGAGAACACCTGATTATCAAACTTGCTTTCTTCGTAGATTGTTGTTTTTTTATAATCAACATACTTTTCTATGCCAAATTTTAATACACAAAGAGAACCATGAATGCTATTGTCTTTCTTTAAAGAAAGTGTAATAAGTCCATAATCACGATTAGCTCCTAATGAAGATCTATTAAAGTCTATATCAATAATTAAATTATTTATATATTGATTAATGGGTTTTAATAGGAAGTTATTAAGGAGTAATAATTTTGAGTCAATTAATTCCCTCTTGTTTTTAATAAGTTGCTTATTTTCTTTTATATGATTATTAAGTATAGTAGGTTCCATAAAATATTTAGCCTTGGATTAAATACAATGAAATATTATAGCGCACATTAATCGAAAAAGCAATTAAATGATAAGGTTAGAAATCAATGATTTTTGTATGTATTTTAAGTGATTCAGATAAATCTTGAATGGAAGTATAAATGGCAGATTTACCACTAACTTCAGCTTTTTTTTGTTTTAAATTATTAAATCCAAGACCGAGAAAAGAAGACGCAGGTTGTTGATTAATAATAAGCATTTTAGTTAAAACGTGAGATAGAAATTTTTGTGTAACAAGTTTATAGTTTAAATAAAAATAAAATACATTACTGTTTCGTTTAATGGTTATTAATTGCTCCTTTAAAATAAATTGACTTATGTTAGTGCTAATTATAATAATATTGATGAAATCAATTTTTAGTTCATTTTTTTTCATATTATTTTTAAGATTGCAAATAAAATCCTTTGCCTCATTTTTTGAGTAGGTCTTAAATATCTTATTAATATTCATAAGGTACTTTTCTTTACATTCAGCATTAATTGTTAAGTTATTTTTGCTGTTTTTGTGAATTTCTAAGTGTTCTAAATTATGCAAGAGATTATTTCCCCTTTGATTTTCTGAAAGAAATTTTTGTATCAAATCCATGAGATAAAATTTTTACATCATTGCTCATTAAAGGGGTTGGATCTTTTGATATAAGAATATTACCCATAAACATTTCTAATTCTTGTACAAAAATTTGTGGCAACATAACTTTAATAAACTGGTAATCGCTTAGTCGTCCTGATACTATTCCACAGCTTTGGTTTTCAATGAAGAATGACTCTTCTGCAAAATCGGAATCTTTGTAGGGTGAAGAATTAATGTATTGATCATAAATATAAATAGGGCTATTAATAGCAGTGTGAAATTGGTTAATACTGCTATTATTATTATGAACATTAAAAAATGCTTCAACTGTTTCTTGAAGTGTAATTGCCTTTCTTTTAACTGTTTTCTTTTGTCTATAATAATCTCTTGAAGTGATATAATTTAAGATTTCACCGTGTCCTTTAAGAGATAATGCTTTAATAAAAGAATCAGAATCATAGAAAAATTCAGAGTTTTTTGATTTATCACCAATTTTAATATAAGGATAGACTTTGCCAGCAAAACAAACAAACCCGTTAGTAATATAGATTGTTGATTTAATTCCAAAATCATTATCAAAAAAACCAGAGTCTTTAAAATCAAAAGAAAATGACTTAAATTTATTTTTTTCATTAAAAGCATTTATCGCTTTTTTTATGGCTTTATCTTGGCTGTTTTTAGAAGTGCATTTATAACTAAAAGTGTAAATAATCATTTTGCGAAACCAAGTAATTTGTTCAGAATTTGAATAATCAAGCGCTGAATCATAATAATCCTTTTCTTTTCCATTAATTTTCATATTTTTAAAGCCCTTTTAATGATATTTGTTATGTAATTATAATATGTTTGTAATTATAACATATTTGTAATGAAGAGTAAATATTTTATATGTAAAAAAAAAGCTAAAAATTGAACGGAGTTTCAGTTGTGTATTAAAATGTTAAAAGCTAATAGCTACAATATAACGCTTTAAGTGTTCGTATATAGTAGGGATAGCCATTGAGAACTCGCCAAGACGATCCATATCAATTTTTGGCAATGGAATATCGTTTGTATTGGTAATAAGTTGGTTATCAATAAAAAGTGCTTCGCGAAATTTTGTGATTAAATTTTTTCGAGATATAAATTTTTCATTAAGATAAAGCTGTTTTTTTGAGCCAGTATTTACAAGAAATACCTTGTTGTTTGAAAAGGTATAATGCGTTCTGTTTTTTCTATATGATGCAAAATGTAAGTCATTCCTGCCATTATAATTGTCCTCATTATCTAAGATATCAATAATATAAGAATCAGTGGAATTAGCTAATATCTTTTCAATACCTATTGATAATGCATTGTTCTCAATTTCTTCAATTTGAACAACTAGGTTATTAATTATTTTTTCTAAATTATTAATGTTGTTATATAGATTTTTAATTTCTTTACATAATTCAATAAAAAATACACTATTCTCTTGAACATGCTTAATAAGCAATACTGTTTGATTAATTATAACTAGTTTTTGCTCAAATGCCTCTTTTTCTTCCTTATTTTCATATTTTAAATTAAAAAACTCATAATTTTCTTCAACAACAAATTCATCTTCAATTTGAATGACAGGGAAATTAATTTTACAAATTTCTCTCATAAAAGATCCATTTTTGGAAATGGAAACCATAATAAAAGCATGTTTTTGGCTACTTCGATAAGAATAATAATCAAAACTTACAGTGGCACTATATTGTCCGAGAGAAGGATTTAAAAAGTCAGTAATAAATAAAGAAGCTTCATTTTCTTTGTTTTTCTTACTTTCATAAAGTGTGTCGATTTCTACTAACATTGAATTTTTTGAGTTTTTTAAACTTTCCAAGTTTTCAGTTTTCTCATTAATATTTTGCATAACTAATTGCCTTTATGAAGTAAGTTAATGCCTTATTATACTATAATAGCCAACCGTAATCAAGTGACTTCCTCTCGGCAATTAATTACCGAGGATTCCCACTCACATTCCTAAAAATCAGTTGCATTAATATAGGGCTTTAAGTGATTATGAAGTTCATTAATTAAAATCCGATTATCTTTTACAATATTATTGATATTAAGTTGTGTTAAATCTTCAATAATTGAGTTATTGATAAAAATAGAACCATATAATCGAATAATAGCATCTTTTTGACTTAAAGAGTTTTTGTTAATAGAAAAGGAGAATCTTCCAAAGTTATTGGTTATGGATAACTCATACTCTTTAAAATAAAAAAAAGATAAATCTGATTCCATAATGAGGACTTTATGGGTCGTGGATAAAATATTATTTTTTAACATATCCTGTTTTAACTGTATAAAGAAATTACGAATAATAGATTCTGAAGCAATGGGTATAATCTTGTCAATATTGGATTTAAGTGTTGCAATAATATTTCTTTTAATTTCTTTTTGTTTATTGTCATAATTGGTAAATGCAAGTGTTTTTTTGCGATAATTTTCATGAATTGATGTGTAAATTAAGTAAAATTGTTCAATATGACTTTCAATAAAATGGGGTATATTTATAAGTTTGCTAATAACGTCTAATCTTTCAGTGACTTTTGATAATCCAATGTTATTATCAAAAGAATCGTTTGAGTAAGTGCCATAATAGGAAAAAGATTTAACATCATTAATATCGTCAAATGACAGAGATAGAGACGCTATGATGTATTGTATATTACCTTTAGTCGGCTTAATAGAAATACCAATTTGATTAGAATGAAAGGTAATAATAACTGAAAGGTCATTAATTTTATCTGGAAGGGATAAAAAAACAGATAATTCAGAAATTTTTTCCTGATAGGACAAATTAAGATTTTTGTATTTATGAGCTAATAATTCTACATTGTTTTCCATATAAGCCTCAATAATTAATATGCTAATATAATAACAATTAATGGCTAGAACATCAAGTAAAATAATTAATTTGCTTTGGGTTTATGTTGATTTTCGTCATCTGTTTGTGTCACCTAAGCTATCGCCAAATGCACCATGCGTTCTCGTTTTTGACTTGCAGCATGGTAGTTTGTCAAAAAGGCACGTCAGAATATTTACTGAGCACAGAATAATTATAACGTAAAAAAATAATTATTGCAACAAAAAAAATAAAAAAAAAGCAACCAATGAGGTTGCTTAAAAAAAATAAGACGTTAACACATTTATCACAATTTGCGATGGTTGTTAAACTTACCTATAAGGTAATCTAGCGGCAGGTTTGCCCTGCATTTTCCTATTTTTTTTATCCTGTAAATTCGATTAAAATAAAATATTACAGGGTTATTCAGTTAGAACACAAGTTGTTTACTAGATAAATAGTGAACATTTAGTGTAAGTTTTTTATTTTGCTGGAACTTAACAGCATAAGTGAATTTTATAGCAATTTTTGATTATTGTCAATAATTAATTAAAATATTTTTTCAAAGACTTTATTGATTTGTTTTTTTATTTTTTGCTCTTGATTGTATTCCGATATACGTTTTTGTCTATCAATTTCGTATTCAGTGTTTTTTTTCTTTTCTTGATATGTGCAGTTGTCAGTTCTTAAACTGCCATTATTTAATTTAACTTCGCAAGATTTAAAACTAATAATTTCTTTAATTCGATCAAGTTCATCATAGCTAGTAGCATGATTGGGGAACGATAGGAAAAGCATAATTAATATGAGATACTTTAGCATTGTTGAAGTCCTTTAAGGATAATTTAAGTTATAATTATATCAAAATATAATTTAAAAATCAATCAAAATACGCAAGGTTTTTTTGTATTTTATCTTTAATGGGAATGATAGCATTTTTATCTACCTTGAAATTATCTCGAATAAAATCAAAAAAAACTTTTTTTGCATTTTCATGATCAAAATAATATTTTCTTTCTTCAATCGGATAATTATAATGCATTTCTTTATTATACCAAGCTGGTTGTCCAAAATGAGATTCTGAATGTAATGCAAAAAATAACTCACCGCTAGGTAAGGATAGCTTACATATTGAGACTTCAAGTGAAACACAAGAAGGTTTGTATCCAGAATATACAATATTATTTTGAAAATAAAGATCGGTTCTAAATTTCATTGTATCGGTTAAATGTTTTAACTTTTTTCCAAAAATATCCCCTAAAAAATCAAGATCTTCAGTGGTTAAGTCGAGACGGGTTATATTTTTGTTAGACTTAAGTATTTCCTTGTAATTTTTACTAGAAATAAGCGTTTCATGATTTGTTTTATTGCGTGATTTTGTGAGGTAATTATAGAGGAAAATAAATAAAAAGAAAATAAATAAGCATAATTCGATATAAAACATAGTATTACCTAAATTGAAGGAAGTAATATATTATTGTAATTGATATAGGGTAAAGAGTCAATAATTACTTCTTGTAAAAGCTTGTATTTGTGTTAATATATAGTGAAAATTAAAATTATTTAGAAGGTGTTTACTTTGAATAAAAGCAGTGTTAAGGAAAAAAAAAGAGAAGCATTGTTTTTCTTGAAAAAAATAGTCGAAAACAACGATATTGAGTTATTGAGTAAAAATATTGTAGATCCGTCTTTATTTGATAATTTTGCAATAAGAATGGCTTGTAAAAAAGGTTGTGTTGAATTAGTGAAGTTCTTGTTAGCCGATGAACGTGTTGACCCAAGTGTGCAAAAACAAGCTTGTTTACGTGCAGCGGTTGGTAAAGGTTTTGTAGAAATTGTAAAGCCATTATTATTAAATTCAAATGTAGATCCTTCTGAGAGAGAATATGTTGTATTACATAATGCTATAAAGAATGACGATTATGAGATGGTTAATTTATTATTGAGTGATAGGCGTATTGAGCTAAATGCAAAATATAATGATTTAATGAAGAGTGCTTTTATTTTTGGAGGAGTAAAAATTGTTAATTTGTTGCTAAATAATAGTAAATTTAGTGTAAGCAATGTGGAGTTATTAATTGATTTAATTAAATTTGGCAAGGTAGAGAATGTGAGGTTGCTTTTAGAAAGAGAACAAATTAGTGAAAAAAAATATTTAAATCTTTTTTTAGTAAATGCTGTGGAAAGTGGGAATATAAAGATGCTAGATCTGTTATTGGAACAGGGCGCTACAATAGAATTTTACGCTTTAGAAGAATTGATATTACGAGCCTCATTTAAAGGGGTATTAAATATAGTGGAGTTTTTATTAGAAGAAATACCGAGTGGTGAGACAATAAATATAATAAATGCAATCTATTTCGCAGCTTTAAACAACGAAGAGAAGGTAGTGAGTGTTTTACTGAAATCTCCAAAGTTAAGTTTTTTAAGTCCTTTAAATAGTTTAAGTAATCAAAGGAAATATAAAGTAGAAGATATTATTGGTGCAGCAATGATGAATGAAAATATAAAAATGATAAAAGAGATGTATGGTGATTGTAGGTTTAGAGAAGCATTAAGTGTTCAGAGGTTTTTGTATTTAGTTAGTGTGTCAGGTAGCTTAGAGTTAGTTAAGTTTGCAATATCTTTTATAGAAAGGAATGACGTGCCAGATAAGTTATATGAAAGCATTATCGTTGCGGAAAGTAAAAATCATAAAGAAGTCAGCAATTTTTTATTTAATATTCACTATATAAGAGAAGGGTTGAAACTTAACTCTAAAAATATATATAATAATTTAATGAAAGAAAGTATTAAGTCAAAAATGTGTTTTTTTTAAGAAACATTATTTTGTAAAAGGAAGTATGCAATGGAAGAATTAAGTGATTTATTAATGACGGCTTTAATAAATAAAGATTTCTTAAAATTTAAGAAAATTTTAAATAAAAAAGATCCTAATGTTGCTATTAAAAAAGAAAAATTATTAATGTATGCTGTGTTAACGTGTGGTGTTGATTTTTTGGAATTAATATTAGAGAATAAAAATATTGATCCTTCATTTGACAACAACATTTTAATATACAATGCAGCAAGCTCTGGATCTTATGAGATTGTAGAATTGTTATTGAAGTGTCAGAAAGTTAATCCTACTGATAAGATAAATAATGCTTTAATTGTTGCAAGTAATAATAATCATTTTGACGTTGTAAAGCTATTACTAAAAGACAGTAGGGTAGATTTAAATAATAGTGATAGTAATGCGTTGATAAGCGCAGGAGTGGTAGGTAATAAAAGCATTGTAGATTTACTAATTGAAGACGGAAGGATAAACACTTCAGTAAATGACTCTTGTCTTGTAAAATGTGCTGCAGTTTATAATTGGGAAGATTTAATAATTAAGTTACTGAGTAATCCAGAAGTAGATATAAGCTCAGAAGAAAATATCGCAATAAAAATAGCTTGTGAGCATGAATTTTTCAATATTGCTGAAATACTTTATAAAAACTTAGGAAATAGGTCGAAAAAAGGGCTATCTTTGGGGATGAAGTGTATTTATCAAAATAATAATATTAAATTATTGAATTTATTTTGGTGTGACATAGAAGTAAGGGAAGAGTTAAAAAGGTTAGAGCCTAAGTTGTATAATTCTATTATGGAAGAGATATTAATTAATAAAGTGTGTGATTTTTAGTTTATAAGAATATTGGTAAGCATTAAATATTATGTACTACAATATTGTTAATATTGAATTTATTTTGGTGTGATGAAATAGTTGGAAAGGTTGTAGTCTAGGCTATATAATGCTATTATAGAGGACGGAATAATTAAGAAAGTGTTTGATTTTTAGCGTATAGAGGCATTGGTGATTAAGGGAAATGGTATGACAAGTGGTGAAGAAGAAATACTGAACAACTTATTAAATTCAGGTAAAAAACCAAATAAAACAGGAATTTATGCACTAGCTAAGTCATTAAGTGAAGGTAATGAATCAGTTATTGAACTGTGGCTGCAAGATGAAAACGTAGAAATCTCTGACATATATAATGCTATGATTTTGGCTGAAAAAAAGAATCGTATAAATATTTTAAAATTAATATTAAAGGATAGAAGAATTGATTTAATTAAAAAGAGGTTTTGTGTTATCGAAGATTTAATTTGTAGTGCTGCTGAGTGCGGTAATGAAGAAATTTTTGAGTTATTATTTAATTTACCAGATGTAGAATTGGACGCTATGGACTATCATATAATTCGTTGGTCATCAAAAAACAACCATATAGGTATTTTAAAAACAATTTTGGCAGATGAAAGAATTGATTTAAAGAATAACGACTTCATGGTTATTGATTGGGTATTAAAAAACAATAGCAGTGAAGAAGTGATAGAGATATTGTTGGGAAGTAATAAGATTAGTGATAAAGCATGGGGATGGGTATTTCGTAAAATTGTTGAATTAAAAATGACAAAGATCATTGAGATATTATTTAGTAAAAAGATCGACCCAACTGGCAGAGATAATATTGCTTTATCTAATTTATTTATTTTCTGGGACGAGAATGCGTTTGTTGTTTTTAAAAAAATGTTTAACTATATTATTAGTAATAAATTAAGTAAAGAAGGTCTTTTTAAATGTTTTGAGATGAATGGTGAGTTTAATAAAGAAGAGAGTGCTCAGAAATATATTTTTGATTTACTGTGGTATGATAAAGAGATTAGGCGCGAGCTGCAATTAAAAGATAGTGTTTTATATGAGGCAATGTTAAGTCAAAAGGTGTGTAAATCAGTATCTAATTTTTAGCGAAGACTAGTAAGAAAACATCTCCATTCATGGAGGGGAGAGTCAATATTTTTACTAATAGGAGTTTTTGATGAAAGAAAATAGAATTAAAGAGCAATTAAAAGAAGCAATAATTAATAATAATGTAGACTTGTTAAAAACACTTTTATTAAATAAGGATATTGATTTAAGTTTTGGTGAAAAAAATGTAGGTTATGGAACTCAAAATGCACTCTTTTTAGCTATAAACAATAATAGTGTTGATGTGATTAAAGTTTTGTTAAATGATAATCGTATTGTTCCTAATATGAATAATAATCTTGCATTGCGTACTTGTATGAGTAGGGGCTTATATGAAGCTTTTGAGTTATTATTTAATGAGCCGAGGTTTGATATAACTATTAATAATGAGCTTCTTTTGATGGCAGTAAGGAAAAGAAAGGTTGAGTTAGTTGATTTAATTTTAAAGGATGAGCGTACTGATCCAAATTGTAATAGTAGATTTTGTTTAACAATGTCATTATTATTGGGTGATAAAGAGTTGGTTAAATTATTTTTAAATAATAGTAAGGTTGATTTTTATGGTTTAAAAAAAGAGGATTTCTTAAAGAAGTGTGAAGTTAACTGTATGGAAATAATGAGATTAATTAGTTCAGAAATTTGTAGTGAAGAAAGGACTGTATTGAATTATTTACTCTATGCTATTGAGGGGGGAGATCTTGAAGTTGTTAAATTCTTGTTCGAATTATTAACAGATGTTGAAACTAAGAAAGATAACGCATTCATAATGCTAAATAATGCTGCTTTATTTGGTTTTGTAGATATTGCTATGTTTTTGATAGAGAGTATTGAAGTAAAGAAAAGAGATAAAGCAGAAGCAATAGTGACAGCTTATGAAGAAGGCAAGTTTGGTGTTGTTGACTTATTATGGAGAGATAGCTCGGTAAAAGATGCGTTGAAGATAGTGGGTTTAGATGTATATAATGAGTTAAAAAAGAGAGATATTACTATTAATATTGATGGTTTTTAAATAGTATTTATAATACTAATGTGAAGTATTATTGATTTTAAAGGAAAAGGGTAATATGGATTTAGAAGAAATTAAAGTTAGAGAAGTTTTAATTAATAAAGAAGATATTCGTATATATAAGAATATGTTAATTGAAATAATGCTAAGTACAAAAAATATGAAGCTATTTAATTTTGCATTATTAGATAAAAGAGTTATGGCTATATGTAGCTCACTTGTTTTTTTAAGAAAACTATTGTCTTATAAGGAAGTTGGGAAATTTATAATTTTATATAGTCAATTAAAAATAGATTGGAGTGCTGAAAATAATGTTATGTTAATAGACGCCTCTCATTTTGGATTAACAGAAATTGTAAATTTGTTAATAAGTGACATTAATGTTAATCCAGCGGCAAGAAATAATGAACCATTAGTAAGGGCGGCAATCTCTGGTTCAAATGATGTGATTAGGTTATTGATTGGAATTAAAAAGGTAAGATTTTTAGAGGAATCAAATTCAGAGGCATTAAAGAGTGCTTGTAGAGCAGGAATGGTAGATAGTGCAATATATTTGGTTGACAATTATGAAGTAGTAAATATGGAAAATATAGGGAAGGTGATTGAATCTGCTGCAACTTATAGACAGAGTGATGTTATTTTGAAATTATTCAGTCATATAAGTGATAAGCCTGTTTTTAAATCAAATAATGTGTTAAAGGATGTAGTCAGTGTATTTGGTGATAATAGTTGTGATGTAGTAAAAGAATTAATATTGTGTGAGGGTATTGATCCTTCTTTTGAAAATAATTATTGTTTACATTTAGCGGTATATTCCAGAAACAAAGAATTAGTTAAGATATTATTGGGAGAAAATATATCGTGTTATGAAAACTGGGATATAAAGGCTATGTTAAAGAATGTGGATGATGGTTTTGAAAAAATTATTGACCTATTGGTATTAGAGATAAAAGCCCATGATGAATATATAGTGGATTATATTGCTTGTGCAGTAAAAAAAGGTGAAGTTGAATTATTTAATAAAATAATGAGTATTCCAAAATTAAAAATAAATGATAATTCAATGTATGAGAAATTATTTAATATTGCTATAAAAAATAATGATATAAATATGGTGAAGTCAATGTTTGATTATGAAGAATCAGAAAGTATTAAAATATATAACTCCTTGTATTCTTGCTTTAAAGAAGAACTTTGGGAAATTGCTGACTATATATGGAAGATAAAGAAAAAAGAACTTAATGATGGTTTTTCATTTTTTGATTCTAAATTAATGTTTAATACCTTGGAGTCAAGATCTGTGATTAAAAAGATAGATTTATTTTAAATATGGTTTATGGATTGCTTAATGAATTTAATTTGGATAATTTTTAACTAATTAGGAGATATAATGAGATTATAGAATAAGTGTTTGTTTGATAAGATGAATGAATTAGTTCTACTAAGTATTGACCAGTATAGTGTAATTGAATTTAACAAATAAGGTTATTTTATGAAATATATCTTTCATCGTTAAATTTCTTTTTAACGCAATATTATTCATTAATGCATTATCGTTTTTTATGTCGATAATAAGCCATTGATTTATTATTTCTTAAAAGAAATTTTTTTTGTAAAAGTGGATAGTTTTTAATGAGGTTTGAAAATGTTTGATTATAATAATTTTGTAAACCAAGATAACTACTTGGAGATAATGGAGAAAATAAGATCTCCAAATTGTAACATTAATTTTAAAATTATTGGTTCTCCTTTATTAAATTACGCTTGTAAAAACGGAATTGCAGAGGTTATTCAATTATTAAAAGACAGTAATGGAGTGATGTTTGCAGAATACAGTAACAGGGCATTGTTGGAGGCAGTAGATAACGGATTTATTGAAATTGTAGAGAAATTAATGGAGATTGAGGAAGTTTTTGAGTTAAGTAAAAATAGTGATGTGATAAAAAACGCGATTTTGGCAGGTCATTATAATATTGCTTTGTTCTTATTTAATAAAATAGGTGAGGTAAGAAAAGAGAGCGTTGGTTATTTAGTAAGCAATGTGTTGTTAAATAAAGATAGTGTTCAAAGAACAGAACTTTTAAAGGTTTTGTGGAGTAGCGAACCGATAAAAAATCAATTAAAATTAAATTCAAATAAAATATATAATAAGATGATTCAGCAGGAAATATTATGGAAAATAAATGGATTTTAAAAAAAGGACACCTAAGTGTCCTTTTTTAATTAATTAAAGAAAATCTTTTAAAAGTAATGTAACTTCTTCATCAGTTAAATCCCCTAGGTCTTTATTGTCTGAAAGAAATAAACATTCTCCATTGTTAGATAATTCTGCAAGTTGAAGTCCTGCTTCATCACCGTCACAAACAGGTACAAGATTGTATCCTAATGAATGTAACCACTCCTTAAGGTGTAATGAGCAGCAAGAGAATAATGCAAGTGCATTTAGACCTAAATTATGAAGTCTAACAGCATCAAAGACTCCTTCACAAAGAAAGACGTCAGGCAGTAATGGGTTTAAAAGTTCAACTCCCCAACAGGCCAACATGTTTTCCTTATAAGGTGTTTTAGTTATATGTGTAAAATACCTTAATTCACGAGGAGGTAATGATAAATCATTTTTTGGTCTATTAGGTTTATAAGTTTGATATCCTAAAAGTTGACCTGATAGGTTCCAAAGATATAATGTAAGTGAGTTTTCTTCTTCTGAAAGAACCGCATTAGGGTATAATTCAAGATTAAAGTGTCTTTCTACTAAGTGTGTTTTAAGTTTGCTCATTGTATAACTCCAAAAATAAGGTGGCAATATTTAAAGAAGTTTGCCAAAAACTTCCGCACCACCTAATTTTTAGAGTATTAGGAACTCTTATTCTTTATATAATATAATATATATGGCTTATTAATACAAGCTTTTTTTGCTTTTTTTATAAAAAAATATTGTCAAAAAACACTTAACTTATCAGAAATAACAAATTTAATTAAATTGGTTTTATTATTGCCTATTACTTTAATCCATTCTCTAATCGATAATCCCTTAATATTAACATTTCCTTGTAATTCTTGCATCATGATATTAGATAAATTTTCTAAACAAATATTTTTGCTATTAATGTTCTTATTATTAACATTAATGTCGCAATGCAAATCCTCTAAAATGCAGTGAATTGTATTTAGCATAATTGTTTCAGGAGTTAATTCTCTTTCAGTTGTAAAAACATCATTAACTCCTAAGCATTGTATGTCATTAGAGTTAATCCCATAGTATTGCCAAATGAATGAGAGATTTTTATTTATTTTCAATAAAACTTGAGACATCCCACATGCGTAATCATTAATGTTATATAAATCAAATGTTCCTACTTCAATATCATTGTTATTGATAAAATCATCTGCAATAATGGCATCCATAGGTGACAGGTGCTTAATGTGATCATAAACAATACAGTTGATATTTTTAACATCACTTTTAAGTATTTGTTCTTCAGTGTATATTTTTGGTTTTTGATTTGCGCTAATGTTAACTTGCATATTAATGCCTTAAAGAAATTAAATAAGATAATTATTATATCAGATTTATTATATTTTTGCTATTTTTTTTAAAAAAAATCCCCTATTACTAGGGGTTTTTAAAAATTATTTATTTTTAAGTGTAATTGAAACTCTGGGCAAAAAAACTTTTGGAAGTTAACACTTTCTGAGTAATAACCATTTGACTCACCTAAGAACCTAATGGTAACACTATCCTTGACAGTATTAAGTTTGTAAAAAGTCCAAGTTGCAGAATCAAAAGACTTATCAAGCTTAGGATCAAGATTGGTGACTTCCTCTGCTAAGACTACTAATCCCGTAGAATTTTCTAGTTCTCCGCAAATATCATCAATATAAACACTTTCGCAACAATCCTGTATATGATGTAAAAAATAAATAAAACCATCCGAGGTGCAAATAACAATCGCCTCATCTCTAACCTGAAAAATCCGAATGATTGACTTCCCTAATAAATCAGAAAAACCAATATTAATAGTTTCTTTTGAGTTAGTGCGTAAAAAATTTTCGTATTCGTAAAATAGATTTTCCATGTCAATCTCCTAATAATTAAAAAAGCGATTTTAATTAATATTAGGTCGAAAAAAACTAGTCAAACAAAATAATTTAATTTTTGGAACATTAGAGACTATTGTCAAGCAATTATATTAACATAAGAATGTTAAGATTTCAAGATAAAAAAACTAAAACAAAATAACTTTTTCAGCAATAACAAACTTTAATAAATTTTTTTCAGTATTTTGTGTTGTTGTTGTTAATAAGTTAATCCATGTTCTTATAGATAATCCCATGATGTCAACCTCACCTACTAAGTCTTTCATCATAAATTCATCACTCATATAGCAATTGATGTCATTTGGCATAAGTATTTCACCACTTACATTTATTCCACATTTTAAATCATTTAAGATAAATTGAAGAGTATTTTCTAAAAGAATTTCTGCTGTTAAATCTCTTTCTGAATCAAAATCTTGATTAATATGTAGATCATGAAGTTCAAAAACATTAATGCCGTAATACTGCCATACAAAAACTAAATTTTTATTTAGTTCTGATAAAATATCATTTATACCATTTCTGTAATCATAAATGTGGTAGAGGTCAAAGCTTGGCACCTCAATATTTTTGTTGTCAATAAAATCTTTTGCCATCATAGCATCTATAGGGGAACTATACTTACTTTTATCATAGACGATACAGTAAGTGTCTTTGATTTTACTTTCTTCAATTTGCTCAGGAGTGTATGATGGTAAAACAAAAGTATTTGATAGCATGAAAATTTCCTTAATCTCTATTTCGTAGGATATTATTATATCAATAAATAAACTATTATACAACTTATTTATTATTATAAAGTTATATGGAATTAATGTAAAAAAGATATAATATTTTTAATAAATCAGTTATAATGATAGGAATTAAAAAGTTAATTAGGTCGGGAAGAAAGAATTATGTTTGGTAAGGTAACTACTGAAGAAGTTAGGAACAATACGTTAATTGTTTATGATAAAGTCAATTACTCATCTCATATTGAAGCTATTAATTCAAAGTTTTTTCTAAAAAATAATATAAGTACAAGAGATTTAAATTTTTTTAATGTGTTAAATTATAGGGAGTGCGAATTTAAGGATTTATTTAAAATAAATAAAAATTTGATTTTGAGTTGGCAATATTACGGCATTGATTCTTTTTGCTTGCGAGAACTAGGCGTAAATAGTGGATTTGAAAATGATATTAATTTAACACCAGAAGTTCTTCTGAAAAATATGATTTCAGTATTATTAAATGACTTAGATTGCGAACTTGATTTAAATGGTGAATTGTTTTCGGAAAATAGAATGAGCCTAATTGACCATAGTTATGTTATGAGAAATGAGATGAGAGGGACTGCTAGTATTATGGGTTTTTCATTAAATAAATGGGCTTTAATAATGGGTGTTCAAACAAGTAATTTTAGCAGGCTTGTAATATCGACTAAAATATCGGAATTTTAATATAATTATTTTTAAATAAAGGATTCTCAGATGGATAAAAATAAATTAGTTGATTTTGTAAAAAAAAATCAAGGAAAAATGATTCAAATAGAAGACGGGACTAGTAATTTAATTGAATTTTACGAAAAAAACATCAAACCAAAAATATTGGTCGAAAATTTGGAAAATGAAGAAATATGTAGTTTATACCAAATATCGGAAATAAGACACTTTTCGATGAAAATTTTTAAACTAAACGGAATTGATGCAGATGTAGGCTATCTTTACGGTAGATATAACCTAATGGAGTTAATTGAAAACCCATATTTTACAGGATTAGAGTCAAATAATATTTCTTCTGAAAATTTTTTTTTGAATATAATTGAAGAAATTATTCAATACTTAGACGTAAAGGAAATAAGGATATTTAATAATAAATATAAAAGTTATGAAGATTGTGTTAAAGGGGTAAAAAAATCTGATTTTATTATTGCTGACCTTGTAGGAGAAATGATTTTGGACGGTATTGAGTTAAAGGATATTGTTGAATTAATAAAATTAAATAAAAATAGTAAAAATACTGATATAGTTAAAAAGCTTGAATTAATGAAGAATATAAAAAGATTTTAAATGTAAAAAGCACTTTTTGAAAATTAAAGTGCTTTTTTTACTTAAAAAGAAGTGATTTTGTTTTGAAATAATTCTAATTCTACGATCTTGTTATAGATAGGCTTATTGTCTTGTTCTAGTGTTAGTTTTACATTCTTGCTTTGCCAAATAAGTAATGATGTATGAAAGAAACCACTATTATAAATCTCTGATATAAGAAGGTTTTTATGAATGCTGAGATCAAGTATTGTATTATTAATGATATACATAGTGAGAGGAATAGAGCAAGTAAATCCAGCTTTATCCACAAGAAACTTATCGCTAAGTGTTATTATGGTTGAATGATGATTTAGTAGTTTGAAAAGTAAATCAAAATCACTTAATTCTGCTGCTGATTTTAAACAGAAGTTGTTGCAATAGGTTGTGTCAGCATTGGGTTGTTGAAGTAGGAAATCAACTATATCAAGATGTCTTCGTTCAACGGCCACTCTTAATACTTTACATTGATCTGTGCCTACATCAAATCCTAATGTATTAACAAAGTGTTTGACCATTTCTAGGTCGCCTTGTTGAGCAAAATCAAAGATATCTTTAGGCATATTTGAATTTTCCGATAATGAAGATAATAAGTGAATTAATTTACATTATTATATAATAATTTATATTAATAATCAACAATTATAACTAAAGTAAAAAAAGCTAAAAGACTTATGTCTTTTAGCTTTTAAAGTGAATAATGATTAGTAATCAGAACAATCAATTACTCGGTAATTGCTTCCGACTAATGGTGGAGTAACACCAGTAGTTAAAATAATAACCTCGTCACCAATGCCGCGAATATCTAATTGGTCTGTATATCCGTCTGTAATAATGAAACAAGGGCGTTTTTCTTGCTTTTTAGATATAATATAATCAATAGCAGGTTGCAAAAATGTCCCACCAAAACCAGATAAAACAATGTTTTTTAAATCACTTTGTTTGCTAATAACTGTATCACTTTGAACTTCGGTGTCGATTTGAATAATATTGTATACAATACCGTCACGTAAGATTTTTTCAAGCACTTTTGGTATATCATTTGACATATCATTTGACATATCATTTGACATGCTACCAGAAGTATCTAAAATAACGTCAAAAGCATTACCACTAAAACCTTCTAAATCAAAGATGTCTTTAGTCATATTTAAATTTCCCATAATAAAAAATAAGTGAATTAATCCGCATTTAAAAAATTAGTGTAAATCTTATTTCCATTACATTATTGTACTACAATTTATGTTAATAATCAATAATTATAACTAAGGTAAAAAAAGCTAAAAGACTTACACCTTTTAGCTTTTTAAAGTAAATAATGATTAGTAATCAGAACAATCAATTACTCGGTAATTACTTCCGACTAATGGTGGGGTAACACCAGTAGTTAAAATAATAACCTTGTCACCAATGCCACGAATATCTAATTGGTCTGTATATCCGTCTGTCATAATTACACAAGGACGTTTTTCTTGCTTTTTAGATATAATATAATCAATAGCAGGTTGCAAAATTGTTCCACCAAAACCAGATAAAACAATGTTTTTTAAATCACTTTGTTTGCTAATAACTGTATCACTTTGAACTTTGGTGTCGATTTGAATAATATTACATACAATACCGTCACGTAAAATTGTTCCAAGTACTTTTGGAATATCATTTACCATACTGCCAGAAGTATCTAAAATTACGTCAAAAATAATAGCATTTTTACGCTTACCACGAAAACCCTCTAAATTATATTTATTGGCTTTTCTAAAAGTTTTGCTTGTGCAGCCAATACCTTTTGCTCCAACAATCCAACGTTTAAGTTGAGATAACCAGTTATTAGGCTTTCTTTCAAGTGAATCAAGCATTTTTTGAACACTATCACTAACTAAGCCACGGTTAGTTAATTTATCGGTAATGTCTTTTGCAATACGTTCTAAAATTTCTTTCTCAATTTTGTCTTTTGGCTCAAAATGAACATCAATTGTTTGTCCTTCATCACCATATTCACTATATTTAGTGTCTTCTGGTAAATCACCCACGCCACCGTTTTTATCGGTTTCAACTTGTTTGCTGCCTTTTGTTAGTGGATTTGAGTCTCCGCTTCCTTGACCGTCACCGTCTTGATCTCCACCTTGACCGTCACCGTCTTGATCGCCACCGTCTTGGTCGCCTTTTTTATCTTGATTTTCTTTTCCGTCTTGGTCGCCACCGTCTTGGTCGCCTTTTTTATCTTGCTTTTCTTTTTCGTCTTGATCGCCTTTTTTATCTTGCTTTTCTTTTTCTTGCTTTTCTTTTTCTTGACGTTCTTTATCAATCTTTTTGTCATGTTCGGTAATGAACTGATAAATAGGCTCTAAAATACGAACACCTTGATATGATTGTGGTGAAACATAACCGCCTTTAATCATTTCAATATATTCTTGTAAGTCAGGATCTTCAATTAGGTTAGAGTTAATAACCATATCGTGAGCAATGTTGGCATATTTATGAATAAGGCCATTATACTCAACACGTTTGTGACAATTACCTAATAAGTGAGAAATCTCATGTAAAAACAAAAATAAGGCTTGCTTTTGTGTTAATGAATCAATAAATTTACGGTTCCAAACCATATGAAGCTTACCATTGCTGTAAATAACGCCAGCAGTAGGGCAAGAGTTATCTTCACGGTAATTAATATATTGACCAAATTCACCAAAAAAACGGAAATTAAACATTTTGAAATCAGTTAATAAAAATACAATAGCATCAATAATCTTAGGATGATTATCGATATTATTAGCAATTAAATGACTACCATTTTTATGCTCAAAATTTGGGTCTTGTAAGTTGATTAATTCTGATTCAATAACTTCTGACATTTTTTGATTCCTTTATTTATTTATGTATTTTAATTCAATACAAGTATTATACTAAAAAAGCGCAATGCAAGCAAGCTATAAATGAAATTATTGATGAAGTTATGAAAAATACTTTATTTATTGCCAAGAATGTCAGACATATTTGCCCAAGAACGTGGTGTTGAAAAAGGCTTAACAACATCTGAATTTTTAATTGTTATATAACGATGATCAATTGATTCTTTCAAAATCTGTTTAGAATTTGGATCTTGTAAGTTAACTAATTTTGATTTAATTATTTTTGACATTTTAAAATTCCTTTGCTTATTTATATATTTTGTTAAATTCAATACAAGTATTATACTAAAAAAAAGCAATACAAGCAAACAAAACAATGGCATTAAGCGCAATTAATCTCCACCCAAACTGCTGCGCAGCTATGGACGGAGTGTTATTGCTGTCGTTCCGATAAAAATATTATAAAAAAGCTGCAATAAGAAGCTTTTTAAATTAATTATTCGTTTATTTTTCTTAATTTTTATTGTCTTCCGTTTTATAACCAGCTTTCAATGCTTTAATTCCCTCAGCAAAAACTGGGTTTTTAAGATAAGCATATGTTTTAGCCCAAGCATAATCAGGAGAATCTTTATCTTCTGTTGAGAAATTAGATTGGAATGCTTCAATACAAAAGCTTGCAATCGCATCTTCTTCTACATAAGAGAAAAATGTAATTAAGTTTTTAATTTGATAATCTTTAAGATCCTCAACTGTTAAACATTCACGTTGAATATCTTGAATAATTTTATGTTTTTCAGAGCGTGATAAACGACCTACTTTATCAGAACCCTCTAACACTTCTGCAAGATTTAATGTTACTTCCTCATTTAACCAAGTAACAAAAGCAACCGTAGCAGCAGAGCCTACATAAGACATAGCGTATTTTTCAACAAATCGAATAACGTCTTGAATTGTTTTTTTCTTTTCAATAATGCCAGACATATTTGTCCAAGAACGTGGTGTCGCGAAAGGCTTACCCACATCTAGATTTTTAATTGATGTATAGTAATGCTCGGTTGATTCTTCTAAGAAGCGCATAATATAATCATTGACATTTTTTTGTGCAAACTGATCGCGCCATTCTTTAAAGCTCATATCAAAGTTAACCATAATTAATCGGTTAATTAGTGCATTATCAAATTCTTGAACGGCACAACCATCTTCTTCGCCCATATTACCTGTGGCAATCATAAAAACGTGATCTGGTAGCTTGTGACCGTGTAATGTGCGCTCGTTTAATAATTCTAATGCTGCGTTTTGAACTTCTTGTGAACAACGGTTAAGTTCTTCAAAGTTAATAAGAGTTGGATATTCACAAGCCTCATGAAACCAGCGTGGCAAAGCATAATCCATTACTTCAATTTCTTCACCAGTTCGTTTACAAATTTTTGTGGTGCGGCAAGGGAAACCAAAGTGTGTTTCATCCATCTGTGAAAGACGTAAATCTTCAAAACGCAAACTTTGACCAGCATAAGCACCAGAGGTAACTTTAACAGAATCAGCAATTAATTGACAAGTAGCAGATTTAGCAATACCTGCCTTACCTTTTAACATTACAACACCCTTGCGTGGAAACATTTTGATCCAAATTTTCTTAGCTTTTGGACTTAGTGATGAAGCGTCATATTCGGTATTTAATAACATAGTTTGTATTTCCTTAAAGATCTTTTTAAATGAGTGATAATTATAAATTAACTAAAAACATAAGTCAACTAAAAACATTTTTTTATAAACTAATTTTGTTTCATTGACCGTATACATAGTATACAATAAGTGGATAATAAAGCAAGTAAAAAGTGCCATATTAATAACAAATATGGCACATAATAATATTTAAATTTTATATTTCTCAAATAATGCATTAACATTAGCTTGTTCTTGCTCTGTCATATCTTTGAGATTAAGTTTAGATTTTTTTATTTCAGATAGGCGCTTAACAAGAATTTCTTTTTGAATATACTTTGTATGTAAAGTGCCATCTTTAATTTTTGCTAATGTAATGTTCTGCAAATCTTTCATCCACTCATAAAAGGCATTCGCACTAAAATCACCGACATAACTTTGGCCATCTTCTTTTACAAAGCTCATAATTTCAGATAAATTATTATCAAGTAAAAGTAAAGGCTCAGAAAGGTTAGTCCAAGAACGTGCAGAGGCAAAAGGTTTTCCCTCATTGCTTTCTAAATAAGCACGTTGAGAATAATAGTGAGTTGTGGTATTTTCTGCCAAAAAATCAACAACATAATTAATAACATTTTTATTAGCAAAATCAGCACACCATTCTTCGTAAGGGAGTGTGTAGTCAATTAAGATTAATCGGTTAACCAAAGCGTTATCAAACTGTTGAACGTGACAGCCATCTTCTTCACCCATGTTGCCAGTAGCCACCATAAATACGTGATCTGGTAGTTTTCGACCGTGTAATGTGCGCTCGTTTAATAATTCTAATGCTGCGTTTTGAACGTCTTGTGAACAACGGTTAAGCTCTTCAAAGTTAATTAAAACAGGCTCAGTCATAGCGTCTTCAAAAAATTTAGGTAACGCAAAATCCATTACTTCAAAACCAAATTTTTCTGACATTTTACGATAAGGGAAACCAAAATGTGTTTCATCCATTTGAGAAAGGCGCAAATCAACATATCGTAATGGCTTACCATTATAAATAACATTGTCGGCAATAAACTGACATGTAGCTGATTTAGCAATACCAGCCTTACCACGAAGCATAACGACACCCTTACGCTCAAAAATCATTTCCCAATAATCAAGTGACTTAGCTGTAAGTCCAGAAGTGTCAATGGTTGGTTCAGTAGTTGTATTTAGCATAATAATGGTATTCCTATTTAATGTTAAGAGATATAACGTGTCTTTTTTTAGTTAAGATATATTCGATTGAGCTTATTATAACAAGGTAAGAAGCAAAATACAACAAAAAAAACACGCTATTTGTAAAATAATCTACTTCACTACAATTGTTATAAAAAAGTTAGTAAATAAATTAGTGTAAAAATTACACTTTCATTCAATGACTTACTCAATGGCAATTATTATATCAAAGCTAAAAAAAAAATACAACAAAATAAAGAGGTTTATCAAAAAAAATAATAAACCATTCTAGTTAGGAGTGAAAATAAATATATTTAACAATAGCTTGCAGTGTTTTAATGTATTTACCTAAATTTATAAGGAGTATAACTTGTTGATAAAGACGAGTTTGTGTTAAAATAATCATATATAATTGCATTATTAACATTCCAGCCTGATAAATTACGATTAAATGCTGTGGCACTTTGAAACATTCTACTGAAGGTTTTTCCATTTGAAACATTCCAACTTGATATATTTTGATTAAATTTAGTCGTAAATGCAAACATTGATGTAAAATATAGTCCACTAGATGTATCCCACTGACTAATATCTTGGTTAAATGCTGTTGCGCCATCAAATGTACTTATAAAGTTTGAAACATTCGATACATTCCAACGTGATATATTTTGGTTAAATACAGTGTTTTTTGAAAACATATATAGAATGCTAGTTGCGCTTGATAAATCCCAATCACTTAACGGTTGATTAAAAATAGTTGAGTTTGCAAAAATAGCTCTAAAGTTTTCCCCTTTCGATACATTCCAGCTATTTAATGGTTGATTAAATAATGAGGCTCTATTAAAGGCACTATCAAAATTAGTAACATTTGATGTGTCCCAATTATTTAATGGTTGATTAAAATGGGACGTATTTGCGAAAATACCACTTATATTTGTCGCATTTGATACATTCCAGTTATTTAATGGTTGATTAAATTTGGAGTCACGAAAAATGTATGAGAAATTAGACACACTAGAAACATTCCAGCTATTCAATGGTTGATTAAAATTAACTGCATATGCGAACATGTTACTTAAGTTAGCGGCACTTATCATATTCCAAGAATTAATGTTTTGATTAAATGCAGTTGCGTTGAGAAACATATGTGAAAAATTAGATGCATTAGAAACATTCCACTTATCCAAAGGCTGATTGAATTGTTTTGTTCCAGAAAACATATGTGATAAGTCAGTGGCATTTGACATATCCCAAATATTAATATCTTGATTAAATACTAGTGCTGCCTCAAACATTCTACTAAAGTTTGTTCCGCTAGATACATCCCACTTACTAATATCTTGGTTAAACGTTGAACTGTTTCTAAATAACCAACTGAAATCAGTAATAGTGCCAACGCAAGCATGTGTGACATCGATGTTATTTCAAGAACAAGCGCCACTTAGTATTAATGAGTCAAGTTCAACTCTCGTTAATTCCTCACCTACGCAAGTTTTGACTTTTACAGGATCTTCAATTTCGTTAACAACTTGCACACTTTGCGCTGAGTTGCCATCGATTACAGCAAAATAAGTACTTTAAGCAAAGAGATTGGAAGAGAGTAATATGGTAAGTAAGAGTATTTTTATATTTTTCATGAATTATGCCTTAATAGTAATATACTTTTATATTACAATCAATATAGTATGTGTCAACATTAATATCAAAATGAGAAATATAGGAATAAGTTTTGGATTTATTTTAAGTTTTTTTATAAATTAAAAACTGTTGATTTTGCGCTTAAGTAATAATGATTTTGAGAATTTATTATTATACATTTTTCTTGCATTATCGGTCAATCTGGAATGATCGATTGAGTTTGTTTTTCTTGCATTAGCAGAAAAACGAATAAAAAAAGAATAAGACCACTGCAATTTATTGGCTAAGGCTTGTGCTTCTTTTTGGGTTAAAAATTTAATAACCTTTACAATTTTTGTTGTTTTTTTGCAATAATAGTAAACGCACCAATCAAGATCATGTTCAGTCATATTAATCACCATAAAGAATAGAAAAGTTAAATATACAGTATTTGGATTAAAAATACAATAATTATTGATAATAATTATCGCATGTAGTATAATAAGATCTATTTTGTGTAAAAAGGAGAATGAGTTGAATAAATATCAATCGCTTCATAAAAAAATGATTGTCGCTGCTGGTGGTATTGTTAATGATATCTTTGTTGAAAAGGTTGGCGTAATGATGACAAAGAAATCTATGGTAACAGAAAGAGCAAAAGACCTTTTTAATTTGCTGAATATTGATGGTTCACTAAGCGAAGCAGAACAACATTCAGAATTTAACAGTAGATTAACGTATCTTTCATTTAAAGAAAATAAAGTAAGTGCAAAAGATTATAATGATAAAATGATTAATGAGTTTGGTCATAGAAGTGTTTATAATGATGAGCACATTACATTCTTGGTGGCTGGATGTAGTATAGAAACAGTGCTTGAATTTGTTGCTCATAGAGAGGGAACAGTCTCAAGATTGACGTCTTCAAAAACAAAGGCTCAAAATGAGACATTGTATAGACTAAGAGTGGAGGGGTTTTCTGAGGATTTTATTGATTTGCAAAAGTCAGTAGTAAAGGATTTTTTATCCAAAATAAAAAATGAATACAAAAAATGGTCAAGTGCGGAAGAAGAAGTGTTAAATATCTTAAATCTTGGTAATAAGGCAGGATCTTTCACAATATCAATGTCAGTTAAAGATTGGCATAAAGTGTTTATCGGAAGATTTAGCTACAATGGTGTTGAGTCTGAAATGTTAGAAATTATCACCGAAATTCACGCAATTCTTTATAATGAGTATCCACAGTTTTTTTGCACGAAAACCGATTATTTTGAAATGAATAATGCTAAAAAATATTAAGGAAAAAGCCATGACAGACACATATGAATCTATATTGCAGAAGATAGCTGATAAGTTTATAAAAGAGGGAATTGCAGAAAAAGATATTAATTTCTTTAAAAATACTTTTAATAAGAAGCGTGTTAAATGCTTGTTGGAGCAAATTTTATCAAATAAGGTATTATTGAAGAAGATAGCAGATCGTAGTTATAGTCATGCATTGGGGTTTGATAAAATAGTTCTTATGGATTTATCAAAAGATATTGAAGGTTGTGACGTAAAAACTCAATTAAGATTGCATTTATGGGATGCACAAAATGATGCAGTTCCTATGGTTGAATCAATGCATGAACATAGTTTTGATTTTATTTCTACTGTTCTAAGTGGTAAGTTAGAAAACCAGATTTTTGAAGTAAATAATATGGGGAAGGAAGAAGAAAAGGTATTGGTTAAAATAAAAAATGTATTAAAAGTATTGAGTGAGGAAGATAAATATTTCTTAAATCAACAAATTGAAATTATAGAAGCAGTTAATTTACAAAAAATAGGTTCTAATCAGTTAGAAGAATTAAAATTGTTGGATAATTATCAAGAAAGTAAATTGTTGACTATGACAAATATGTCATTTGAAGAAATAAAATTACTAACTAGTATTCAAGGTCATTATATAAGTGATAGAGTGAGAGGTCAAAAGAAAGCGTATAAGCACGTTTTTAATAAATATTTAAAAATAACACCACATTGTGTTAGTCATATTGAGCAAGGTGAATATTATTTTCACCCTTATCAGTACCCTCATAGACTTTATTATGATAACACCGAATTTAATTCAACAATATTAATAACAACACCCGTAAAAAGCAATGATCAGGGAGGTTCCTTACAAAGACCAACATACATTATTGGAAAAGAAAAGGCATATGATAAAAAAAGTATTTTAGAAAATGAGTTGAGGTTAAAGTTAGAGAAATATGTTGAATTAATATCAAAAGGAGCTTAAATAAATGCAGCACATAATACTGTTAACAAAGAATAATTTTAAGATCAAGGAGATAACTGAACTCCTATCAGGTAATAATCTGAGATTGTCTATAATGGATAGGGATTTTAAAACAAATGAAGATTATATTAGTGCTGCAAAAGAAAATTCAACAAATGATTGTGTTTTTATAAGAGAGCAAACGGTTTTATTAAAAAGAGATACAAATGAGAAAGCAAAAATAGAGCATCTTGAAAGTGTCTCTCATAAGTCAGTGTTAAAGGCTGTTTTTGTAAAAGAAGGATTAATTGAAAAAAAAGAATATCAAGTAGAGGTAAATGGTTTTCTAGATTTTAATAAAAAAAGAAATGGTGAAGATTTTTACAACTGGGATGATATTTTTGTGTCATTAACAACAATGGAAAGTTATTTATTAAGTAATAGGAAATTTTCAGCAAGAAGTATAGTTGTCTCAGAATTCCTTGAAGATAATATTAATTTTAAAAATAAAAAAGATTTAAATTTTAATGCTTTCAATCAAGACTCAGTTATTGATTTTTCAGGCAAGATATATAATTTAATTGAAAATAATAAAATTATAAAAAAACATAAGAATTCAGAAATATTAAATAAATTAATAAATAAAGTTAAGAAAAATGGTTTATTTACCCGATCTTCTATTAATAAAAAGCAAAGAAATTATTGGTTTCCCGCTTTGAATGCTGGATTGCCATTAGTGTCAAAAAAAGACGAAATTCATGAAGTGACATTTATGTTTCATGATTTAATGCACCATCTAATTCCTGACCTAATTTATACAGGTAATACGACATATTTGCATAAGGAAGCTTATGTGATCCATAGAATGCTAAGTGAGGCATTTACAATTGTATTAGCTGATATGATTTTTGTTGATGAATTAAATAAATCAGGTGAAAAGTATGATTTCAATAAAAGAAAAATATACCCATTATATCAGTCAATGGACGTAAAAAAGTTAACATTAAATAAATTAAAGGAAATTATTTGGGCAAATATTAAATTCGCATTATTGGAAGACGCCAGTTTATTAAGGGAACTTGCAGGTGAAGAAGAAGTCGAAGAATATGTAGGTAAATATGCTGTTTTCTTTAAAGAGGATTATGTTTGGACTAAAGCAAATTATGATAACATGGATAAGAATAATAAGGTAATGACGCTTTGGTTTGAAGAAGTAAGAGAGCGGGTAAGTTATAAAAATACTGTGGATTACTACATGTCATTAATAAATGTTGAGCAGTCGTATGAAGATAAAGTATTAACAATATTTAATGAGGTGTGGAAGGTAATTGAATTAGCAATGAAGGAAGAAGATGATTTTAACAAAGAAAAATCAATAAGTGATGCTTTCAAAAGATACATGGTTGGACAGTCAATTTTATTTACCAGACATGGATTTAAGAAAGAAACGGGTATTTTTAAGAAATTAATAAAAGAAGAATTAAATAAAGATATATTAAGTCAGGATGACATTAAGCGAATTAGAGCATTCTTTAACCTATATGTAGATAAATTGGTCGAAAGTAACTTATTGACCATTAATGAAGCAAAAACATACAAGGAAGTCGTCCCTTTATTTGAAGCATTTTATGTTTTTTATTAAAAAAAATATATACTATTTTTAAAAAAAAAGATATAATAGGTGACTAAATTAAATTTTTAATCAATTATAATAAGGTAAAATAATATTTTATAATAAAAAGTGTTGAAAAATAAGGTAATGTAATATATAATGAACGAACTTAAATAAGAATAGAGGTTTTTATATGTCGGAATATGATCAAGAAGTAGAAGATAAAGTAAACAATAAGTTAAAACATCCACAAATGTATAAAGTGATGTTATTAAATGATGATTTTACTCCTTTTGAATTCGTTGTACATATTTTAATGAAAATTTTTGGAAAAAAACAAGAAGTCGCTGAGTCAATTACAATGGATATTCATAATAGAAATGAAGGAGTTTGCGGTGTTTACTCAAAAGATGAAGCCGAAACATATGTGGCGTTGGTAAATAGAACATCACAAGAAAATGGATTCCCATTAAAAGCAAAAATGAAGAAAGACTAACCTTAATAGAAATAATTTAGAAGGAATAATAAATGTTTAATACAGAATTCGAAAACACATTAATTAATGCTCAACAAATTTGCCGTCAGATTAAAAGCCGTTTGTTGTCAGTGGAAGTGTTATTGTGTGCATTAGTAGATAATAAGGAAGCGAAAAAATTATTATTAGCTGCCAAAGTTGATGTAGCTATGGTTAAGCAAAAAATATTGCAGAAGTTAGAGGATTCTAATGCCGATTTGGAAGATTGGGATATATCCTCTACTGCTCCAACAATGGGTTTTCAAAGAGTATTGCAACGTGCCGTATTTAGAGTGCAAGGGGCTGGAAAAAAAGAAGTAACGGGTGCAGATGTTCTTATCGCAATTATGGATGAAATTGATTCAATTGCTGTATATGAATTGAAACGTTATAATGTAACTAAATTAAAATTACAAGAACTTGTTTCTCATAGCGATGATCTTGATATTGAGGATGATTTTGAGCAACAAGTAGATGAAGAAGGTCAGGTTGTTAGGGCGCTTGATAAATATGCCGTAAATTTAAATGCAGAAGCTAAAATGGGTAGAATTGATCCAATGATTGGTCGTTCTGAAGAGCTTGAACGTGTACTGCAAGTGTTAAGTAGACGTAAAAAGAATAACCCATTATTAGTAGGTGAGGCAGGTGTGGGTAAAACAGCTATTGCAGAAGGGTTAGCATTACAAATTGTTAATGGTAAAGTGCCTGAATCATTATTGGAGTCTATTGTTTATTCACTTGATATTGGTGCAATTGTTGCAGGTACAAAATATCGTGGTGACTTTGAAAAAAGATTTAAAAGTATTTTAAAAGATATCGAAAAAGAGCAGCATGCTATTTTATTCATTGATGAGATCCATACAATAATTGGTGCTGGTGCTGCAAGTGGTGGGACAATGGATGTTGGTAATATGTTGAAGCCCTTATTGTCTTCTGGTAAATTGCGTTGTTTAGGTGCAACGACCTATCAAGAATATAAAGTTATTTTTGATAAAGAAAAAGCACTAGCAAGACGTTTTCAGAAAGTTGAAGTGGTTGAGCCAACACAAGAAGAAGCAGTATTGATCTTAAAAGGATTACGAGCAAAGTATGAAGAACATCATGGTGTAAAGTATACTGACGAAGCTATTGAAGCTGCTGTTGCATTGTCTGTAAAATATATTAATGACCGTTTTCTGCCAGATAAAGCAATTGATATTATGGATGAAGCTGGAGCAAGACAGAAAATTTTAGTTGACAAAAAGAAGAAAATGGAAATTACTGTTGATATTATTGAAAAGGTCATTGCTAAGATTGCTCGTATTCCAGAAAAAACAGTGAGTGCTAGCGAAATTGGTAGTTTATCTAAGTTAGATCGTGATTTAAAACTCACAGTGTTTGGTCAAGATCATGCAATCGATATGGTGACTTCTGCTGTGAGAATGTCAAGATCAGGTTTGGGAAATGATGAGAAGCCAGTAGGTTCATTCTTGTTTGCTGGTTCGACTGGTGTTGGTAAAACTGAATTATCAAAGCAATTAGCTAAAACATTGGGCGTGGAATTATTGCGCTTTGATATGTCTGAGTATATGGAGAAGCATACAATTAGTCGTTTAATTGGCGCACCTGCTGGTTATGTTGGGCATGAAGAAGGTGGTTTATTAACGGAAGCTGTGATTAAAAATCCTCATGCAGTAGTATTGTTGGATGAAATTGAGAAAGCCCATTCTGATATTTATAATGTGTTGTTGCAGGTTATGGATTATGGCTCTTTAACTGATAGTTCGGGTCGAAAAGCAGATTTTCGTAACGTGACGTTAATTATGACAACAAATGCTGGTGTTCAACAGGTTGTTAAAAAGTCGATTGGTTTTATGAGTGAAGATGAAAATATTAGTGCAGAAAAAGCAGCTATGGTAGATATTAATAAAGTGTTTTCACCTGAATTTAGAAATCGTTTAGACGCTGTTGTTTGGTTTAACCCATTAGGTATGGAAGTAATTAGTTCGGTTGTTGATAAGTTTATTGTTGAATTGGAGATGAAGCTTGAAAAGAAAAATGTAACATTGTCTGTAACAAAGAAAGCTAGAACTTGGTTGGGTGAAAAGGGGTATGATCGTGCAATGGGCGCAAGACCGATGGATCGAGTATTCCAAGAGCATTTAAGAAAGCCACTATCAAATCAATTATTGTTTGGTGATTTAGTTAAGGGCGGTCAAGTAAAAGTGGATATGAAGGCGGGTGAATTAACCATTACATGTAAAGAAAAGAAAAAAGAAGTTGCATAATTTGGTGAAGCAGTAAGTTAGTAATACTTTGCTAAAAAATGATGAAGTAAGCATTATTTAATATAATGCTTATTTTTTTTATTAAAAAATAAAATGTAATTAAATTACATAAAAGGCAAATTAGCTTAAATAAAGTATGATTAATAAGCATAAATTTAAAAATAATGAAATATAATTACAAAAAGTATTGACTTGCATCACACTTATGTATATAATTATTATTAATTAGAAATAATAAATAAATTAACAAAGGAGAATATTATGTTTGGATTTTACGATGGTACTAAGTTTTTAAATAAATTCACTTTACATCAAGGCGTGATGGCAGGTTGGACACCCGTAATTAAGTAATTAAGTAATTAAGTAATTAAGTAATTAAGTAATTAAGTAATTAAGTAATTAAGTAATTAAGTAATTAAGTAATTAAGTAATTAAGTAATTAAGTAATTAAGTAATTAAGTAATTAAAGCAGAAAAAGCAAATATTGTTAAACGCAGTATTTGCTTTTTTTTTTGCTATGATTTAAAAAAATAATAAAGTTATTTACTTTAATTTTAAATATATTAATGTATTAGTATACTAATTAAGGATGAATAATATGATAAGTAAGAAATTGTTGGATTGTGTAGATAAAGTTAATTTTATTAATAATATGAGGGGCTTAAAGGTGCCTCATAAGTGTAAAAAGGTAGATTTGGAGATAGGCCGCTTTAAAAGTGAAATAGGATTTAATTTGGATGAACAATATAAGTGCTTAATGGAAGTAGTAAATGGAGTATGGTTTAATGGTATGGTTATTTTTCCATTATCATTAAACGAGGAAGAAGAAGAAACAATAATTGAAGCCAATTTAGAATTTCAGGATCTATTTGAGGAAGATTATATATATTATGGAAATTTTGATGATGAATTATATTGTTATAATGTAAAGGAAAAAGAGTATCAGGCAATAGAGTATTCTTCTGATTATGCTTGGAATAGGTTTGGTACAGCAGAGGAAATGTTTATTTATATGATTGAGCGAGGCTTATCCTCAGTTGATTTAAGTTAATATTAATTATTAAATTTAAAAACCTATAAGTGCTTATGTTTTTTTTGCATGGAAATATGCTTTGCAAAAAAATACAAAACAATGTAAGATAGGGTAACGTGTGGAAAATAGAGGTAAGGAAAATGAGTTTAAAATTATATAATACTCTTTCAAGAGAAATTGAGAATTTCTATACATTAAATGGCGATAAAAATGTAAAGATGTATTCGTGTGGCCCAACCGTATACAGTAATCCTCATATAGGTAATATGAGAGCATACGTTTTCACAGATCTATTAAAACGTGTTTTAATATCTAATGGTTACAGTGTTTTTAATGCAATTAATATAACTGACGTTGGTCATTTAACAAGTGATGCCGATGAAGGTGAAGATAAGTTAGAGCGAGAAGCAAAGAAAACAGGAAGAAATGCTTACGAGATAGCAGAATTTTATTCAAATGTTTTTTTTAAAGATATTGATAAGTTAAATCTTTTACCTGCCAATATTTATCCAAAAGCGACAGAACACATTTTGGAACAAATAGAAATGATAAGTGTTTTAGAGCAAAAAGGATTTACTTACACAATTGACGATGGCGTGTATTTTAATACAGCTAAATTTAAGACTTATGCTGATTTCGCAAAGATTAATATTGAAGGTTTGGATTCTGGTAATCGAGTTGAAGTTAATAAACAAAAAATAAATAAAACTGATTTTGCATTATGGAAATTTTCAGAAAAGAAAGAGAGTCGTCAAATGGAATGGGATTCTCCTTGGGGTGTTGGCTTTCCTGGTTGGCATGCAGAATGTTCAGCAATGATCCTAAAACACTTAGGAGAACAAATAGATATTCATACAGGAGGAGTTGACCATATAAGTGTCCATCATACAAATGAGATAGCACAAACTGAGTCAACAACAGGTAAAAAGTTTTCAAACTTCTGGCTTCATGTTAATTTTTTACAATTAAAAGATCTGAAGTCAGAAGACGGTGAGTTAATGAAGATGTCTAAGTCAATGGGGAATGTCTTGACGATTAGTGGTTTAGAAAATGAAGGCTATGATCCTATGGTGGTTAAGTATTTTTACTTAATGTCTCATTATCGTTCTGAATTGCAATTTAATTTTGATATTTTATCTTCAGTGAAGAGTTCTTTTGTAAGATTGCAAGAAAGAATAAGATTGGTTAAGGAAAGCGCAGTTAAAGAGCAGTCTAGTGACGTATTTAATCAAATGGTAACAGAATTAAATAATGACTTAAATACACCTAAAGTAATTGCAATGTTACATGAATCCTTGGCATCTAATTTGAATTTTGACCAAAAATTAAAAATAATTAATTTTATTGAAAATGCAATGGGATTAAGTTTCGATATTAAAGTAGAAATGATCCCAGAAGAAGTTATGAAAATAGCAGAAGATAGATTGATTGCTAAAAAAAATAAGGATTTCGGTAAATCAGATAGTTTGCGAAAGTTAATTGAGGACAAAGGTTATGTGGTTAAGGATAATGGAATAAGTTTTGAATTAATAAAAAAATAATAATGAGAAAATACTCTAATTTTAGAGTATTTTTTTAATTTAAGTAAAAAAATACCCTATTTTTAGGGTATTTTTGTTTTCGCTAAATAATAATATTATTTTTTATTAATTAGTTTAATGGTTTTATCAATAATATGTTGTGGTAAAGTACTGAATGTTTTTTGCAGTGAATTAGCCAATTCTTGGTTAAAATCTTCCGCTAGTAATTTTTGTTCTGCAAGGGAAAAGTCTTTCGATTTTTCAATAAACTGTAAAAATTCATGTTCTAGCGTATTTAATTTAATAATAGCTTTTTCACGATCTTGTTTTTTTGTAATGGTGTCAGAAGATAACATGAATTCAATTTGTTTGAATAAATGATTGACTTTACCATTATGGTCTGGAGATTTTTCGAAAGTTTTTGATTTGTTATTTTCAGTGCGATGATTGATTTTAACAAGTGGAATAAATAATCTAGAGTGGCGAGTAATAGTGCCAATAATAAAGTCACTGCTGACTGTACCACGGAGTAAAAATAAAATATCATTACAAGAAATTGAGAGTCTTAAAAATTCATTTTCGCAAGTATATGTGTTGTTTAAGCCTTCTTTTTTGTAACCATTTGAAAATCTAAATTCAGTATTTTTGCCAGAAATATTATTTTCTTGGCAAAGTTCACCTCCACCGTAAGTAGTGTTAATTGATAGTGAACCATTAGAAACAAGAAATTTGCCTCTTTTAGGTTCGATGGTTAAATTGGCAATAAGTTTGATAAAATCTGTTGGTGTGTCTTTTGAGTTTTTTAAAATATTGATATATCTCTCTTTATCAAATTGTGCAAAAGAACGATTTGCAGTCCAAAATAATATATTGCTGGAAAGTTCAGTGTTTTTTTCATTAGTTAACCTAAGTTGTTCTGATTTTTTGTAGAAGTTTATTTTTTCAATAGTTGAATATAATTCGCCTTTAACGCTATTAGTATCTCTAGTTAGCGCTTGTTCAAGTTCCTCCATATTATAGCTATGTTCATTAGTAACATGGTTTATAGTGTGTTGCAATGAAAGCATGGCTCTTGACATTTGAGGTTTAGACGGTCTTGTTTTTGATAATTGAAGTTTTAATTCTTCTGTTGTTTCTTTGAAGGCGTCAGTGTAATCCATAAAGTTTTTGTGCATAACATCTTCGGCAGTTTCAAGACTGCTTTGATTTTTTTCAATCTCATTATTTTTAATTTCTTGGCCGCCAATATTAATAAAGGTGATAGGGACAGAATCACTATCAGATCCTATCATGGCCGCAGACAACATTTCATCACTAATAAGTGCTTCTAAAATGACTTTACCTGCTGTGATTTTTTTAGTATCGTTTTGATCATATAGTGCTTCACGAACAAGAAGTTTGTTTGCAGATAATGATTGGGTTTTAGATCCAAACATTTGGAATGGAACATCACTAGTGATTGGTGTTAATGTAATGAGGCAATTTGAAATATGGGATAGTTTTCCGTTATTATCGGTAACTTCCGAAGACTGTAGAAGTCTTCTTTGCTCCTCTATATTGTTATGTATATTGATGATTTTTTGATCTTCAATGCTATTGCCTTTCTCATTAATTCTATTCATAATATCGCCTTTTTTATTTTGTAAAGAATATTATATATATTTATTGTATGCATTACAAGATTTAATTGGAATAAAGCTCAATATTTAACTAATTATTGACTATATAGTGGATTAATAGTATATTGTTAGGGAAATTAAAAATTAATTAATCAATAAATAAATAGGAGAATACAAGATAACTTATGTCCAGTAAAAGGAATGGTTTCTCTTGTTGAAAAAAATAATGAAATTAACAATCAATAAAGAAGATTATGCGTTGCATCTAACGAGTCATTTTGCAAAATTAATAACAAAAGAGTTAAAAGATAAGGGAGTAAGTTTAGAGCAGTCATATAAATTTATTTTTGATAAATATAATGAGTATTTAGTGGGGACTAATAACTCTCATTATAAAGCAAATAATATTTTGGGAGTGGGATTATTTGAAATAAAAAATATGGGAGAAAAAAGTTGTGAAGATCAGGAAGAAGTATTTAATGAAGCTATTTTTGCACTAATATGTCATATGTCGAGAGAATGTCCTTTTTTATTATATGCGACTATTGTTGATATTGCTAAAAGAAAAAATTTACAATATTTGTTGTTGTTCGTATTTTTAGAGTGGAGGATGGAATTAAGTAACAAGGAACAGTGGGGATCATTAGTTGTTTTTGGTAAAAAAGATAGTGATTTTATACTATCATTGTTAAAAGAAGCAAATAATGCTGATTTATTGGTTGATTATAAATCGATATCAAGTGTGTTGAGTGAAATATTGAGGAGAGAAGGAAATATCCCTGATAATGTAATTGTTGAAAAGGTTATGAAAGAAGATCTCGTCAAGTCAAGACTTAAAGAAATGGAATCGAATTTAAACAATTTAAATTATATTTTATTTGAAGATCCAGATGAGTACTTAAATTATTTTAATATTTTCAAGAAAAACATTAGTATTGATTATAAAAAAGAAATGCTAAGTGAAGAATTTAGAAATTATGTTGAGGAAAGTGATTTTGATGAATCAAGTTTATCTAATTTTGAAGAATTTTTTCAAGAATATTTAGAATCATTAAAATTGGTTGATTTACAAAAAGAATTGTGTGAAAAAATAATTAAGGAAGAAGTAAGTAATATATATATGTCAAAAAAAGATATTGTTGATTTAAATATTGGTGTTAAAGGAATTTTTGAATAATAATTTCTTGTTATTCTAAATAATGGTGTATTATAATATTGAGAGAATATAAAAATATGGAAAAAATATGGAAAAAATATGAAGAAGAAAATATTATTTATTGGTGTATTATTTAGCTTTGGAGTTTTTGCTGAAAACACCTATTATGTGAGCTTAGATAAGATAGACCCAACTGTAATAAGTGTGGTTTCAAATGTTGAGGTTGTGCCGCCTGCAAAAACAATACTGTTGTCTGAGTGGCTTAATACAAATGATACTTGCGGAGGATTTAGGCGGTCAAACTCCAATCAAAACATGTATTATGTAAGGTCTAAAATAGGGGAGTATTCTGAGAAAGGGACATTATATCAAATCCCAGAGGGATATAGATGGATAAGTACGCAAGAATATATCGACTTAAATCCTAATGGATTTAAAAACTGTGGAAATTCCTCAAATTATAGTAATTGCGTATATATTATGAAGTGTGGAGAATTAAGTTACCCTTATTTAAATGGCGAGACCCAAAGGGTTTTTTTATTTAATGATACATATGATACAGATAGATTTGCGCACTCTGGTGCAGGAGACGGAGAGCTTATATTTCAGTCTTTTATATCATTATACTATAATTCTGGAAGAAAGGATTTGGCAGGTCTTGTTTTAGTTAAAGAATAGTAAGGTATAGGTAAAAAAAACCATCAATTTTTGATGGTTTTTTATTTTTATAATTTCCTTGCAAAAATACCCTTTGCGAGAATATTCAATTTAATCGTTAATGCAGAATAACCTCAGTTACATTAAAGTAAATCTTTTCACCGCTTACATCTTCGATAAAAAGTGTTTCGCTTGTAGATTTCATTCTTGCGATTGCAAAATCAATATCTTTGTTTTCCATTTTTGAATCATTTTGAAGTTTTTGTAATACTTGTTGTTCGGTTAATAAATCCTGTTTAGTAACACGTCCATCTACGGATTGATTTTGAACATTAAATACTTGTATTCTACTCATAAGTTACCATCCCTTTAATTGTATTATTGTTGTTTTATTAATATAACGCTTAATTATTGGTATTTCTTTTTTACTTGTGAATATTTAACTTAAATAAATATAGTAACAGCCATCACTTAAATGTTTTTAATATTGAAATAAAAACTTAAGTGAAAATTATTGAAAATCTAATTTAAAAAGATAAACAATTATTGTTTAAAACGGGTGTTGCTTGTGTGTAATGAACCACATGGTATGAAAATTGACTTATTGTTGCATTTTTTTACATAAAAATATTGTATAATAAATATTTTTTAACAGAGATTGTAAAAATGCTATAACCGAAAGCAGCTATATAAGCAAGAATAATTCAATCAATACATATAATATAACATACTGAGAAGTATAATCAAGAGGTAATTATAAATACTATAATAATTATAAACCAGTTCTTTTTCTTAAAATATATTTATCTAGGCAAGAATGGCTAAATATTAGTATGGAACAGGTAAATAGTCCGATATAGTTAGCTAAAATGTCATATAAGTCAAAATAATTATTAGGTTTAAAAGAGTCGTAATACTCTTTAATACAACTGACTGGGATAAATAATATAAAAATAAATAGGCTAATTTTAGCAAATGAGAAATTAAAGTGCTTTAAAATAAAATAAATAATTAAGAAACTTATATAAGATACAGTAAAGTGCTGAAATTTATCAAAAGGAACATTAAAGAACACAAAGGATATTAGTGTGCAAAAAAGTAAAAAATAAAAAGATTTTAACATGTACCCTCAACTTAATAGGGGTAGAAAATAATCTGCCCCATATAACATTATTTAATTTAATTATGTTCAGTACCATTCTTTCTAAGAAGATAGTCATCACTAACACTTTTAAGGAATACACGGCCAAATTCAATTGTGTATCGTTCTTTAAGTGGCTTAACAACACAACCTTCCCGAATGTGAGCTTCACTACCACTAACAACTTCTTTACCATTAGTATAAAGAGCTAAAACTTCTTTTGAAAACTCACCTACATAAAGCAATGGAACTCGTTGAATATCAAACTCAGAACAAAGCTCAGTGAGCGTTTGATGATCCAAATAACGCTTATCAATACGTTCTTCACCAATAGCAATATCAAATAATCTGAATTGTGCTTTTGTAAATCCGTAACCAAGATCTTGAATACCTTGACCAAAAATCTCACCTAGGACGACAACAACAGTATTATAACGGTCTGCTAATGCACCAGCAAATTCAAATAATTTAAGTGTTTTTGCTGCTTTCATATAGACGTTTTCTTTATTGCTTTCACAATCAATAAAGGTTAATCCTTTTGAGCCAAGTCCTTTGCTTGATACTGAAAATCTACCATCAATTAAGCCTTCAATTTGTTTCTCTGGGTCATTCTGCCAAGCAGTTGGAATAGCAGAGAACATTGAAAAAGTGCCGTGGATTTTTTCGGTAATCTGCACTTCTTCACCTTCAATAAGGAGTTCAGGATAACGCTTAAAGTTTTCAATATCATAGTTTACCGTTAGTGATAAAGGGGTGGTCATAACTTCACCATCTAATTCTCTTGGGATAGGAGGTGAATATTTTGTGATCCCCAAAACCTCGTTAAGAACCTCTCCTTCTTCCCAATTGCCCTTATTAGGATAAATAATACCTTGACTAAGCACTTTTTGAAGCAAAATTGCTTTAACACGATTACATTTACGACCAGCTAAACGACCTACAAGACCAAGTTCTTCAATTAATGTTTCAGGTAAAATAGCTTGCTCAGGAATATAGACTGCTAAGTCTCCTGTTTTATAGGCACCTTTAGGGATTGCAGATAAATATGCGCCAGCTTGCGCTAACTCCAGCCTATCAGCATTAGGGTGTGGTAGAACAGTAATTTTACATACCTTTACTTCAAAACTCGCCATTATAAACCTCATTCAATTATTAATTTTAGTAATTATAGTAAATAGTGAAAAAGAAGTCAATATTTTATTTCTCAGTTATTAAAAAAATAAGAAAATTGATTTAATTTTACTTTATTTTTTTAAAGTAATGATGTATAATTGATAAATCTAGAATATTGATCGAAGGAAGCACAGAATGAGTGTAACATTTAACTACAGTTCCATGAATGCAGGTAAGAGCTTGTTGTTGTTAAAAGCAAAAAATGACTATGAATCAGTTAATAAAAGAGTGGTGTGTATTACTCCAAGCATTAATGATCGCGATGGTAAAGGTGTGATAAAAAGTAGAGCATTAGATACTTCAATTCCAGCAATTAGCGCAAATGCTAATGATGATTTATTTAAAATGATAGAAGATTTATCAAATAAAGAACAGGTTTTTCTGGTATTACTAGACGAAGCTCAGTTTTTTACAAAACTCCAAGTCGATCAGTTATGTAAAATATCAGATGATTTAGGAATTCACGTAATGTGTTTTGGGTTAAGAACAGATTCGAATGGTGACTTATTTGAAGGATCTGCAAGTTTATTAGCGAAAGCGGATAAGTTGCAAGAAGTAAAAAATACTTGTCATTGCGGTAAGAAGGCAACGATGACATTGCGACTAAATGAGAATAATGAGGCAATAAAAAACGGTGCGCAAGTATCAATAGGTGCGGAAGATTCATATTTTTCAGTATGCAGAAAGCATTGGACATTAGGAGAGATTAATTAAGTAAATTTAAAATGCAACAACAATAAGACTATCTTTGGATAAGGTTGAGAGAGAAATTTCAAGAGACTAGCGCCCGTTATTCACAAAAAAGTGCAATATTTTTTTTATGTTTTGGAGTAGAGCACTGAGTAACGTATTTGTAAAAAATATTAAATAGGCACCTTTAAAAACAATATTAAAGAAATATCAATAAGACTAGGAGAAGCGGTTGTGAGAGAAATTTCAATTACCTAGCGCCCGTTATCAATATTTTCTTACTAACTTTAGGTTTATGGGAGTAAGAGAGATAGCGCATTTGCGAAAAATGACAATTTAAATAGGCACCCATTAAAACCAGTAAAAGAAAAAAGATCAAAAATATTTAAATTATTTTTTGATCTTTTTTTTTATAATAATAAATAATAATGTATTTTTTTTCCTTAAAATCATAGTAAATGTAATTATTAATAAAATAAATAAAAACGTAACTATATAATAGTAAAAGATAAACTTATTAAATCTGCTATTGTTTTTAATTACAAACATGTAACAATGGTTATTATGTAGGCAATTTTTTAATTAAAAATAAGGCTATTTTATATATTAGTTTGATAAAAGTAATAAAAAGGTTGCAAAGTAAAAAATAGTTTAGTATAATAAGTCTTCAATAAATGGTTTTTAACAAAAAGAGAGAGAAATATGAGAAATATGAAAAGTTTATCCTTTGCAGTTATCTTAGCGACAATGTTGACGGCTTGTGGCGGTGGTGGTGGGGAAGATTCGCCTGCAACTCCTCCAACAACTCCAACTCCTCCAACAACTCCAACTCCTCCAACAACTCCTGTTAATACTGCACCAACATTAGTTGTATCTAGTAGTAATGTTGAGTTGTTGGAAAATACATCGTCTACATTTACACTAACTGCTGCTGATAAAGAAAATAGTGATTTTTCTGTAACAGTAACAACTTCTAATCCTGTGTTGGCAGTTTCTCTCGCTGGTAATGTTGTGACAGTAACTGCGGGTGAAGTAGAAGTAGATACAGTAGTTAGAGTAACATCAAGGGTTGTTGATAGTGAAGGATTGTCAAAAGAAGCCTTTACATCAGTTAACATTAAAAATACAGCTAACGTAGCACCAGTATTAACATTGGAATCAACAACACTTGAAATGAAAGAAAAAACAAACCGAAATTTATCAATAACAGCAATGGATGCAGAAGATGGTAGTCTTTTGAATAAAGTAAGCTTGATGTCAGGTGATTCAGATCTATTGACTGTGGAATTAAAAGGATCATCTATTGTTCTGGCCGCAAAAGAAGTAGTAGAGACAACCGTAGTAAATGTTTATGTATCTGTGACTGATTCATCAGGTGAACTAGTAAGTAAAACAGTTGCTGTAACGATTACAAACGAAGCTGATACAAGTAATTCTCAACCTACAATTTCAATTAATGGTGTTCAAGATGACGGTTATTTACCATTTTATGAAAAAAGCACTAACGTTATTGAGGTTGTTGTAACTGATGCTGATAGCACTAATGTTTCTTGGAGTATTAAGGATTTTTCTAGCCTACAATCAGAAGATGCTGTTTTAGATTATATTGAAAGCTATTCAAAAGTAGCTGACACAATTGTTATTAAAACAAAGCAGCTTCCAGAAAATACTCAAATTAATTTTGATTTAGTATTGACTGTGACCGATGGTAATACAACAATTGATGAATCTTTTAAGTTAAAATTGGCAAGTCCAAAAAACAGTATGCCTTTATTTACAGTGGGAAATAGAGTGGCTGGTTATATCCCTGTGCCAGTAGGAACATCTGTAACAGTTAATTATTCATTTATTGATGATAAGCCAGAAGATGTTGTTGTTGAGGGGTTATCGTTATGGTTTGGTGATAATTCTAAATTCACTTACACTATTAATCCAACAAATAAAACAATCACAATCACAAGTTTAACAGAATTGATTGGTGAAGAACTTGGTTTCTTAATTCAATATACTGATAGAGGAACACGAGGATTAACAGGTGTTAATGTAAGAAGTAGTGTGGTATTTGGTGAGTTACAAAGAGATACATTGGCTTATGTTCAAGATATGTATAGTCAAATGGAAGCACTAAATGAATATCAATATTTAACAAAATTTTATGCAGAAGCACTTGAAAATTTAAATTATATCTCAGGTGTTGATGCCCGAAACTATGAACAAAAAAGTAAAGTGGATGATTCTGGTAGTATTTCTACATTGCGTGTTCTAGTATCAACCCTTGAATCAGTAGTTGTATTTGGAACAGGTGATGGTCAAGATCAAACATGGATTAATGATTATAAGGGTGCAATTAGTGAGCAGTTTGGGAGAGCAAAGGCACAGTATAACGTAAATGCAGTATCATATATTAACGAAATGTCAGCTACTTCTGATGGTTTATTACCTACATTTAGTTATTCACAAGAAGTTGTAAAGTATGATGTCGTAAATGCAAAATATAGTAAACTTGCAGGTAATGAAGAATATGGCGCATACGAAGGTGATGTTTTTGTATTTAGTGAACAATATAAGTTCTTAAATGCTATTATTGCAAAGGCACGATCTGCTGAAAGACAGGCATACTCAATGTAGTAGGTAGTGGAGGATTTGAAAATAAATTTAAATTCTCCTTGCTTTATCAAAGATAGTTTTATATAATATGTTAACTCCAGTAAACAATAGGAAATTGAAATGAAAAAACAAATCGTGTTATCAGTCTTACTAGCAATGTGTGTTGCTCCTGTTATGGCGTCTGTTGTAGACGGTAGCGAAATAACTACTGTTAATAAGAAAGAATCATTTGGTCAAACATTTAATCTGATCGTGAAATTTAAAGATAGTAATGTACATAATGGATTCTTAGCTGATCCAGCAACATTAGAAATTCTTAATAAAAAAGCGAAATCTCAAAAAGTAAGCTTACAAAGTTTGCAAGCAAAATACAATGTTGAGACAAATGTAAGTTATAGTTATAGTATTAGTAACTTATCTGCATTGAGCGCAAAAAACGATGTTGAATTTGAACATGTTCGCTCTATGTCAATGGGTGCTGACGTTATTAAAGTGACTGCTAGAAATGATGTTGCATTACAAGATCTTATTGTAAAGCTAGTAAATTCTGGTGACTTTGAAGACGTTATGGTTGATACAGTAATGAGTAAAATGAGTTATAATGACACATTATATGAAGAACAACGTCAATTTAAAGCGCCTAGTTTATATACCTATGATGGTCAAAACTTTGAAAATATGCGCTCAAAAGTTGTTAATAACTTAGGCCGTAAAATTCGAGTTGGCGTAGTTGACTCTGGTTATGCTCCGCATGAAGATATTAGTAATGTTGTGGAAGGTTATGATTTTATTTATTTAACTACTGGTAACTATTTAGAGCCACATCAACGTGATTCTGACCCTACTGATATGTCAATTTTAGCAGACGGAACTCCTTGCCATGATGGTCACGGCCTATCTGTTGCTGGTTTAATTGCTGCAAAGAGTGATAATGGGTTAGGTGTCGCTGGTGCAACAAATTCTGATGATGTTGATTTGGTGTATGGGCGAGTATTAAATTGTTATGGTGAAGGTCAAAGCTCTGATATCTTAGACTCTGTTGCTTGGATGTCACAAGAGGAAGTCCCTGGTGTTCCAACAATCGAAAAACCAGTTGATGTAATTAATTTATCATTGGGTGGGTATCGTATTGCAGGTTGTTACACATTTGAACAAAAAGTATATACAAAGGTGCGTGAAAAAGGTATTTCAGTTGTAGTAGCTGCTGGCAACTCAAATGATAATGCCAAAACATTTGCTCCTGCTGCTTGTGCAGATGTGATTACTGTTGGTGCAATTGGTTATGACGGTGATAAAGCATCATTTTCAAACTATGGTGAAAATATTGATGTCATGGCTGCTGGTAGTTCATTGTGGATGATCTCAAGTAATGAATATAAGACACAAGACCTATATTTTAGAGGATCAGGCACTTCAATGGCTGCACCACTTATTACTTCTGCTGTTACTAATATGAAGTTGACATATCCAGATTTAACACCTTCTCAAATTGAAGCATTATTGGTAGCAAATGGACAAGGAGTTAAAGACGGTTCTTTGTGTTCTCAACTAGGTTGTGGTGGTGGCTCTGTTGATACTGAAAAGTTAATTGATGCTATCCCAACAATGTTAGAATCAGTAAAATATAGCAAAAAACATCGTTATGAAGGTTATAACTCAGAAGATCAGAAAGTTTGGTTATCGTCAATGGATACTTACTTAAATGTATGTGATTTAGTAAAATACACTTGGGGTAACATTGGTGCGGAAATGAATGGTGTAGAGTATAAGCTTTATAAAAATGAAGCTGATAAAGTTGTTTACACTGAAACGCTAACTGTTCCACAAAAAGTATTAGCACATGATAAGGATACAGTGATCAGTGTTCAGACTTGTAAGGATGGTGTGTGCGGTAGTGTGGTTCAAATGCGCGGTGAAGTAATGAGTCCAACAGCTTGCTTATAATGGATTAAGTATTAAATAGTTAAGACGCTACCTTATGGTGGCGTTTTTTTTATTTAAATTTCCGACATTCAATTAAATATAGAGATATTTTTTTTGTAATCCTCTCTAACTTTGTATGGTACAAAAAATACAGAGATGGTAAAAAATAAAAAAACTGCAATATAAACAGGTATGCCATCAAAAAACCATAACATTGTTAAGAAAAATAAAAAAGATATTGATAAATAAAGTAGGTAATCAAAAAGGTATCGTTTAATTAAGATCATATTAGGCTCCAAGTAAAATTATATATATCATAAAAAAAAAAAGGGAATTCCATTGCTTTAACTTAGTGTTGACTTCCAGTATTTCTGTATTATTTTTTATTAAAAATAGTATAATATTATAATAAATAAAAGACTAAAAAGAATAGTAAAAGAAAGATTAGAAGAAATAGATGTAATAAGACTTGATTTAAACGTAATGCTTTATGATGAGGAAATTGAAGAATATAATTATTTAATGGGGAAATATGATGTTGTAAATCCAAAAGAATTCATATTTAGAGAATTTGAATCAGTGCCTATTTCATTCGAAGGGTAGAGAACGCCTTTGCCATGTAAAAAACTTATGGATGAGCCAGCTAAATATAATTGTGAAATACAATTGGATATAACAAAAATTATCATGTAAAAATGGAGGATAACCTTTTTAAAATAATTAAAAAGAAAAACATTTTAAAAGATACCATTCAAACAAGACAATCCACTATTTTAAACTAATTATTGGTAACGAAGGCGCAATTTATCTATGACCTAAAGGATATGGTATTATTGATAAAAGTTGAAGACTAAATGATAAAAAAATAGCACTTAAATAAGTGCTATTTTTTTAAATTATTAAATAGATTATTAATAAAAAGCAGCGGATACTTCTGATACAACATCTCTAAAATCATTACTAAATAAGTAATTTAAATCTTTAATAATTCCTTTTTCAACAAATTCTTGATAAACTTCTTTTTTATTGATTTTAGGATCAAGATGATCATTAAATAGAAGTGATACTCTAATAAAATCAAGATAGCTTGGCTCGTCTGTTTTAATCGAGATGTTAGACCAATTTTGAACAACATTAACAAACTCAATTCCAAAACCCCATTCGGTAACAATCTTAGATCCAATATCTGCGCTAAACATATCAATACAATAATTTAAAACATCTTCTTTTAGGTAGTCACCTTCTTTTAATTCGGCTTCTGTAAGAATAGGTAACATACCAATATTATGCATAAGTCCCATAAGCATCATAGTGTCTAAACTAAGTTTTGACTTATATTTAGGGTTATTTTCCAAGAATACCTTTAGTAATGCAGTTGAAAAGCAAGCGATCCCAATTGTTTTGTTCCAAGATTTCGTAATGTATTCATTAATTATTTTATGTGTTGATATAAAAATTTGTTCCATTGCAATAGCAGTGGCAATATTTTTAACATTTATAAGTCCAATGCGAGTAACAACTTGATGTAAATTATTAATATTTTGAGTGCTATTGCGTTTAATGACAGCTCTATTAGCATACTTAATCATACGTGCAGATAATGCAGGATCTTGATGTAAAATAGAAACCATGTAATCAACAGTTGTGTCATAATCATCACAGGCTGCTCTAACCTTCATCGCAATGCGAGGTAGGGTAGGAAGAAGTAATTTGTCTTCTTTGATTTTTAGGTCTAAATTTTTGACTAAATCATTTATTTCTTTCATCATAATTCCTTGTTGTGCATAGATTTACATTGTATCAAAAATGCTAAAAAAAATCAATAAATTAATGAAAAAAAATGAATAATAAAATAAATATTGAAGTTAAATACAGAAGTTGGTATAATAATATAAATCGAAAAAAACAAATAGGTTTTATCAATGAAGTATATTAATTTTTTAAAGCATGTAAAAGCAAGTGATGTGAGAATGATATGCAAAGGGTTAAGTTTGAAAGACTTGGATGTAACTAAGTATAGTGATCATATATTATCTACTGCAATAGAACACTCCACCTCGGAAGTGGTTGAATTATTATTGAATGATGGTAGGTTTAATCCAGTGAGGAACAATAATGACGCATTGGTGTTCGCTGAAAGACGTGGCGAAAGTGGTGTATTTTTGGCTGTACTATCAAATAAAGATGTTATAGAAAATATTACTAGCGAGTGGGTAAAGGAAAATCTTGAAAAAGAAACCTATAGGCGTTTAGCACTCAATGCAATTTCTATTTATAATTTTTAATAAGATTGACTTATTTTATTAAGTTGATATAATAAACTTATTAAAGATAAATAAAGGGAATATTGATAATGATTAAAGTAACGTTGCTTGAAAAAGTGTATAAAGGTTTTTTGCCTATTGTTAAATTGGTATTTAATCAAAAAAAAATTGAAGGTGGAGAATTTCAGGCTGTAACAAGAGAAGTGTTACTTCGGGATTGCCCTGTCGTTTTTTTGACATTGTTTGATAAGGAAGAAAAGAAGTTATTATTAGTAAAGCAGGTTCGCTCTGGTGCTATTTTGGATGATGAAGGTAATCCTTATACAGTAGAACCAATTGCTGGAATGGTTGACAGCGGTGAACGTCCTATTATTGCGGCAATTAGAGAAGCTAAGGAAGAGGCTAATATAGACCTTAGTGAGGCTGATCTGACGTTGACGGAGGAATGTTATTTATCTCCTGGGGTTAGTAATGAATATGCTTATTTTTATTTTGCTAATTTCGATAGTAAAAAATACCAAACAGGGATCTTTGGTGAAAAAACAGAGTCAGAAGATATTGAAACAATGTTGGTGGATTTAGAAGATGTAAAAAAAATAAATACACATTTTTCAGTTGCAACACTTGTCTCATATTTATCGGCAAAAGAATCATTAAATTAATAGATGTAAAAAAACCCATTATTTATAGTGGGTTTTTTTAAAAAAATAAAATTAATCAAAAAAATCAAAATTAATATCTTCTTCTGATTTTGAAAATGAGTCTGATACCTCCATGAAATCTTTCGTTTTATTATCTTCTTGTTGTAATTTATTTAAAAAATCAATATCATTGTCAATACTTTGTTTAAATAAAGGTCGAATAGATTCTGAAAATAATTTAGTCTCACTGTCTTGATATTGTGATATTTCAAGAATAGGGGTATTAAAATAAGATATGGTTGTAATGGAATTAAATAATTCTTTTGAAATACTTCTATTGCATAAATTAATATATTCTTGGTATGAAAGATAGTCTATATTTTTAATAGTGAGTAATGTTTTGTATATTGCTCCGTGAAAAAATATATAAAACATATAGTTGTATTCTTCTGGATCGGATAATGGAGGAATTAAAAATGGCTCACCGCTTGAAAATTTAATCTTTTCAAAGATAGGAATTACTTCATTTTTAAATTTTTCTTCATTAATATCCAAATTTGACATCAATACTCTCCTTTATGTTATATAGAACTATAACAGAAAACAATATATATTGTCAATAAATATTTTAATATAATAAAAAAATGTTATAATGAAATAAACAAAAACAATAAGAGTAAAAATATGAGTGTAAGTAAAATAAACGATAGGTATTATAGAACATTTTTAGTAAGTCATTTAGATAATAGATTTACAGAGAGAGATTTGTTTGACGTTGTATTAAGTTTAAATCCTGCAAATAAAAAATATAAAATAGAATCAGATGCCGTTGCATTTTCAAATGTATGCCATCAAATGGATATGAAAGTAATGTATCAATTTAGAACAGAAAAAGCCGCAGAATTATTTGTATTGACGTATAAAAATTTAATTCAAAAAGGACAATCTAATTTAGATATAAGGATAAAAGAAAACAAAGTGTTACTTAAATTTAAAGAATCAATGTTTGTTGATAATGGATTAGTAGCAGTTGGTGAAAACATTGCAGATAAAATAAGTAAAAGAGAAGAGAGGCAATTATTATCTGATATATTTATTAGAACAACAGAGCAGTTATTTACATCTGGGATTTATCAAGAGAAGAAGGTTGAGTTAGGTAGGTTTTCTAGAAGGCAAGTGGGAAATAGTGATGCATTAAGGGTTCAAGAAAATAAAATTAGTGAGAATAAGAATGAGACAAGTTATAGCTTGTATAAACGGACTATGCTGAATAATGCAATTGAAAGCAATCCTAGGGTTAATAGTGAAGTGATAAATCAAATTAATAAGGCCAAAGAAAGTAATTTGATTGACGAAAATAATTGCACATTATTAATAAATAGATCATTTAGAGATTTCAGTTCAAGTAGTTTAATTGATGTTGTGAATAAGCCCAATAAAAGAATACAATTAATATTGGAGAATGCAGGTATTTTAAGTCAAAAAGATTTGAGAAATAATGGTGAAATAAAAAATAAATCAAATTTAATAATGGAAATAAGAAAGGGTATATCCAATGTGCTAGGAAATAAAGTTAGTACGGAAGATGTAGTTCAAATTCCAAAAGTATTTAAGTTTAATTATAAATAAACTTGCAAAATATTGAAATAATCATTATAATGTCATTCAAATAAGAGGGTTTATTTATGATAGAGAATATAAATGATATTATTTTTAGAAATAAAGATAAAGAACTAGAAGATTTTATTGAACTTTCTGGTGAACGTTTTTGTTTTTATTTTAAAAGTAAATTCAAAGAGTACCCAATTCTTGAAAGAGTAAATGACTGGAAGGCATTAACTGGTTTGGTTAAATTGGCGTTAATGGGTAATATTGAGATATGTTGGCATGATGAATATATTTTTCCTAGCGGAAATATTGGAACATTGGCAGATCTAGCAATAGAATATGAAGGCGGGTGGGAGTTATTAAATGATTGTGGGTTAATTGATCCGTTAAGTAAAAAACGTTTTTAGTAAATTTTAATAAAAAAAAGGGTAAAAAAAATATGAGAAAATATATTATAAGCTCAATGTACCATAAGGCAGAGCAATCAGCTATTCAAGGTGGGCATGCTGAAGATGAATTAGCACTAGCTGTTATGGAGGGCGTATATGCAGGAACTGAAAGGGCTAAAATTTTTGCTGACTGCTTGCGAGACCACAAGACCCATATAAGACTGGAAATGAATTCACAATTTGATTTAATCGAACTGCATAATTTTATTAAAGATAATGAAAAAGATTTAGGTGTTCCTTCTGCGTTGTTTAAGGAACCAATGTTAAATGATAGTGTAACAGCAATTTGTTTTATTGCCCCAACAAAACTATGTAAGAATGCTCACTTTGCACTACGTGGTTTACAAGATATGCTTGAAAGAGGTGTTAGTTTTGAACAAGTAGAAGAAAATATGGAGTACTATTGTAAAAGAAGTGATGTAACTGCGATTTATGATAGTGAGAGTAAGTTATTTTCAGTGATAGATCGAAGTGGGGAGCAAGTGGAAGATTATACCTATAATATTTCAGAGGTTAACCTAATGTTAATGATTAGATTTTTGCCAAAGAAATAATTTTTAGAAAAAATATTTAACAAAAAGCCTATTAAGGGCTTTTTTTTTGTTAAAAAATTTTAAGACACTAATATTTAAGAAAAATTACAAACATTTACCTATATTTTACATTACTTTACTATAGTATCTATACAATAATGTTATAGTTTTATTATATAAGTATAGTAAATCAAAAGGAGAGATATATGAGTAAACTAATGATGGCATTAATGGCAGTGGTATTAAGCTCAAGTATGAGTGCAACCGCAGGTGAAGGACATGATTGCTCTAAGCATAGCAAAGGGGAAAACGTTTTATTTAAAGAGTTAAATTTAACAGCGCTTCAAAAAGAACAATTAAAAGAATTGAAAATGGGGAAAATAAAGGAACACAAGGACAATAATTTAAATGAATTAGTTAAAAGATTGAAACTAACTGAAGAACAAAAGCAAACTCTTGAAAAAATGAAAACTGAAAAGGGCGAACATAAGAGAATGGATAGAAAAGAGCCTAGAAAAGAAAGAGGTTTGGATAAGCAAGAAATGGAAATTAATAAGTTAAGTGAAAGATTAGATTTGGATGAGTCTCAAATTGAAGAACTAAGAAAATTTAGTGATGAGAAAAGAGAGGATAGAATATCTAAAAATCATAGTAAGTTTAAAGGTGATAAGAATCATAAACGAGATATGAGAAAAATTGAAGAAGGATTAAATCTTAATGAAGAACAGAATGTTGAATTAGGTAAGTTTAAAGAGGAAATGAAGGCTAAAAATAATGCTCATAAGGAAGATAGGCAGCTAAGAATGTTAGAAGCCTTGAACAGCATTGAATTAACAGAAGAACAAAAGCTTGTTTTAAAGAAGCATACTGAAAATAAGTAATAGTAAAAAATATTAATTGGTAACTAAGGCGCAATTTATCCCTAACATGAAGGACATGGTATTATTGCTAAAATTTGAGTACTAAATGATAAAAAAGATCTAGTGTATAGGTCTTTTTTTGTATTTATTTAAAATAGTGAAAGACTTTGTAAAATAAAAGTGTTAAAATGAATTATTAAATATTTAAAAAGAGAGTAAGTGATGAGTATTAGTGTTGAGAAGTTTTTAAAAAAGGTAAGGGTTTTTGATGTATCAAATAAAGAAAGTAAAGACTCTGTAAATAGTGAATTTGAGGACTATCTAAATTTTCTTGATATTAATATTGCCGAATTAGAAGAAGTTATGTCCAAAATATATATATGCACAATCACTCATGTATATTGGTATGAAATACTGCAGGATGGAGTAATCAAATATTTAATTCCATTGCCGCACCCAGAATATAAAAAAACAAGTACTGATTTATCAATTATTGCTAGTTTCGCGCTTGAATTAGCTATCAATGATTATAATTACATGAATGAAATAAAAATATTGTGTAAGGATAATATATTGGGCTTTTAAAAACAAAAAAAGAAAACATAGTTGTTTTCTTTTTTTTTGTCGGAACTATTATTAACCATAACAAAAACAAAACCAGTAATTTCCATTAATGTCTTTGAAGTCTGAAACTCCTTGTAACGAAGTGGAAGTCTAGTGTGAGCATATAATTTACCTTAAGTTAGAAAATGCTAATTTTTGATTTTAAAATAAGTGAGCTTATAATATCTTGTGTTTTTTTATCTAAACAGCTAAATGCAATATTGTTTTTATAGATAATATAAAGTAACTCAATGAAGTCATTATTTAAGAATCTTTTAAAAGTAAAAGGTTGGAATTTGTATGACGGATTTACTAAGAATTCAAGTGCGATATCATATTTCTTATTATCTATTGCACTAATAATTGCGTCACTTTTATGTGTATTAATTGACACTTTGCCAACACCAATGCAAGATTTAAATATTTCAATATGTCCTAAATTAATTGCATGTCTCCAAATAATTAATGTTGTTCGATTATTATTTTTATTTAAAAGCTTATTAATTTCATTAACATTATTGTTTAAAATAAGGTTTGGAATAAAATCATCTGAAATATCTATTTTATTTAACATAAAGTGTGTTCCCAATATTGAAAATTAATGGTTAAAATTTATTTAATTTATAATTTAAAATAATAATTTTAATAGCGTTTTGAGTTTGCAAATCTAGAAAATTAAATGCTGAATGATTGTTGTAAATATCATTAAGTAATGAAATATTATCTTTATTAATGATTTTGTAAAATAAACTTGGAATAAAAATATAATCAGCATTTGTTAAAAATTCAATAACAATATTTGAGTGTCCATTTTCAGCAGCAATCAAAATAGCTGTAGTAAGGTTTGAACTAATGGGGATTTTTCCAAAATCAATACATAATTTAAATACAATTAGATTTCCTAGGACAATAGACCGTTCCCACAATAATAAGGAAATTTCATGTTCTTTTTTTTCTAAAATTTTATTAATTTCTTTTATATTATTTCTTAATATAAAATTGTCAATTAATTGAAGTTTAAAGTTCATATTTTTTTTATTTTAAAGATAATGTTTATTATTACTATTTTTTTAGTAGTTAAATAACGTTATCTAGATCCTTATTAATTAATATTGGTAATTAAAAAAACAAGTGTAGCATAAATTTTTTTTGGAATCAATTGAAATTTAACTTAAACAAAGGAGATATATTATTGCTATTGTTGTAAAAAAATATAATTAATTAAAAACAAATAAATATATTGTAATTTACATTGATTTATATTTGAAATTTTGCTAAAATAATATACATTATGAGTATTAGGGAGAAGAAAAGTATGTTTAAAAGAATAATGCTATTAACTTTTATTGCTGGACTATTTGGTTGTGCAGATTCATTTTATAAAAAAGAAGAAAATTTAGATATGCCAACTATTGATAAAGCCAGCGTTTACCAAAAGAATACATTTTATAAATTCTCAGGATTTCAGAGTAAAAAAGGTCTTAATGGCGTTGAGGACGTAGAAGCATTTGACAGAGTTGAAAGTTATTCATATATTAATGAAAATTATATGGAGAGAAACACAATTTATAATTTCAAGAATAAAAACAACTCATATAATACAGTAGAATACATTAGTGAAAATGTAGAGTTAGGCGAGGTTTATACTCATATAGCAATTGAGGGATTGGAGGAGGTTTGTTTTAACTTCAATGGAGAACAATGCACAGGTAAGCCAGAGTTTCTTTATAATGTAAAAGGGTTGCCAAACGTATCAATTAATTACACAGGAAATACATTAATCGGCCTTGAAAGACAAAAAGAATTTGATACTTTTTTTCATTATTATCAAAATGAGGATATTGATACAAATTTTGGAAAATTAAGCGCTCAAAAAATTAAATTTAGTACATTCGCTATTAATAAAGATAATGAAATTGTAAATAGGTTTGGATATTATTGGTGGAATGAAAAATATGGAGTACTAAAAAAGAGCTATAGAGAGGTTTTTGGTGTTGATGAAAAAGGTGAAATAGATAGTATTTATATTTCTTATAATTTAGTTGAGCAAGGTGTTGTAAAAAATAATTATTAATTAGAAAATCCAAATTATTAGTTATATTTTATTGTAATAAATGGTTGAATTCAATTATATTAATGTTGATTATAATCGTAGGATAAAGTATAATGATTTTATCGAAAAAAATGAAGTATTATTAAATATAATTATTAATTGGGAAATATAATGAAAAATATAGAAGATAAGAAAACATTTTTAGAAAGCTTGATTTTTGTTCAAAAATCATTATTTAAAAATAAAGAAGAGTTAAGTGTTTTTTTAAAAAATAAAGGTCTTGAAAATGAAGAAGAGATACTGGATTCATATTCGAAATTAGTTTCGTTTTGGTATAGCGAAGAGTTGAAGTGGGTAGCCACTGAGGTTGAGTGCCAAGATAAAATGATGTATAATTATTTTATCGGAAAAATGAGTGTTTATTCTTACTCTAAGAATGAAATATTAAATTCATTTTTTGAAGAAAAAATAAGAAGATTTAAAATAAATAAAACCAGAGAAAATTTAAAGGCATTCTAATAAATCATAATATTAGAAATTATCTATATTTTCCTTTATAAGTTTTTTTATATTTTCATTAATTTCCACAACAAAATGCTTATCTAAATGTTTTATAATTTTAGTTTCATTAATAAAATACTGCATAGCTGCTAGATCTTTATTAATATAGCATTGATTAATAATGAAACCAAATGTAGATAGTATACAGTTTTCTGTAAATGAACGATGATTAATTAATATTTTTAAAATATCAAAATGACCTAAATGAAAAGCAATTTTAGCAATATGATTATAATGCCCTTCTGGTTTAATATCAGGATCATCAATCATAGCCTTAACCAAAGATATCTTATTATCTTTGACAGCTTTAATAAATAATTTCTGTTTAATAAAATCCATTGAAGTTACTTTCGCGAATTGCGCCTTTTTAATTAATAATAAATAGCATAAGCTATTTTCCAAAGACTATTATATATTAATTAAATAAGATATGCAACAAAAATACTTTTAAACTAAAGATATTTATTGACAATTTCATTATCATAAAGATTTTTATTGCTTTGATTAATTAATTTAATAATACTAGATATCGCTTCTTTAAAAAATCCTTGTTTTTTATTCTCGTTATTTTTATTTTTCATATTAATGTATGCATTAATGTTGTTGAATAAAATTCGCCCATTATTAATATCAACACGATCATTAGTTGCTGAAACAATGTTTTTTAATAGGTTTTGTTCTATCGGCTTTAATGCTAAATAATGTGCTTGATATAAATCTGAAAAGTAAATAGTTTTAATGGTGTTTAGGAATACTTCTGATATAAATTGAGAATCCTCTTTGTAGGCAAACGATTTTTCCATCTTATTGATAATATCTTCTTTAACAGCAAACTTCTCAGAATGACGAATAATAAATCCAGTTTTCAAATAAATATTAACAAAGTTACCATTTAATTCAACATTAAATGAGAGTTTGTCTTGAAGAATAATTTGCTGAAATATAAGTTGAAATAAATTAGCACTAAACTTATTATTAAATTTGTAAGTAATATTGATAAAAACCTTATGGCTCTTATTGTGTATTTTATGAGCAACAGTGCTCGAAGTATACAATTTATTAATTGGATTTAGTGTGTAAATGATATTTGAGAATAATTCTTTCCTCGATTGAGTAATATCATTATTGTTAATTAAATTATTAATAAGAATATTATTTATTTTTGTAATTTTTGTCATTTTTTTTAGGCTCTATATTTTTAAGTTAGTTAATTATAACATAATATGGATATGAGTTCAATTAGGAAGTATATTTTTGTTGTAAAATGGTGTTAATTAAAAATGAGTTATTTTATTTTGCAGTTTTCTAAAATTTAATTCTTTATCTACCTTTTTAAAAAATAGTTTTGAATTATTTGAGTAGGGTGTTGTGTTATAGTTTTCTAAAATAAGTAAGTTGTAAATATATAGCAAATGCTCGTAAGATAATAATGTATTAGAATATAGGTATTCTAGTATATTAAATGAAAAATGCTTTGCTGCCAAACCAGCAAATAATTTAAAATCAGTGTTATTTTGATTGTAAGCAAGTTTGAAAATAAAAATATTATCAGGTTTTATTGTAAATAATGCAATATCTTTTAATAGGGATTTTTTAATTGGATCGCCAATATTAATAATGATTTCAAAGAAGTGTGGAGATAATATTGTCGTTGAGTGCAACAATAACTCATCTCGCAAATCGTTGTCAATATTATTATTTTGGATAAGAAGATTGAATTCCTTGATAAGTAATGGCTCTCTCTTTTTAGATACGATAGTAAGTAATTTATCTCTTAAGTTAAAATCTGTGAATCCATTTTTTTCTAATAATATTAATGCATTATATTTATTATTTTTAATAATTTCTTCAACAATATATCTTTTAAAAATAGTATAAGATTTGGTTGCATTAATTAGTGCGTTGTAAATATTTTGATTTAAATTTAAATAAAGTATTGCGTTAATAAAGATGAAATTAGCTAATTTATTATTTAATTTAATAGTATTGCTATTTAGTAATTCTATAATTTTGTCTTCACTTTTTGAGGCAAAAACAATCTTAATCTCAGAAAAACTATAGTGCTTTTTTTTATTTTTCAAGAAAATAGCCCCTTTAAATAATATTGTAAATTAAAAATCAAGAATTTTGTTCTTAATAATGGCTACATTATAATCAAAAGTTATTTTTTTTGCAAAATCTGATATGTAGGGGGTTGAAAGATTGTGTTTTGAAAAATGATTGTAAAAGTAAATACATTCTTTGTCACTGAGTGGAAAGGTGGTGTATAGATATTTTAAGATGTTAAATGCTGTTGAATCAGATGCAAGCTTAACGTAAGTCCTAAAATCACTTTCAGAGTGTTTGTATAGGATCTCAAAAATGCAATATCTATCATTATATACAGTTTCTAGTAAAATCTTTTTTAATAATTTTTTTGTTGGCATTCCAAAAACTTCTATCATAATCTCTGTAAATTTAAAAGAATTTTTATTGACTGAAACCATAAATAATTTTTCTTTTAAATTATCATCAATAATATTTTTTATCACAATCTCTTTAAATACATTACAATCATGAACTTCCCCGTATGGGTTGATAATTGCGGAAAGTTTTTCTTCTAGTGTAAAGGAAATAACTTTATTTTCTTCTAGTGATAATAAATATGGATATTCGGAATATTCCATAATGGTGTTAATGATTTTTTCTTTATCTAGTTTGTATTGGCTTATAGCATTTATAATTTTTAAGAAAGTTTCTTTGTGAAAGCTAAAATTTTCAACTGAGGAGCAAACTAAATAGCTTGCAACCTCATTATCTAAGCGAATACGATTATTATTCAAATAACGAAGTATTAGCATCGGCTGATTATCTAAAAATGCTTCATTAATAACAGAATCAGATAAAAACATTTATTTTCCTCAATTTTTATTTATTAATTTTTTTAATGGTAGCATAAATGCTGATTACTTGCAATTAAAAGTCTTTTATTTTTTGATTCATAATAATAAAATTATAATCAGAGTTAGCCTTAATTAATAAATCATCATATATAAATTTATCTCTCACATCCAGTGGTGGCGACAATTGAATTTGATTAAGTTCTTCTAAAAAATGTTTTACCTCATCGTTTTTATTAAGTAGTGAATAATATAAGTAATGAATTATTTTAAATGAACGATATTTAAATGATTGACTGACAATGTTATTAAAGTTATCTTCTGAGTATTGGTATAAGTTTTTGAAGATATTATTTTTTTGATACTCTATACTTAATAATATGTTTTTTTCTAATATGTTTTTTCTTATCGGTTTATCAAATTCAATAATAAATTTAACAAAATCTTTTAATCCAATTTTAATTGCAAGTCCTAATAAATCATTTCTTAATTTTTCACTAATATGATTATTAAAGCAAAGATATTTAAAAGTAGGGAGTGTACTGTGAAATTGATAAGGCGATAGCAGTGTTATTAATTTTTCCCTTAACGAGAAATTCATGCCTGACTTTTCTAAAAAAAGCAATACATCATAATTATATGAATCAATAATTGTTTTTGTAATATTTCTCTTATTAAGAGAATGAGGTTTTGCATATCTAATAAGAGTTTGGAAGAAATCCTTATCAAAATCTAGACAAGTTGTTGCAAGAATAATCAAATCATTAATACTTTTTTGAGTAATTTTAATTGAGCCATCAATAATAAAGTCTTTTATTTCTTGAGTTTTTCCATCACAAAATAGACGCATAATATCGTAATCACTTATATAAGATTTTTTTATTTTTTTTTGAGTCATAAATATCCTTAATCGAAAAATTTTATATTATTTTGACATTGTATTTTTTTTAACATATCTTTTGACTCTTGAAGTACTTTGTGCTCAAGATTATACTTAATATATAAGTCGTAAGCAATATTAATAATTCCTAAATCTAAAGCAAAATAAAATATATTAGTAGCATTGGCTGATGGTAATTCTTGAATTTCATCATATATAACATTAAAGGCTTCTATGTTGGCAGAATAATATGCTTCTGAAAAAATATAATTAATGTCCTCAACTCTATAAAACTTACTTTTTAATGCAAGGCTTAATATATCTGCACATTCTTTATTTTTGTATTTAATGATATTTTTAAAAAATATTGTATTATATTGTTCTTTGCAAAAGCTATTGTGATTAAATAGTAATTTAAATGTTTGTAGTGTATTTTTGCCATTAATAATATGGTTGCTAAAATCAGAGGCTGTGCATCTGCCATCATTAAGAAGTAATTGAATAACATTGGTGGAGTTATTAAAAGAGGCAGTTCTAAGAATGAGTGAGTAGGACTCTGTGGGTAGAAACAAAGGGTTTAATAGTAGTTCATTCATTAGAGTAAAATCATCGCATCTAGCTGCAATAACTCCACATTCAAATAATTTTTCTTTACTAAAGTGGGCAAGCGTAGAAAAATCTTCCCTAAATAACTCAGAAGAATTAACACTAGCAATGTGAGTGTGCTTATGAATGTCAGTAATGTCTAATTGATCCATTTTTTTACCCAATATTATTATTTAAATATTAATTATACATTATTATATAGGTTTTAAAAAAAAATAGCAAGAATAAGGTAGCTCTAATATCTCGGTAGCGAAGGGAGACTCAAAGGCGAGCAACTTCTTTGATACACTTAGCTTATAACATTTATAACGGTCACTAAGGTAATAATCTTCAATAATATAAATTTATCATAATAAATATATTTTTCAAGACATTATTTTGTTTTTACGGAAAAGAGTAAAGTTTTTGGTTGATTAATGCTCTTTGATAATCTTGTTTTATTTTTCTCAAAATATCGATTTTATTAAAAAAAACACCATCTGGACTAAATGAATTATCGGTAAATGATTTATAAATGTAGATAATATCTTTTTCTGATATCGTGAATGTTAAATATAAGAAGGAAAGAACATTGAAAGAATTAGATTTAATAGATTCTTCAATATAAAACATAATATTATGTTTGGAATTATCGTAAAGTGAAGAAAATATTTTTGAATCATCTTTGTTGATAGCGATAATAAGAAGATGTTTTAGTAATGGACTAGTTATTGGTTTTTCAAAATTTAATAAAAATAGGGTAAAATTAAATAACTTAGCATTTACGGATTTTATAATTAATTCTTTTCTTAGCTTGTAGCTAATGTTGTTTTGAGAAGTCATTTCTTTAAATAAAGGGAGAAAAAATTCTTCTTCATAAAGAGAAATTAAGGAAAGTAGTTTATCCCGTAATGTAAATATACCAAAATTATTTTTCTCTAAAAAAATTAGTGCTTTATAATTACTGGTAGAAATAATAGTGTTGATAATATTTTGTTTAATGACCTTGTATTTTTTTGCTAAACTAAATATTAGAGAATAGAAATCTTCATTAAATTTGATATAATAAATGGTATAATACAATATTGTATTAATTGTTTTATTGTTGAGTTTAATACGATTTTCTTTAAGATAAATTAATATTAATTCCTTGTGCCTACCCATGAATAAGTTCCTGAGTTGTTCTTCTGTTATATATAATTTTTTGTTATTTTTTGATTTACTCAATTTATTGGCCTTTTTTTTATTTTAATCATTAAAATGTTATAATTAATGCTAAGATTCTGAATCAAGTATTTTGTATTTATAAAAAACCAGAAAGTTTTTGATTTATTAATACTCTTTCATAATCTTGTTTTATTTTTCGTAAAATATCTTGTTCATTAAAAAAAACACCTTCTGGATTAAATTTATTAATAGCAAATAATTTATAAATATCGATAATTTCCTTTTCTGATACAGTGTATGTTAAATATAAGAAAGAAAGCAATTCGAATGAATAGGATTTAATGGCCTCTTCAATACAAAACATTAGTAATGGACTAGTTATTGGTTTTTCAAAATTTAACAAAAATAGAGTAAAATTAAATGACTTTTCATTTACGGATTTTATAATTAATTCTTTTCTTAGTTTGTAGCTAATATTATTTTGAGATATAAGTTCTTTAAATAAAGGTAAGTAAAGTTCTTCATCATAATGAGAAATTAAGGAAAGTAGTTTATCTCGTAATGTAAATATACCAAAATTATCTTTCTCTAAAAAAATTAATGCTTCATAATTACTGGCAGAAATAATAAGATTGATAATCTTTTTTTTAATGACGTTGTATTTTTGGGCTAAATTAAATATAAAGGAATAGAAGTCTTTATTAAATTTGATATAATTAATGGTATAATACAATATTGTATTAATTGTTTTATTATTGAGTTTAATACGATTGTCTTTAAGATAAATTAATATTAATTCCTTGTTCCTGCCCAAGAATAATGCCTTATTATTTAGTTTAATACGATTATCTTTAAGATAAATTAATATTAATTCCTTGTGACTGCCCATGAATAAGTTTTTGAGTTGATCTTCTGTTATATATAATTGCTTGTTATTTTTTGATTTACTCAATTTATTGGCCTTTTTTTTGTTTTAATCATTAAAATATTCTAATTAATGCTAAGACTCTGTATTTTGTATTTATAAAAAAATAGAAAGTTTTTGATTTATTAATGCTCTTTGATAATCTTGCTTTATTTTTCGTAAAATATCTTGTTCATTAAAAAAAACACCTTCTGGATTAAATCTATTAACAGCAAATAATTTATAAATATCGATAATTTCTTTTTCTGATACAATGTATGTTGAGTATAAGAAGGAAAGCGCTTCGAATGAATAGGATTTAATGGACTCTTCAATATAAAACATAATATTATGTTTAGAGTTATTGTAAAGTAATGAAAATATTTGTGAATTATAGTTGTTGATAGCGATAATAAGAAGATGTTTTCGTAATGGACTAGTTATTGGTTTTCCAAAATTTAATAAAAATAGGGTAAAATTAAATGACTTAGCATTTGCAGATTTTATAATTAATTCTTTTCTTAGCTTGTAGCTAATATTATTTTGAGATATAAGTTCCTTAAATAAAGGTAAGTAACGTTCTTCATTATAAAGAGAAATTAAGGAAAGTAGTTTATCCCGTAATGTAAATATGCCAAAATTATTTTTCTCTAAAAAAATTAATGTTTCATAGTCACTGGTAGAAATAATAAGATTGATAATCTTATTATTAATGACATTGTATTTTTTTGCTAAATTAAATATAAAAGAATAAAGTTGTTCATCAAATTCAATAAAACGAATGGTATAATGTAATATTGTATTAATTGTTTTATTATTGAGTTTAATACGATTATCTTTAAGATAAATTAATATTAATTCATTATTTCTACTCAAGAATAAGGGTTTAATTTGTTCTTCTGTTAAATAAGATTGTTTGTTATTTTTTGATTGACTCATATTATCATCTTCCTTATCTTTTAAAAATCAGTAATTTTTGTTTTCATTATAGAAATATTATAATCAATAGTGATACGCTGAAATAAAACTGAATCATAAGTTTTATTAAATTTACTGTCAAAAAATAGATTGTAAAAATAAATAACTTCTTCATCACTATGGGAAAAGTTAAAATATAAATAAATTAATATATCAATAGAAGAATGTTGAAAAGATTGTTTTGCATAAGTTTTGAAATTATCTGAGGAATGTATATAAAATAACGGGAAAACATCGACCTGATCATTAAACGTGACAGTTTTTAGAAGTTCTTCTAATAATTGGCCTGTAGGAATTCCAAACTCTTTAATCATAATATTTAAAAAAGATATAGCAGATAATTCGGTTGCATAGGTGAATAATTCTTTTTGCAAGAGTGGGTTGATTTTATTTTCAATTATAATTTTTTTAAAAAGGAGATGGTTATTGGTGCTACTAGGATGATAATTAATTAATGTTAATAATTTTTGGCTTAATGTAAAGTTTAAGAAGTTTTGTTTTTCTAAAAACAATAGGGATTGATAGTTAGAAGACGATATTGTGTTATTGACTATATCTTCTTTGTCGATATTATATTGGTTTAATATACTAAATGCTTTTGTGTAAAAAACATTGTCAAACTGAATATGTAATATAATATTTGATAAGAATTTTGTTGCCACTTCATCATTTAGTGGAAGAAGGTTTTGCTCTAGACAGCTAAGTAATAAATTGCTATCTTCATTAATAAAAAGTCCTCTTAAGTTCAAAATAGATGAGTACTCTAATTTGGATGTGTTATTTTTTTTAGTTATATCCATTAATATTTAGACCTTTTATTTTTAAGAGTATTAATTATATCAAAGTATATTGATAAAATCAATATATATAGGTAGGTTTAAAAATTTAAGATTTTATTTTTTTGTTCCATTAAATTAAATCCCTCAATAATGAGTTTAGTAACATCAGATCTATAAACGGTTTCTGGATTTTTTTTACTAATCTCATTCATGAAGAATTGTTTGTTTTCATCATTAGTATGAAAAATACTATAAAATTGAGTGAAGTATACTGGAAAGTGAATAAAGCACAACATGCAAAGATCATTACTCTTAACATCAAGATCTGTATAGTATGGCACAATTAAACCAACACTATGTGATTTATCCATAAGTTCTTTTTTGATAAGATTTGATAAAACTTCATTAGTGAAAGAAATATTTTTTAAAATAATTGTTAAAAATCGTCTATTGTATGAGTATTTTTGAAGTAAATAAATACTGAACTCTTCTGTCATTTCATTTTCATTCATAAAGTTAAGTAATAAATCATATGCTCTGCATTTGATAATTCTATCGAGTTTTATTTTTGTGTCAAATTGCTCTCCAAGGGATTTTTCAATTAATATGGCGAAGTAAATATTGTATGATTTGAATGCCATTTTAACGAGTTTTTTTGGAATTTTAGTATTAAGTTTCGAAAATAAAAATGTAATAAAAGAGAGTGTTTCGTCATAGTCATCAGTGTCGCGATCATAGATATCATTAAATTGACGAATAATTTCAAGAATAATACCATCCTTGACAATAGTAATGCCTGATTCAATAATTTGCTTAATAAGTGCTAATTGATGAAATTCTAATGCTTTAATTAAAAATGAAGTAGGTAAAGGTGTAGATCCAGTAGGATCAGTGCTTAAATGATAGCTAACAATGCCACTAAAATGATTAGTATGTAATTGTGTTAATTGATGTTCAAGTAGGTGTAAATTCATTTTTTTATTCCTTTTGAAAGCAACTTAGAATGAGCCTACTTTTTGAACAACAAGGCGATTGTTGTAAAAATCAAAGGTGCTTCGATATTCTTTTTTTAATATCTCTTTGGTCATACTGTAACCAAAAAGATACTCAGCCACATTGGTGTTGCCTGAATTATGTGCCGCATTAAATGATTTTATAATAACCTTATTAATGTCAGTGAGATTGCGTTCAGCAAGGTACTTAATGAGTGGTAGTACTCCATATTCAGAAGCAATTTCAAACATTTCATCATAGTTGATTTTTTTACATAATGAATTCTCAATAATGTAAATAATAAGATCTGTGTAACCATATCGAGTAAGTTCATGTAATATTAAATTTTTTTTCCAAGAGAGATCAATTGAGTGAGTCTTAATAATAAAATGAACTATATTGCTAAGTTCCTCATCAATGGCTAATAAAATTTCAACTTCTATTGTTTTTTTTGTCACGAAGTGCCTCATTAATTGAAATGCTATAAAGGTTTATATTATAACAAATGTTGATGAGTAATTCAATTTAAATTAATAAGTAATTTAACCAAAGTTAGATAGATTGCTTTTTACTTTTTCTTTAAATAATTTTTGATACAACACTGTGTTTTTTATTTTTAAATTTTCTTTAATTACAATATTTTTCCATAAAATATTGACAATATCATGTAGATTATTATTGTATGCAATTTCAAAAGTATACTCTGTTCCTGAGATACCGTTTTTTGACACATAAGGGAGAATAAATAAAAATAATTCTTTATAGTTTTTATAATTATTTGCCAAAAAATCATTAAGTAAATTTATTAATTGTTTTTGAGTATTACAGCGATAATCTTCAATAATTAAGGATAATAATGTAAAGTCGTTATAGAGCGCAGCCGTTTTAAATGCTTGATTATCTAGCGCAGCAGGATCAACTCTGTGATCACTTAGAAGTAACTTTGCGATATCATAAGAGTTATATTTGTTGGCATAAATTACACACTCTCTAAATGGTTTATTGCTAAGGATAGAAGGTTTTAAAGAGGGAATTGAAAGCAAAAAAGCAACGCAATTTAAATCATTATCAACAATAGCATTATTCCATAAGCTAAATTGTAGATTGTAATCAATGTCAAAATTTTTCTTGCTAAGAGAAGTTAGTATTTTTTCTTTAAGAGAATTAGTCATATTTCCTCATTTTGTTTGTATAGTAAGATTGAAGTAAAAATCAGAATAAATTTACCTTTTCAGATATTTTTTTAGATAATATTTTTTGATATACCTCATTTGCCTCAATAAGTAAGTCTTGTCTAATATTAATATTATCCCATAGTAAATCAATAGGTTTTAAAAGATTATTTCTTTATGCAAAATCAAGGCAATAATAAAGCTCACTAGTGTTAAATTTCAGAATATGGGGGATAATTAATTCAAAAAGTTCTACATTATGTTGGATTAAGAATTTTGCTGCATAATTCTTTTGATCAGATGGGTTAATTCTTGGATCATTAAGAAGTAATGTCATGGTATTTAAACACTGATTTCTGGCAGCAATGCAAAAGCAGTCATTATCTAAGTAAGAAGGATTAACTCTATTGTCTTGTATCAATAATTCAATAATTGCAGTATTTTTTGAGAAACTTCCAATTTGCACTGCTTCTCTAAAAGGCTTGTTGTGAAGTATAGAAGGATCTAGTTCTTTTGTCGAAAGCAAAAATTTAATAAACTCAATATTATTCGCTATAATAGCGTCCAACCATAGACAAAATTGTGCATTATAATCATTTAAGTAGTTATCTATTTTTTTGAGTTTTAATAATTTTTGCTTAAAATAATATTCCATACCTTCCTCAATCATTATAATGTAAAGTGCATTGTGCAATAATATCATAAGATAATTAATAAATAAAGAAAATTTAGGTTAAAAGTAGTCTAATTTTGATTCAATATATTGTTTGTGAAAAAGATCGTATATTGGCTTATTATTTTTAAGAACTTGAAGTTGTAGCCAAGGCTGAACCCACATAGTGCTGTTAATAAGATTTATTTGGTTTTGATTGCTTTTAAAAATCTGTATAAATAGGTCACTAAAATTACAAAAATGAACCCTTTCATCATTAAGAATTAAGGATAGTATTTCATTTGCGTTAGCATGTGCTGCTGCTAAAACAATATATCTTGCCATCTCTGAGATGGGGAAGTCGTCTTTTAGACTTAAAAATAACCTTATGTTATTAATGTTTTTGTTGCCAATATTAAGGCAAAATGAATCTGTAAGTAACGATACAGGTAGTGGTTTTGAAATATTTCTAAAAAGCAATGTTAATAGTTCAGTGGAGTTATTTTCTAATTGCTCTATTAAGAAAGGCTTGTTAAAGTTTGGAAATCCCATTCGATTATCTAATAATAATATTTTTGTAATTTCAAACTTATTAAGAAGTGCTGATTCATATAAAAGATATTGATTATTAATAGTTGGATCAACTCTTGGATCATTAAGTAATGCTTCAACAACATGAGGGTGCTCATTATAGCAAGCATTATTGAGCGCAAGTTGATTATTTACTGAGGGATCAACTTTTGGATGGCTGAGTAAATAGTTTACAACCATTCTTCTACCAAAAAGGCAAGCCTGAATAAGTGGCATATTATTGTTAATGGCGGGATTTACAACTGGGTTACTAAGTAAAATTTTGACAATTTCTATTCTACCTAATTTTGACGCCAAGACAATGACGTATTTGTCTTTAAGTGTTGAATCAAATTTATTACTTAATAATATTACTTTCACGCCTTCAACGAAATTTAAATTAATGCAATCAATTAATAAAGGCAAAATATTGGTGCTATTTTTTTTATAATTCAATATTGCTTTATTTATTTTTAATAATAAATTTTTCTTTACTTCTTGATTATTTAATGACAATTATCTATTCCTTTTTTTATTTAAAAAAAGCCTATTTTATTTTCAAAATTACTTTGAAAGTAAGCTTGATAAGTTTTAGGATCTTGTTTTTCAATCTGATTTCTTAGCCATTTTTCTTTCCACAATATTTGAGAAAAAATGTGGTTTTCTTCGTCATAAAGTAATTTAAAAAGACTAACAAAATCAACTTTATGAACTCTTTCATCTTTTATAATTAATTTAAATATATTTGGGCGATCAAGCTGAACTGCTGTATAAGCGACATTAATAGCAATATCAGATAAAACGCATAAATCTTCTGTATTAAGGAGACAATTAATTAAATTTTCATTGTTATTATAAATGGCTTTGCAAAAAGCATCGTCTGCAAGAATTAAATTAATCCGAGAATCAGTATGCTCAAGTAGTAAATTTAGAAGATAGATAGTATTCGTGTCCAACTCTGATAAGATTTTATCTTTATTCCATTCTGGAAACCCAATTCTATTGTCTTGTAGTAATACTCGTGAAACGTCCTTATGGTCTAAAAGAACAGAGTGAAGTAGGCAGTATTGATTGTTAATTGTAGGGTCGATACGTGAATCGTTAAGTAATAACTCAACAAGGATAGGATGGTTATAAGAATAGGCATGCTCAAATGCAAGTTGTCCACGATCAGTAGGGTCAACCCTTGGGTCTTTTAATAATATTTCAACTATATCTATTTTGCCAAAAAAGCAAGCACCTATAAGCGCTTCATTATTATTTTGAGATGGATCTGCCTCACACTCATGTAATAAAAATTTAACAATTTCTATTTTACCTAATTTGGAGGCCATAAAAAATATTGAATTATCTTGAAGTGAGATATTAAACTTTTCGCTTGAAAGCATAAGTTTGATGCCTTCAACAAAATCTAAGTTAACACAAGAAATTAATATAGAATTAAGTGTTTTTTTATGTGATTTTTTAGATTCTGTAATAATTTTTTTAATTTTTTTTAATATTTTTGTCGTTGTCATTTAAAATAATATCCTTTTTGAAATTAGAAATTTGAAATATTTTTAGAAGTTTTTGTTTTTAATATTGCATTATAAATCTTATTATTGCCTACCTTAATTGCGTCTCTAGTGAATAACCCACCACCAAGTGAATAAATTCACTATGGTGGGGGCTTCTCTTGAATGCTGTTCTGTTTAAAGATAGCAGCAACCAAAAAAAAACTATTTATCACTATTGTTGCGTTAACGCAACAATAAAAAACTGGCTATCGTATCTGATGCATTCTTATCTGCATCTTTTTTTATATTACATATCGGGCAAAGGAATAGTTTGTTTTTTCTCATATTCTTATCCACCACTTTATGCTTTGTGCATGTTGTTGATGAGAAAAATGACGGGATGCGGATCTCTAAAATACCATTCCAAAGAAATTTTTCCTTTGCCATTCTCATATATTGACCTTTTGAGCCATTATTTATCATTTTATTAAATGATTTACCTCTATATTTCGGTTTTTCTTTTTCTATTGCCATAACACTTAGATCTTCAACAATCATTGTGGCATTATAAGTGGTGAGTAATTTTTTCTCAACATTACTGAGAAAACCAAACCAACTTTTCTTAATGCCTTGTATTTTTTTATAAACATTTCTTCTTAATGTTTTTAAGTGTTTTGTTATGTTTAATAATTTGAAAAATTTATTGATTAATTGTTGAACAAACTCATCCTTAATGATCAGTTTTTCGTTAATGTGATCTTCTTCTTTTAATTGCAAGTGATGTTTGATGTTGATTAATAATAATTCTATTTTATTGTAAAGACAATCTATTTCACTTTTATAACGGTCAATTTTTAAACCTTGTTGAGATAATTTTTCTATAAAGTTTTTACCACTATATTGTACTTGCTCTATGACTTTTGGTGAATATTCTTTGTCTTGATAAAGTAATTTTGTGGTGGATTTTGTTAATTCAAGTCTTTCTTTAAATTCATTAAATGATAAATTAAATTCATTCTCAATGACACTTAATGTAATTGTATCTACATACCCAAAGTCACGCGCAACAATATGATCGGAATTTTTTAATTGATTAAATTGTGCCTCTAAATTCGTTTCAATATTTTCTTTTGTTAGTGTACTTCTGACTTCAATACGGTCATGCTTAATCACCAGTAATAAAGATTGCACATTAGGGTACTCACCATTATTGAGCAATCGTTGATATAATGCTTGATTTAATTGAATAGGGATGTTTATTTTTTCACCGTGATTAACAGGATGACTTATAGCTAAAAACAAACGATAATGCTTATTGGTGTTGTCAATAAGCCATTTATAATGTTGGTCAACATGAATGACCTTTTCTTTATATTGATTAATAATGCGAGAGTCTAAATGAATGGTCGTTGAAAAATCATCATTAATACCAAATCTGGGTTGAGAAAAACGTGACTTAATAACAGTATACACATAGTGAATAATATCTATTTGAATGTGATTAAAATTAAAGGTTTTATGATTAAAAATAATATCACGTAACCACGTTAATCGTTGAGTACTAGGAATAAGGGAAAATGC
>Ga0210014_1000103_pt1 | contig 73852 bp, 70 predicted proteins | sample CryGeymeta201519_FD_183983 | JGI IMG/M metagenome (GOLD analysis project Ga0210014, IMG submission 183983) | Groundwater microbial communities from Crystal Geyser aquifers in Utah, USA - Crystal Geyser metaG 2015-19 (SPAdes) (version 2) | ecosystem: Environmental > Aquatic > Deep subsurface >...
GTGTGAGATTAGGTTATAAATAGCTTAAATCGGTTAATGCCGGTATTAAGCCAAAGCAATTTAAGTAAGAATTTTTGAATAGCCTAAAAGTATTGTTGTAAGAGCGCCTTTTTCAACGGATTCCTAGCTGTTAATGGTCTTCCGCCTGCTCCATGACAGACCAAACGCCATTACTAATATAATATTATCGGCAAAACCTCATGCGCTTTTAATTAATAACGTTAAATCTTTTCGAGTTTAACCGCTGTTTGATAATAGCATGCGTTCTGCCCTTCGTTGCTCATCAAGGCCGGTGTCAACTGGTTGAGCGATTGCCCGAACTTCGCCCATCGCCCTTGATCGATACGAACAACGCTCTCCCTTATACCTTCATCAAGCTTGATTATGGCGGTTAGCTCGCCATGCGCGGATGCTACGCGAGCGGTCTCTGTATCTTCAATCCCATACGTGGCGGCTGTTGCAGGGTTGACCTTCGCAACCGGCAATGATTTGTTCTCGTCCGGTATCGGCTGGGAATGAATCCAGCTCCTGCTGTGTGTAGACAACAGGACGAGCGGATAATCGGTCGACTGTATCTCTGATGTCGAAAAACCGGTTATAAAATTAAACTTACCGGATTCGGTTTTAAACAAACGGTCCTCAAATGCCACCATCGGCGCCCCTGGGACACGCTTATGGGATTCCAACAAGGACTCATACGTAATACCTGATTTCTTCAGCGGCTTAATTATTTTTCGAATCCAACTCTCCGGCGTACCGGCCATCTCATCGCCAAAGCCTAAGAAATGGGCGAGGTCCCGGTAGATTTCAAAATCGCTCCGCGTATTGCCGACAGGCTCGATAGCCGGATTAACCAATCCCACTAGATTATGCCAATAGCTGCCTATAACATCATGCTCTTCTAAAAACGTGGTTACGGGAAGCACAACATCCGCGCTCTCGGCGGTGTCGGTCATAAATTGTTCCAACACAACCACAAAATCAATATTCTTGAGCGCCTCGGCGACAGATGTGATATTAGGCGATTGATTTAAGGGATTACCACCGTTAATAAAGGCCATCTTTATTGGAGGATCATCCAACTCGGCAATCGCCTTGCCCAGTAGCGGTTTGGGTATCTTCCTCGAATGCCGGGCGAATTCTTTGCCCTTAACGGATTCGTCAAAGTAGTCGAGCTCATCATGCCCGTGGTTGATTCCACCGCCGGGTATCCCGATATTGCCGGTTATCGCTCCAAGCGCATCGATGAGACGGAATGTCTCCGCGCCCCACGCGTATCGCTGAAGTCCCCAGCCGCAAACAATCGCCGCCGGCTTTTTCCCGCCATAAAGCGTTGCAAGGCCGGTAATATTTTCAATCGAAACACCGCATTTGTCACTTAGCGTTTCCATATCAAAGCTATCCACAAGGCTTCGATATTCGGCAAAATTTGCCGTGTGGTTGTCAATAAAACTCTTATCCGCCAGGTCTGACTCAATGATTATCTTTGCCATGCCAAGAGCCAGGTACCCATCCATACCGGGTTTAGGGCTTATGTGCATGTCGCAAAATCTTGCGGTATCGGTGGCGACGGGATCGATAAGAATAACCCGTGCGCCCCCGGACCTGGCTTCTTTGAGGATATGCGTCAAGTGCATATTCGTTTCGGATGGGTTTCTTCCCCATACGACAATTAATCTGGAGTTCAACAGATCAAGGGGATCGTGGCACGTGCGATAACCGAAATCCATCGTTTGCCCGGCGATACCGGCGCCGCCACAGAGACTGCCGGATGCTTCCGTCACCCCGCCCAACAGGTTAAAGAACCTTTTATTGAGCATTTTTAAGGCTCCTAGTGAACCAGAACCCTGGTAATGGAGGACGGAGAGGCTTCCATATTGGTCGATGGTCTGAACAAGCCTCCCCGCAATAGCGGAAAGCGCCGTCTCCCAGGATATCTCCCGCCAGTTTCCATCAACTTTAATAAGGGGCTCTAAAATCCGGTCCTTGCTGTAGAACCGCTGGATATAATTGAGGGCTTTTCTGCATAAAAAATGCTTGGTGATTTCGTGGTCTTTCGCGCCGGTTAATCCGACCAACCGGTCGTTGGTCACGTAAACGTTAATGCCACATGCATCCGGACAATCACGGGTACAGGTTGTAAGAACGGTGCGGCGTTCGGACATCTTCATCTCCTACTGCTAATAATTAAATACTTCAATGTCTGCGCGTACTACTATCAGTGACATATACGATTGCTTTATTACATTACCTGCCGTTTGGATAATAATTGTACGCTGTGATCCGACCCCATACGGAAACAATAAGCTTAATTCTATGTCTTTCTCAGAAAATATTGAAGCTTTATTTGCCGTAAGATTTAAAGGGTCGCCAACCCGTTTACGCTAACCATTAACATCGGACTCATGCCGGAGAAGCTTTAGGACTTAAGAAGCAAAAACAGTGCTAGATGAGCTAACGGTGCTACAGATGGATGTCCTCAACTCGGCGACAAGACCCCTCTTGAGGCGGCCTCTACGCCTAACCTCAATAGTGATAATAACTTATCTCATGGAGCAGCGCTCGTTTAAACGTTGCCGAGGTATACGAAGTCGAGTTTTTCTCGTGCGATATGCTCTGCGAGGTGCAGCGTATCCAATGGCGTCGGCTCGGTCGCCAATTTGTACGATGGAAAATACCTTGAAAAATGAAGGGGTGTGTCCTTGCCCAGCGTGCCGGCAACCCAGTCAACCAGCTTCTCAATATCTTCTTTTGAGTCGTTTAGCCCGGGAATGACCAGGTTGGTTATCTCGATATGGCAATATTCCTTCGATAGCTCGGCTGTTTTCAGCACCGGCCTGAGATGCCCGCCCACCTTATGGTAAAACGATTCGCTAAATCCCTTCACGTCGATGTTCATCGCATCGATAAGCGGCAACAGCTCTCGAAGCGGCTCCTCCATGACGTAGCCATTGGTAACAAGCACGTTGTACATACCCGCTTCCTTAACCAGAACCGCGGTATCCTTAACATATTCATACCAGGTGAACGGCTCGTTATAGGTGTAGGCGACACCGATACACTCGTTCGGAACATATTTTCTCGCCAGTTCGACAACCTGCTTCGGGTCAAGCCTTGCCGTGAATTGCTTTGTAACGTCCTCGATTTCAATCCCGGGAAAGCTATCGCTTGGCTGGGCTATGTTCCAATTCTGGCACCAGGGACAGCGCAGATTACACCCGATGCCGCCTATTGAGAAAATAGTCGAGCCCGGATGGAAGTTATAGAGCGGCTTTTTCTCGATCGGATCGAGGCACGACGAGCTGACCCGCCCATACTCCATCGCATAAAGAGTTCCGTCTCTGTTCTTTCGAATAAAGCAATAGCCGCTCTCACCCGGCTCGATCAAACACAGCTGGGGGCACAGGCGACACTTGACCTTATTCTCTGCCCTTTTTTCATAAAACATCGCTTCTTTCATAGAGCTAACCCGCAATCACTTCGTATTATCTGCGAACAGCGGCGCCAGATCCCGCAGCTATCCGGCGGCAGCCATCTTCTCCTTGCCTTCAAGAACATTGATAATCGCCCGGATAAACGCCGGAAGGTCGGATACGTTTCGCGAAGTGACGATATTGCCATCGATTACCACCTCGGCGTCGACAATTATAGCGCCGGCGTTTTTAAGATCTACGGTAATCGACGGCCATGAGGTCATCGTTTTTCCGCGAACGATGCCCACGGAAATCAAGAGCGACGGCCCGTGGCAAATTGCGGCCACGAGCTTTCCCTGGTCGTAGATATCCCGCACAAACCCAACCGCATTATCGCTCAGGCGAAGCTTATCCGGAGAGCACCCACCGGGAATAACAACGGCATCAAAATCATCGGCGTTAACATCATCAAAACTCATATCGGTCATGACCTCTTCCTGCCGGTGGTGGCTTACGAGGTTTTGTTCGGCTTCGATACCGATTACAACAACACGGGCGCCTTCCTGCTGCAGGCGCTCATACGGCTGCTTGAACTCCTGCTCATCAAACTCGTTCGCGATAACTATCGCGATATCCCTCGTCTTAAGAGACATAACGGGCCTCCCTTTATAGTCAATACGTATATACAATAACTCTTTACGCAATAACTCTTTACGGTACCCGCTAATCTTTCTTCATAGGGAAGTGACGCGCGTGCATACCATGTTTACCGAACTTACCGTGTTTGCCAAACATGCCTTGTTTGGCAAATTTTCCCCATCCGCAGAGCCCCATCATTGTCTTTCCCATCATCATCTTGGATAGCTTTAGGAGTGTCAGACCAAACACGACGCCGAAGATTAGTATGACGGGCCCCATGTCTATGATGGGCTCATACTTAACACGATCCGCCGTAACGGTTATAAAGCCGAGGGGTTTAACCTTAACACCCATACCGACGCCGGCGCCCTCACCTTCCGGCCCGGCTTCGGGCTCATTCTGTTTCACCGGACCTTTACCACCGCCGCCTCCCCAACCGTATCCGATTGTCCCAACCGGAATCACGACCTTATCTCCGATTTGTCGCGACTCACCAAAAATCATCTCAACGTTTAACCCGCCCAACTGCGACATAATCTTGTCGACCGTATTGTTAAAATCGCTCACATCGTCCACCCCCCATAGTTTTTCGTTTTAATTAAACTAATTGAACTATTCCCATGAAGGTTGAAATTTAATACGGAGTACGTAGCGGCTAGATTATTCGCTTAAGCGATAAGCAGCAATACCCGCTATGATAAGGGCGAATACAAAACCCATGGGATTAAACCCGTATCCGGCGGCCAGAAGCCCGATCAATGTTGTCACTGCAGCGATCGCCATGAAGGCGGGGCCGCGATTTCCCCTCGCACCCCTGCGGACAGCCTCACCAACCAGCAGGCCGAAGATAAGACTAACGAAAAGGGAGCCGCGAAACCCCATGCTTAAGACGAAGCCACCAATAACTGAGGCAGCCAACCCGGCCAACGCCGCTCCGATATACTGGGATGGTTTCCCCTGCCGCAACATTCCCCTGTTCGGCGCGGCGCATTCGCGGCACTTAATGCCAACCGGAGTATACACCATACACTCCGGGCAGAGGCCTTCGCCGCAGTTGCTACAGGAAACGTTTGTTTCTCGATTTGGATGATTCTTGCAGTTCAATATACACTCACTCTTATATAATTACATAGTTTTTTTGCGGAGTTCACACTGTGACCCCTGCATTTATAGTCTAACAGCCCCACCTGCCCCGGTCAAAAAACACCGATCGCCACCGCCGCAGGAGGAGCTGTTGCTAAACAGCTTGCGGGCGGAGCTGAGTATTAATGCATAAAAAAACAGCACCTGAGTGCTGTTTGCTTATGGGGCTTCTTTGTCCAAGTGAGCTACATGTTCGCCGCGTGGGAGCAGCTGCATGCATGGTCGCGGTACATCTCGACTTTATTTCTGCCTTTGTCTTTTGCTTTATAAAGAGCGATGTCCGCACTTTTAATAATGCCTTCTTTAGAGATAGAATCGTTTGGATATGTGGCTACGCCGATAGATATGGTTAGCTTACCGAGTGGCTGGTTTTCCTCTCCTATAAACCGCGCTTGCTCGACATCGGCTCTAATACGCTCGGCAACGGCCGCCGCGCCCACTTTATCCGTCTCTGGGAGAACAACGCACATCTCTTCGCCGCCATAACGGTACACGGAATCGATATCTCGCACCGCATTTCGAATAATTTCGGCAACCGATGCAAGGGCCTCGTCACCCAGCTGATGGCCGTTATTATCGTTGTATTGCTTAAAATGGTCTATATCGATCATTGCAAATGATAGCTGTCTCTTACAGCGCTTTGCTCGACTGAGTTCGAGGCTTAAGTCGTTATTAAGCTTCCTGCAATTATAGAGCCTTGTTAGCGGATCTATAATACTTAAGTACTCGGTTTTTTGGTGCAGCTTGTTAACATCTCGTTCCGTCCACACCCAACCGATTATGGCTATTAGCAAGAGCGGTATGAAGACGGCAAAATGGTTGATTAACTCTGCTCGAACCTGATCGAGGATATACTTTTCATCAATACCCGCTCTAACTATCCATGGAACCTTTGATGCCGTGGTGAACGCATACACCCTATTCGTTCCGTCTGCAGACATCGCTTTATATGTTCCCTCGGTCTTACCCAGCATGAGCTTATAGCGATCGGCATCGGCGATATTCTTGCCTACCCATTTCTTTGGGTCTTTGTTCCTGGCGATATACGTGCCCATGTTATCGACGACACTGATCACCGTGTGTTGGGTGATATTAGTCTTCATGAGTTTATTCTGGATCTTCGTTAGATCAAAGGCCGCCGCCACAAGGCCGATTCTTTTGCCCGACATATCAAAAACCGGATATGTCACGTGCGTCACCGGCATTCCCGTGAGTTTGCTATACATGAAATCGCCAACCGCTATGCCGTTCGCGACTATGCCCCGGCGATAGCATCCGGTATCGCTTACGTTTACTTTTTTAGCGTCCTCGCTTTTTGCCATCTTCTCGGACATTGCAGCGACCTTGAGGTTGCCTTTAACGTCGACAAAAGCGATGAGATGATAAAACGGGTATTTCGGAACAATCTGATCCAGGTAGATTTTAACCGCCGGCCAGTTTTGGGTGCGCACATCTTTTAAGTTCGCGATAGGAATAAGAACTTCACCGGTAGAGTTGATGTACTCATCGATGTCATGCGCCACGCTTTTTACAAGGCTCAGGTTTTTTGCCTGTATTTCCGCTTCAAGGCGGTTGTTAATATCAATTGCCTTATAAATTGAAAAAGCGATAAACGGCAGCAACATGACCGCCAGAAGAATATACAATCTTCCCTTTAAAGACGAACGTTGTTTATAATCGTCGGATGTAGTGGAACGCACTTAAATACCCCTCAAAAAATAATGATGCGTGTAGGAGTTATTATCGGCTGTTTTGTTACATGTCTTTAACAATTATAACTAGAATTGTAGTGTATATTTTGTAGTGTATTTTTACGTCGCCTGCCTGCTATTATATCGGGGATTGCTTGTTTTTCTTCACGCGCATCCTTATTCCTACAACCACCTGCCAGCCAATAAAGAGGAATACGGTAGCGGTTGCGGCTATGGTTATGAGGTCTGTAGTTGAGTATCTGGATCTGAGGTTCATAACATCAACCTGGTTTAGGCCGATTTTCCAGTTCGATGGGTCGAATTTCGAGTTCGAGCTTAGCTCCCCGATTTCCACTTCGCTGATGTAATTCACATCAGGATAGATGCCTTTGTATACGCTATCTATATCGAGCTTAATATACTTTGTCTCCACCGGTTTTAGCGGCAGGTATTGCATTTGAAGTTCGTCTTTAAGCTCGAAGCGCTGGCTTGTGCCATCGGAAAACCGCAGCGTTATCTTGCGCGGGCGATTATACGTCTTATACATGCTTCCAAGGGTACCGTAGCCGGGTATTATCCTGAATTCCCGAACCCATTTCTTTTTTTCGAAGAAGAATATCGCCCACGAGTCTTTCCCTGGCCCACCGACGCCCCATGCGGTTGTGGGATCCCCGTCAACCAAGTTCTTAGGGCCCCACTGGTTTCCGTTATCCTCATGGATGCCCGATACTCTGATACTCTGTATAAAGTGATAATCTTTATCTGGGAAAATCCCTATTTCCATGTTCCCGTGCGGAACATAATTGGTGAAGCCCCAGGTCAGTTGATCTTTGCCGGACGTGAATCCGATGGGTAGAACCGCGAATTTTCCGGTAAACTCACCGAACCCCTGCGGGTAAACAAGGGCTCTTTCGTTGAGATCGCCCATCAAGCGGACGACATACGTGGCCTCACCGATTGAGCCTTTCCACGTCGATCCGGGATCGAGCGGGATAACGATTTTGTTACTCCACGGCATCATTCGTATCCAGTACCTATGCACAACAACCCTTCTCTGGTCCTTTATCAGCAGTACGTTATGTACATACCAGTTAATGTTGCCGTACATGTTGCCGATTTTCTGATCGGTCGTTTTTACGTTGCGTGTGTCGACTTCGTTGCCATCCACGTAGGCCTTGAAATTAAAAATCCCGTATTTCAGAGCGCTTTTGGAGTTGATATCCTCCGGCACTCCCATTACGAATTCTTGTTCCTGGCCGGCGTTGTGAAATTGATAGACGTTCTCTACTTCAGCAAAGCCATTTCTGAGCCATATCTGCATTACTTGTTTTTCAAGCTCTATGTCTGAGCTGTCCTGGGGTTTTATTGGGACTCCCGAGGAACCTAGATATGCGCTGTTCGCATATGCGGTTGTTGGGACTATGAGGATCAAAAGTGCAGCCAGTACCAAGATGCCAATAAATCTATCTCGTTTCATATATTCACCTTGAAGCCAAAAGTCGGCCTTACCTCACTTCATTATCTACTCCGACATCTTACTATATATTCTATAGAAAATTCATCCAATTGGCGACGTTTTGTTGATTTAATGCTTTGCAGGTAAATTGTATAATGAGCGTTAGTAGGCAAGGCGCTATAATATTTAGGTTACGGGAGTCTTCGCTTTGGGAAAAATAAACGAGACAGGAGAGTAGATATATGGCGGTAAATAACTATTTTAAAGGTTGGAGATGTAATGATGAGCGTTAGGAAGATCAAAACGGATGTTTATGCAGTTGGTGCGATTGATTGGGATAGGCGCCTGTTTGATGCGCTGATTCCCCTGCCCGAAGGAACGACATATAACTCATACCTGGTTAAGGGCGGCGAGAAAACGATGCTGATAGAAACGGTTGATCCGACAATGACACATGTATTGCTGGGCAATCTGAAAGAATTGGGGGTTGATAGCATTGATTATGTCGTCGCTAATCATGCCGAACAGGACCACTCTGGAAGCTTACCTGTTGTGCTTGATGCCTTCCCTATGGCACAGCTTGTCTGCTCGAATAAATGCAAGCCCATGCTTATCGACCTTCTCGCTATCCCGGAAGAGCGATTTCACACCGTAGAAAACGGCGCAACGCTTGAGCTTGGCGGCAAAAGCTTGCAGTTCCTCTATACGCCATGGGTGCACTGGCCTGAGACTATGGTGACGTACCTTAAGGAGGATCGCATCCTGTTCTCTTGTGATTTCTTGGGCGCCCATCTAGCTTCAAGCGATCTTTTTGTGGATGACAAGGCGGCGCTACATATAGCGGCAAAGCGGTATTTCGGCGAGATCATGATGCCGTTCAGGGCTGCAATACAAAACAACCTGGATAAGATAAGCGGGCTTGAGATCGATATTGTCGCCCCGAGTCATGGGCCCCTCTATAACAAGCCGAGAACGATCATCGAATCGTATCGGGATTGGGCCGACCCGGAGCCTAAGAACCTTGTCGTTATTCCCTATGTGACCATGCACGGGAGCACGAAACTGATGGTCGATCGCCTGGTTGGGGCGCTGATCGACCAGGGTGTTACTGTTGAGCAGTTTGATTTGACGTCGGTGGATCTCGGGGAGCTCGGGATCGGGCTTGTTGACGCTGCCACCATCGTTCTCGGAGCGCCGACCGTGCTCATGGGAGCACATCCCCTGGCGCTCTACGCAGCGCATCTTGCCAATGCTCTTCGCCCAAAGTTGAGATTTGTCTCGCTTATAGGCTCGTACGGCTGGGGGACAAAAGTGGTTGAGCAAGTAAGCGGTATTCTTACTAATCTTAAAGTAGAGGTAATCGAACCCGTTATCGTTAAAGGGGCGCCAACGCAGGAGACGTTTGCTGCGCTGGACCGCCTTGCCGGTGAAATTGCGGCCAAGCATCGCGAAAACGGCTTTAAGGCTTATTCTGATTAAGCGCTAACCTGCAAGCGATTATGGTTAGTATCCAATCTTGATGGAAACAGGCGGAGGTGCTATTAATATGTGAACGCGTAATATCTTTTAGCTATTATCGGGGGCACCCGATGAGGAGGCTTGCTTGAAAGTACCAGAGGTCATCGAAAAAGACACAGTTAAAGCCACAAAAAGCAATTACCACTGGTATGTCTTGGCAACTGTATTCGTAGGAACATTTATGGGGCCGCTTGATTCGAGCATCGTCAATATCGCTATTCCGTCATTGACCAAGTACTTCTCCGTTGGGATCACGACGGTGGAATGGGTTGTTATGGCCTACCTGCTCACCACATCGTCCCTGCTGCTAAGCACCGGTCGCCTTGGCGATATGGTGGGACATAAGCGGATTTATATTATAGGTTTTCTTACTTTCACGGCCGCCTCTGCTTTATGCGGTATTTCCGGCTCAGTCCAGCAATTGGTGTTTTTTCGAGTCGTGCAGGCTGTTGGGGCGACATGCATGTTTTCCAGCAGCCCCGCAATATTAACCGATGCGTTTCCGACCGAGCGCGGCAAGGCCCTCGGTTTGATCAGTATCTCGGTTGCCATAGGATTAACGGTCGGCCCGACGCTTGGCGGGTTTATCGTGCACAATTTCGGGTGGAGATGGATATTCTTCGTTAATATCCCCATCGGCATCATAGCCTCGATTATGGCGGCTTTTATCCTTAAAGAGAGCAAGTTGCCAACGGTAAAACGTTTTGATTTCGCCGGCGCGACAATGGCGTTTTTGGCCCTCTTCTCTGTCTTGCTCGCACTAAGTATGGGGGATAAGTGGGGTTGGCGGTCGTCTTCAACCATCGGGCTGCTGCTTGCGGCCGTCGTATTCGCCGCCGCATTCCTCTATTTTGAAAACAAAGTCGAGGAGCCGATGCTTGATTTATCGCTTTTTAGAATCCGACTCTTTACGACCGCAAATATCAGCGCGTTAATAAACTACGCATCCCTTTTTATTGCTACATTCCTGACGCCCTTCTATCTGCGCGACGTCTTCGGCGAATCTATCCAAACAACCGGTTTGGCATTGACTGTAATACCGCTTTTTATCGGACTTGTCGCACCGATTTCCGGGACCCTCTCCGACAAGATAGGGTCGCGCATGCTTTCCTCGCTAGGCCTGACGATCAACGCGCTCGCACTGTTGGGGTTATCACGGACATCGGTCAGCACCGGAATCCTGCCGGTAGCACTTTTTCTTGGTCTCTTCGGATTCGGAGCCGGGCTGTTCCAGTCCCCTAACTCGAGCGCAATTATGGGGGCGGTCCCGCGGCATCGCCTGGGTATCGCTGCAGGTATGCAAGCAACAATGCGAAGTGTCGGGATGGTGCTGGGCGTGGCTATGGCGGGTGCGATTGTCGGCACGTACGCCCCGGCGGGACCCGCCGATCCGCACATGGCATCGGCGATTCATATCGCATTTGTTTCCGGATCGGTTATTGCAGGAATCGGCGTCGTCGCCTCTCTTGTGCGCGGTGGTGCGGTATCCGTCACACAAGGCGCACTAAGTGGCCCTGCAGGGCCGGGTAAGCCGGATCAAGGCTAAAACGGTGACTGGCAAACCGGGAAGAATTTTCTATAAGTTTTCGATATTTTCCTGGAGGTTTTCAAGGATGGCGAGCGACCAGCCTAAAAACCCCATGAAGAAGAAATTGTCTTCGTCGTGGTCGCCGATATGCCACAATGCGTGCGCAGTCTCGCCCGGGCTGAAGCCTACCCAGGGGATAGATAACTCTATAAGCGCTTCCTCGACATCTAGAATCAGGTCTTCAAAATCGTCATCCAAAGAAACAAGGCGGTCTACCAGGGCAATGAGGCCGTCGGTCTCGCTTTTAAGCTCAAACAGATTTTCGGCGAAGTAATTCGTCATGTCCTCGGGGCAACCTTTTGATATAAGCTTCTTTACGACAACGCTATACTGTTGCCTGGAGTGGGCCTTTACCTCGTCCTTTAAGCCTTCACCGAGTTCGTTGGTCTTAAGCCCCTCGAGCACCTCTTCAACCTCATCCATATCCGCATCCTGATCCGTCTCTTCACTGAGCCAGTTTTCCGTCAGCGCGCTCACCTTGTCCATGAGCACATAGTAGCTGCGCCCGAATTGCTCGGAGAAATGGCGGAGGCTCTTTACCGCTTCGCGCATCTCAAGTATTTTCCCTGCGATATCCGTAGTCTCCGTCGCCTTGATGAGGTCGTTGGCCTTTGCGGTAAAATCCAGCGCTTGCATATACATTTGGGCCAGGTTATAGGCGGGTTTTACCGCTATCATTTGAGGAACCTGGCACTCTATGAGCTTCTTATATATCGCCCTATTTATGTTGGTCAAACCATTCTCGCGATTTGACGAATTAATCAGGTCTTTATTGTGGTCCATTAACATCCCTTCATAATGTTATTTATATCCATAAGCCGAATCGGTCAATAATTGTCTCATTATACAACTTTAGCGACCAAATAACTTTATCCAACCGATGGGTTAAATACCTTCACGGCGGGAATAAAGAAATCAGTGCCGACAAGAGTTATTTCGTAAATATACCGGGCAACCTTAAGTGCATTAATAAAGGATTCATAGCAAAGGATTAATAATTGAGGGCTGACTAAAGTTAAGGTGGTTTTTATGGATGTTTTTGACTTTGCACTCCTGTTTATTATAGGGTTTATCTTCGGCTTGTTTGGTAGGCTGATTTATGCGCGCTTGACCGGGCGGTTAGGGCCGGAATTAACGCGAAACGAGAGTAATGTAAGATATATCGATACCGCGCCGAGCCGCAAGGCCCAGACCGATACGCCAACCGAGCAGCAAGAGTCGCCGGAGAAACGGGCCGCTAATCAATAAGGACTCACAGGAAACAACGTCCCCCTTTAATCGAAATATTTTGCGCGCATGGCTTCGGAAATCTCTCGTGCGAGCGTGAAGGTGCGCTCGGCAAGGTCGGGCCTCATCACGCCGGTGCCGCAACTGGGTGTTATAAGGGCCTGGTTGATGAGGACCTCTTTATCTATTCCTTTATCCACGAGAAGCTGCATGCCCTCTTCCAGCCGTATGATAAGGCTTTCGGTGGTTTCCCCTGCAACCGTCTCGGGCGTGGGGAGCCCGGAGGGGACGATGCCCCAGGCAAGAACCCCTCCTCTATCCAGGAATGATTTAATTTCCGCAGGATAGAGGGCCACGGTTTCGCTGTAGTCGTAGGCATCGAAACTTATAACGTCCACGTTGGTTTGGGCAAGAAGACTCCAGTCGGTGTTGGCGCAACAGTGAATCCCGGTGAAACCGTCGACCGCGTCGATTATCTCGTTAAAATACTTGATTACTTCGTCCCGGTCGAGGCTCACAAAGGCCGAACCGATGGATGTGATGTACGGGTCGTCGATAAAGATCAGTGCGGGAAGATCGGGCCGCACCTCTTTAAACTTTTCGACCTGGAATTTTGCCTTCATGGCGAGCGTCTTGACAATACCCTCGCGCAGGACGTCGTCGTAGAATCCGGGCTTTTTGTTTTGGTCGGAGACAGTAAACCCTATGGTTATTGGGCCGACTATGTGCCCTTTGAGCATTTTTATGTCTGGATACCGGTCTTCCTTTAAAATCTCGAGGAACCGGTAGAGGCCCTGCGCATGTTCGCGACTTATCGCCAACCGGTCGATCTCGTTGTTTATATAGTGCCCGTAAAGCACCTCGAGTTCACCGACGATATCCCTGGTCGTATCGAAATAAATCCTGTTCGAAGCCTCGTCCACGACTATGCCCGGCATACCCTCGGTGCACTGCACGTATATGTTTTCCTTAAAGCCCAGGTTGGGTAGTTGCGGCCACATCGGGATATCACGCAAGTTATCGAACACCAACCGGCATGCGGCATCAACGTCGGTATGCGGCACACTCCCTATGGCAGTGGCCATGCATTTAGCCTCAAAAGACATGTGGGTCTACCTCGCTGTTATAGATTTGTCAGGACGGGGTCGTAACAACGCCGTCCCGCTTTTATTATACATAATTATCAGTCTGAATTCTGGCTTCTGACTCCCCGCTTCTTCTCTTAGAATTGGACTTTTATCGCTCGTACCGGGCATGCGTTGATGCAAAGCTGGCAGAAAACGCATTTTTCCTGGTCGAAGGCGAGTTTCCAGTCGGAACCCATTGTGAGAGCGCCGGGGCGGCAGACGCCGGTGCAGGAGCCGCAATCTACGCATCGCTCGCGGTCTACGATGATGTCTTTAATCGCTTCCTGGATGCCGACGTTTTGCTCTTTTAAAAAGGCAATGCCTTTTTGTATCTGATCGGGCGCACCCTCAAGGTCCATAACCAACATACCCTCGTTTTCATCGATTTGCGCACGGAGGATGTTCGGGATAAGATCATAGTCCTTTACCAGGTGGTACGTTAACGGTTTTTCTATGCTTTCCTCCGGGAAGTGAAGGACGATTTTTTTCTTTGCCATTTAAATCTCCTCCTCTGTAACGATCTCAAGAGGCTTCACCGACTGACCAAGCTTGAACGTTTCGACCGGCTGCTGGACGAAGAACTTTCCTTCCTTAACCCAGGTCTTCAACGTCTCGGCAATCTTTCTTGCCCTGGTGTAACTCGATATCGGGGCCGTTCGCACCTGCTTGCCGTTTATCTCTATCTTGCCGCTTCTCAGCTCGGCGTAACTTACCCGGCCGAAATTCGGTTTTGAGCGCTGCGGGACGCTGTAGTCCACTATCGTCGTGTAAATATCCTTATCGCTTATGCTGGCCTTCTCCACAATATCCTCGTCGAGGACGGGTATGGGCACGCCGACGCCGACAAACATGGTCGTACCATAGTTATGGAAGGTCGCGGCCCTTATGAAATCGGTATTCATTTGTTTTAGATTGCCGATCAGCGCCAGTGTGCCGGCCGGTGAGAGCGGGACACCGTTTTCGCCGCGCGCCTGCTGCGGATTAAACTGCGTGCCCTGCCAGGCGACATAGCCTTGCGTGCCGGCCAAAAATACCCTTGTGCCTATGCCGATCGTCCTATAGAACGGGTCGTTTATTAACGGGCTCAACTGGCTCGCGCTGCAGTATGTGGCATTGCCGAGGCGCGGGAGTAACGTCCCCATATAGGTATACAAAATGCGAGCCGACGAGTTTACGGCTACCGCGTAGTTCTGATAGGCGTTCCTCGGATTAAACAGGTATGCCTCGTTTATGACATCCTTGTTTATATAGGTTTCTATCTCTTTTCTTGGATAGCAGTCGGTGCCGTAGGATTTTGCCACCAGCTTCACTTTCTTGCCGGCGATCAAATCTTCTATGACGTGCGCGCCGCCGTAGGCCATACCTAAGACCTCGGAAAGCTCGGTCGCACCGATGTATGCATCGACCGCCGCCACACCCGCGTACGCCGGCACATCGTTAAGCCAAACTTTCGCCATTCTTATCGGTGGGTCGGAGTGGCCGAAGTTGATGAAAGCCCCAGTCGAGCACATGGGCCCAAACGTCCCCGTGGTTATGACATCTACCTTCCGGGCTGCTTTCGCAACGCCCTCGTCTTTGACGATGTCGATGATTTCTTCAGCGGTCACGACAACCGCTTCGCCGCGTCGAATCTTTTCGTTAATCTCTTCGTACGTTTTCTTGACGGCCATATAACCTCCCTTGCACCGCGCCCACCTTTTCGGCTGGGCTTTTATTTTTGTCTTACATAACAAAAAACCCCTCAATCCCATATGGGACGAGAGGAAATTTCCCGTGGTACCACCCAAATTCACCCGGCCCCTTCCGCGTCGAGGAAGTGTCTTCACTTATCAGGTGCCGGCTGCTCTTAATCCAGGTAACGGCTGGAACCGTCCGGTTCTACTCGGGCGCACGGTTGGCGCCGTTTCTTCCGGAAGCTCTGGGGCCATGTTCGGTCTTCTCGCCGCCCCGGCTTTCACCTTCTCCGGGTCGCTTTAGCGGTCAACCTCAGACCTACTCGTTCCCATTATCGCTATTATATCGCTTTAGCTACACCTAGACGCTGATAAGTGACAATCACCCCAAGTGCACTCGAGATTCTTCACAACGCTTCAGAATGACAGCTAAGCAAGTACCCATCATCACAATATAGTGGCTGTATCGCTATTAAACGCATTAGTGACATTGAATTTAAGCTAACACGGCGTTGTGTAGATTGTCAACAAAGCTATAAAGTCGACGATATATTTTAATTTTGAGAGCCGAACGGTCGCGAGAGCCGCAGAACTAGGGCTCGATCACATACTCATGCGTGATGTTCGGCCGGCCGGTCAGCGTCGCCCGTATTGAGCAGTATTTTTCTTCGGACAGTTTAATCGCCGATTCGAGCGCTTTTGCATCGATGTTTTCGCCCTTTACTTTATAGATGAGCTTAATATCGTTAAACGGCTTTGGAAACTCCTCCCCCTGGATTCCCTCGATCTCGACTGAAAAGCCGGTTACCTTTTGGCGTTTCTTTTTCATGATCGATATAACATCGATTCCCGTGCACCCGGCAAAGGCAATTAGAAACAACTCGGTCGGCTTGGGCCCAACGCCCTCCCCGCCTCCTTCAGGTAGGGAGTCCATCACTACGGGCATGTTGCGCTCGTTCACCCCGACAAACTGTTGGCCGTCTACCCACTTTACTTTCGCTTTCATGTTTTATACCGCTTTCCTTAAAAATAAATTTTTATGTGGCTTATATTGTGTGGCTTATAACTTCTAGAAAACTACTTTTGTTCATCCTACGACCTTTCTGCGTATGGCTACAAGCTTGTCAAAAAATATTTTCCTATAAACTACGAGTTCGGGACGATAATTGTCGATATTATGGGGCTTCCGCCCCACCTTGAAGCGTCGATTAAAAAGGCTGTTGAAGCCGGTCAAAAAGGCTTTATGCAGGAAGTTTAGATAAGAGTGAACTCTATTGGTCTGTCTCTGAGTGCTCCCGCCTCAGGTATAAGAACAGGATTAATAAAGCTGCGGGGATAAGTACCTCTGTGTAGATTAATTTAGAGCCGTTAGGGCTTTTCGCAAGGTCGTCTTTGCTTGTCGACGCGCCCGTTATGTCGGCTTGCTTACGTGCGGATTCGGACTCGATGCGCGCAATACCCTCTATGAAGCAGTTATAGACGTGCACGTAGGGTTGGCGATCAACGTTAACCCCCTGATAAATGCACGCAACCCGACCGTTTTTGATAATTCCCATAGAGTTGGGGTTGATACAGCAATAATTGCCCTCGTAATCCTTTGACAGCAGCATAAAAACTTCGGTTCCCACATCGGGGATGTCGGGCGTAGCATCGCACTCACCTCGCCTATGCTCGACCAGGATGGTCTTTGACTCGTAATCGCCGATAAGCACCTTCTGAATCGCAAACTTTCCGGTCACCCGCTGCCCCTGCTCAGAGCGCTGTGTAGCTTTAGCGATTACGATTAGCTGCGATTTAGTAATCATGTCCGCAGGAGAATAAAGAGCGAGCTTGGCATAAGCGGAAGATGGGCTCAGCAATACGAGCGATGCCACGATAACTACCAGTTTCAAAACAATACGCTGCATGACCGTACCTCCACGGATTTAATACGGTTGATATCCAGGCAAACCAAAGAGTTGCGCTTATCGTGCAAACAAGGGCTATACTATCATCCCCATATAGTACTATATCATAACACTACCGCAATCATAAATATCAATCTTTCAGTTAATTATGTAAGGTTTAGTAACATAGACATAGCCATCGCCGGTAAGATCGCAGAAGGGCTTTGGTGGGGGAGGTCTTTAGTTGTTTACCGTTTCTCAAGCGGGGCGTAATTAAGAAGCAGGGTTTTTTCACCCTCGGCAGCGAACAGAACCGTTACCTGGTCGGCACCCTTAACGGCCGTTATGCGGCCCTCTCCGAATTTTTTATGAAAGACGTTATCCCCGATATTGAAAGCGCCGATTTCAGACGGCGGTTTGGCTTTTACATCAACCTGCTCGGCGCTCTCGAGGAGATCCGCAGGGATCTCGTGCAAGAAGCGCGACGGGGAGTTGTAGTTTACCCCGCCCCAAAGATTTCGCGACCAGGCGTTACATAAGTAGAGCTTCTGCATGGCCCGGGTGATACCGACGTAGAAAAGACGGCGCTCCTCTTCAAGCTCGGCGGTCTCAGTCATCGACCGGATGTGGGGGAAAATGCCGTCTTCCATACCGACGATAAAGACGATATTAAACTCGAGGCCCTTAGCATTGTGCACCGTCATCAGGGTCACCGCGTTATTGTCGTCATCGTAGCTATCGATATCCGCGATCAGGGCTATCTCTTCTAGAAACTCGTCGAGCGTACAGGAGGCGCGGCTCTCCTCGAACTCTTTGATAACGCCGATAAACTCACGGACGTTCTCCGCCCTGCCTTCTGCCTCCACCGTCCCTAAAGCATCATACATTGCAAGGTAGCCGGTCGCATCCAGCAATGCCTTAGTAAGGTTCTCCAGGGTCTCTTTCTCCTTAACCCGCTGTAGCTCGTCGAGTAAGACCAGGAACTTTTTGATATTCTTAACCGCTGCGGTCGAGAGCTGGTTTATATCGTCGACGTTGTTGAGCGCCTGGGAAAAACTGATGTTGTGCTTGAGCGAGTAAGCGTCAACTTTCTGGATTGTCGTGTTGCCGAGTCCACGTCGCGGGACGTTGATAATCCTCTTTAAGCTGACCGTATCCTGCGGATTCGAAAGCACGCGCAGGTAAGCCAGGACATCCTTGATCTCGGCGCGCTCGTAGAACTTCAAGCCCCCGATAATCCTATAGGGTACGCCGTAGCGCAGGAAAATCTCCTCAAGAACGCGTGATTGTGCGTTCGTGCGATAAAACACGGAGAATTCTTTATACTGCCTGCCTTTCTTTACCATCTGCTCGATTTCGCCGGCGACAAAGGTCGCCTCCTCGTGTTCGTTTTCGCCCTGGTAACGGACGATGGGGTCTCCCTTGCCATTTTCGGTCCAGAGCGCCTTCGGCTTGCGCGAGCGGTTGTTCTGCATGACATAATTAGCCGCGTTAAGGATCGTCTTTGTCGAGCGATAGTTTTGCTCGAGCTTGATAACGCGGCAATCCGGGTAGTCGCGCTCAAACTCGAGGATATTTCGTATATCCGCCCCGCGGAACCTATAGATCGACTGGTCCGCGTCTCCGACGACGCAAAGGTTGCGGTGCTTGCCGGCCAGCGTTCTTATCAGCTCATACTGGGCAGGGTTGGTATCCTGATACTCGTCGACCAGGATATATTTGAACTTCTCCTGGTAGGCATCGAGAACCGACGGGAAGAGCTGGAACAGGTTTACCGTCACCATGATGAGATCATCAAAATCCAACGCGTTGCTCTTGTAGATGCGATCCTGGTACAGCTTGTAGACATCGGCGACCACCCGCTCGGCGTATGTTTGCGCGCGCGCGCGAAAGGTTTCGGCATCCATCAATTCATTCTTGGCGCTTGAAATGGCGGCGGCGACTTTATTCGATGGGTAGCGCTTGTTATCGATGTTTAAATCCCTCATGCAGTAAGTTATAAGCCTGCCCGAATCGTTGCTGTCGTAGATGACGAAGTTCTTGCTGTACCCAAGGCGCTCCGCCTCCTGTCGCAGCACCCTCGCGCATGTCGAGTGGAATGTGCTTATCCACATCGCCCGGCTCACCCTCCCCACGAGCGCGGCGATGCGCTCCTTCATCTCGTTAGCCGCCTTGTTTGTAAAGGTAATGGCCAGGATATCGAAAGGACTTATATCCTTTTCTTTTATAAGGTAGGCGATCCTGTATGTAAGCACCCTTGTCTTACCGCTTCCCGCCCCCGCAAGGATGAGAACCGGCCCGTCTTTATGTGTTACCGCTTCTTGTTGAACTTGATTTAAGTTATCCAGCATTTGCTTTCCTCTTATCGCGATTTTCGGACTTACCCGTGATGCGCACAAAGAACATTTTACTATTTCTTGGGACATTAGGCAGCAGATGGTTTTGTATATTCCTCATAGGTGATGAATCTTTTACGCGTCGGCGTTATTGCGGTTGTCGTTTGGAATTAAAGCCATGAAAAGCACAAGCGCAATAAGTGAGACGGCGCTGCCGAAGAAAAACGGTGCGCTTGGGCTGATCTTATCCCACAAAAATCCTGCTATTAGACTTGCAGGAAGCAGTGCAATCCCTAACACTAAACTAAGAAAGCCGTATGCCGTGCCTCGCAAATTCTCCGGGACAAGATCGGCGGTAAAGGCTTTAAAGATACCCTCGGTAAAAGCATAATACAGACCATAGGCTGCAAATAGAAGCCAGATGGTAAATGGACTTTTTACCAGAGCAAAACCAAGGTAAACGATGGCAAATATCAAGTAGCCGGCGATGATTACGACTTTTCTCCCGATTCTATCTGAGAGGGCGCCGATAGGCGTGGAAGCAAGCGCGTAAACCGTATTAAAAACGAAATAAACAAGGGGGATTAAGCCAACCGCGACACCCACATTGTTTGCTCTTAAAATGAGAAAAGCGTCGCTTGAGTTGCCAACGGTAAAGATTAAAACTATAAGTAGAAACAGCTTAAACTGCCTGTTAAAGGGCTTAAGACTTAGCCTTAGATTTTCAACTTTTGCAGCTCTTACTTTTTCTTTAACAAAAAGAGCAAGAACAACAACACCGATAACGGCCGGGATAATGGCAAAGCTGAAATACAACCTGAAGTTATTATGTAACAGGGGCAAAGCGGCAAAGGCGATCAGGGGTCCAAAGGCGGCGCCCAGCGTATCCATCCCTCTATGAAAGCCAAACGCCTTGCCGTAATCCTCGCTGCTGGTTGAATCTGCTATCAAAGCATCCCTCGGTGATGTTCTGACGCCTTTCCCGAAGCGGTCGACGAACCGGGCAATTAACACCTGCCACCACACAAAAGAAAGGGCAAGTAACGGTTTTGCAATTGCGGCAAGGCCATAGCCAAGTACGGTTAACCTTTTGCGTCTTTGGGTGCGGTCGGATAGCCAACCGGAAATAACTTTAAGTAAACTTGCCGTGGACTCGGCAATACCCTCAACTAAACCGACGATTGCAACCGGGGCACCTAGTACCGTGGTGAGAAATATCGGAATGAGCGGATACACCATCTCCGTGGAAATATCCGTAAAAAAACTGGTTAAGCCAACGAAGAAAACGTTCCTTGAAAAGCCCAAGATTTTTTTATTTTGCTGCTTCATTTACGCCTCTTTCGTTATCTATTTTAGCTGAAAGCGCCTTTAATTCCAGGTCGATTTTTTCAACCTTTTCCTTGTAAGCCTCAAGCTCAAGCTTTCTTCTTTGGATTTCGCTCTCATTTTTCTGCCGGTATTCAAGCCCTCTTACAACGGCCGATTCGACGCTACTTACCATCTCGGATACCCGGCTATTCAGCATACCCTTTAATGAAAGCAGGCTCTCATCTAGTCTCTCATAAAGATCGCCCCGGACTCGGCCGCAATGCATGCCGAAAAGATCCGTCAGTTTCTGTTTTGAATCTGTATAGATCATCTTTGCGGCAAACACTTTTGGAAGCATGCCTCGTACCGGCATGACGAGAAGATCAATACTGGTTGTCTCTTCGTCAAGGAGGTAATAGAAACGCTTGCTATCAATAAGCATAACGGTATCGACGATTTGTGAAAGGGAGAGCCCGAATATTTCTGATGCCGTGCTCGCAATCTCTTGAGCGATTTTGTTCGTCTCTTCAATGAGGCGCTCGGCGACCGCCTGAAAACCGCTCGACATCTTTTTCTCTTGTTCGCTTCGCCAGCGGGTAAAGATTGAAAGAATGATGCCTCTGACGGCCTCATCTAACTTCTCGGCGATTTCTCTTTTAGGTCCGGCTTTAACCTTTTGAAATTCAGATTCAAGCTCATTAATTGCTTCCGGTAGCCGTTCCTTATTTAAAGTCTCCACTTCCTCGTCGTATTGCTTAAGAAGCTCGCTGATTTGCCCCTTCATAAGGTAATGCGCATCCAGGCGCTTTCGCTCGATTTGCTCAACGTATTTCTTGAAATCCCCCAGTTGCTTTTCGACAATCTCGATAGGAGCCTCAAGGGTTTTAAGCTCAAGCTCGATATGCCGCAGTATGTTGTTCGTAGCCTGTAAGCCACGATTCACTGCAACAGTTAATATGAGCATGCCCTTCTCTTTAAGTAAAAATTCCGAAAGTTCACGCTCAAACTCAGGCAAATTGCTTTTAAGAAGCATCTCTTGGTTACCGTTCTGTCTGGCCTGAAGGGCCAGCCTGGCAGAAAGCGGGATCAAAGTTACGCTGTTGCCTAATGCTTGTTCTAAAACCTTTCTATTAAATGCGAGGGATTCTTCCCTCTCACCATCCGACAGATAATCAATCTTATTTTGGATAAAAAAGAGTTTTTCTATGTATTCCTTGACATCGGCAAGAAACGCTATCTCGGTCTTGCTTATGGGTGGGTCGGAAGAGACAAGAAATATAACCGCATCCGCTTCAGGAAGATAGTCGTAAGAGACCTCGGTGTTATGTTCGTAGATCGAACCGACACCGGGGGTGTCGACTAATATGACGCCCTCCTGTAAGTACTTGGACGGATACCTGACAATAACTTTCTTGGCACCTTTCTCGTTGCTGGGATTCTTACGCTCCGTCACATAATCGTCAAGCACTTCAAGAGATATGGTCTTTCTCTTGCCGTCTTCAAAAATGACCTCTGCTGAAGGGATATCCCCGTAGACCAGTTCGGTTATAATTGAGGTAAGCGGGACTACAGCCATCGGCAATACGGATTCGCCAAGTAAAGCATTGATAAACGAAGTTTTACCTCGTTTGAATTCACCCATAACTACAAGGTTAAACTTGTTATCAGTAAGCTTTTCAATCGCATATTCGAGCATATTGTTATTTCCAAGCGACTCATCATGATTCAAGTTTGCTTTAAGCTTACCTAAAGCCATAAGTGTCTCTGTTTTCGCTTCTGCGTAATTGATCAACAATTAAATCACCTCATAAAAATAATAGCCCCTACGCAAACTCGTAGGAGCTATTAGCATTAAAGCGATTTATGCGAGCCCCATCGCGATCGTATTCGTTTTGAGAGATTAGTATAAGCGATAGCTTGAAATATCGTCAATCCAATACTGATGCAATTATATCCGAAAACCAATGCTTATGCTATTAATCCGAACGGTGCTTTGATTATGATGTTTACCACTTTTAGCAGCTTATTTAACTATAAGAACACTGCTTTTTGAGTGATCTGCAACCTTGTCCGAAGTGCTTCCCAGTAAGAAACGATCCGCCAGCGTATGCCCTTTATGCGCAAGGATTATTAAATCGAAGTTCCTTTCTTCCGCAAACCGGATGATCACGTCAGCGGGATGTCCATAGGCGACTTTAGTCTTAAGCTCAACGCCTTTTTCCTTCGCTATTCTCTCTGCTTCGTCTTCTATAGCCTTAAAATAATTTTCCCTTTCGATACGGGCCTCTTCTACTTCGCCAATGATTGCAGCATAAGCCGGTAGCGGCCCCTCAACAGAGAGCGACCAAAGCTCGGCGCCAAATATTTGCGCCAACTCAATTCCTTTCTCAAGGGCTCTTATTGCGCCTTCAGAGCCATCATTAGCAACCAATATCTTCTTAAACATAACCTACCTCCCGATAAGTAAAACTCTCCCGCGTTTTTATAATAATAACGTCAAGACTCATTACTCTTCAAAACCGATCTTCGGCGAGAAGAAACGCTGCGCAATAATTGTCGGAATAATAGCACTGGCAATAACAACGGCTACCAGTATCGAAAATTGCGCTTTATTAATGATACCTGCATTCAGCCCATAAATAGAAGAGATAGTGCCAAAAGTTAGCCCTGTACTCATTAAAAGCGTTGTATAAGTAGCCGACTCAGGTATATATCGCCTAGAAACCGGCAGTACGCCTACAAACTTAGCGGCAATTTTTACTACAAAAAAGGCGGCCAAGAGAGATAAGTTAGCTATCAAAACGCTAATGGATATATTCATCCCGGCCTTTAGAAAGAAGAATGGAGTTAACAAAGCAAACCCAACAACACGCATTCTCTGCAACTGTAGCTTGTTTTTCTCATATAATTGGGACAGGACAAGTCCCAATATAAAGGCGGGCAGTACTGCGTGGCTTAAGCCAAGGTCGCCTAAATACATCAAGAGAAAGAGCACGAAAAACATGAGCTTTATTTCAGGCTCAATTACCCGTTCTCCATATCTCTTAAAAAACCACGGGCTGATCTTGGGTAAGATAATAATCAAAGCGATAGACACCAGCATGAAGACTATCGTAAAGGCATTAACCTGAACGAAAAGTATACTTAATGCCAGAACTGTAGCCAGGTCTGTTATAAAGGTCGCCGCCATTATGAGTTTTCCTATCTGTGTTCGATTTAAGCCCGTTTCCACAAGCACCGCATAAACTACCGCAAGAGATGTCGTAGAGAGCGCGATGCCTGCAATTTCTGACGCGCGTAAATCCCATCCGGCTATAAACCATGCAAATAAAAACGTGAGCACAAACGGGAAAAGAAAGCTTAAACCGCCTATTAGTGCGCTCTCTTTAAATTTAGCCCTTAAAAGTGGTATATCTACCTCAGCACCTGCTAGAAACGTTAAAACTACGCCTGCAAAGGTTCCCAGGAAACTAACCCAGGGCAATACCTTTATGCCAAGGTTCCCTGCAACGACGCCCAAAAATATCTCTATTAGCGCAACCGATATCCCGACTTCGACCGAAATTATGCTTGCCAGCAACACCAAAAATCCCATAACAGCGGTTGTAAAAAGTTCGTTCATAAAACCTATGCGTCTCCTTTCAAAGCAAAAAAAAATAGGCCCCTACCCCTCAAGGCAGGAGCCATTAGCATCAAATGCAAGTTAGCGAGCTCCATCGCTGAATTATAATTCTAAAGAGGCGGTCGCTATTTGTCAACAAGATTAATGCAAGATTAACGATTGAGATTAGACCACACGCTTGCCGACAACTTCAGCTATAGCTTTAACTTCACCCACCAACTGCTTTAGCTGCTCGGGTGTCAGGGATTGCGCGCCGTCGCAGAGGGCTTTTTTGGGGTTTGGATGGACCTCGATCATCAGGCCGTCGGCGCCTGCGGCGACCGCTGCGCGGCTCATCGGGATGATGTAGTCGGCGCGACCCATCGCATGGCTTATATCCACGATAATCGGGTGCGGGCTAAGCTTTTTGACCACCGGCACGGCGGAGAGATCGAGTGTAAAGCGGGTCGAAGGTTCAAACGTTCTTATCCCGCGCTCGCATAGGATAACGTTGGGGTTACCCGCGGTTGTAATATATTCGGTTGCAAGAAGCCACTCATCAATCGTAGCCGACATTCCTCTTTTAAGGATAACCGGCGTCTTGCTCTCGGCGGTTAAGGCCCCGATTTTCTTTAAAAGCGCAAAGTTCGCCATGTTGCGCGTGCCAACCTGGATCATATCAGCATACCGCAGAACCAGTTCGACATGCTCGGTATCCATAACTTCGGTTACCGCTTTGAGCCCATATTGCTTTGTGGCTTCGGTGAGGTATTTTAGCCCTTTTTCCTCAAGGCCTTGAAAGCTGTATGGGGATGTCCTTGGCTTGAATGCTCCGCCCCGCATATATGTGAGGCCGAGTTCAGAAATCGTTTTTGCAACCTCCATCACCTGCTCGCGGCTTTCAACCGCGCACGGCCCGGAGATAATCGTCATATGTTTGCTTTCAATCATGCCTTTCACCTAATCCAAGCTTTTCATCGTGTGCAGAATGGTTTCGTAGATACCCCTGAGGTCGTCATCGTAGAGGGGACCGTTATTTGCCGTGGTAATCTTCTGGAATATATTCTCTTCCCGTCCGGGGTCGTAAAGAGGCAGGTCGCTCTGCGCCTTAAACACCCTGATCTTTAACGCAAGCTCGGCTCTCGTATTAAGTTTCCGGACGATCTCGCGGTCGATATCGTCGATCTGTTTGCGCAACTCTTCAATCTGGCGCATTGCGTCGTCACTCATGAATTTCCTCCAGTGCTATTCCCATTCTATTGTCGCCGGGGGCTTCGAACTAATATCGTACGCGACCCGATTTACATGGCGTACTTCGTTTATTATCCGATTGGATATCCGCTCTAAGATGTCGAATGGAATCCTCGCCCAATCGGCAGTCATCGCATCTTCGCTGGTAACAGCTCTGAGGATGATCGGATAGGCGTATGTGCGCTCGTCGCCCATAACACCCACGCTGCGGATGCTCGGAAGGACCGCAAACGACTGCCATATCTCCCGATAAAGGCCGGCCCGCTTTATCTCCTCTTCGAAGATCGCATCGGCATCTCGCAGGATATCCAATCGCTCGGGCGTAATCTCGCCTATAATGCGAACCGCGAGGCCGGGGCCCGGAAACGGGTGTCTCCACACGATCTCGTCGGGAAGGCCGAGTTCTTCGCCAACCGCGCGTACTTCATCCTTAAAGAGGGCGCGAAGCGGCTCCACCAGCTTAAGCTCCATATCCTCAGGCAGGCCGCCGACATTGTGGTGTGTCTTTATCTTTGCGGCATCCCTTGTGCCGCTCTCTATAACGTCCGGGTAAAGTGTGCCCTGAACCAGGAATTTGGCGTCGTGAAATTTGACCGCCTCATCCTCAAATACCCTGATAAACTCCTCGCCGATAATCTTGCGCTTGCGCTCGGGATCGGTCACGCCTTTTAGCTTATCCAGGAACCTGTTCTGCGCCTTAACGTGTATCAGGTTTATACGGAAGTGCCTCCTAAAGGCCTCTTCAACCTTTTCGGCCTCGCCTTTTCGAAGCAGGCCGTGGTCGACAAAAATGCATATCAGGTTATCGCCGATCGCCTTGTGAACCAGGATTGCGGCAACCGACGAGTCGACGCCGCCGCTTAAGCCGCAGACGACTTTGTTGTCGCCGACCTGCTCCCTGATCTTTGTAACCGATTCCTCGATGATCGAGACCATCGTCCAGTTCGGCATGCATCCGCAGGCATCGTAGAGGAAGTTCTTAAGGATCTGCATGCCGTAGGCGGTATGAACTACCTCCGGGTGAAACTGCACGCCGTAGAATCCTTTTTGAGGATTTTCCATAGCGGCTACCGGAACGCCGTCGGTATGGGCCGAGACCTTAAATCCTTCAGGGACCGACCGCACCGCATCCTGATGGCTCATCCATACAACCTGATCAAGCGGAACATCTTTAAACAAACCGTTGCCTGTATCAACAACCAGGTCCGTTTTTCCGTATTCCCTGTTGCCGGTACGCGCTACTTCACCGCCCAGCGTGTGGGCCATAAGCTGCATGCCGTAGCATATGCCGAGAATGGGCACGCCGAGTTCAAAAAACGCGGGATTGGCCGCCGGCGCGTTATCAGCGTAGACGCTTGCCGGGCCACCCGAAAATATCAATCCGCTCGGATTCTTGGCCTTAAGTTTTTCAATTGAAATATCATGGGGCACGATCTCCGAGTAAACTTTACACTCGCGTACGCGTCGCGCGATAAGCTGAGCGTACTGCGCTCCGTAATCAACGACTAGAACCGTCTGAAATTCGTTTTTCACTACCTTAGCGGCGGACAATTGTTTTCTCCTACCCCATTCCTACACGCTGGGCCTGTTGGAGAACCTTGCCTTCGGTTTGAAGAGATGGTGCAACCATGACCTCGGCTTTTTGGAATTCTTTGATGTTCTGGTAGCCCGTTGTGGCCATGGATGTCCTGAGGGCGCCAAACAGGTTAAGCGTACCGTCGTTCTCACGCGCCGGGCCGAGCAAGAGTTCTTCTAGCGTGCATCTTTGACCGGCGTAAACACGGGTTCCCCTCGGAAGGGTCGGATGGAATGTCGCCATGCCCCAGTGATGTCCGCGCCCGGGAGCTTCTTTTGTTCCGGCAATCGGGGAGCCGATCATAACCGAGTCCGCGCCGCACGCAATCGCCTTAGCGATATCACCGCCCGTACGCATACCACCGTCTGCGATAACATGACAGTAACGACCGCTTTCCTCCAGATACGTCATCCTGGCGGCCGCGGCGTCGGCTATTGCAGTCGCCTGCGGGACGCCAATGCCAAGTACCCGCCGCGTGGTGCATGCGGCACCCGGGCCAACGCCGACCAGAACGCCGACCGCACCGGTCCTCATAAGATGAAGAGCCGTCGAGTATGATGCGCATCCGCCGACGATAACCGGTATCTCAAGCTCGTTTATAAACTTCTTGAGATTCAGAGGCTCAACCTGTGTGCTTACATGCTCGGCGCTTACAACCGTACCCTGGATGATAAGAAAATCAAGCCCGGCTTCAAGCGCGATTTTATAGTATGTATCAACTTTCTGGGGAGTAAACGAGGCGGCGGCCAAAACCCCGCCGGCCTTGATCTCCTTGATGCGCTGTGCGATAAGCTCCTCTTTAACCGGCTCTTTATTATATATCTCCTGAAGACCGCGTGTCGCTTCCTCCTTAGATAAACTGGCTATTTTATCAAGAATAGGACCGGTATCCGCATAACGGGTATAGATACCTTCGAGGTTAAGCACCGCAAGACCGCCAAACTTGCCAAGCTCTATCGCAAGCTTGGGATCAACAACACCATCCATAGCCGACGCCATAAGCGGCAGCTCAAAACGGTGTCCGGCAATCTCCCAGCTTATGTCGATATCTTCGGGGTCGCGGGTCCTTCTGCTGGGAACAATTGCGATATCATCGAAACCGTACGCCCTTCTTCCCCTTTTTCCTCGTCCTATCTCTATTTCCATATGTCCTCCTATAATAAATGGTTACGTATTGCTCTCTTATAATCTCTCTTAAAATAGTATAACGTAAAAAAGCCCCTATGACAGGCTTACTAGTACCGCGACATTCTACTTTCTGTGCATGTCATTCTGAAGGAGCGAATGCGACTGAAGAATCTCGGGCGCAGAAACCTTCTGCATATGCAGGAGGGTCTAAGCTTAGACAAGCTCAGTGACAGAAGTTTGTGAGTGCCCGCTAGATTCTTCGCTTCGCTCAGAATGACAGGCAACAGCAGTCTGTGTGAGTGTTCTCTAGATTCTTCGCTTCGCTCAGAATGACACAATAATTATGGTGTTCTGGCACTAGTTGGTAATGGCAACTCCACGGCTTTTATAAAAAACCCAGCGCTTTCTATCCCTATCGGGTTAAGCATCCTGGGCCTCGTCGCCACGCATGTAGCTGTCGACTAGTTATTTTATTGCTCAATTCCATGGGTAAAATTTTGATTATCTTACACCCGCAGATTGCTTGTGTCAAGAAAAGTTCACATCCAACAATAAAATCCCACCAACCTTGGGTGGGATAAATGCCGTGGACTACGTAAGATGTGCCGGTGGTACTTATACAACCGGGGTCGGCAAATCCGGTTTCCTTACTGCCCTTGCGACCGGCTTCACGGCGACGCGCGGCTCAACTATATATCCGTTCTCTTTCGCCTCGTCCCAACACCCGGAGCATTTTCCGGCACATGGTGAATAATTGCGTAGGCAGAACTGGCAGCAGATATCCAGATTTTCCGGGCATTCATGATCGTTTGAGGTGCATTTAACGTTTTGCATAACTGCCTCCTAGCACTCGATCACACATCAATTGACCGATAAGAATTCTTAGCTGCTAAAGATACCCTGAGAACCTGATAAATACCTTTGAAAGTTGTAATTATCCCGAGACGTAAAAATCACGGCAGAATCGCCGAAGTGTGTTGTAGGTTCTAGTTCAGCAAAACGACAAGAGCTTCGTACCGGCGGAGTTCAAAATCAACATGAGAAGTGCTTCCTCGTTGAAGATACTCGGGCGATTATCACTGTATTAATGATACAACGATAGCGGAAAATAAGCTAGGTAAATATGTGACTTTGTTGTTACAAAAGGGCGGGGTCATTAGACCCCGCCCCTATATTGCTTCCTGCATTGGCGCCTAAACGCCTGGTAGCAGCAGGTTCTACATCATGCCGCCCATACCGCCCATGCCGGGCATTCCGCCACCGGCACCTGCTTCCTCGGGCTTATCGGCAATCGCAGCCTCGGTGGTAAGAATGAGGCTTGCGATCGAAGCCGCGTTCTGGAGCGCCGAGCGCGTGACTTTCGCCGGGTCGATAACACCATCCTTCATCATGTCGCCGAACTTGCCGGTTACGACATTAAGACCCTGGCCTTTGTCCATACCTTTGATCTTCTCGACGATAACCGAGCCCTCATAGCCCGCGTTTGCCGCAAGCTGGCGAAGTGGGGCTTCGAGCGCACGCGAGATAATCTGAGCGCCGACTTTCTCGTCGCCTTCGAGCACGTTGTCGAGATTAGCAAGAGCTGGGATTATATTGATGAGAGTTACCTCGCCGCCGGGGACTATGCCCTCTTCAACAGCAGCTTTAGTTGCGGAGAGTGCGTCTTCAATGCGGTGTTTCTTTTCTTTCATCTCGGTCTCGGTCGCCGCACCCACGCGGATAACGGCAACGCCGCCGGATAGTTTAGCAAGGCGCTCTTGGAGTTTTTCACGGTCAAACTCGGAGTCACTCATGTCGATCTCTTTCTTGATCTGTGCGATGCGGCCTTGGATATCCTTGGCCTTGCCCGCGCCGTCAACGATAACCGTCTCGTCCTTGGTTATGCGAACACGGCCTGCGCGACCGAGCATATCGACGGTTACTGTGTCGAGCTTGATGCCAAGCTCCTCGGTTACAACCTGGCCGCCGGTAACGATTGCGATGTCCTGCAGCATTGCCTTGCGGCGCTCGCCAAATCCCGGGGCCTTTACAGCAATACCGGTGAACGTGCCACGGATCTTATTGACGACAAGTGTCGCGAGAGCTTCTCCCTCGACATCCTCGGCGATAATAAAGAGCGGCTTGCCTGCCTGCATTACTTTCTCAAGAATGGGAAGAAGATCAGCGATTGCGGCAATCTTCATGTTGACGATGAGGATGAGCGGCTCGTCTAGAACGGCTTCCATTCTCTCCGTATCTGTGACCATGTATGGTGAGATATAGCCCTTGTCAAACTGCAGACCCTCGACGACCTCAAGTTGGGTTCCTATCGTCTGTGATTCCTCAGCAGTAATGACGCCGTCTTTCCCCACCTTATCCATTGCATCTGCGATTAAGTTACCGATCTCAGGGTCGGCGGCGGAAATTGTCGCAACGGATGCGATCTCTTCCTTGGTATCAATACTCTTGGCAATGCTTTTAATCTCGTCAACAGCGGCCTGAACGGCCTTGTCGATACCTCTTTTCAGGAACATCGGGTTGGAACCTGCGGCCACATTCTTCATGCCCTCACGCACGATTGCCTGACCGAGAATTGTCGCGGTGGTTGTTCCGTCACCGGCAACGTCGTTAGTTTGAGTCGCGATCTCTTTTGCGAGCTGCGCGCCCATATTCTCATACGGATCTTCAAGCTCGATCTCTTTTGCTACGGTCACGCCGTCGTGGGTGATCGTCGGCGCACCGAACTTCTTGTCGATTACGACATTTCTTCCTTTTGGACCTAGCGTAACTTTTACGGTATCGGCGAGTTTGTTAACGCCCGCCTCAAGTCTACGCCGTGCCTCTTCATTGAATTCAATGATTTTCGGCATATACTGGTTTCCCTCCTCAAAATGCTTAATAATTCTTTAAACTATGCATAAACAGAAATAGTCTTGACGAACATGTTATTGGCTAACAACAGCCAGAATATCTTCTTCTCTCATAATAAGATAATCCTGATCTTCTATTTTGATCTCGCTGCCGCCGTATTTTGAGTAGATTACCTTGTCGCCGACTTTAACTTCCATTGGCACTGCCTTGCCTTTGTCGTCGAGCTTGCCACCCCCGACAGCAACAACCTCCCCCTCCTGAGGCCTTTCCTTCCTGGCGGTATCCGGGATAACAATCCCGCTTTTCGTAGTTTCCTCCGCCTCAATCGGTTTGATCACTACGCGATCACGCAATGGTTTTAGGTTCATGAAATACAACCCTCCCAACAGTATTTTTAGCACTCTATCTTGTAGAGTGCCAAAACAATATTACAATACAGCCTTTGCTAAATCAACACGCCATCATAAATTTTTGCCAATTTTCTGCATAGTTAAACATTAGTTTTTGTATAAACTTGGGGCTGCTTTCAGCTTAACCGCAAGCCCGTATAAAGCCCCAGCCAGTACGATCGCCAGGTAAAGGTACGGCATCAGGCGGCCGTATCTTGCAAAAAAGCTCGTTCCCGGTGAAAATTCGAGGGTACCCGAGAGTATCTGTTGTTGTTCAGCACCCGACTTAGCGGTTATCCGGCCATTACTGTCGATGATGCCGGAGATGCCCGTGTTTGCCATCTGGATAACCGGGATGCCGTACTCGGCGGCCCGCATCTGCGTTATGCGGAAATGCTGCTCGAGGGCGGCGGTTTTGCCGAACCAGCCGTCGTTGGTAATAACGACAAGGGCCTGTGCCCCGGCGTTTACCATCTTGCCAACGAGCGGCGAATCGCATGATTCAAAGCAGATAACCGTCGAAAATCTGCCGATGCTGCGTATGGCCGCATCGGTGCGCGCAGAGCCTTCTTGCCCTCTCTGTATCTGTCCGGGAAATTCAAAAACCTTGCAATCGGTTCCCGGGGTGATATTACGAACAAGTGTGGCCAGGTTGTTTATCCGCTCGACGAGGCTTCGCATGGGGATATACTCGCCGAACGGAACCAGGTGAATCTTACGATATGCCTGTCGCCTTCCAAAACGATCGAAATAAAAAGCATCGTTATGGATGAGATCCGCTTCGTCTTCAAAACAACCAAAGATGAGCGATGTCTTTTTCGGGATGAGAAGCTTGTTTACCTCTTCTAAAAAGTCCTGCTCGTTGCTTATAGATGATACCAGTGCGCTCTCCGGCCAGATGATGAGGTCGGGCTTTGACTTGAGCGCCTCTTTGGTCATGGCAAGATACCGCGCCTTGATCGCGTCGTCGTTTCCGGTATCGGCCTTAAGGCTCTGGGGGACGTTTGCCTGAATGATGGCAACCTTAATCGTAGATGGCTCTTTAAGCGATTCAGTAGTTTGCGTTTGCGCCCCTGCCCCATTTGGGCCGGTGGCCTCGACCATAATTGCGCCGGCTGCGGGCCAGATCGAAACCGATGCGATTAGTGTTACAAGGCCTAAAGCAGCAAGCCTTGTCCGTGCGGCAATCCATTGTCGATCACGGCTTTCAACCCATGCGATGACCGCCTCGATAGCCCTGAGGCCGATCAGGTTGACCATAACAAAAACAAACCCGAGGCCGTACTCCCCGATATATGAGACAAGCTGAAGCAGATAGGGATTATTGGCGGTTGAGCCGAGATTCGCCCACGCAAAACCCCACGGTCCCAGCGCGCGCCCCAACTCACAAAGCGCCCAGAGTGCAGGAATGATGACAAACTGCGCGGTCCCTTTAAATGTGCGCATAACAATCCAGACGCCGAGCGCAAAAAGAACCATCCAGAGCGAAAGCATGCTCGCCAGCGCTATCCATGCGATAAAGCCGAAGACCTGAATCCAGTAAAGAACAGTAAGAAAGAACGATAGGCCAAAGATAAACCCGAGGAGTGCAGCGCCCTTGGCGTTGCTTCTCTGCAGCGCGAAGAGCAGCGGAATAAGCCCGACGAGCGCGAAACTGCCGATCGATGGGGATGGAAAGGCAAGCGCCAGCAGCGATCCCGAAACGATTGCCAGAAGAAAGTTAATAAGCGTGTCTTTTGAGAAGTGTTTCAAATTCTCAACCCGGCCTTTGCACGTGGGCTTACTATCAACACTTAGGCCTCGATCTTTTGCCCGAGCCTCAAATTCGGAATCGGGTTGGCCTCAAGAGTTATTCTATCACCGGCCAGGTATCTATAATAACCGGCAACCGCAATCATTATGGCGTTATCGGTGCAAAGGAATATATGCGGATAGTAAAGCAGCAGCCCCTCGCGCTTCGTCTCTGCAATCATGCGCTCTCTAAGATAGCTGTTAGCGGCGACGCCTCCGGCCAGAACAATCTTATCAACTCCCTTTTCCCGTGCCGCCCGGATCGTCTTAACGACCAGCACATCGACAACGGCGGCTTGGAAACTAGCGGTTAGGTCATGCAAGGGAAGCTCGTGCGCATCGAGGTTAAGGTGTGATACGTAGTTTAACACCGCCGTCTTTAGGCCGCTTAAGCTAAAGTTTAACTCGCCTTTTTTTAGCATCGCCCTCGGGAATTGTATCGCTGTCGGGTCGCCTTTTTTGGCCATCTCATCGATAATCGGACCGCCGGGGTACCCCAGCCCTAAAAATGAAGCGACTTTGTCGTATGCCTCACCCACGGCATCATCCAGCGTCTGGCCAAGCGGCTCGTATATACCGAAGTCCTCCATATAGACGAGCATGGTATGCCCGCCCGAGACAACCAGAGAGATAAGCGGCGGTTTTAAATCCGGATGGTCGATGAGGTTGGCGTAGATATGCCCTTCGATATGATTCACCCCGACAAGCGGCAAGCCTTTGACGTAGGATATAACCTTGGCGGCCCCCAGTCCCATAAGCAACGCTCCGACAAGCCCGGGGCCGATGGTAACGGCCACCGCATCTAAATCCTCATATGTTAACTGCGCCTTTTCGAGCACATCATCAAGCACCGGATTGAGCATCTCAAGGTGCTTGCGCGATGCGATCTCGGGTACCACCCCGCCGAATTTTTGATGAAACTCGATCTGCGACGCGACGACACTCGCAACCACATCGGTCCCGTTTCTCACAATCGCCGCCCCGGTCTCATCACACGAACTCTCAATCCCTAAAACATATATATCTTTTATATTTTTTATATCTTTCAATGCCAATCCATTCACCCGTCTAGCCGTTCTTAATCGAATTTAGGATCCTTGCATGTCATTCTGAACGAAGTGAAGAATCTAGCGGGCACTCACGCACTTCTGTCACTTAAGTGCGTCTAAGCTTTGATATACCTTTCTAAGAAGCGTTTACCAAGCGTGTATCATATCTATCAAGCATGTATCAAACAAATACCAACCGCCTATAAACCATCTGTCTCACTTTGGTTTGTCTAAGCTTAGACCCTCTCACCTCAAACAAACCAACTGCACCCAAGATTCTTCAGTCGCTTTGCTCCTTCAGAATGACATCTAGCGGACCCTTGTTTAGTCACTTCAGAATGACATCTAGCGGACCCTTGTTTAGTCACTTCAGAATGACATCTAGCGGACCCTTGTTTAGTCACTTCAGAATGACATCTAGCGGACCCTTGTTTAGTCACTTCAGAATGACATCTAGCGGACCCTTGTTTAGTCACTTCAGAATGACATCTAGCGGACCCTTGTTTAGTCACTTCAGAATGACATCTAGCGGACCCTTATTTAGTCACATATTTAGTCACATGCAGTATTCACCGGCCTCTTATTTATTCTCCAGGTCTCTTCGAATCTCGTCGAAGAGGTCCGTATAGTATTCGCTCGTGATATCGCCTGTCCAGAATATCAGGGCGTCCTCGTAGTTATCCGTATAATATCCCTTACGGATACCCTTCATGCGAAAGCCGAATTTTATATAGAGGTGCTGCGCCTTGGTATTGGATTTGCGCACCTCAAGAGTCATATATTTGACGCCCCTCCCGCACGCGTAATCGATTGCCGCGAGTAGAAGGCAGGTTGCGATTCCCCGGTTCTGGTGGGAGGCATCAACGGCAACATTGGTTATATGGCCCTCTTCCAGAATATGGTACATACAGGTAAAGCCGATAATACGCTCCCCTATCTCGGCAACCAGGCACGTGTTGTGGTGACTGCCTATTACTTCACGCTGAAACGTCAGTTTGCTCCAGGGATTCGAGTGCGCCCTTCTTTCGATGTCGTGCACCTGATCGACATCGTTCATCGTCATGCGGCGGACTTCAGGTTTCATTACAAGCATTATAAAATTCACCCCCGATGACGTTTTTCCCATATTTCTTCGGCTTGAGACAGCCTGACGTAAATCGGCGCCAGCTGGTAGAGTTCGTCAAAATCGCGCGCCCTTATGCGCGGGCGCGCCACATTAATCAAATCCGAAGCCAGGGGCCACCAATCGTCCTCCGGGGCAAGTTTGGCTTTATCCCCTAACACCTGCACTAATACGTCTGAGTAGAGCTTCAACCCATCGCCGGCAAAGATGACACGCTCGTACCCCTCAAGCTGCAGTAGTTCGGCCAGCGCATCCGGAGCGATCGCCTTAAAGTTGGTGAAGCGGTTGACCGTATCCCCGGCCGACCGGTAAAACGCCGCATACACCTCGCCCCGTTTGGCATCTACTACCGGACAAATCAGGGCTCCTTCTTTTATGTTGCGCTGTGCAATCGCGTCCAGGCTGGATATGCCGAGTATGGGTACTTTTAAAAGCTGGGCCAGCGTACGGGCTATCACCATTCCAATCCTTAGGCCCGTGTACGAGCCCGGACCGCTGCCTATTATGACCGCTTCCACGTCTTGAACGGTTAATCCGGCATCCTTTAGAAGACCGTCTATTGCGGGCAGCAGCTTTGCCATATGCCCCCTCGGAAGCCAAGTCGTCGTCTCTGTTATTATTCTCTCGCCATCGCCTATCGCCACAGTCAGGACGGGGCTTGAAGTATCAAACGCCAGCGTTAACAACTTACTCTCTCACCAACCATTGATCGACTTTTTCTTGCCAGACATCACCCTGCGGGGTTACTTCAATTCGCCGAAATTCGTCATCTACCAGGCGCAATAGCCTTATATCAAGGCGAACATCGGGGAGAAGCTCTTCGATTTTATCGCCCCACTCAACAACCGAAACGCCATCGCCGTAGAAGTATTCGTCAAATCCAAGCTCCTCCATCTCCTCCGGTGATGACAACCGGTATACGTCAAAGTGATAAAGCGGCAAACGACCCATGTATTCCTTGATCAAGGTAAAGGTCGGGCTGGTAACCGGCTCATCAATCCCCAGGCCAACGGCAAGACCCTTGGAGAAAACCGTTTTACCGGCCCCAAGGTCTCCACTTAAATTTATAACATCGCCGCTAGATAATATGGGAGCCAGCTTTCGCGCCAGCTCCCAAGTCTCCTCAGGTGAATGCGTAATCACACTAAACATCGTTACTCACAAAGTCGTTATATAGGTCGACATATAAATCGTTATCTATAATATTATTAATATCATGATATTAATCATTTATGTCATTACATTAATTCACTGCATTAAACTTACGCTAGAACAACCCCATTTGCTCTACTTGTGGCTCCATGCCGATCTGTTGCTCCTGCGCCAGGTTATCCTTTGTTATATCTCCGGTTGTATCTTGGGCTTTCTCTTGTAGTTTTACGTTTTCCCCGACATATGCCTTAAGTTTCTTGAAATCTTCAGTTAACGGAACCAGGTTCGCACGCGAGTGAAGCGCCGCCGCCGGGTGGTAAATCGGCACCACCAACGAGCCGTCTTTGATGAATTTCTGCCCATGAACGCGCCCCATCGAAACATCCTTCATATCGAGGATAACAGATGAAGCAAACCGCCCAAGCGTAGCGATTACCTTGGGGTTTATCAGTTTAATCTGCGAAAAAAGATAGCGGTTCGTGCAAATATCGATCTCATCCGGTTTGGGGTCGCGGTTCTGCGGGGGCCTGCATTTTACGACGTTGGTTATGTAGACATCCTCCCGCTTGAGCCCGATGGACTCCAAAAGCTGTGTTAAAAGCTTACCCGCCGCACCGACAAACGGCTTTCCGTTCTTGTCTTCGTAGAAGCCCGGGCCCTCGCCGATAAACATGATGTCGGCATCCGGATTGCCATCGCCAAAGACAACCTGCGTCCGTCCCTGCTTTGCCAGAGGACACGACTCGCATCCCTTTGATTGTTCTTCTAAGCTAAGAAGGTCCAATGTTCTATCCCCTACTTACCCTACTTACCACATGTGCTGCAATTGCTGCTCGAGCAACTGCCGCATCCGTCGCCGAAACTCGTCTTTGAGCCGGACGAAAAGCCGAATGAAGAAAAGAGTTTCTTCACATCGGCGCACCCACAGCCCGGACACTCCGGAGTTCTGCCGTTAGAAGCGGACATTAATTTCTCGAACTTCGTCCCGCACTTATTACATCTAAACTCATAAATAGGCACTTACATCACCTAAAACCAAAATAGCATATAACCATATAGATTCTATCAATTATTATCCTAGTCTCGCTGCCAGTTCACCCGCACGAACTCGGCATCTTGCAGCCACTGGATCATGAGATTGCCATGGAACGCTTTTTCAAATTCCCTGCCGATGCGCTCGGCCAGCGAGACATCGGTTGTCTCTACTACAAGGCCATGGCCGTTTTCTTCCATATTGTAGACCCTGGCCGCGACGTTTCGCTGTAGTTGCCTGTCGGCGATATTGTTAATAAGGTTGATCGCTTCATCGAAGTGACATTTCAAAAAATCACCCTTAAGCGTCACAACACCATCGATTCTTCTCTTCTCGATTCTTTGATGCCCCGGGCAGAGGGTTACCTCCGCCCGTCTTGTTCGCATGAGCCGTGTGTGTTCCCCTTCGTTATATAACCACTTGGTTCCATCACTGACTGCCATACATCTTGAGCAAATTTTTGCACTCATGCTTCTACCTCCTTATGTACGCGGTCACCCGCGCTTACACATCCAAAGTAGCCTTTTTTGAACAATTCTTAAGCACTCTCTATGCTGTTGTCGTACCGTTTACGTTTTGCTGTAACCCACCCCTTTCTCTACATTTCAGCGTGTCATCTTTGGCCCGGCATACGTCCGCCGGTTCTTATTCCAACGCCTGCTAGTCATCCGCTTTTAGTGTAAACCCAAGCTCAACATCTTTATCCTTAACGCCGTTGGCTACGACCTTTGCGAAGGCTTTATAGTTTCCGGGCTGAACGGTGTTTCCTTGCTTATCCTGCATCGGCCACATCGCTGTAAATGACGTCGTTTCATGGGGCTCTAGCGTTACTTCTTCGATCATCTGCGCGAACATTCGCCCATCGGACCAAGTCCACACCGTTGCACCTGTCTTGTCTTCAATGCGGATGTCGAACTTTTGGCTGCTATTAAACACAAGCTCACGGGGCTTGGAACCTACATTTTCAACAGAGATGTTAAAATGTAGTAATTCTCCCAGCTTTATCGAATTCGATGGGATTTCAACGGAGATTTTCAGATAGTCTATTACCTTTTCGGCCTTGGTGTCACTTGCTACGACACGCGCCTCCTTATCACCAGACGTTTGCTTGCCCGGCGCCAAGCTAAAGGTTCTTTCGCTTCTAAACGCAACGGCGTATGCCAGCACGCCGATTAAAAATGCTGCAACAACTAAAACGACTATCCGCGATGCGGACATGTGCTACTCCTTATATACCCGTGGAACGCGCGCGTTTATCATGCACACAATCTCATAATTAATTGTGCCCAAAATCGAGGCAAGCTCATCGGCGCTGATTTCCTCGCCACCCTGCCTGCCGATCAACACCACTTCATCATCGGCCCCGGCAGTGGAGCCTGCGCCCAAATCGACCATAAACTGGTCCATACAGATATTGCCGACGGCCGGATACCTGCGGCCCCCAATCAAGACCTGCGCCTTGTTGGATAAAAGCCTCGAGTATCCATCTCCATAACCGGCGGGCACCGTCCCGACTATAGTAGCTTGCGCTGTCGTATAGGTCCTGCCGTAACTTATGCCTTCACCGCCCGCAAGCTCTTTTACGTAGGAGAGCCTGGCTTTCAACGAAAACGCGGGTTTTAAATCGATGCGTCCCTTCGTCGCCTCGGATGGATGAAGGCCGTATAACGATATTCCGATTCTCACCATGTCAAAATGTGAATCCGGATGCAGATATACCGCCGCGCTATTTGCCGCATGCTTTACCGGCGGGCATATCCCTTGGGATTCTAATTCTTCAAGAAGATCTTTAAACCTTCTTATTTGATAATTCGTGTAGTCGCTTTCGGGATTGTCGGCCTCAGAAAAATGCGTGAATATTCCTTCGACTTCAAGCTCTTTTAAACGGTTTATTTCCCGCAAGAACTCGGCGGTTCTCTCGGGCAAAAGACCGACCCGATTCATGCCGGTATCAACCTTTACGTGTACTTTTACCGTCGTGCCGCGATGTCCGGCTTCTTCCGCCAGAACCTGGGCCGACTTCAAGGTATACACTGTTGCCGTTAAACCGTGCTTAAGGATTACCGGAGCCGCCTCAGCCGCCGCCTCCGACAACACATGGATGGGCTGGGTAATGCCGGTTTCGCGCAAACGAGCGCCTTCGTCGGGGATCGCCACACCAAGGCACGACGCACCGGCATCACAGGCTGCCTTTGCAACCCGATCCGCGCCGTGGCCGTAGGCGTTCGCTTTAACAACCGCCATTATCTCGACATTGCCCCCGACAACATTCCGGGCCTCTTTTACATTGTGCTTGATGGCCGAGAGATCTATCTCGGCCCATAAAGGTCTCATTTCCATACCTTATAGATATCGTTCCTACCAGTAACCCTTACTTATTGCCTTAACGATATCGCCCTTCGTTATGATGCCGACAACCTTGCCGTCGGACATAACCGGAACCCTGCTTATGCCTTTGTCGACCATCAGGGTAGCGATATCCTCCAGGCTTGCATCCTCATTGGTGGTAATAACCTCGGTGGTCATAACATCACCCACCTTGGCACCCACCGCTTTCTTAAATTCTTCCTCAAACCGCTCAAGACTGCGCGGCAGGTAGATATATCCATCAAGAAGCTGGATATATGTGGGGAAATGAAAACGAACATCCTGCATGATCAAATCGCTCTCGGATACGATCCCGATAAGCCCGCCTTCATCATCAACGACCGGCGCGCCGCCGATGTTTCTCTTAACCAGCACCTCGGTAGCTTCCTTTACCGGCGTATCCTTGGTAAAAGTAACCAACCCCCCGGTCATTATATCCTTCGCTTTTTGCCGCACTTCAGCCATCTTTATTACCTCTCTTTATAGGGTCAAGGGTCCGGGGTCCGGCCTCTGGACCCTTTTACTAGCCTAAAATATAGAGAATCGCCTCGGGCAAGTAGTCGATAACATCCGATGCCATCAGGCAATACTCACTTATATCTTCAACGGCGATATCCGCGGATAAACCGTGTAGATACACGCCGACGGACGCCGCATCGTATGCGTTTAATCCCTGGCCCATGAATCCGGCTATAAAACCGGTAAGCACGTCTCCGGTCCCGGCGGTTGCAAGGCCGGGGTTACCTGTCGTGTTGAGTGTCGATTCATCGTTGATGCTGATAATAGTAACCGCACCCTTAAGAACCGCTATGACCCCAAACTCTATAGCAGCCCGTTTTGAAAAGCCGATGGGGTCGTCGAGAACCTCTTGCGTCGACACCTTAAAGAGCCGGGCCATCTCACCCGGATGGGGCGTTATAACGGTCTCTGCTTTCCTGACGCTCAGTATCTCTACGTGATCGGCGACGGCATTAAGACCATCTGCATCGATTACCATCGGCTTTTCTATATCCACGATAAGTTTGCGCACCAGCTCAACCGTTTGCGGATTGGCCGTAAGGCCCGGCCCTAGTGCGATGACATCATACTGCGCCGCAAGCTCGATCAACGAATCATAAGCATCCATGCAGAGGGTGCCGGCCTCTGTTTCGGCCTGCGGCCGCACGATTGCCTCGATTAAGGCGCTATGGAGCACCGGTGCGATACTCGCCGGAGGGGCGAAAACAACCAGCCCCGCCCCGATTTTATATGCTCCCCGCGCTACGAGAACGGCCGCTCCGGCCATATCCCTCGAGCCCGCAATTACCAGTATCCGCCCGACTGTATTTTTGTACGCGTCAACGCTTCTCGCCGGGAACAGGTCAAACACATCCAGCCTGTCCAGCGCCCTGAACCCACTATACTCGTCGACCAAACTTTGCGGAATACCGATGTCGGCGACTAAGTACTCACCGGTACGTTCAATGCCCGGGTGCAGGAGCATCCCGACTTTCGGCGCGGTAAATGTAACTGTAATATCCGCCCATATCCCGCTACCATACACTTTACCGGTGTCGGCCTCCAGGCCCGAGGGCATGTCAACTGAAAGGACCATCTTCCGGGATGCGTTAATGCGGTCGATAACCTCAGACGCCACCCCGCGCACCGCGCCTTTAAGGCTGAACCCGAAGATCGCGTCGACGACGAGGTCTGCCTCTATCAACCCCTCATCAAGCAGACCAAGGTCGGGTTCGGTGATAAGGTTGATTTCTTTGGGAAGATTATCGAAAGCTTGTTGCGCCGCCGGCGGAAAAGCATCTCTGTGTGCAAGTGAAAAAACGGTGATGGTGTATCCTGACGCTTTCAAAAGTCTTGCGGCGACAAATCCGTCACCGCCGTTGTTGCCTTTTCCGCATACGATCAAGATGTTTCCGAGGCGTGGCAGCATCCGCTCCGCCTCTTCGGCAACCGCCTGGCCGGCCCGTTCCATGAGCAATCCGGTGCTGAGGCCGAATAACGCTTCAGCTTGCTCTTCTATTATGAGCATCTCACGGCTCGTAACTACACGCAAATATTTACTCCGTTCCCACAGCTATCGCCGAGGCCACCGCCGATTCACGGCTAAATGATAGGCTTATAAATATATCGCAGATGCCCCTCTCACGAGCTACGGCAGCCGCATTACCGTTTAAGTAAAGATACGGCTTGCCCCACTTATCTCGACGAACCTCAAAATCGGTCCATTTCACTCCGCGCATACCCGTCCCAAGCGCCTTGAGAGCGGCTTCTTTTGCAGCGAACCGCACCGCAAAATGCAAATGCGGGCGGCGCTTGCTCAGGCAGTACTCGCGCTCCACCTGGGTAAATATGCGCTCCGTAAATTTTTTGCGCCGGCTTATTGCCTGTTCTATGCGGTTTACTTCGACAATATCGATGCCAATCCCTTTAATCATAATGCCTCATTTGCCGGCGTTGATTACCTTTATTCTATAGCAAATATCAGCATCAGAGAAGAACAGCGATTAGCGATTGGGTGTGGGTCGAGAGCGTGGGTTTTAGAAAGGCTATTGGCAAAGAAGGTCTTTAACTTGTATAACAATTAAGATGCAGTGGTACTAGTGCCAGAACACCATAATTATTGTGTCATTCTGAGCAGGTCCTTCGCTATCGCTCAGGATAAACTCCGAATCTAGCGGGCACTCACAAACTTCTGTCACTGAGTTTGTCTAAGCTTAGACCCTCCTGCATATGCAGAAGGTTTCTGCACCCAAGATTCTTCAGTCGCATTCGCTCCTTCAGAATGACATGCACAGAAAGTAGGGTGTCGCGGTACTAGTATGTTTAGATAACGATGAGCATAGCTGTATGGGGTACTCGTTATGACGTTCCCTAATCGCTAATCGCTGCTCTTACTTACTAAACTATATTATTAAGCATCTTGTACGCGGCGCCGTAGGTCTTATAGCCGCCGCTCAGGTTTTTAACTTTATAGCCTTTCTGCATCAATATCCTGCAGGCGACATACGCCCGCAGGCCGATTTCACAAAAGACATAAATATCCTTGTCTTTGGGGATCTCATCAAGCCGCTGCCGCAGGTAGTCAACAGGTATATTGACGGCCCCGCCTATCGTCCCCGTCATCTTGTACTCAAGCGGGGTACGAACGTCGATCAGCACGCTTGTATCTTTATCGATTGCCTCAACCTCGTCCCAATAATACATAGCAACATCGCCCCGCAACATGTTCGCGGCAACATATCCCGCTATATTTACCGGTGTTTTCGCATTGGAGAACGGAGGGGCGTACGAAAGCTCTAACTTCTCAAGGTCAAAGACGGTCATCCCCGCTCGCATCGCGATTGAGAACGCATCGATCGTTTTATCAATGTTAGCGCCGCCGACAACCTGGGCGCCGAGCAGTTTTCCGCTATCGGGATCGAACAATATCTTTATCGATAGCCCGCTCGCCCCCGGATAATACGTAGCGTGCGATGTCGAATGCGTAACCGATTTTGCGTAGGTAATACCGTATCGCTTCAGCGCGACCTCGTTGAGCCCCGTTACGGCGACCGCAAGATCGAAAATCTTGATAATCGCGGTTCCTTGCGTCGCGGTGTACTTCTCCTCCCGGCCGCAAATATTATTCGCGACGATCCTGCCCTGTTTATTCGCCGGTCCGGCAAGCGGTATTAATACCGGGTTGCCGGTCACGAAATCCTTAACCTCAATCACATCGCCAACGGCATAGATATCGGGGTCGGATGTTCTAAGGTACTCGTCCACGGCGATGCCGCCGGTCGCCCCGAGTTCGAGTCCCGCATCCCGCGCCAGCCCTACCTCGGGGCGCACACCAAGGCCCAGGATCACCATGTCGGCGTTAAGCCTGGTGCCATCGGTCAACTCGGCCACTATCCAATCATCCTCATGGTGCAACTCCCGAACGCCCTTACCCCGAATGATATTTACTCCCTTTTCCATGATGTGCCGGTGAACGAGTGCCGACATCTCGAAATCAAGCGGGGTCAGGATGCGGTCGGCCAACTCAACCACGATAACGCTCACGCCGCGCCTTTTTAAATTCTCGGCCATCTCAAGCCCGATAAACCCGGCCCCTACAACGACAACGCGCTCGGGTTTTACCTGGTCGACGAATTCCTTGATCGCATCCGTATCGGGGATATTCCTGATGGTAAACACGTGGGGGTGGTCCAATCCGGGGATATCGGGCCTGAACGGCGCCGCCCCCGGCGACAATACCAACCGGTCATACGATTCATAATAGGTCTTTCCCGTAGCGTGGCTGTAAAGCTCGACGCTCTTTTTGTCGCGAATTATCCGCTTCACTTCGCATTGTACCCTGACTTCGATATTGAACCGATCGCGCATCCCCTCGGGTGTCTGCACAAGCAGGCTGTCGCGCTCTTTTATAACCTTTCCTATGTAATAAGGAAGACCGCAGTTCGCAAATGAAATATGCTCGTCCTTCTCAAAAAGGATGATCTCGGCATCCTCATCCAATCTGCGAAGCCGTGCGGCCGCGCTGGCCCCACCTGCAACCCCTCCTACTATTAGTACCTTCCGTGACATTGTTAAACCTCCGCTATTTACATCCACACTTTATCGAGCGGCTTACACGTCCTACACTAAACGCTAAACACCAGACCATACATGTAGCGGCTGGGCGCGAATTTCTTCTTGAAACTTATGTCCGCCCATCCGCACCCCCTTGAATAGCTACTTTTATAGTTAAGCACATACGAAAAATTCTACCACAATAATACCCCCACTGGGTATCTCGATAGCCGGGGCAGAATATCAACCTTTGGACAATGACTGCTAAAGATGAAATTTCATTGTTCTCATCGGTGGCAGCAACAGCAATTACATCACTAAATTTAGTTGGATAGTTTACCGTATTTAAGCCCGGTCCGTTGTTTTCTACTACTATAACCGTTCTCCAATAAATGCGCCTATCGGCCCGCAGATCAGCTCAAGAAACCAAGAGATAGGTGTCACGTAATAACCATGTGTTTTTTCAAAAAATGCAAAATGGAAGGAAGGCCAAATTGTATTGTGGCCAACCATAATAAACATCTCTTGTGGATAGTTGGTGGATAATTCAATTATCAATATTAACAGAATGGATAAAAGCCCATAAAAAATTGCTTTTTGTTTTATGATGCGTCCAGTAAATATACCGCCAAGGAGAGCACCTAATGCCGCTGATAATATCATAATCGTCGTAGGATTGATCAATTCTGACAGTAAAGGATTACCAGTCGGCCACGTATCGAGGTAATTGATTATGGAATTAACGATGATGCCGATAAACAGCATTACTAAAAGAATTATGCTTCCACCAGTTACTGCCACCAGCTTACGATGACTAGACATAACCGTTTTGTATTTACGCATATTAATCTACCTTTAATATAAGTAAAGCGTTTGTTCTGCCTCATAATCGTATATCATATTTTAATAACATTTGTAACGTTAAGGAAGTTTCACGTTCACTTACTACTGTTGTTTCCAAGCAGTGAAAGACTGTTTATATCAACACAGCTAGCAATCAAAGAAGGTACCGTCCGCCATGTCGGACGGTACCTGTTGATTCTCATACCTAGCTTGCATATCGATCATAGAAAAACGTGCAAAGCGCAGAATTATTTCTAAGGCTCATACCCAGGGATGAACACCCATTTATCGCTTACAATCAGCCAGTTGCCATTTTCTTGCTCGAGTTCTATTATGTGCTGGCGAGCGTTGGCCGGTTCTGATACTATCGCGTTTTTAGTATTCTCGTATCTGGTCCGTGTCCATACGTCGACTACTGCTGTGGCTTGACTACCGTTTACAGATACACCCTTAAAATCCATCTTGGTAACAGCGCTATCGGCAACGACAATTCCGCTATCATCGCTCATCGTATTGTTCTTATCAATATACCCTTGCCTCTTTTTAAGCTCATTAGTCTTTGCGCTAAAATATTGAGGAAGTTTTTTCTGCTTAAATTCACTAGCCTTGCCTCGGTTTACATCCTTCACGGCGTCTAACTCTGCTTGCAGCGCATCCCCTATAACCTTTTTGATCGCTTCAATCTGGGTTTTATCTCCTGACCATCCCCTTTGTTTTGGATCATAGACAAGAGGATTTGGGTCATCTGGTACGACCGTATCTTTTCTGCCCTCGACCTGGAATGTTCCCATTCCTGGCTTAGTGACTGTAAATACCTTTTTGCTTCCTGCAGCTATACCTTCTTTAGGCCTACTTATAAAGAATAAGGAGGAACCTAGTATGGCAGCCAGGATAGCTAAGATACCGGCATATTTTAAAAGCCTCATTTCAACCTCCTAGTTCTAGTTTGAAGAATCGATGTGCATTATATCAATTTTGGTTGTCCAGCGGTTATCATTATATGGCCAGAGGTTCCAGATCGCATGGTACCGGTCAGTTGTATGTTGATCTACTAAGTCCCCATGATAACCGCTATTCGGATCGGTGCTTGAATATGCGACCTCCATCGAGGCATGATCCCACCATCCATCGCTTTGCCAGTCGTAGAATATAGCATCGCCATATGTAGCTATATTGCTGTTCGATTGTTGAGGGCTATATACGCCCCAATCATAACCGCCTGGGTAATCGTTTATCAAAAAGCTCCGCAGCGTATTAGCCCTTACCCAAGCCGTGGTATATTGCCATCCGCTTGATGATTTATAACAATACCATGGTAAACTACCACTCCATCTAAAAGGGTAGCCGCCACCCATACTGCCCGATTGCGTATGCATTGCTTGAGATACAAAGTTTGTGCAATCAGAAGAGAAGCTTGGATACGAGGAGTTTCTGGACGTTGCGTATACATCAGCGTAATACGCCGCTCCGGTACCGCTATACCCAAATGCAATACCTGCGCTTAGCATCGTACCCATAATTATGAGCATGCAGGTCAAGACCTTAGCAAGCCTGTACATTTTATCACCCTTTCCCTAATTTATTGACTTAATTGCTCGACGATAGAAAAACGATAAACATTCACATAGCACCCACCTCCTATCAGCCGGGGTATAGTTAAGCCTCTACTCTATAGCACGGGTAATATCCTAAGCGGGTAGCTTTTCCTCACCGCTGCCTTCTTTTTTCTTGAAGCAGATAATTCTGTTTAATACCCGGCTTGCTGCTAAAACAAAAACGCTCACCATGCTCACCATTTTGCGCTACTTTAGGTCTCAAGGCAGCTACTCGTGTAGACGTCAGTACTTCTACTTACTGGTAATACATACATCTTAGCTTCATATAGTAAGTATATATTAGCAGGCATGTATATGATATAACAGTAAGTTATTACCATTGTACGGTCGTAGTATCAGTGAATCGATATCTTAACCTGGAAAAGTACTCCAGAATATTTTTTGTCAGTTTTCTACTGTTTCTTCATCTATCGCTTCCTTTTCTTAAATTGATCTCACTATCATAAAGTTGATAGGCTGGCTCGTAACATGGAAGACCACGTTGCTATTAAAGCAATTCTGAAGCGCTCTGATGCATCTTTAATCTCTATTGTTTGAATATGCGAGACACGGCCTCTGGCCAGCTTGTGGAAGGCACACATGCCTTCATGGCCGAGTTTTACTCAGCTAATCTTTCCATTTTTACTTGACCAGCCCAAGAACTATCTGGTGGAGAATAGGGAATTCGAACCATCCCATACGAAATGATTCAAGGGAGCCTACAATAAGGTAATTTGGCGCACGTGCACCAACAGCTTTGTGATATATTGCTAGTGTGAGAGTTTGTCACTTGAGACCCTTTCGAGGGTCTTTTTTATTGCGAGGATGCCGTCCTGACTTCCGCAATGCAGCACCCTATTTTTTGTAGATGATATCGTAAAGTGTCTGTTGATCTTCGGTCATTTTAAGAAGCGTTGTTTGTTTTCTCTGTGAATGCGGGAGAATGTATTCTATCTCATACATATTTTGAGTCAGCTCAGCAGCTCGTTTTGGGCTAAAGCCGGCTTTGTGTTTGTAAAGCAGCCGCTCTAATTCTTTGTAGATCGTGTAAGCCACAAAGCAGATTGAGATGTGGGCTTCAATGCGCTGTCTTAGGTAATGATGGATAGGGCGGATCTTGAGATCGGTTTTTGATATCCTAAACGCTTTTTCTATCTGCCAGAGGTGTTTATAGTTTTCAGCGATCTTTTGTGGCGCAAGCTTCGTGTTGGTAATATATCCCTTTAACCCGTCGAAGTGCTCATCTTCTTTTATTTTGTCCTCATCTATTTCAACGGTCATGCTTGGCTTTAACGCTAAGAACTTATTGTAGCCCCGGTTGTTGATGCTCTCCTTGGTCAATCTACCGTTTTTAACACGCTCTTTGAGTTTCCTTAGGCCTCGCTCGCGGTTGAAAGTTGAAAGCATCTTTTCTTTGGCGCTTATCTGAATAAGTGACGATGAGGCGGGTACCGTCAGACTTTTTAATCGTAATATAATCACCATCTTTTATCTCTTTGGTTTGCTCCAGGATTTTGTTTTTAATGCCATGAGTTTCGTTTTTTATCCTAGCGCCGATGATGAACTCATAGTTTTCTTGGCAGAGGTTCTGGAGGTTCTTCTTTGAAAGCAGGGCGGCATCGGCAATTACTATCGGCTTTTTGAAACCGTACTTTGCCTGGATGCCTTGGAGCACCGGTAAAAGAGTGTGACCTTCGAAGGTATTGCCTTCAAAAATGTCGTAGCCAATAGGATACCCCTGCTCTCCTACCAGAAGTCCCAGCATAATCTGAGGATTTTGAAATTTGCCGTCTTTGGAAAAACCGATCTTTCTTAAGTCGTCTTCGTCCTCGGCTTCAAAGTAGAGGGTAGTCATGTCATAGAAGACGACCGAGATATTCTTTAACTGTCTTTTGGTGTATTCAAACGCTATTCTTTCTACTGTTTCTTTATGGGTGCTCGCCAGTTTATCTAAAAACCGGCAGATCGCGTCCACGCTTATCTTTATTCCCCGGTAGCGGTACAGATAATCGACTGTTTTAAGCTTGCTGGTTGGATAGACGAGCCTGGCGATGGTGATGTGGCGGAAGAAGTTCATCATCTACTTTATTAAAGCCGATCCGGTCAAACAGTGTGCCAAAGATGAGTTCAGGGCCGATGGTGCGAATATTATTGTTGCTAAGACCTTGGCAGAAGTTTTCTATTGCTTGCTCGGTCTCAGTTTTAACTGTAAAAAGTCGGGGTTGATTGTCATCTGCCTTGTTAATAATCGATGTACCCAGTTGAACCAGGCGTTCTATTTCATCAATATCTCGACTTGCGCCAAGTGTTTTGATGACCCGATAGGTTCCACCCGTCTTATCGATAATTTGGATGCTTGTTGAACCGCTTTTGTTCTTCTTCTTTCGCACAAACATGCTTTATTTTAGCAACGGGACACCCATTTTACCATTTCTATTTTGCTTTATCCCAGCTAAATGGTGGTGTGGTTACTCTGTTTTTTGGGTAGTGCGGAAGTCAGGGGGATCGAATAATATTTTTACCGATAGCCCGCTCGCCCCGGATAATACGTAGCGTGCGATGTCGAATGCGTAACCGATTTTGCGTAGGTAATACCGTGCCGTTTCAGCTCGACGCTCTTTTTGTCGCGAATTATCCGCTTCACTTCGCATTGTACCCTGACTTCGATATTGAACCGATCGCGCATCCCCTCGGGTGTCTGCACAAGCAGGCTGTCGCGCTCTTTTATAACCTTTCCTATGTAATAAGGAAGACCGCAGTTCGCAAATGAAATATGCTCGTCCTTCTCAAAAAGGATGATCTCGGCATCCTCATCCAATCTGCGAAGCCGTGCGGCCGCGCTGGCCCCACCTGCAACCCCTCCTACTATTAGTACCTTCCGTGACATTGTTAAACCTCCGCTATTTACATCCACACTTTATCGAGCGGCTTACACGTCCTACACTAAACGCTAAACACCAGACCATACATGTAGCGGCTGGGCGCGAATTTCTTCTTGAACGCGCATCCTCTGTCTTTAAAAAACTTGATAACGTCTTTTTCCGGAATCCGCTCGCTCATGGGCGGACCCATCTCTCCTTGAACATCGCTCCAGTCAACGACGACTATTTGATGGAAAGGTTTGGAAATTCGTCGAATTTCCATCAAGAAGCTGCTCGGATCATCCAGCTCATGAAATACCGCCACCATAAATGAAACATCGATTGTGCGGCTTTCGATAGGAAATTTGTTTTCTTCTGATTGCAGGGCCAAAATGTTATCGATGCCTGCGGCCTTCTCTTTAAGAACCTCGAGTGCTTTTGGATTGATATCGACAGCGTAAACGGTGCCGTGTCCATCGAGATGTTTTGCAAGCGGGACGCTTAAGTAACCGGTCCCGCAGCCTAAATCGGCTACTGCAAGGCCGTCTTTTATGCCCCCCAGCACCTCGATCACCGGCTCAACCGGTAGTATCTCTTTTCTTCTTGGGTTGTCTAACCTGGCCATATCGCCGTGAAACTTATGTCCGCCCATACGCACCCCCTTGAATAGCTATTTTTATAGTTAAGCATATACGAGAAATTTTACCACAATAATACCCCCCCACTGGGTATCTCGATGGTCTCAGCATTTCGTCAACAGCGGCTCACCGAGATATTTAACACGCCAAAATCCGTTTTATTTTGCGTAATTTAAAGAGGTAATTCTTATGTAACTCCTATTTTTGCCAATATTGCGCTTGTCACTATTAGTTATTTTTGTTACAATTGAGCCTGCAAAAGTAGGCTAATTGCGTCTATGACGACCGGTTTTAGCTCTTGCCAAAAAACCATTTCATTGACAATGTGCTTGCACTAGCAAACGCACTTTTGATATATTAGAGTAACCCCAAACAGGGACGGCTTCCTCGGTATGTAACACAATGTAACACAAAATCTAAAAAAAGAAGGAGTGGAAAATGGAGAACACTGCAATCGCAATTGCCTTGGGATCAGGCGTACTGGCCATTATTTTCGGTATGTTTTTAATCGCCCGGACGCTAAAACAGCCCGCCGGCAATGCAAAAATGCAAGAGATCGCTAAGGCGATCCAAGAGGGCGCTGCCGCCTTTCTAAAAAGGCAGTATACAACCGTATTTTTTGTAGCAATTGTTCTATTCGTAATTTTAGGTTTCGGTCTCAATTGGGTAACCGCTATCGGATTCCTTATCGGTTCCGTTGCTTCGGCATCGGCCGGCATCATCGGAATGAACGTAGCGGTACGTGCTAACGTGAGAACCGCTGAAGCCGCGAGAGGTGGCCTTAAGAAAGCATTGGGTCTCGCTTTCAAGGGAGGTGCCGTAACCGGTATCTTAGTCGTAGGACTTGGTATCCTCGTTGTAACGGGATTCTGGGAAGCGACTAAAGACGCAAACGCTCTCATCGGACTAGGTTTCGGTGGAAGTCTTATCTCGGTCTTTGCTCGAATCGGAGGAGGTATCTTTACAAAAGCTGCAGACGTAGGTGCCGACTTAGTTGGTAAAGTCGAGGCGGGGATTCCCGAAGACGATCCGAGGAACCCGGCAGTTATCGCTGACAACGTTGGTGACAACGTTGGTGACGATGCCGGAATGGCCGCCGACCTGTTTGAGACATATGTCGTAACTGTAATCGCATCGATCCTATTAGCTACCCTGTATTTCCCTAGTTTTGAGAATGCCCTTGTATACCCGCTTGCATTGGCAGGGGTCTCTATTATCGCTTCAATGATCGGTGTGTTTTTTGTTAGGCTTGGGAAGAAAAACAACATCATGGGAGCCCTCTACAAAGGTCTCGCCGCATCCGCAGTTCTGTCCATGATTGCTTTCTATCCGATTACGCAAATGTTCATGGACGGTAATGGGAAATACTCGATCGGTGAGCTTTTTGGAGCTTCCCTTGTTGGTATTATCATTACCGCAGCACTGGTAATCATCACCGATTACTACACATCATCGAAGTATTCGCCGGTTAGAATTATCGCTAAGGCGAGCGAAACCGGCCACGGCACAAACGTCATCCAGGGGCTTGCCGTCGGTATGCAGTCCACAGCCCTTCCGGTTATCGTTATCGCTGCCGGTATTCTAACCGCATACAGCCTCGCTGGAGTCTACGGTATTGCAATCGCCGCGGTCGCGATGCTAAGCATGACCGGTATCGTTGTGGCAATCGACGCATTCGGCCCGGTTACAGACAACGCCGGCGGTATCGCTGAGATGGCGAGCCTTGAGGACAGCGTTCGCGACGTCACCGACGCTCTCGACGCTGTTGGTAATACAACAAAGGCCGTTACTAAAGGTTATGCTATCGGTTCAGCCGGTCTTGCCGCTATCGTTCTCTTCTCGGCATATACCCAGGAACTCGCTAGGGCAGGCGCAAAACTGAAATTTGATCTCTCCGATCCGTTCGTTATCGTCGGTCTCTTTATCGGCGGTCTTCTCCCGTACCTGTTCGCATCATTCAGCCTGGGTGCGGTAGGTCGTGCAGCCGGTGCGGTTGTCGAGGAAGTAAGGCGCCAGTTCCGCGAGATAGAGGGTATCATGGAAGGAACAGGCCGGCCGGAATATGGCAAAGCTGTCGAGATCGTTGCCGCTGCAGCCATCAAAGAGATGATCGTACCGGCTCTTATCCCGGTTCTTGCACCAATCATCATCCTCGGCATCGGCGTGGCGCTTGCGTCGCAGGGTCCACATATTGGAGCAACTATGCTCGGTGGAGTTCTTGTTGGAAGTATCGTAACCGGTATCTTTGTAGCTATCTCGATGACCACCGGTGGCGGTGCCTGGGATAACGCAAAGAAATACATCGAAGACGGGCACCATGGTGGCAAGAATTCCTTCGCACACCAGGCAGCGGTTACCGGCGACACGGTTGGCGATCCTTACAAGGATACAGCCGGCCCGGCCATCAACCCGATGATCAAGGTTATCAACATCGTAGCTCTCTTGATCGTTCCGTTCTTGAAGTAATAGTTTTAAGCGGCGCTTGCGCCACTGAATAGATACTTAAAACACAAAACGCCTCGCAATAAATGCGAGGCGTTTTTTTATACTGCGTTAATAACCTACTCAACCGTTACGCTTTTTGCAAGATTGCGCGGTTGGTCGACATTGCAGCCCCGGATCTTGGCTATGTAATACGATAGGAGCTGGAGCGGGACGACCGCCGGAATCGCCGACAGAAGTTCCGGTGTTTCCGGCACATAGAATACGTACTCGGCCTGCTGCTTTATCTCTTCGTCGCCTTCGGTTGCAACGGCGATGACATAGGAATCGCGCGCTTTTACCTCTTGGATATTACTGATGACCTTCTCGTAAGTATGGCCCTTAGTCGCCACGACGACGACGGGAACGGCTTTCTCAAGCAGGGCGATCGGCCCGTGTTTCATCTCACCCGCCGCATACCCCTCGGCGTGAATATACGATATCTCTTTCAGTTTAAGCGCGCCTTCCATGGCAACCGGAACGCCAATTCCCCTGCCCAGGAACAGAAAGCTCCTGCATTCGGAAAACCGGCGGGCGCATTCCTCGATAACGCTTGTATCGGCGAGAACTGCGGCTATTTTGTCGGGAAGTGCTTTTACCTCGGCGATCAGCTTATCGATCTCGGCCTTCGGCATCGCTTCGCGCACCTGGGCCAGGTACAGGGCCAGCGTGTAGATGGCCGCCATTTGGGATACAAGTGTTTTGGTTGCGGCAACGCCGATCTCGGGACCGGCGTGGGTATGTATGATGCCGTCGGCCTCCCGGGTAATACTGCTTCCGACAACGTTACTGATCGCGATTACTTTGGCCCCGCGCGCCCTGGCTTCGCGCAGGCTCGCAAGTGTATCGGCCGTTTCGCCCGACTGAGAGATCGCCACGACCAGCGTATCCTTGGTGATTATCGGATTGCGATAGCGAAACTCGGAGGAGATATCGACCTCAACGGGGATTCCCGCCCAGTTCTCTATCGCATTCTTGCCGACAAGCCCGGCATGATATGACGTACCACAGGCGACGATAAATATTTTGTTCAGCCCTTTTATAATATCCTCGGTGAGGTGGGATGCGGTGTCGAGCCTTACGTCGCCACCTACAAAACTGCTTCGAATAGTTTCGCGTACCGCCGTCGGCTGCTCGTTTATCTCTTTTAGCATGAAGTCTTCGTAGCCGCACTTCTCAGCCGCTTCGTCATCCCAGTTAACGGTGAATATCTCACGGTTAACAGCGATATCGTCGAAGGTTGTAATCTTTACGCCATCGCAGGTGACTTCGGCTATCTCATCGTTGTCGAGAAAAATCACGCTGCGCGTGTAGCCGAGGATTGCGGGCACGTCCGAGGCAATAAAGTTCTCGCCCTCACCGATCCCGAGAATCAACGGGCTGTCCTTGCGGGCGGCGATGATTCTATCCGGCTCGTGCTTGCTGATAACCGCCAAGGCAAACGAGCCCCTAAGCTCTTTTATTGCCGCTTTTACCGCTTCGAGCAGGTTGCCGTCGTATTTTTCCTCAACAAGGTGGGCGATAACCTCGGTGTCGGTTTCGGAGCCAAACACATGCCCTTTTGCCTGAAGTTCTTCTTTTAAGGCTATAAAGTTTTCGATTATGCCGTTGTGAACGACGGCCAGGTTTCCCGTGCAGTCGAGATGTGGGTGGGCATTTTCCTCTGAAGGTTTTCCGTGGGTCGCCCACCGGGTATGACCGATACCGATCTGCCCCGAGGGGGCTCCGGTAAGGAGGGCCTCCTCAAGCTCTTTTAACTTACCGAGGCGGCGCACAACACTTATTCCACCGTCTAGCACAGCAATTCCGGCGGAGTCGTATCCCCTGTACTCCAGGCGCTTAAGACCATTAATCAACACGGGCACGGTATCTCTCTGACCGATACACCCAACTATTCCGCACATAGGTTCTCCCTTCGTGAATGCCGATGATTAGTATCACGGCATGAACCAGGACACATTAATAGGGTTACTATAATAGTTGCTACGTTAGTTACTGCAACAGCCTATAGTATTGTTACGTCTATGGTTACGTTCTTGTTACTATAATAGTTACTACATTAGTTACTGCAACAGGGGAATTTAGAAAAGGCTCCGGCTGAGGCATGTCTATGCCGGCCTTTTGCCACTTTGGTACCGCTTTGTCCCGGGGGTCGCTCTCCGGTTTTGTAGATACCATTACGACCGTGGTCCGCCGAGAGGCATCCGCCGAATGAAACTTTCGATTAACCTCTCCCTCGTCAACTACCATAAAACGGCAGTTCTGGCGCTCGCATTGTTACCCCTATTCAGTTATTAGTCGTTTCTTGCTTACTATCCTCCTTCCGCCATCTTTCTACTATATCAGCACACACCATTCCATATCGTCGAAGACCGCCATCTTCTTGTTGCCGACCTTCCGCGGTCTTTCTACTATATCAACACACACCATTATACCCTAATCGGGCTATCGGTCACAGACAGATGTAAATTCAGGCTCATTCTTTGATTAGAATAGACTGCTGTCTAAATATCTATGCTTATGCTCGCGTCTGGATGTCATTCTGAACGATATAATTGAATATAGAGACAATAGCCAGGCAATTACAATGCTTATGCTCGCGTCTGGATGTCATTCTGAACGATAGTGAAGAATCTAGATCACACTCACCGACTTCTGTCACTGAGTATGTCTAAGCTTTGATCTACCTTCCTAAGAAGAATCTATCAAGCATCTTTCAAATCTATCAACCGCCTATAAACCATCTATCTCACTCAGGTTATCTAAGCTTAGACCCTCCTGCACAAAAAGAAGGTTTCCGCACCCAAGATTCTTCAGTCGCTTCGCTCCTTCAGAATGACATCTAATCGCTATTTGCTATTTGCTCCTTCAGAATGACATCTGGCAAGAGTATCCTTAGAACCCGATCTCCTGCCGGATGATATTTGCGATACTGTGGGCCACAAAGCCCGCATTGTCGCTGGTATCGCTTTCGACCATGACGCGGATAAGCGGTTCGGTGCCGGATGGTCGCACCAGGATTCTGCCCCGATCTTGAAGCTCGGTCTCGGCCTTCGCGATGCTTTCTCTAATAATCGCGATCTCCTGCCATCCATGTATCCTTTTTACCTTGACGTTAATCAGAACCTGGGGAAGTTTCTTCATAATTTTCTTCAGTTCAGAGAGCTTCTTCCCTGTCTGGACCATAACGGACGCAAGCTGCAGGGCGGTTATGATACCATCACCTGTTGTGTTGTGCTCCAGAAATATAATATGGCCGGATTGCTCGCCGCCGATGCTTATGTTTCGCGCGAGCATCTCTTCGAGAACGTAGCGGTCTCCAACCTTAGTTTTAACGACATCGATTCCGTGCTTTTTCATGGCGATATCAAAGCCCAAATTAGCCATAACCGTCGTTACAATGGCGCTTTTGGGAAGCATGCCGCGCTCTTTGAGATGGGTTGCGCAGACGGCCATAATAAAATCGCCGTCTACTACCTCACCGTTCTCATCGACCGCAATTACCCTGTCGGCGTCGCCGTCATGCGCGAAACCAACATTAACATCGTGCGACGTCACTATCTCCTGGATATAATCAACATAGGTCGAGCCGCAGCCCAGGTTTATATTCATACCGTTTGGACTGGTATTTACCGCTTTTACTTCGGCCCCAAGCTGGCGGAAGACAAGCGGCGATACCCGGTACGCCGCGCCGTGTCCGCAATCGATGGCCACTTTGAGCCCCTCCAGGCTGCCGGTAATCGTGTTAACGACATGATCGACATAAAGGTCTGCCGCTTTTCCATCGACTTTAACCGTACCGATGCTCGGGCCTGTGGGAAGGTCTTTTTCCGAATCCAAATTCGCTTGTATATCATCTTCTACCTGGTCGGGCAACTTAAAGCCGTCGGGTCCGAAGAACTTGATGCCGTTATATTCGGCGGGATTATGCGACGCGGAGATCACAACCCCGCCGTCGGCTTTAAGGGCTTTGGTAAGATATGCAATGGCAGGGGTCGGCAGAACCCCGACGTTGAGCACGTTGGAGCCGACCGAGCATATACCCGCGGCAAGCGCCGCTTCAAACATGGCCCCCGATATTCTTGTGTCTTTTCCTATAATGAAGACCCCGCCCTTGCCCTTGCTAAGAACGGTCGCCCCGGCTTGGCCGATTTTAAACGCCAGCTCGGCGGTAAGGTCCTTGTTTGCGATCCCTCGAACGCCGTCGGTTCCAAAAAGCCTCGTCAAATGCCACCTCCAGGCAAGTAATTTTTACGGTCGCTTTAGTATATCATTTACGGCTTTTGCGTGACAAAGGCTCCCGGCTAGGAGCTATACGACTTTGCGACAAAAGGCGACGTCATCGCGGCAAGCATCGCTTCGTAGCTGGGGATAAACGATATGGTGTCACCAATTTCATATGTGTGTTCAGATTCGGTCACATCGACGACAAGGTGGTCGCTGCTTCTCCTTAAAATCTTCGCTTTCATATCGAGGGTTCTTAGCGCGCCCCTGCAGATATCCTGCGATCCAATCGCCAGGATCGCCCTTTTACGCAGGCCGTCAGGCTGTTGTGTCGGCTTTTCTTTTATCTCTACGATTTCCGCTTCCAGGATTATTGCATCCTGAAAGGTGTGCGGGATCGGGTCAAGGTCGACCGTCTCCTGCCCCAAAAGAATCGCCTCCCCCAACCTGACCTGGTTAACCCCGGGCGGCACCGCCCCAGCCTCTATAAGCTTCCAGATACTCGAGTTGCCGCCGGAGACAACCGGAAGCCGGGTATCCAGGCGCTCCCGCAGGTCGCCGGCGCTCTTAACCAGAAGCTCGAGCATTGCGGGTGTGGGGGAAACCCCCTGCAAGCAGGCCACATTCGATCCGATTCCCTCAAACCGTATCCATGAAAACCGCAGCGCCTCCCGCATAAAACCGAAAAGATCCTGGGGAAGCACTCCCTCGCGCAGGTCGCCGGCCTCAACCATCACTATGACTTTGTATTCTTTGCGGATTGCCGAAGCCGCGTGGGAAATTCGTTTAATCGTTGCAAGCTCGGATACGAGGCACATATCCGTTATTTCAACCGTACGGGGAATCTCCCAGGTCATCGGTTGCCTCAGCATCATACGAGGGACATCTCGAAGGACATCTATATCAAGCAGACGCTCCAGGTTTTGCAACCTGGAGTCGGCAACAGTAGAAACTCCGCCGGCAATCATCGCCCGGGCCACGGCGGGATTCCCCAGGCACGCCTTAACAACCCCAACGACCTCTATGCCGTTGGCGTTACAGGTACTGGTTATCACGTGCGCATTATGCGCAATCTTATTGAGATCAACTGTGAGAGACGGTTGCAGAGAACATCACTCCATAAAAAAAGAGGTTAAAGAAGCGTACTTCCTTAACCTCTGGTGTTGCGTAATTATTACCTCTTGGAAAACTGCGGACGCTTGCGGGCTTTTTTCAAGCCGTACTTGCGACGCTCTTTCATTCTTGGGTCGCGGGTCAACAGACCGGCTTTCTTAAGCTCGCCGCGAAAACCGTCATCGGCCTCAAGCAGCGCTCTTGCGATACCGTGACGCAACGCACCAGCCTGGCCGCTTACGCCACCGCCGGTGATCGAGGCTATTACATCGAACCTGTCTGTTGTACCGGTTACTTCAAAGGGCTGCTGGATCAAAATCTGCAGGGCCTTACGGCCGAAATACGTCTCGAGGTTCTTGCCGCCGACATTGAACTCGCCCTTGCCCGGCATCAACCGAACACGGGCCACAGCATCTTTTCTACGACCTGTTCCGTAGTAGACAACCTTACTAGCCACTGATTACTCTCCTCCCGCCCTAATATCTAATACTTTCGGCTGCTGGGCGGTATGCGGATGCTCCGACCCTGCATAAACTTTTAGTTTCCTGAACATCTGCCGGCCAAGACTATTGTGCGGAAGCATGCCCTTTACCGCCAGCTCAATAACCCTTGTCGGGTGTTTTACGATCAATTTGTCAAATGTGGTTTCTTTTAATCCGCCCGGATAGCCAGAGTGGCGATAGTACATCTTTGTCTGGGCTTTACGTCCGGTCATGACAACTTTCTCAGCGTTTATAACGATGATGTAATCGCCGACATCCATGCTTGGGGTATACATGGGTTTGTGTTTTCCTCTAAGAATGGTCGCGACCTGGGTTGCGAGACGACCGAGCGGTATTCCCGCTGCGTCAACTGCAAACCACTCTCGATTGATATCCTTTGGCTTGGCCGAATATGTTTTCATTTCTCCTCCAACACTGTATGTAAAAGTTAATTATCTTTCAAAACTGGCAATATTGTAGCAATCTTGCAACCATACTATATTATATAAAACCGCAGGAAATGTCAATGCCGGTTCGGTAGTTCGAAGCCCTTAGCCGACTACTCGCATAAACGTTTCCGAGATACCCTACTACGCCATATAATATCAGGCTAAATTCGAACAACTTTCAAACAAATCTTGAGAACACTTCGTTACCAATAAAAATCCCCCGGGGTGTTAATCTCAGCAGCCCGTTTTTGCTTTCTATAAGCCCGTCGTCGAGCAACCCCTCGATCTGCGCACCATAGATATCCTGCACAGAGCATCCAAAGCGAGACGCAAATGCCTCCAGGTTTACACCCTCCATCTTGCGAAACCCCAGGAAAAGCATTTCGCTCATCTCGTCGTCTATAGAAAGCTCGATTTCCTCGGGCTTAAATAGGTCGGTACCCGCAGTTTCTATATAATCCGTGGGTTTTGCCGTATTTGCAAATCTCTTGTTGCCGATCCTCGAATGCGCACCGGCGCCGAAGCCGATGTAATCACGGTTATCCCAGTACACCAGGTTGTGACGGCACTCCTTGCCGGGTTTGGCGTAGTTTGAAATCTCGTAATGCCCATAGCCGGACTCTTCCAAAGATTCCATGGTATACGCAAACATATCCGCCTGCATGTCTTCATCGGGCATTGCGAGCGCACCCGTAGTTATCTCGCACTCAAGCGCGGTCCCTGGCTCGACCGTAAGGCCGTAGCATGAGAGGTGCTCGGGCTCAAGCGCGGCGGCTTGCTCGAAATTAAGCGCCCAGTTTGCGAGCATTTGCCCGGGGACGCCGAATATGAGATCGATATTTATATTATCAAAGCCGGCCCGGCGGGCGGCATTAAACGCATCCACCGCCTGCTGTGCCGAATGCTTTCTGCCAAGAAGTGTCAGCAGGTCATCGTCAAGGGATTGGAACCCGATACTTAGCCTGTTCACACCGCTTTCCCGCAGCACCGCCAGCTTTTCATACGTAACCGTTTCCGGGTTAGCCTCGATGGAAATCTCGGCATCGGGTGTAATAGCAAAGCGCCCCTTCAGAGATGTGATAATCGATGCTATGTAAGAGGGCTCCAGCAGGGTTGGGGTGCCGCCGCCTATATAGATGCTCCCTACGGTGCCGAAAGCGCCGTAGCAATCTGCCTGGGAAGCGATTTCGGTCAGCAACGCATTTACGTAGGGCTGATGAAATGCGGCCAGTCCCGCATAAGAATTGAAATCACAATATTTACATTTTTGTTTGCAAAACGGGATATGCACATAAATAGCGGACATGATATATAAAAAAAGAATCCTTCCGTGTGTTTGTAAGATTATCTCAGATTCGACTGGGCAATGCCAGCAGTGGACCGGGCCTCAGGTATTTTCGCTAATGCGAGTGGCGGGCAGGTCGTCGTGCTTGTGCCCGGATGCAGATATTTGACCGTCCTCTCTAGTGTGGTAAAACCAACGGTCCCGGTTTGCTTGCGTCTTCCTCAAGCCTGATGGCCTCCGCCGGGCAAACCCCCACGCACACGCCGCACCCTTTGCATGCATCCGCATCAACCTTGACCTCATCGGCCATGCTCAGTGCGTTAAATTGGCACGAGTCAATGCAGCTTTCACACAACGTGCAGGAGTCGTGGTCGATTCCGGCCGTAAAGCCGGAGGACGTAACGACTCCAAACCCAAGCGATAGTGCGCGCATCCCCAGGCAACAGCACGAGCAACAATTGCAGAGAGAATAGAGCCTGTCGCCGGCCGCATCCTTAAACCAGGCCGTATGGACACGCCCCCGCTCGTGCTCCCGCTCAAGGATTTCTAGCGCCTCGCCGGTATCCACCCTACGCGCATTCCCCTTCTTATGCTCAACGACAAAATCGACAAACGGCTCACCAAGAACAAAGCATACATCTATCGGCAGGCACGGGTTCTCGGCTATCTGTCTGCAGGGGCAATCCGTAACCGCAATATGCTCGGAGTTTTCCAGGATAATATCCCTCGCCCGCTCAAATGGCAGCACCTGCTCGGGGTTACGAACCACAACCGGCTCTTTAATATCGACCAGACGTTTTGCCGTTTCGCTTGTGATTACCTTGGCGTGGTGGGTGTTCATCAGCTTTTCACCGGCACCCCTGTAAAGCCGGGCCGGGAACAGCCGTGGATGCTCGAGCGCATACCTGACCGGTTTCAGGTACGACGACGTCCATCTTAAGTACACATAGCTGTGGATGAAGTTCTTTGCCCCCCGCCACCCGTGAAACCGCGCCAGTTTGGCTGTGCTGTCTTTGCGCCTAATAAACAACCAGCTCCCGGCCACAGCGATGCCACTTAGCAACAGCGGGATAAGGCCGCTTTTCTTTCTTGTTTTATCCATACCCTATTTATTATAGCCGATTAGACCATAGAAACCACGCGAACATGCACCTGAATCCTCTAAACTATCGCCCATCCTGGTCGAAATTAATACAAAACAGCTCTTGAGGAGATGGTGCTACATGCCTTTTATCATACTGGTAAACGCGCTTAGCGGGCTTATCGTAGCCTTGCTCTATTATCCGAGATCGCCGTGGTACCTGTTCGGCGCCGTGCGGCTCGACGAACTGTGGTTGTGGTCGAAGTACGCCCTATTTTCCTCATCGTTGCTGTTTGTTTTCGCGGTTCTGGCGCTTGATAAAGACGCAAAAGGCCGCGGCCTTGCCCGAAGCCTATCGGCGTTTATAGCAACCCTGCAGGGGCTCCTCAACCTGCTCCCCGCAGTTTTATATCTTATCTTTTTACACGGTGCTGCGACCTCCCGCATCGCAGTCCATGGATATACGCTCACAATTACTTCCCGGCAGCTCTTCTTGCACCTGCTCCTTGTCACAATATCTTGGGCAACCGCCCTCTGGCTTGTGCTAAAAGGAAGGGAGCGCAACATCACCGAGCCCGCGCAGGTTCTCGAAGCGCAGGTACAATCATCGATATAACGGATCATGTCAACCTACATACTCCATAAAGATAGCAGCAAAGCAGAAAACCTGTCGATAAACGGTTGTTCATCCGATGAAGGCAGCGGTTTGTAAACACTACGTCGCCTGCAGGCTATGTAGACAAAGCGTATAAATGGCGGCTGCCATTTATGTAGTTGGCCCTTATCAGGCGATCTGATATAAAGCTTTATGTGGGTTTTCACACATCGTGTAGCGCTTTACTCATTACTAATCGAATAGGTTTGAGTCACTACGCACTGCCAATACGATGTCGCTGACGTAGTGCCACCATAGCACCTACTAAACCAAGAAAAACCGCTAAACCTATAGCTGCATAAAGTGTATTCCTGTCGTTAACTGATGTTGACTCATCATCCTTAATTGAACCCTTAATAGCGCTTTGCACCATGCCGTGGGCCACGCCAGTACCTGGTTCGCCACCATATAACAAGTTACCTTGAGCATCCTTCGCAGGTTCACCCATGGTAGAAACCATCTTCAATAAGACATCTGCCGCTGGGTATAATTTCTTATTATCTAGACTTAGCTTACCCTTATTGTTGTAGAGAGGAATGAGGTAGTCACCTTGATCTGCACTAACATAAATAAAATCAGTGTTAAACACCTCGACCCTTACATGCTTTGCTTCGGATACGTTGCTGATGTTCTGCTCGCTGAGATACTTCGTAACGTCATTTTCATCTGCGCTGAACTTTATCAGTTCTCTTGGCATGTACCTGCCGTAGCCTATAAGAGCCCATGAGCCATTTTCTTGCCCAATATCTGCGGATGAGACAACTTTACCTGTTTTGTCAAGCAGTGGATATTCCCAGTAATATTCTGCACGTAGCGCAGAAAGAAAGTCTTTATTTTTATAATCCTTTGAGAGTGCCTTAATCTTAGACAAGTCAAGATTGTATACTTTATATGGCTGCCCAAGCTCCACTGGTGCTTCAGATGCATCCGTAAGACTCCAAAAATCAGGTTGCTCCTTCATATCGCTTGCAATCGAATTCAACTGCGCCTTAATTACCTGATCAACCTCTACGGGCGCGCTAGCAAAGGAAGTGCTTGGAAGCAATAGAAGTACCAAGATACCAAATAGTGCTAATACTCTTTTCATCGATTACTCCTCACTCCTTATTGATAAAAGTAGATAGATTCAACCCATCTGTGGACACCGTCGTCGTAAAACCAGTTATAGGTATTTTTATGACCTGCCCCATCTGCTGGATTAACCCAGTACACATACCGGGTTGCGGTGTCATCATCGTACCCACGAACAACAGTCATATGCCCACCTCCACTGTAATAGCCCCAGCCTGCAGCCATCGGACCGCCACAGTTGATCTGATATTTTACCGATAAGAAGGTTAGGCCACTGCTTATGGTCATACCAGTTCTTTTCGTCTGGAAATGGTTTATGGCTTGGTTGGTCTGGTTTAACGATGCTGTATAATTTGGATAGTTCTGGTTATGATAAATGTAATCGACATTTGCCCATTGGCTTAGCGTCCCACCAAAATGCTTTTCAATCATCTCGCCGCTAGCCGCCCAGCACCAATTGCTCTTTGCTTGCTGTACGGGAACAACAGTGGAAAGCCACTTCACCGTTGCAAACGCCGGGGTCGCTGTAGTCGCCAACAACAGTACCGCTAAGCAAATTTGCAGTATCAAGTAATGCCTTAACGTAAATCTCAATCTCATAGTTCACCTACCCCTAATCCTCATAATCCTATTCATTCGTTTGCGTCTTTCGGTAATATTTTTGTTGCCCTAGTAGATAGCAAATTTAAATGAGCCAAAGCTAGATTTACTTTACGAGCATGCTGTTTACAAAACAAGGTTCATACTTGCGCTCTTTACCTATGCTATTTAACGACTGTCACTTAAGTGTAGCGCTGTCCCTGATACATATTTACGCCCCCCTTTCTTTTATAAGCAATTACCTGCTTATTAAGGACTGATAGCCTAAAATCCCATAAGCCATACACGTAAAACCTTTGCTGATAGTTATAGCACATGCTTCAATTTACTAACTATCACTACTTCAGTGTCTTATAATGACTGTACTCTAATACACGTATTCTAACTTACTTTATATATCTAATCAATACCCTTTCTACACAGTGCTAACCTGCTAATTTTAAAAACATACGGTAGTTTAGCTGGGGTTTAACTTGGTAGTAAAAATGATTGACTATTTCCTAAAAATAATGAGAATAATCATTCAATGCAATTTGAAGATGCTTGGTAGCATCTTCTATGCTTATGCTGTGGCTTGTGCAAGATGAAATACTGGCAGCGATCGGGACAAGAGCAAGCCAAGTAAACATTTTACGTGTGTCCATGGGCACTCTTTCCTATTGGCCTAGCGGAAGTCATCAAAGCATGGGTTTGCTTAAAAATATATGAATAACACCGCTTTCAAAGTATTATAATCATTGCAATAGTAGATCGTTCTCTTTTTGGGTATCTACAGGGTGAAATAATCCAATTTGCCACCAGGGGATACCATGAAACTACTTGTAACCGGAGCAGCAGGAGACATCGCGTTTCAGCTTATTCCCTCGCTTGTCCGGCAAGGACACAGCATAAGGGCGCTGGTCAGGTCCGAAAAAGAAGCGCGAAGCATTCAAAATCCCGCAATCGAGATTGTCGTTGCAGATATTACCAACCCTCAGTCTATTAGCGGAACGGCCGCCGACGTCGATGCGGTATTTCATCTTGCGGCCGCCCTCTTCGTCGCTGACCCCGAGGAAGACCTGAGAAAAATCAACTACGAGGGAACCATCAACGTGGCAAACGAATGCATCGCTCACGGCGTTAAAAGGTTCATTTTCCCCAGCTTCCCACTGGTTCTAGGGCCGCACACCGCCCCGTCACAACCCATCAACCCGGAGGATGCCGCCACCCAGCCAAACTGTTTTCATGCGCTTTACAAAAAGCTCTGCGAGCAGCACCTGCTTGTGCTGGCAGAACACGGAAAACTTTCGCCCACCATCCTCCGCCTGGGGACGGTCTACGGACCCGATATGCGCCTGATTAAAGCCCTGAAGTCCTTCATAAAGCAGGGGCTCTACCGGATACCGGGCGATGGCAACTACGTTTTCAGCCCGGTCCATGTCGATGATGTAGTCCAGGGGATGCTTTTGGCCTTGAACAGCGAAAAGGCGATCGGACAGATATATAATGTTGCCGATGATATGCCGGTCCGTTACAAAGAATTCGTCTTTATGCTCGCCGACCTCCTACAAGTACCAAGGCCTCAGTCGGTACCGATAGCCCTCTACCGGGTGCTCGCCGGCTTCGCCGCCCTATGGGCGCGCCTCACGAACACGGCGCCCCTCATCAACAACGATATGGTAACGTTCAGCACCTCAAGTTTCGCTGCGGATACGACTAAAACCAAGAACGAGCTTGGCTTTAAGCCGAACTACCCGACGATTGCCAAGGGCCTTCCAACATGCATCAATCGTCATCAAGGCTTAGAAAAACGTTCAATTGCAGCCTGATTTGGTTAAAAACAATAGAGAAGAAAAGAAACCCGAGATTTCGCTTTTCGCCGAAGCCGAACAGGGCCGCTGAAGTCGCTTGACAGACCCTATAAAAAGGTGTAGCCTTTCCTAACTAAACGGTTAAGATAAAACAACCGTGGGACTCGTTTTGTCACCACAGCTTCGGGAATATGTATTACTATGTTTGATGTCATAACATTAGGAAGCGCAAGCAGGGATATATTTTTCGTCACCAATCGGGCAAAGGTGCTGCCCGATCCCTCCAGCATCGAGGGGAAAATGATCTCTTTCGCCCTTGGGGCAAAGGTGTCGATTGAGGACGCCTACATCCATAACGGTGGAGGCGCCTGCAACACGACAACCGCCTTCGCCCGCCTCGGTTTGAGCGTTGCACCGTACATCAACGTCGGCAACGACGAGATGGGCGAACGAATCATCCTTGAGATGCTTCAGGAAGGCGCGGATACCGACTTTATCTGGGTTGACGAGGGTAAACGCACGGGTACCAGCGTTATTATCATCCCGGTAGGCGCCGGTGACCGCACGATCCTTTTCTACTCGGGTGCCAACCGTGACCTCAGGGTCCGCGATTGGGATAAAATCAACGACACCTCCTGGTTTTATATAGGCCCGATAAGCCGGCAGGCGCCGGATTTACACAGGCAGGCGATAGAGTTTGCGCACAGCAAGTCGATTAAAGTAGCAAATAACCCGGGTATAGGACAAATCGAGCGCGGCTATGAATATATGGCCCCGCTGCTCAAAATCATCGATGTTTTAATCGTCAACCGGACCGAGGCCACCCTCATCCTGCGATCAAAAGACCCCGATATCGTTATCTCGGATAACCGGCAGCTTGCAGGCGAACTCATGAAGACGGGGCCAGGAATTGTAGTTGTTACCTGCGGTGCCGAAGGCGCGTGCGTGACGAACGGTGAAGAGTTCTACCATCAGGATTCAATTAAAACAGAGGTTGTGGATGCGACGGGTGCGGGGGATGCCTTCGGCTCGACGTTCATCGCCGCTCTGACCATGGGACACGATTTGAAAACCTCGATATTTATGGCCGCGATAAACTCAGCTTCGGTGGTCGGCCATATCGGAGCACAGGACGGCCTGCTCAGGCAAGATGAGATCAGAAGAAAGGCCATGAATCTCGGATCAAAGACCCGCCTTTGAGAGCCGCCCGTCAAGGGCATAGATAAACGCAAGCACTTCGGCCACCACCCGGTAAAGCTCCTCGGGGATTTCTTTTCCAATATCAACGGCGCTTAACGCCTCGACAAGGGCGGCGTCCTCGTAAAGATCGACCCCGCTCTCTTTTGCCAGTTTCTCGATGCGCTCGGCCACATGCCCCGACCCCTTAGCCAGAACTTTTGGGGCGCCATCGTTAGCCGAGTCATACCCTAACGCGACGGCCTTGCGCGCTCTATTCGTCTTTTCGTTTTTTTTGTCCTTCTGCATGATTACGCCTTAAAATCTATGCCGGCAAGGTTCAAACCAAGCTTCTCTTCAATCAAGCTGACCGGGCTGTCTTCTTTTATCTCGAACGCAGCCATCTTGCCCACCTGATAACCCATATCCTCAAGGGATTGCTTAAGCCCGCCAAGCATACTCTCGGCGAGCCGTATCGCCTCCGTATTCTCAAGCGCCATCGAGAAGTTTACAAACCTGTCGGCCATCTCAAGCCACGCCCTGGTTTTACCAAGCGACGGCATGTCCAGGGCAAAGCCGATGGTAAAAACCGATGATTGTTGTGCGCCGCCCCTGCCATCAGGCGCTTTCTTAAATATCTTGACCTCGGCCGTACCCATATCCTTACCCAACCGCACGGGAAGCGGCAGATATATAAAGCCCTTTGCCGGTAGATCAACCGGTAGGTTCAGCGCCTCAGCCGCATGAAACATGCTTATCACCTTCTCGACCGATTCTTTCACTGCTGATAATATCCCAATACTGGTCAAATGCGGACGATTCCGGATAGTTGCGGTAAGCGCCGAACGGGATTGCAAAAGGCTTGCCTTGAGATCGTTGACGTCAACCCCGCCACCTTCAAGCAAAGCGAGCACACCCGCCTCATGGCTTATCGCCTTCGCCATCGCTTTCAGACTGCCCACTATCTCCTGCTTATCACCCGTAGTAACGATCAGCTCGTCGATTTCATCGAGCAATGCGCCAAGATTAAGCTCATCCGGCACATCCGTCTTGCCAAGCGCCGATGAAACAAGCTTCTCAAGCTCGGCAAAGCTTGCGCCCGTATCGATTTTCGACCCCCGGACAAGCGTTGCGATATTCTTGACATCGCTACTTTGCAGGCCGGAGTTTTTCAGTAGATACGCTACAAGATCGGCTTTGCCGTACTTTAAAGCGGCCGAGCCGGGGTTCTGCTCTGCGACTTGCTTTAAGACCACTTTCTCCGGACCCGCTTCGACAACGACCAGCGCCACCATTTGGCCGGGACTAAGAGAAAGATTCGTCGAAGCGCTGATGCGGGACCCGCCGATATTTAAAATAACGCTCTCCTGGGAGGCCGCAACAACCTTCGCCTGAATCGTATCGCCCGCCTTAAGAGCAACCTCACCGTCGGCGCTGTTCGACAAAGCCCTGATCAGCACTACATCTTTGATTCCCGGTAGGTTTATTCCCCCTGCTTGCATAGGTTCTCCAATCCGGCTTAAACTCACCAATCCGCTGCGATTCTTTATAGTATAGCGGAACCTGGGTGACCCTTGCGATAGGGCGCAATCAGGACATCCGCATGTTCTGGCATCATATGGTAATAATTGGCAATTTATGATACTATTGCTATATGAGCGATTCAAACAGCTGGACCGATGCCCAGCATGAAAAGCTAAACCGAATACACGATTTACTAAACGAAATAATCGACACGCATAAAAAAATGCAATCGCTTCTCTCCGAGTCGATCATAAAAAGCCAGACCGAGCGTGGCCTTCAAGAGATCGAGAATTTCTTACAGTCCGAAGGCAAGTAAGGCCCCATCCTCACTCGGACGGTATTCTTTCCAAAAAACACCTAATAATGCTTGACGCATTTACCCATGTAAAGGGTAAAATTGTAAGATGTATAACGAGGAGGAGTCAACATGAGGCAGAAGCAATGGGATCTAAGGGGATGCCTTATCCCTATCATTACACCATTTACCGATAACTATGAAGTCGACGAAGCCGGTCTTCGCACCCTGATAGACTATATGATCGATGAGCAGGCTGCCGCTGCAATCATCCCGTGCGGGACAACCGGTGAGTCGCCCACGCTCTCGCACGACGAGCACGTCAACGTGATAAAGATTACGGTCGATGCGGTTGCCGGGCGGGTTCCGGTTATCGCCGGCACCGGCTCGAACTCGACAAAAGAAGCAATAGAGATGACGAAAGCGGCCGCGGATGTTGGCGTGAACGCAACGCTCCAGGTCGGTCCCTACTATAACAAGCCGAGCCAGGAAGGCATCATAAAGCATTTTGAAGCCATAGCAGATGCGACCGATCTGCCGATAATCATCTACAATATCCCGGGCAGAACCTCGCGAAACATCGAGCCCGACACGATTTTCAAACTCGCCGAGCTCGACACGGTCGTCGGCCTGAAAGACGCCTCCGGCGACATCCTGCAGACGATGAAGATAATCAAAGCCACGCATGCCTCCAATTTCCATATTTACGCGGGAGAAGATGCGCTTACGTTCTCGCTTCTGTGCCTGGGTGGTCATGGAGCGGTTGCCGCTGTGGGCCACGTTATCGGCAAGGAAGTAGATCAGATGGTCAAACTTGTCGGCGAAGGCAGCATCGACGCCGCCCGCGATATCCACTTTAAAACCCTCGACGTGGTAAACGCGCTCTTCGTCGAGCCCAACCCGGTCCCGATAAAACAGGCTTTGACCTGGATGGGGCTACCTGCCGGCCCGGTACGACTCCCGCTTATCGGCATGACCGAAAAGGGCAAGGATGTACTTAGAAAAGCCCTTCTTGAGCTTGGTAAAATCAGCTAAGCCTGGATTGCCGTAGAGCAGCAACAAAAGACTTATGCAAAAGAAATTAAGACCATTAATCGGCATCAAGCATTACTCACCGCAATTATGGGAATATTCCACCTAACATTATGAATGGAGGTGGATTATGGCTCTCGAAATTGGAGAACTTGCTCCCGATTTTACGTTACCGGATCAGGACAGAAACAGTTGCCACTTCTCGGATTTGCGCGGCCGGAACATCTTGTTAGCCTTTTACACGCACGACTTTTCACCTGTCTGAACTTCGGAGTTCGGCCGTATCATCGAGCACTTACCCGAAATACGCCAGCTCGAAGCCCAGGTCGTGGGCATAAGCGCAGATAGCGAATGGTCTCACAAGGCATTCGCAGAAAAACTGGGGATCGATTTCCTCCTGCTTTCCGACTGGTTTGGAAATGTGGGCCGCCTTTTTGAGGTATGGAGCGAAGAAAAACAGCGGGAGAACCGCGTGATTTTCGTTATCGACTCGGCGGGCGTCATAACATACGCAAAAAGCTATCCCGACGATGTGGTGCCTGACATCGATGCGGCGATAGACGTCTTGAGGCGTCTCGCAAAAAGAGAGGAAAATTTGGCAAGCTAAAACCCTGTCGATCAACTACCGTACGACTAAGAACTAAAGCCTGAATATAAAGGTGAATATAAGCAGAATGGCCTTTTATAGGGCTGGGAATACAATAAAGGCGGGTTTTCACCCGTCTTTATTGCGTGGATATCTTCAGATACATTTAATTATACTCTTAACGCTACTATTGTAAATAGGTACTTAGCTGCCGCTTTACCAAGCGTCCTGCTAGTTTTGGGTTAACCCGTAAGTCCAACCCTCAACGCCGGCTGCAAGGTTATAGACCTTGGTATAACCGGATGCGACCAGAACCTGCGCGGCCTCGGCGCTTCTCGCACCGGAAGCACAGTACACAAGGACCGGCTTCGTCTTATCGATCTCTCCGATTCGTGAAGTAAGCTGGCCCAACGGAATCAGCTTTGCGCCCGCAATATAGCCCATCCTAAACTCATCCTCTTCCCTGACGTCGATGAGCTGGACCGATTTACCATCGATAAGCTGCTTGGCCTGTGCGGCGTCGATATTTTGATAGCCGGCCGCCTGCGGTTGCTGGGCCGGTTGCTGCGGCTGCGCTTGTAATTCCGACAGATCGGTCGGCTGTGCTTTCTGCGACTGATCAACACCCGTCTGGACGCCACTCTGGTCCTGAACCGTAGCCTGGTTCGATGAGCAGCCGGCTGCCACAAAGATTGATGCCGCCACGGCAAATATTGCGAGTAATTTCTTTAAGTTAAGCAATTGTTCTTACCTCCTGTGAGTTATTCATAGTTACTTATAATTACTAGTACTCGGCCACCTAATCCGTAACCGATACCATACCCCGGCTGGTACTAGCAAACACTTCTAAGCATTATAGCACGCGCTAGTGCTGTGTCGCCTATATTTTAGAGCAAACCAATAGAGGTTTCTATGGCCCCATGCAATTTATATCAGCCGTGTCTTATACTTGAAAGCTAGTGCAGTTTAAGGTACATTATCAGCAAATGTATTTTTTCACATTCGAGAGAAAGGAAGTCGGTTCGTGGATTTGAAAAAGATCCTTCCAATCGCAGTAATCGGTGTGGCAGTACTTGCCTTAGTGATTTTTGCGGCATTCGGACAGGGAGATTCTCCGTCGGTAAACACGGCTCAACCAGGCACGGGTACCCAGGTACCGCAAACCGGGCAATCAGGACAGGCCGCTCAACCGGGGGCGGCATCACCTCAGACAGGCGGTCAGCTAACTGCACCAAGCGCAGCGGCGCCTCAATCAAGCGCGCCGGTTAGCTCAAAAGATCCCGCAACAATCGTCCCGGCAACTATGACGCTTGACCAGTTCTGCGAAAAATATTACAAAGCATGGATAGCCAAAGACTGGAAAACCGCATATGACCTGCAATCTTATGCAAATAAGGGCCAGGGAGACGCTACCAGTTTCGGCCAGCAGCGTGAGGGCTACGGCCTCGTAGGCTATAAGGTCGGCACACCGGCCATTAACGGCAACGTAGCTAATGTACCCGTAACCATGAACCTAGGCACGAACGGCACTTGGATGGCGACCTGGACGTTTATCAAGAACGATAAAGGCCAGTGGACCGTACAGGGTTCGAAGAGCGGGCCTAGCCAATAATAATCCAACAAATGAAATAAATGAAATATAAGATAAACCAGGATTTGCAAATAAAAGCCGGCTACCACACCGGCTTTTATTTTTCGTCTTAAAGCCTGCGCTTACGCCGCCATCTGCCTTCTCATCCCGAAAACACCGGCCGCTTTCTCAAACGAGCGAAGAGCATCCGATAACGGGTAAACCTCAAAAACCGAGTAGTTGCTGAGCGGATAATCCTGCAACATATCATCAAGTTCCTCGTTCGACTCAACATTGTAAATCATGACGCTCGCCATTTCGCCCGACAACGCATAAGCCATCTCAATCTTTCCGCTGTCCATCATATCCCTAACCCAATCGCGGGTTTGCATGAACAGGGATTCACCTTCGGTCGGCGAAAGTTCGATACTTCCACCCCTGTCGATAACCAAAAACTTCATGCCGGCACCTCCAATGTAATAGCCCTTCAAACCATGGTCCAAATAATTCTTCAGACACTGATTTAAGTAGCAACTAAAGTAGTTCGCTACTTAATGTACCCAAATACTATTACTATTATGGGGAACAGCATGAAGTGAATTCAATTAACTGCGGACTGTCGAATCAGAGGGAATATTTTTAGGCTTTGAGGATCGAGAGGATTTCTGCTCTTGTTTAAGCATGCCGATAAAGATTTTGGCTATCTCCGGGTCGAATTGGCCGCCTGCGCCTTTTCGAATCTCCAGTATGGCCTGCTCTATGGGTAGCCCCTTGCGATATGGACGACTGGAGATCATTGCCTGGTATGCATCCGCAACAGCCAAAACGCGGGCTTCAAAAAATATATCATGTCCATGCATGCCCCGTGGATAACCCGAGCCGTCAAACCGCTCATGGTGTTGCAAAACGATCTCCGCAAGATCGTTAAAGCTGCGGATAGGTCGTAGGATTTCATACCCTTTAATCGGATGAAGCTTGATCTCATCGTACTCTTCGGGGCTTAGTGTGGACGGCTTACATAATACACCGCTGGATATTCCAATTTTGCCGACATCGTGCAGGAGGCCGGCGGTGTAAATCCGCTCCGCCCTATCTTTATCCAGCCCCATAACAAGGGCTATCTCTTGCGCAAGGGTTGCGACCTGCTCCGAGTGTCCGCGAGTGTATTTATCCTTGGCCTCTATAGCTTTTACCAAGGATTCTATTGTGTCGAGGTATGATTGCTCGAGCCTGTTAAACAATATGGCGTTCTCAAGCGCAAATGCGGCTCTTGAGCTAAGCAGCTCGAGTAATTGGATTTCCTTGTCGGTAAAGGAGCCCGCTGTCTTCTTTCCAATAGCGACCGTACAGGCCCTATCTTGCCTTAGGTTAATGGGTACGATGGCAATTGACTTTATCTCGGACTCGATGTGTTGCTTTACGTCATTTAAAGAGTTCTTTTTTAGAACCCTGGTTTTACCTTTTACAAGAATGTCATAGATAACCTCGCAACCGTTGCTCATGCTTTTGGATATGAGCCCGCCAGCTTGAACCAGTAGCTAAGAGTGAATGGCAACCTGTAGAATCGAGGTAATGAAAGGAATGGTTGCCATGGGAAGAACACGAAAGAAGTACTCAGGAAAGTTCAAACTGCAA
>Ga0210014_1000120_pt1 | contig 66915 bp, 57 predicted proteins | sample CryGeymeta201519_FD_183983 | JGI IMG/M metagenome (GOLD analysis project Ga0210014, IMG submission 183983) | Groundwater microbial communities from Crystal Geyser aquifers in Utah, USA - Crystal Geyser metaG 2015-19 (SPAdes) (version 2) | ecosystem: Environmental > Aquatic > Deep subsurface >...
TAAAACGGCATAAAAATTGGTTTATTTAATACCCAGTGAAGCGCAAAGTTAAAACATTAAAACGGATCAAAAAATTTAAGGAATGCCCATAAGTAAAAATCATCAGGATAACCAAAAGGATAAGGGCATACCATCCAAACCATTGAAAAAAAAGAAAAAAAAATGGCGAAAAATTCTCTTACGTATTTTTTTAGCCATCCTATTACTTCTTATTACATTAGTGGTTTTATTTTCATTTCCTGCCGTACAAACTAAAATTGCAAACCAAGTAACAAAAAGCTTAAACGAAAGTTATGGCACTGATATTCATATAAAAAGAATCGGTCTTAACTGGAAAGGACAAGTGGCAATTCAGGAAGTTTATATTGCAGACCACCACCAGGACACTTTAATTTATGCAAGAAAATTAGACACAGATATTTTAAATTTCAGAAATCTTATTAAAGCACAACTCGGTTTTGGAAATATTGACATGCAAGATGCTAAGTTATATATAAAAACCTACCGAGACGAAGAAATAGATAATCTAACCATATTTTCAAAGAAATTTGCACCCGAAGTACCGAATCCGGAATCCCATTTTTTATTAGAATCTAACTCCATTAAACTTAGTAATGCAGACATAAGAATAATCAATGAAAATTTAGAAAACCCGGATGTTGTTAGCTTTACTAATTTAAATTTGAAGGCAAACCAATTTAAAATATGGGATGTCGATGTAAACTCAAATATTGAATATTTAAATTTTATGTTCAATAATCAAGTTCAAGTAACTAATCTGACTTCTAATTTTTCATACACTAATGAAAAAATGGAGTTTAAGGACATGCATCTCACCACAGAGGAATCTTTCTTAAAAGGCGATATAGTAATGACCTACCAAGAAAATGGTCTTTCTAATTTTGAAGAGGAGGTGCTCATTGAAGCAAACATTAAAGAATCGTCTATCGCTACAAACGATTTAAATGTATTTTATAAGGAGTTTGGCAAAGACCAAACTATCGTTTTTTCTTCCAAATTTAACGGTACTCTTAATGATTTTGAATTACAGGAATTACAACTCACCAACCAAGGTACAACCATCTCCGGAAACTTCTTGTTTCGGGATTTGTTAAAGGGAGGAGATTCCTATACAGTTATTGCAACAAACCATAACATCAATTCAAATTACTTTGATTTAAGACGTTTTATGCCGAATGTTTTAGGAGGTATTCTTCCGAAAGAAATGGAAACTTTAGGTAATTTTACTTTTAATGGAAATACATCAATAACGGGCACAAAATTAGTTACAAATTCTACTTTAAATACTGCCTTAGGCTTTGTAGGAGCCGATTTTAAAATGGGTTCTATTGATAATGTCAGTAATGCAACCTATGAGGGAAAAATGGATATAAGAAATTTTAATATAGGAAAGTTAACAGGCACAAAAACCTTAGGTAAAACCTCGGCAAAACTACAATTTAATGGGAAAGGATTTTCGCAGCAAACCTTAAACACCAAGTTAAATGGCAAAATTTCAAACTTTATGTTTAATGACTACAACTACACAAACATTACTGTAGTTGGAACACTTAAAAATCCAATTTTTAACGGAAGTTTAGAAATTGATGATCCAAATTTAAAAATGCAATTTAAAGGTTTAGCCGATGTTTCTGAGGCACAAAATAATTATGATTTTGAAGCAAAAATAGACTACGCCGATTTATACAAAACCAATCTTTTTAAAAGAGACAGCATCTCTATTTACACAGGTTCTATCACCATGGATATGCGAGGAACCTCAGTAGATGATGTGGTTGGAACCATTAGGTTTTATGAAAGTACCTATCAAAATCTAGTTGATGATTACTTTTTTGACGATATTCTTATTACCTCTAGCTTTGAAGAAGACATTCGCACCATTGAAGTAATTTCTCCGGATATTGTTACAGGAAAAATGACCGGCAGGTTCTTTTTAGAAGATTTACCAAGTCTTTTTCAAAATTCTGTAGCGAGTATATATACTAATTACGTCCCTATTCGAACTACAGAAAATCAGTATGTGAATTTTAATTTTGAAATTTTTAGTAAAATAGTCGAAATTTTTGTACCACAAATTAAGATTGGAAACAATACAACCTTAAGAGGCTCTGTGGCTTCAGATGAATCAGAATTCAAATTAAATTTCAAAACACCTGAAGTTACTGCTTTTGATAAGTATTTTGAAAAAATAAGCTTACAAGTAGATAATAACAATCCACTTTTTAATACGTACATAGAAATCGATTCTATTAACATTGGGTTCTATGCTTTTTCTGACTTTAATTTAATCAACGTCACACTAAAAGATACTTTATTTATAAGGTCAGAATTTGTTGGAGGTAAATCAAGTTCCGATTTATTTAATTTATCCTTGTACCACACCATCAATCCTAGAGGAAAATCGGTTATCGGCCTAAAACGATCGGATATTACGTATAAAGAGAATAAATGGTTTATAAATGAAAAAAATGACACTTTAAATAAAATGGTCTTTGATAACAAATTTAAAGACATCCGATTAGATTCCTTAATAATAAGTCATAATAACGAAATTATACAAATGGCGGGGCTGTTTAAAGATTCTAGTTATAAAGACATAAAGTTACAATTTAGAGATGTAGATATAGGAAAAATAACTCCTGAAATTGATAGTTTGCAACTTTCAGGAAATGTAAACGGTACTTTTAATTTTTTGCAGAAGGAAAATTTATATTATCCTAATTCTAATGTTACCATCGATAGTTTAGTGGTAAATAATAATGATTTAGGTAACTTAATTCTTGAAATTTCCGGTAATGAAGACCTAACAAGTTATAATATAAATACAACCTTGACCAATAACGATATCAAATCGCTTACAGCAAAAGGAGTGATTAATGTGAATGAAGTAAATTCAACTATCGATTTAGATGTTGTTTTAAACGATTTTAATCTTGTGGCGTTAAGCCCATTTGGAGGTAGTATTATAACAGACATCAGAGGGTTTGTTTCCGGAAATGCCAAAATAGCCGGAGCTTACAAATCGCCCGACATTACCGGAGAATTAGATCTAAGTCAAGCCGGAATGAAAATACCTTACCTCAATATCGATTTTTTATTTAAAGATAAATCAAAAATTAACCTAACAAAAAATCGTTTTACCATACCAAATACTTCGGTTACCGACACAAAATTTAATACCACAGCAAATTTAAAAGGCTATTTCGAGCACTCTAATTTTTCGAATTGGAAAATGAACCTAGATATAGATACAGATAGATTTGTGGTTTTAGACACCGAAGGAAATGAAGAGTCCTTATATTATGGCACAGCATTTATTGATGGGTATGCCTCCATTTATGGTCCAGTAAATGAATTAGTAATTAAAGTAGATGCTATTACAGCACCGGGAACCACATTTAAAATTCCTATCAGCGATACCGAATCTATTGGAGATGATTCCTTTATTTATTTTCTTTCTCCAGAGGAAAAAGCTGCAAGAATTTCAGGGGAAACATTGGTTAGAGAGGATCTAAAAGGGCTTTCGTTAGAATTTGATCTTCAAATAACCAGAGATGCTTTAGTAGAAGTTGTTGTGGATATAAAAAATAATTCCACCTTAAAGGGTAGAGGAGAAGGCACTCTTTTAATTGAAATAAACACACTGGGCAGATTTAATATGTGGGGTGACTTTCAGGTGTATGAAGCCGTGTATGATTTTAGGTATGCTAATTTAGTACAAAAGGAATTCAAAGTGGATAGAGGTGGAAATATTAGTTGGGATGGCCAGCCCGAACGTGCTAGATTAGATATTCGGGCAACTTACCAAACCCAAGCTAACCCTTCGGTATTGCTAGATAATCCTACCATTAATAGGAAAATTCCTGTAGATGTTTCCATTATTTTACAAGGAGAATTAATAGCACCACTTTTTGAATATGAAATCAACTTTCCCAACATTAGCTCCATTGTAAAATCGGAATTAGATTTTAAACTAGAAGACAAGCAACAACGCGAACTTCAGGTATTGTATCTTATAACCACTGGGTCTTTTTCTGGCGATCGTTTTTCAGTTGATCAAGGCACATCTTCATTAGTAGAGCGATTTTCCGGTTTAGTGAATGATATTTTTGCAGATCAAGATGGTAAATTTAATGTGGGAATTGATTATACACAAGGCAGTAACAATCCAAATGCAGAAACATCCGATAGATTTGGGGTGACACTTTCCACCCAAATAAGCGAGCGCATTTTAATTAACGGAAAAGTAGGGGTTCCTGTTGGTGGAGTAAGTGAAAATACTATAGCTGGCGATTTTGAAATTCAAATTTTACTCAATGAGGATGGCACCTTTAAACTAGTGTTTTTTAATAGAGAGACCGAAATTCAGTTTATAGGCGAAAATCAAGGTTTTGCTCAAGGTGCCGGAATATCTTATTCCATTGATTTTGATACCTTTAAAGATTTTACAGACAGATTGTTTCGAGGTAAAATAAAACTTGAATTAGAATCGGAAGTAGAAGAGGAAAAAGAAAGAGCCAAAACTTTAGAGCTTTTAAAATTAAATGGTTTAAAAGAAGAAGAGTAGCATATAAAATATTTATTTTAGGTAAAGGTATTTGTAATGAATTTAAAAAGGGAAGAGATAAGAAAAACAAGTTTCTATTCTCTTCCCTTGTTTCTTGAAAATTACATTTTCTATTAATCTAACCCACCTTTTCGATTTCCATCTCTGGGTTTAGGCCATTCCATTTGCTCACCACTTCTTTTATTTATGGGTAATAGTATTTTATCTCTTGCCGTTTTCTCAGCATCTTCACTAGCTAAATAGGTCATAATTGCAATAAGTGCCACGTTGTTTTTTACATCATCAAATACAATTTTATCGTAAGTATCTCTATTGGTATGCCATGTATAATTCCAATAAGACCAACTCAAAGAGCTCATCGAAAAAGCAGGAACACCCATAGCTACAAATGAGGAATGGTCAGACCCACCTCCCGAAGGAGTGCCGGGGAACGTAGTTTCAATATGCTTGCTTATTTCTTGGGGAACGTCTTGTAACCATTTGCCAATATAATTATATGAGTGTAAAAAACCTTGCCCGTTTATGGTGCTTACACGACCCGTGCCATTGTCTTGGTTAAAAACAACTTGAATGTTTTCTACAATGGAGGGATTATCGCTTACAAAAGATCTGGATCCGTTTAATCCTTGTTCCTCACTTCCCCAAAGTCCTATAAGAATGGTTCTTTTTGGATTTGGATAGTATTTTTTTAAAACACGAGCAACTTCCATCATGGTAATACTTCCGGTGCCATTGTCAGTAGCTCCGCTACCACCATCCCAAGAGTCAAAATGTGCTGAAAGAATAATGTATTCTTCCGGTTTTTCAGAACCTTCTATGCGGGCAATAGTATTAAAAGTAGGAACTATACCTAATTCCTTAGATACAGTAGTTATACTAATTTTTGGTTTTTTTCCATTTTCAGCCAGGCGATACACCATACCATAATCTTCAAGGGAGAGATCTACAGTCGGTATTTTTTTGGTTCGAGCGCCAAATATTTTATTTGCACCAAATCCTTTTGACCAATACGATTGAATGATACCGGCAGCACCAGCTTTTTCTAAAGCAGCATCGATGGTTCTTGAAGTATAACCGCTATTTCTAAGGTTGTTATTCCAAGTAGTTGATTGTTCTGTTCTTGCTTCTTTCATTTTTTTTAAGGATTCCGGTGTTGCAAATTCTTCCCAATTATAATCTGGTCTTCCAGTCATTTGCGGCATAGAAACCAATATAAATTTACCTTTCACTTGGGTAGCCATCCAGGTTGAAAAACTAATAGAATCTTGGATGATTTTAGGAAGTAAAATAACTTCAGCCACAGTACCATTTTTGGGAGTAGCAGGGCTCCATGCAAGTTGCATTCCTTCTAAAGATTTTACTCTGGGTTCTAATAAATCGATATGCGACACACCGCGTTCCCATCCCCGCCACTCGCCATATTGTTGGGTTGAGGCAGGAATTCCCCATTCCGAAAATTTTACCACTGCCCAATCATTTGCTTTTTTCATTTGTGGACTTCCTACCAATCTAGGACCTATTTCATCAAGAAGTTCATGCGCTAGTTGTTCTAGTTGTGAGTTTTCAAAAGCTTCCTTCATTACATTTTCAATAAATGCCTCTTTTTCCTGTGCAAAAATAAAAGTTGAAGCGAACACTAGGAAAATCAATAAAAGGGATGATTTTTTTTTCATAAGAGTTGTTTAAAAAGATATTTTCAAAGATAGGAATTACAAATGATTGCATTGCTTAAAATAATTTTTAGTATGTATAATTAAAAAAAAAAAAGAAAGCAAATACAATATGCGGTTCATTACTCTTTAGTGATAAAAATATTTATCGTATCATTTAAAAATAAGTGCTTATATTTTAGTACTTTTACATCCTGCAATAAAACAGTTGCATTTCTATTAATTTATGGCAAAATCACAACAAACATACAACAAGAACGAAAGAGAAAAGCTTAAACAAAAGCGTAAAGAAGATAAAGATAAAAGAAAACGCGAAAAGAAAGACAATCCTGAAAAAACAAGCTACGATATGTATGCTTATGTAGATGAATATGGAAATTTATCTTCTACACCAATGGATCCTTCAAAGAAAATTAAAATAAACGCAGAGGATATTGAGCTTGGTGTTCCAAAACGAGAGCCGGAAGAAAAAGAAGATCCCATTAAAAAAGGAAAAATTTCTTTTTTCAATACCGAAAAAGGCTATGGTTTTATAAAATTAGAAAACTCTGAAGATAGTGTCTTTGTTCATGTTAATGGACTTATTGACAGTGTAAAAGAAAATGATAAAGTGGTGTTTGAAGTGGAGCAAGGAATGAAAGGACTTAATGCAATCAATGTCAAACTACAGTAATAGCATTATTTATATATTTAAAAAGTTCAGAAGTAAAATCCTGAACTTTTTTTAATTTAGAAGACTTCCAACACTAATTTTTATAACAATAGGAAGTTGCAAATCACAAATTTTATTTTACAAAAATGAAGGACGAAAAACATTACGTAATTAGAAGTGGATGGTTGCGAGCATCCATCTTAGGAGCTAATGACGGGATATTATCCACCGCCAGTATTATCATAGGTGTGGCAGCAGCATCTGATTTTAGAGAACCAATTGTTCTTGCTGGAGTGGCCGGACTAGTAGCAGGTGCCTTGTCTATGGCAGCCGGTGAATATGTTTCTGTAAGTTCACAATCAGATATCGAGACCGCAGACCTACAAAGAGAAATGCGGGAATTGAAAGAAACTCCAGAAGCAGAATTACATGAATTAGCTAAAATTTATGAAAATAGGGGGTTAGATAAAAACTTATCTCTTCAAGTTGCAGAACAATTAACTGCGCATGATGCCTTAGGAGCTCATGCAAGAGATGAGTTAGGGATAAATTATATTACACAAGCCAAACCATTACAGGCAGCGTTTGCATCAGGAGCGGCGTTTGTTTTTGGAGGTATTTTGCCTGTATTAGTTGCATTAGCGGCTTCTGTAAAACAAATGGTGTATTTGCAGTATGTATTTGCATTGTTGTTTTTAATTATTTTAGGAACTGTTGCCGCAAAAGCAGGAGGTTCAAATATAAAAAATGCGATACTCCGAATCACTTTTTGGGGTACGATAGCAATGGGAATCACTGCGTTGATAGGTTATTTATTTGGCGTAAGTGTGGGCTAACTACCAAAATTATTTTCTTTGAAAAAAATAAGGATGTTAAAGTGAGAAATGTACAAAACACACGTCAACACCCTACTTCCATTTACACTTATTGAATAGCGATAACTTCAAGATCAAATAGTAAATCTTTTCCAGCCAAAGGGTGGTTTGCATCTACAACAATGGTTTCGTCTTTAATTTCAGAAACAATTAATTGTCTTTCAGAGCCATCCGAGGATTTAGAAACTAAAGCCATACCTATTTCCAGTTTTAGTTCTTCCGGTAGTTTATCTTTATCCACTTCTTGAAAAAGTTCTTTTTTCACTTCTCCGTAAGCTTCGGTATGTGGAATTTTTATCGTTTTCTTTTCACTTACTTTCATACCTAAAACACCATTTTCAAAACCTGGTATAAGCTGACCTTTACCTAAAGTGAATTCAAGCGGTTCTCTTTCTATCGAGCTATCAAAGATTTGCCCGTTTTCTAATTTTCCGGTGTAATGTACTTTTACAGTGTCCTTTTGTTTTACTTGGCTCATAATTTTAATTTTTAATTAGTAACAATTATTCTATTCTTGCGAATCTAATGGAAAATGTTTGCATAGCAAAAGGATTAAGAATAAGAAGCACACCCTTAAGAAAAGATTAACAATAGAGTGTTATATTATGATTTTTATCAGAATATATTCCATTGTTTTAAGTATCTTTAAATGCAAAATAAATCCTATAAGTCATGAAAAAGCGAGTTCCCATCAGTACCATTATGACTAAAAATGTCATAAAATTAAATTTAAGTGATCCTCTTACTAAGGCCGAAAAATTGTTTAAAAAACATAACATTCGGCATATACCGGTGGTTAATGGCACTAAAATAGTTGGCATGCTAAGCTATACCGATTTATTGCGAATTTCATTTGCCGATGCTGTATATGATGATGAAGAAATTGATGTAGTGGTGTATGATATGTTTGATATAAGCCAAGTAATGACAAAAAAAATTATTACCATAACGGAAGATACAACCATAAAAGAAGCCGCAGAAATACTTGCTTCTAAAGAGTTTCATGCCTTGCCGGTATTAAAAGACGGGCATTTAACCGGAATCATTACAACCACCGATTTAATAAAATATCTTTTAAAACAATATGATTCGTACTCGGTAGAAGAGGAATAAAATTTAAAAATTATTTTTAGTTTTAAAAAATTTACTTCAAAAAACATCTTATCTTTTATCCATTGAAATTTTGTGACTTCCAACAAGAAAAAAATAGAATAAGCCAAAAAAATAAAAAATACAAGACATTTCTATGGGTTACCTATGATACTAGGCTTGTTTTATTTCTATAAGCATAACTATTAATAAATTGCTAAAAAATAATTTTAATTCTTTTTTTTAAAATAAAAGCCATACCTTTTTATAAAATAAGTATCTAATGAAAAATCACAGCAATTTTTTTACAAACTCCGTGACAGTATTTTTAACCATAGAATTCGGTGGTTTAGGTTACGCACAGCAGCCAACACATGTGCCAAGTTCGCAAAATAATAGCCCTATTAACCTTAATAATTGGTTTGATATAACAGTATATATTATTTTACCGATTTGTATGGTATTGTTTTATTTTTTATGGCGAAGACAGATAAAAAAAGATAAAGACAATAATGAAAATAAAAAGTAAATGGTTTTTTACTTGAAGTACTTAAAATATGCATATTAATTTTCGGAATAATTAATTTTAGAATTCCATGTAAATAAAATGGGCTACTTGATGGAGAATGAAAGTTACCTTAATGCTTAAGTTTAGAATTTGTTGTGCTTTTTTATTTTGCGCAATAATTAGGAATCAATATTTTAGAGGATTTAAAAATAAATTTCCTTTTGAAAAGCCATTCAGAAAAACTAAGCTAAAGTCAAGTCATTTTTTAAATCATTTAATTCCTGGAGCAATTGGTCGGCTTCAAAATAAAAAATATCACTCAAACTATCATCGGTTTGTTTAAGATTGTACGCACGTTCCATCAGACCTTTGTATTTAGCTTCCATTTTACTAAATAAAGCTTCCTTAGGTGGGGATTTTAAATTATTCATCTCTTTTTCTTTTTAAATACTTTATAAATATCGTAAATTAAATAATATAAACTTTTAAATAACAAGGAATTAACACATAATTTTATGTTAATTTTACTTTTACAGAACCATATAAAAGTTATTCCTTTTTTTTGTACATTGAAATTTATAACCAAACCTTCTGTAACGATGAGTAAATCCTATTCCACTATTCTGAATTTAAGAAATACCGATATAGCATTATTTGTTTTACGTGTTGGAGTCGGAATGTTAATGCTTACCCACGGAATTCCAAAATTAATGCAACTGTTTAGTTCTGAGCCTATCGCATTTGGTGATCCTATTGGGTTGGGAGTAGAGGCGAGTTTTACTTTAGTTGTTTTTGCTGAAGTTATTTGTTCCGTATTAATTCTTGTAGGATTAGGAACAAGGTTAGCTGCTATCCCTCTTGCAATTACGATGGCGGTTGCTTTCTTTGTAGTTCTTGCTCCAGACCCTTTTCAACGAAAAGAAATGGCTTTGATGTATTTGATTATTTATCTGGTTTTATTTTTAACAGGTAGTGGAAAGTTTTCCTTAGATCATTATTTTTTAAAACGAAAACAAAAATAATTAAACGGATTATGTAAGTTTTTATTCACACAAGCTACATATTAGCTATTCAATTTCTTTTGGCTTGATATTTGTAATAAAATTAACGCTACTTTCAGAAATGTGTTTAGAAAGATTAGTTAATTTTGCCCCTAAATCTTTGATTTATGAATCGGTTTTTTCTTTTATTTTTCATCGTTATATTAAGCATAAGTGCATATGCACAAATTGATAATTCAAGTGGTTTTAGTACCCCTATAAATGCAGAAGACATTAATTCTACTTTAAACACACCATTACTTACACCAAACAAAAATACGGGATTATCTAACAATTCTAGTTTTTTAAACAAACCAGATGAAACTAAACCTCTTTCTGAAAATAAAGAAAAGAATTTTGACATGAATACAGACCATGGTTTGATGACTAAAAAATTTGACTACAAGCCAAGTTGGTTAACTAAAGACAATGAAATTAGTGAAGAATTTAGTAAAGGACAACTTTTAGGAACGTTTGGCACAAAAAGTAAATATGTAGAAATTCTTTGCAGAGACCACCAATATGTGGATGGTGATAAAGTGAGTATTCTTATTAACGATCACGTGATTGTACATACCGTAAATTTAAGAGCAGATTTTCAACGATTTGTAATCGACTTACAAGAAGGCAGAAATGTTATACAATTTTTAGCTCTAAACCAAGGCACTTCCGGTCCGAATACAGCCCACTTCAAGATGTATGATGAAAACAATAATTTACTTACCGAAAACCAATGGAATTTAAATACCGGTGTTAAAGCAAGTATGGTTGTTTTTAAAGAAAATTAATTCTTCAATCTCTTTATTTTTAAATAAATACCTTGGTTTAAAAATCGATTTTTTAAATTTATTCCCCATGTCATTCTATTAAAACCTTCATCAATAAATAGGTTTTTATAAATTTCTGACTTGACGTGATTTGGACATTTATTTTTGTTCTTGAATTAAGAAAAGCTAAATCTTTCCATATAATAATTTAAAAGAAATAAGCTAAGAGACTTGCATTTTATTAAAAATCTGTAATTTTTTAATAAAAAATCCGACTAATAAAATTAATAAAAACAAATAAAGTATGTCTAACAACACATTTAAAATCGGATTAAATTCAATAACTCTTGAAACTGCTAATGAACAGCAAAAAGCGTTATTAGAAAGAGCTAAGAAAGGTGCTGGCATGATACCTAATATGTATAAAAACATGGTAAATCTGCCCGGATTGCAAGACACTTATGATACTGGATATGCCTATTTTAGAAAAGAAGCCGGTTTCACGCCAGCGGAGCAGGAAGTGGTTTTTGTAACCATAAGCATGGCAAATGAGTGCGGTTATTGTGCAGCTGCGCATAGCTTTTTAGCTGATAATGTTTCTAAAACCCCGGTAGAAGTTACCAATGCAATTCGAGATGGTATTGAAATTCCGGACACAAAACTAAAAGCACTCTCCAACTTCACTAAAATTATGTTTGAGAGTAGAGGAAATCCAACAACAGCACAAGCAAAAGCTTTTTTAGATGCAGGATATTCTGAAAAAAATATCTTAGGTATAATATTAGCAATATCGGTAAAAACCATTAGCAACTATGCAAACCACATATTTCATACAGAAATAGATGATGTTTTTAGTGGCAGAAAATTAGAAACTGCTTAAAAATTTAAATAATTTTTAAAAAACCGGCTAACTGAAATAGATATATTTTAGTTAGCCTTTTTTGTATGTAAACCAGTTTTATCTTTTCTTGAATAAAGAGTATCTGGAGAATATATTCTGAATATAATAACATTTCCTATTTCTTATTTTAAAACTAATAATTTATGAAGACACATATATGGTTTTTAGCCTTAATTATTTTGCAGCTCAACAGTAAAGCTCAAAATAAAAATGGATTTGATATAAGCAATTCCATACTGCCAAAATCAGAAATTAAAGGTGGTGGTCCGCCAAAAGATGGAATTCCATCTATTAATTTACCAAAGTTTTTAAATACTCAGGAATCACCACTTTCACCTCAAGATAGGGTTTTGGGCGTTTACCTTAATGGCATAGCAAAAGCGTATCCCATAAAAATTCTTAACTATCACGAAATTGTAAATGATTATTTTAATGAAAAGCCGGTAGTAATTACCTATTGTCCACTTTGTGGAAGTGGATTAGCCTTTGATGCTAAAATAAAAAATAAGCCTGCTACATTTGGGGTATCCGGTCTCTTATATAATAGCGATGTGTTACTTTATGATAGAGAAACCGAATCTTTGTGGTCACAATTACTATACCGAGCAGTTTCCGGACCAATGGTTGGAGCCTCCTTGCAAATAATACCAATTGAGATGACCACCTGGAAAGATTGGAAAGAATCTTATCCAAATACATTAGTCCTCTCGGAAGAAACTGGGTTTTATAGAAACTATAACCAAAATCCTTATCCGGGATACGATACTTCTTCACAACTTTATTTTTCTGTAAATCATACCGACGATCGTTTTCAGGCAAAAGAAACGATTATAGGTATAGAGATTGGCCATACGTTTAAGGCGTATCCTTTTTCAGAATTAGAAAAAGTAGGGGATAGTATTCTTATGGATACTCTACAAGGCAAGACATTAAAAATAAAATATTCCTCAACTTCTAAAAGTGCTGTAATTCTTGATTTAAAAGATAATATTTTACCATCAGTTACCAGTTTTTGGTTTGCATGGATGGCATTTCATCCTGATTCTGAAGTATATTTTTTGAAACAAAAATAGCTTCTTTGTAAGTATTGCGAATTAACTTTTAATTGGAATTTATACTTTTAAGATAGGTGTTGGGCTAGAAATAAGGAGAGAAAGGTGTTTAGGCAAAGATTGCATTTATAGAAAACTTATTTCTTTTGTTTAAAGATTTCTAATTATTAAAAAGAAAAGAATAAAAGCTTAACCTTAAGTTAGGTTATGTAATAAAATTGCATAAACAAATGGGATCGTGCTAATACTTTTATAAAAGATGCTAGTATTGAATTTGTTTTCTATATTTAATTGTGGAAGGTGCTACACCAAATTCTTCGGTTACTAAATCACCAATATGTTGTTCTATCAAACCCACTTTAATAAGTGCCTGATGGTGAATGCTGTGTTCTAAATTATAAAGAAGCTCTCTTTCAATGCTTGTATCCATAGCATAACTTTCAATTTCAAGAAACAATCGTTGGTTTAGGTTTAATGTTGTTAGTTGATTTTTGATTTCCATAATTTTATTGATGGCAAATTTTCTATTGGTTTCAATTTCTAGATTTCTTTCTCTGTTGCCGTAATTTATTTTTTGTTTTGAAGCACCAAAAAGTAAGCAAACATAAAATTCTACTACATGTCTTAAATGTTGGCCAATGGAAGCACCCGAGAGTATTTCGGACTTATGATGGTATTGCTCATCTGTTAATTTAAGCAAAAGATCCTGAAGCTCTGTCAGGTTTATATTACAATCTTTTATCATTTTCAAGAGGTGGTGTTTAATATCCCCAAAGTTACAAAAAGTAGCCGAGATATATTTTTCCCGACTACTTATCTTATAACTTTTTCATTATAAAGGGGATTATTGTTAATTACTGTTTGTATTTTGCTACTACGGTAACCTCTACAGTTTTAGCAATGTTTGTAGATGGTTTCCCTTTAGAAAAACCAATTTCATGATCCGCTAAAGTGGTATTAAATTTTGAATTCAATAATATTTCACTTCCTTTTACTTCAAAAGTAACATTTTCTGTCACTGGTTTTGTAACCCCATTGATGGTTAAATCGCCGGTAACGGTGGCATTGTAAACACCATCTTTATTAAAATTTACTGCTTCTAAGTTGTCTAACTTACCTTTTAAAGTAGCTTTCGGATTTTTTGAAGTATCTAAAAATTTATCACTGTTAAAGTGCTTTTGCATTAGGGCTTTTTCAAATTCAAAACTTTGCATTGGAACTGAAAAAACGATTTCACCGGTAGATGCATTTAAAGTACTTACAGATTTAAAATTATTAGATTCAATATCTTCTGCAGGGGTAGTGGAGAAGAATTTGATGTGTGTTTCAGAGCTAACTAATTTGTCGCCTGATTGTGCAAATGCTGTAGTAAGAGTTACTACGGTCATTAAAAACATTAAAATTGCTGAATTTTTCATAGGTATTTACGTGTTAAAATTAATTAAAAAAGATTATTTATTATTTATTAAACTACATTTATCAAGAAGTACATTTTCATACATGTCTAAATCTTCATTGTATTCTGCTCCAGAGCGTATCACTCCTTTTATGGTTAGAGTTTGTCCTATGACTATAGGAGTTTCTTCTATAAAATCTAATGGAAATGTACAACTTACTCCGGATTTTGATTCATTGGATTGTAAAAGCACTACTTTTTGACCATTAAAATCGGTGTCTATTTTTGCTACGGTTCCGGTTATTTCTAAAACTTTGGATTCGCCTTCTGCGTCTAAATATTTTTTATTTGCAGCATCCTTATCGTTAAGATATTCCTGTACAATTTCATTTGCAGATAATAAATAGTCCGACTTGGTGTTTTGCACATCTCGGTGTGGCATATTAAATAAGTATAGTCCAGTACCTATTCCTATTACCAATAAAACACCTATTGTTATTAGAGTGGTTTTTATGATTTTTCTTCTTGTCATTTTTATTCTATTTGATTGGAATTATTTAATTAATAATTTTATGAGGTAATAGTCTTAAAAAGGTTTCTTTACTAACAAAATTTTTATTTTATTTTAATTTTCTCTATGTATTCCGAAAAATTAATTGTTGATTATTTATGTTAAAATGTTTGTTTTTAAAGGATTGTATGCTTTATAATTTAAAAGCATATTTAAGTTTGCTAAAAAAATGCAGAAAAATAAATTGGTGGGAGAGATTTAATTTGGAGGGTATTACTTATAAAATAAAAAATAATTCCTAAAATAAAATGAGTTTGAAATAATGTAAATGAGTAAAAAGTTAAGATGCTTTATACTTTTTCATTTTCGATAATCTTTGTTATCTGCTATATGATAGATATACAATGTTTTTTTCTCAAATTGGTTTTCATGAAAATTATACATTCTACTTAATAAAAAGGATTCGTTTAAAAATGGATGGTAGTGGCTAAAACGAATAAAGAAGTCGATTATTTACGTTTTTAATCTAAAGGTTTTGGGTGCTCCAGCATAGTAGGAAGTAATTCACTTACGGTTGGGTGTATGTGTATGGCGTCTCTAATAACTGAATACGGTGCTTTAGCATACATTTGGTCTATGATGGTATGAATATATTCATCTGCTCCGGTGCCTAAAAATGTTGCACCTAAAATTTTATCGGTTGCAGTTTCCACATAAATTTTGAGCATTCCTTGGGTTTCCCCCATTTCTTTGGCTCTTGCTATTTTTGACATCGGTCTGCTAGCTACTTTTGCGTTAATTCCGGCATTTTTTATGTCAGTTTCATTCATTCCTACTCTTGCAAGTGGAGGATCAATAAAAGCGGCATAACATAAAAATCGGTCAGATAGATACCTTTTTTTTGTTTCAAAAAGATGGGAATTTACAATTTGAAAATCGTTGTATGCGGTATGCGTAAATGCGCCCTGCCCATTACAATCTCCCAATGCCCAAATGTGTTTTATATTGGTTTGAAGTTGGTCATTTACCTTAATATATCCTCTTTTATCTGTTTCTATTGCTGCTTTACCTAAGCCCAAATCATCGGTATTGGGTATTCTTCCGGTGGCAAGTAAAATATGAGAGCCTTTTATTGTAGGGCTACCTGTTGAACAATTTGCGGTAACTTCTATTTGGTTTCCAGATTTCTTTGCACTGATGCAGTCGGATTGTAACTGAATATGTATGCCTTCCTTTTTGAAAATTTCAGCAATGGCTTTACCAAATTCAGGGTCTTCATTTTTTAGAAGATAATCGCCGCGATCCAAAATAGTTACTTTACTGCCAAAGCGACGAAACATTTGCCCGAATTCCAGTCCTATATACCCACCGCCCACAATAATAAGGTGTTCAGGTATTTCTTCTAAGTCTAATATAGTTTCATTAGTTAAAAAAGGGGTCTCTTTAAAACCATCAGGTATTCTTGGTTTTCCTCCTACGTTGATATATATCTTTTCAGCGGTATAAATTTTACCGTTAACTTCCACAGAATGTGAATCGGTAAATCGACCTTTTCCTCTTATTAGGGTTATGTTTTCAATGCTGCTAAACATTTCTTCCAGACCGCTTCTTGAATCTTGTATTATTTTATCTTTTCGTTCTTTTATTTTTTTTAGATTAATATGAACGCTTCCATTTATTTCTACACCTAAATCAGTGCTATTATTAGCAATAAAAGCTCTTCTTGCACTTGCTACATAGGCTTTTGTAGGAGTGCAACCAACGTTTACACATGTGCCTCCAAGACTTCCTTTTTCAAGGATTGCAACGTTGAGTCCGTTTTTTGCTAGACTAGCTGCCAAAGAGGGCCCTGCTTGCCCTGTGCCAATAATAATTGCATCAAATTTCATAAATATAATAAGTTTTTGGTGTAAAGAAAGAATGGAGTTTTAAGTAAAAAATAACAATATACTGTATTAGTATTTATAATTTTTACCACCGTCAGTCTCTAACGAAACGCCTAAGGTTAAAACCATTCTGTTTACAAAATTAAAATAAGAAACCACTAAGGTAGCATCTAAAATGGCAGAATCGCTTAAATTAAGAGTTTTTAACTTCTGGGTGATATCATCTTGATTGTTTGTTTCAGGATGTAGGGTAAGGGTTTTTGCAAATTCACATAGAGCCATCTCTTTTTCTGAAAGAGCAAGCTTATGAAAGTTGCTTTTTAAGAGAGCTACTTTTTCCAAATCTTTCCAGTAATGAAGCAAGGCACTCCCGTGGTGGGTAGCGCAATAACTACATTGATTTGCAACCGAAACCACGACAGCAATCATTTCGCGTTGGGCTCGCGATAGTTCCGATTTTGAAAACATAATTTCCATGTATAAATCAATATGTTTAACAATACTTTCCGGTCTTAAGCTTTGTATTTTATGCACTTCTGCAAGTTGCCCTCGTTTTTGCTCAATTTCTTTATAAATTTCTTTAAGTCTTCCTTCGGCATTTTCCGGTTGAATTACGTGTATTCTAGTCATATTTTTGTTGGTTTGGTTTAGATTTATAAAAGGGGACTTTTAAAGTAAAAAGTCTCTAAATTTAAGCAAATTATTTTTTGCGATGGGAGCTAAGGGCATACCAAAAAGGAAGTGCTACCAGAAAAGTACCACCTAATATATTGCCAATTGCTGCGGGAATTAAGTTCCATAAAATTGCATTTTCCCAGCCAGGTCCATTCCCGGTAGGCATTATCAAAGAAAAATAACCCATATTTGCCGGACTGTGTTGGAAGTTTGCTGCCACAAATAAGCTTACCGCTAAAAAAATAGGCAGGTATTTTCCAATAATAGTTTTTCCCATAAGCGCAAAAACAGCTGCCATTCCCACTAGCCAGTTACCAAACATACCAGAAACTACCGCTTGAAACCAATGATGGGCATCGTGACCGCGGTAATAGTACATTTTTTTTTCAATAATATGCGAAAGGCCCTCCATAACATCTGGAGGATATTGTTGTGCATAATGTATTAATTGACCCGCAATATAAGCCCCAATAATATTCCCTAAAATAGCAACAAACCAAAATTTAAGTGCTCCTAAAGCAAGTTGTTTTGTGGTGCAATGTAATAATGAAGCCGGTAAAACAACATTTGTCTCAGTAAACAAGAGGGCACCGGAAAGAATTACCATAAAAAATCCGACCGAAAAACCAAATCCTTGAAGAAGAAGTACTAATCCGGTGGTTTTTACTCCTGCTGAAATTAATACTGAAAACAGGGCGCCAAAAGTAATAAAAGCACCCGCCATAATAGAGAGCGTTAATGCTTTTAAAAAGGTGAAACCTTGAATGTTTTTCCAAGTTTCCTTGCTCATTTCACTTATTACGTTGTGTACATCTAAAAAACGGTTTTTCATAAGTAAATCTTGTTGAATAAAACTGTGATTAACGATACTCCGGATTTTCAAAATTCCATCTAGTGCCATCATCCCATTCTTTCCTGGAGTTTCCATAAGCTGGATATCCACCCTGATCTTTCAGCATTTTAGCAAGATGTAAAAGATTATAAGTCATAAAAGTGGTATTTCTATTGGTAAATTCAGAATTAATGCCAACGGGAGGGTCTATTTTTTTACCATTCCATTCGGTATCTCCGTAACTTGGACCGGGTCCTACTTCACCAATCCAACCGGCATCTGCTTGTGGCGGAATGCTGTATCCTAAGTGTTGTAGGGCATATAAAATTCCCATGGCGCAATGTTTAACGCCATCTTCATTACCGGTTATAATACAACCCCCGGCTTTCCCATAATAGACATATTGTCCTTTTTCATTCTGTAAGCCACTCATGGCATAAAGACGCTCTATAAGTTTTGAAGCTATAGAAGATCGTTCCCCCAACCAAATGGGTGAACCTATGATGAGAATATTTGCCTTCTTAATTTTTTTATAAATTTTAGGCCATGCATCTGTTGTTTCTCCTTCTTTCGTCATGTCTGGCTGAACGCCAACGGGGATGTCATAATCTACAAGACGGATGGTTTCCACTTCTACACCTTCAGATTTCATGATTTGCTTGGAAACATCCATCAATCCTTGTGTGTGACTTAGTGTAGGTGATTTTTTTAAGGTGCAGTTTACAAAAACGGCTTTGAGTTTAGTAAAATCTGTATTCTGGGTGTTCTTTTTCATTTTAATAGGTTTTAAAATTGTTATTATTGAATATAAAATGCTTTTCGAATCGAATTTTATTAAAATTAATCCTTAAAAGGGTGGTAACCAAAATTGAATATTAAGGGTATTTAATTGTAAAAATTAAATTCTTTTAAATGTAATAACAGTATTATTTTGAACAATAGTAACCTTTTTACAATGACTTATATATGTGAATGAATATTCTTGGAAAATATCAAAAGTTTGGTCATTTTCAATTTCAAAAATACCTTCACATTCTATAGTCCCTTCTGCTGCGTACCTCGTTATTTTATATTGATTTTTTTCTAAAACAATTAAAAACCAAGACCCGGCACCTTCGCCTGCCAACCACTGTATTTGGTGTGAAAGATGTGCCGGTTTGTTTGGTGCAGGAAGTGTTTTGGGTATAGTCATTATTTGATTTTAATTAGATGCTAATGTGAATACTTCTTGGCTTTCGCCGATTATTTTTTTATTAGATAATGCGTTTACATTATGACCGGGAGTGGGAGTAAGCATCCAAGGGAATGAAATTTTTGCTAAATGTTCTAAAGTTGGATTTGCTGAAATAATAACCGTACGAACAAAACGCGAACAATTAGTGCCTTTCCAAAGAAATGGTCCATAAGGCAATGGACTATTTTCTTGAAGTTGTTTTGCCGCTTCAAATCCTTTTATAAAATTAATTAAACCATAAGATGCATATAAACTTCCAGTACCATGACAAGCAGTATTTTGTTTTAATTCGTTTAAAATTTCTTCAAAATTTTCTAATCCTCCGGAAAGTGAAAAAGAGGCTTTGGTATGTATTTTTAATTCGTGATCGGTTTCTTCATCCCTCACACGCCCATGCCCGTGAGGAGCGTGGTAACGCCCAAAATCAAAATAGTGGCAGTTGCCGTTTTCCCCATTTACTAAAACTAGTGCTGCATGTCCAACACGATAGTAATGGTTTTTACAAACGCCAATGTTTTGCATTATACCGTCATACCAGGCACCAGCTTTTTTACAAAGCGTTTCCGGCCAAGCAAGAGCAATGATGTAGCTTTTTGTTTTTATTTTTGTATTCAATAGTATAAATTGTTGGTTGTAAAATTTTAAAATTAGTTAAAATATTCCTATAAATTTACTTGTTACATAGCGCAAATAATGAGAATATTTAAAAAAACCGAATAAATCGTTCATATAGTCTATGTTTCTCTAGCTTCCTTACTGCCAATTCCTTTAATTTTAATAAATTTGCATAGCAATCCCATGAGGGGGCAATGGCATTTCTTAAGTTTTCTTTTAAAACATAATTTTACAATCCTAGCTTTATCGGTATTTACTTCCCTATATGTATAAAACTATTTTACAACAGGTTTCAAAACACATCCAATTGACAGCCTTTGAAAAGGAGGAATTCAAGGGAATTCTTCAACTTTATACGTTGAAGAAAAAAGAATTCTTAATACAGCCCAACCAACAAGTAAACCACCAATATTATGTGGTTAAAGGATGTTTAAACGCCTATTATTCGGATGAATTAGGCAACAAACACATACTACAATTTGCAATTGAAGATTGGTGGATTAGTGATTTTCAGGCATTTTTTGAGGAAACTTCTTTACAATTGTATATAGAGGCAATAGAAGATTCAATTTTATTGGGCATTCAAAAAGATGCTTTAGAAACCTTATTTATTCGCATCCCTAAATTTGAACGTTTTTTTCGAATTATTACCACCAAAGCATTTGTTTCGCTTCGAAGTAGAATATTATCTTTTTTACAAAAAAATACTACGGAACGTTATGTGGAGTTTTGCACTACCTATCCAAAAATTGAAGAGCGCATAACGAACCATCAAATAGCAAATTATTTAGGCATTCAACCGGAAAGCCTTAGCCGGATTAGAAAAGAACTCTCAAACCATTAACAGTAATTAACTTTTTTTATTAACCTACATCAACAACTACCATTTCTTATATGCTTACTTTTGCTCTGTTATTTAAAAAAGTAAAATTATGAAAAATATACTATTTGTTCTCACAAGCAATGATTCTTTAGGGTCAACCGGACACAAAACAGGATTTTGGGTGGAGGAATTTGCAGCTCCTTATTATATACTAAAAGACAAAGGATTTGAAGTTACACTTGCATCGCCAAAAGGTGGACAGCCGCCTATTGATCCAACAAGCGACACAGAAGATGCCGCTACCGAAGCAACCAAGCGTTTTAAAAATGACCAAGCAACACAACAAATATTAGCACATACGCACAAACTGAATTCCATTTCTGTAAATGATTATGATGCAGTTTTTTATCCCGGTGGTCATGGCGTTTTGTGGGATTTGGTAGAAGACAAAACCTCCATAGCACTTATTGAAAATTTCAACAAGCTTAATAAGCCACAAGCTTTTGTGTGTCATGCTCCGGCAGTTCTAAAACACGTTAAAGGAAGAGACGGAAAAGCCTTAGTGAATGCTAAAAAAGTAACTGGTTTTACTAATGAAGAAGAAGCGGCGGTACAACTAACAGAAATAGTGCCTTTTTTATTGGAAGATATGCTGAAAGAAAACGGAGGAGTTTATAGTAAAATAGGCGATTGGCAACCGTATGCTGTGGAAGATGGCCTTTTAATTACCGGACAAAATCCCGCATCTTCTTCGCTAGTGGCTGAGAAATTAATTGCTAAACTTAACGCATAATATGAAAAAAGAACAAGCTTTATTACAAAAATACTTACTCCAAGATTTGCAACTTCCTAACCGTATGGTTATGGCACCTATGACACGTAGCCGAGCGGACAATCCGGAACATAAACCTACCGCAGCCTTGCAAGGTAAATACTATGCGCAAAGGGCTTCAGCGGGATTGATTATTTCGGAAGGTTCTCCAGTGTCTGAAAGAGCAGTAGGCTATATCCATACACCCGGAATATATTCTAAAGCACAAGTAGAAGGGTGGAAAGAAGTGGTCCAAAAAGTACATCAGGCAAAAGGTAGAATTTTTATACAGCTATGGCACGTAGGGCGAATATCCCATCCTGATTTTCATAATGGTGAATTACCCTTAGCACCATCTGCTATAAATCCTAAAGCAAAATCGTATACTCCGGAAGGACTGAAAGATACGGTTACCCCCAAAGAAATGACGATTGTTGAAATTCAAACCACCATAAAAGATTTTGCTAATGCAGCTAAAAATGCTATGGAAGCAGGTTTTGACGGCGTAGAAATTCATTCTTCAAATGGCTATCTATTTCACCAATTTTTTAATGCCACTTCTAACCATCGTAAAGATGCTTACGGAGGAAGCATGGAAAATCGCTCAAGAATCCTTTTTGAAACCATAGACGCTATAAAAAAAGTAATGCCGGAAAACAGAATAGCGCTTCGATTAAATCCTTCACTTCACGGTATTTTTGGAATGACAATGGATGAAGAAACAATCCCAACATTTGATTATATTATCAAAAAGTTAAATGATTATAATCTTGCATATCTGCATCTTTCAGAGCCATTTAATGATGTTTCGGAAGTGCCATTTGCCGTAACACAAATTGCAAAGCGATATCGACCCTTGTACAAAGGCACTTTAATGATAAATTCTGCTTTTGACCAAGCAAAAGGAAATGCGGTTATTGAAGACGGAGATGCCGATTTGGTAGCTTTTGGGAAACCTTTTATTTCCAATCCAGATTTGGTAGAACGTTTTTCGCAAGATTTACCCCTTTCCGAATGGGATAAAGACACTTTTTATACTCCGGGAGTCAAAGGATATTTGGATTATGAAAGTAAAACATCCTAAGGTTTTAATTGACTTTATAAAAAAAAATCAAAGCATCAAGTACTTTCGATTTTTTTTTTGGATAGGGTTATATCAAATTATAGAAAGTATTCTATTATTTAATTTTTTTAGTATCGCTTTCCACCCTGCCGTCACGTAAACGAATCACGCGCTTGGCTCTTTGTGCTACTTCTTCCTCGTGGGTTACTACAATTACGGTGTTACCGGCTTGGTGAATGGCGTCAATGAGCATCATAATTTCCTCCGAGGTTTTAGAATCTAGGTTTCCTGTTGGTTCATCTGCCAGAATAATGGATGGTTTGTTTACTAATGCTCTTCCTACAGCTACCCGTTGCCGTTGTCCACCGGAAAGTTCGTTAGGCTTATGTTCCATTCGGTCTGCAAGTCCTACATCAGTTAAAACTTCTTTTGCTCGTTTAATGCGATCCTTTTTACCCACTCCGGCATAAACCATAGGTAGCGCCACATTTTCCAGTGCGGTGGTTCTTGGCAGTAAGTTAAAGGTTTGAAAAACAAACCCAATCTCTTTATTTCTTATTTCTGCCAATGCATCGTCAGTCATTTTACTTACATTAGCACCATTTAACTCATAACTTCCAGAAGTAGGGGTGTCTAAACAACCCAAAAGGTTCATTAAGGTAGATTTTCCAGAACCTGAAGGTCCCATTAATGCTACATATTCACCACGTTCTATGTCTAAATCAATACCTTTTAATACGTGCAATATTTCATTACCCATTTTAAAATCACGAGTAATCTGTCTTATTTTTATAACTAAACTCATATAAAATCGTTGGTTTGCGAAGTATAAATACCTGCGATTTGTTTTGCTTTATTGGACGTTATTTACTTCCTAATGTTACAAACGTACGGTAAAAGTTTCTTTTTTTTGTTCTTTTCTAAAAAACACCAATCCCCAATAAAAAGTGTCTATACTTACTGTTACTTTTGGATGTCTAAGTATTTCTTTCCAAGCTTCAGTCATTCCTTTTGACCAATAAATGTCATCAAAAATAAATAGAGTGTCATTATGGGCAAGCGGAAGTAAAAGTTCAAAATAAGTAAGGGTGCTGTCTTTATTGTGGTTCCCATCCACAAAAACAATATCAAAAGTAGTGTTAGTAAATTTTTGAAGTATTTTTTCAAAATCACCCACGTGAATTTGTACGGAGTTAATACCAATAGCGTCTAACTTTTTTTTAGCAACTTTTGCCGTATTCTCACAGCCTTCAATAGTGGTAATTGTATTATTTTTATTAACAGCTAAAGCAATAGTAGCCAGTCCCAAAGAAGTTCCTAACTCTAGTGAAGATTTAATTGAAAAGTAATGGCTTAATCGAAAAAGAAGTTGTTGTCTTTTTCTAGAAATTCCGGCATGTTTTGCAATATCTTTTACCTTTCGCAAGTTCTTTTTAAATACTTTGGAGCCAGCACCAAAATCGGTTACAAGGAGGGTTTCATCACTCTTTAAAAGGGAGTTTCTATAAGCATTTAAAACAAAATATTCTTGATATTTTTTTGTATCGTAAAAGCATTTGGTTACTAAATCATACACAAAAGGGGAGTGTATGCCATGCTGATTGGTGGAGGAAAGTAAAAATTTTAAGTAAGCTACTACAGAATAAAGCATAGGTATTTGTTTATTACGATAGGACTTCGCCTCGTCTTTTTGTAAAAGCGATGAGCAAAACGCCAATCAAAACAAAAAGCGCAATGCGGTAAATGAAATCGCCGTATTGCACATAAAACGTATGTTTTTCATTTAAGAAAAGACTTCCTGTTAATGCGCCTTTTGTATTATAGGCTAAGGAAGAAGTGATTTCACCTTTTTGATTGATAAAGGCAGAAATTCCGGTGTTTGCACTTCGGGCGACTCCTCGGCGTGTTTCTATAGCGCGAAGTCTTGCCAAACTAAGATGCTGCTTGTGGCCTTGTGTTTCACCCCACCAGGCATCGTTAGTGATGATAGACAGGAAGTTAGCATTATTTCGTACATAGCCGGTAACAAACTCCCCATAAACTGATTCATAGCAAATAATAGGTCCAGTTTTAAATCGTTGGTCAGCACTCCAAAAAACCCCTCTATTTTCTTGAGTGGTTTTCATCGCTACCGTGCCACCCAAATCTAACATAATATCGCCTAATAAGGGTTTTATGATGCTAACGTAGGGAGTACTTTCTACACCTACCACCAATTTAGATTTATGATATACATCCATTTTTGGCTTGGCGCTAAGCATAAAAGCAGAGTTATAGGTGTTGTAATACACACCGCTTTTGGCAAGATTGGATTGTGGTGTAACCTCATCTGGGTTATCAAATACCTTATATAAGGATACCCCGGAAAGAAAATGTAATTTAGGATATTTACTGTTAAAGGCACGAATGCGGGTAGCTAACGGACCGTTTTCAAATACTTCTATGCGTTCTTCTGAAGCAAAAACGGTTTCTGGTGCAAGCACAAAATCGGTTTCTTGGGTAATTTTAGTTTCTGCTAGATCAAAAAGCTGGGATGCAATTTCGTCATTAGAGACATTGTACTTTTCGGAATACGGATCGATATTGGGTTGTAATACTACGATGTTTACTTTTTCCCCGCTTTCGTCATAGGTATAAAATAGTATTAAAGAAATGGCTATAGGTACAAAAATGTAGAGGACAGTTTTTATACCTCCGCGAATAAGAATTTCTTTTTTATGGTGTTCTTGATACAGAATAATGCTTTTTACCACACCAAAATTTACGAGCCAAATCCACAATGTCCCACCAAAAGTTCCTGTAAAGGCATACCACTGTATCCAAGTAATGTGTTCTGAAAAACCATTACCCAGATTTAGCCAAGGCCAAGAAAATTCCCAGTTGAGGTGCATTTTTTCAAAGCAAATCCAAAGACAAACTAAAAACACCGAGGAGATAAAAAAGGTTGTTCGCTTGGCAAAATGATGAAAGAGTAAAAAAACGATCGCCATCAATAGCGAATTTACCAGTATGGCAAAAGCACCACCAAATTCCGAGGAAAACCAAAGCCAGTTGGTTTTAATAACATTCCAAAGAAAAAACGTGAGGTAGGCTAGAAGAAAAACACGTATTCCTTTTCGTTTTTTATCAGACAGGCGAATGGATCTCTCTGCTAAAAGCAAGGGTACAAAACCGAAAAATAAAAGTATTGGAAATCCCCACGTAGGCCAGCCAAAAGAAAGTAGAATACCGGAGGCAATGGCTAAAAGTACATTCTTCATAAAAGCAATTGTGTTTTATGGCTTAAAGATAAGATAGGTTTTGTGAATTACAAACTTCTTTGCGGTTATAGCGAAAAGAAATGAATAATTAGTGTATCGATAAAAGTGTTGTGTTTTAGGTTGTTTTTATTTGAAAAAATCCATTCTCTTTTGGGGTTTCTTTAAATTTATCGAAAAATACTCAAATCTACTTTCAGCGAAAACACATTGGAGTATAGGGCAACGCTTTGATCGCCTATATCGGTAAGAGCATAATCAATCTGTATGCCTTTGTATTGAAATCCAACCCCTATGTTGGGTTGAAAAGTAACCTGTTCGCTACCATCCAGTTGTCGAGCATTTTGAAAATTACCCACTCCGGCTCGTAAATAAATGAGCTCAATATAACCAAATTCAAATCCTAATGCAGGATTAATACTTACACTTTCGGTTGAAATAATGTCGTTGGTTTGTGCAAATCGCATATTCAAATTAGCAGATGCTTGCAAGGAATAATCGCCTCTGAAATCAAACCGGCGTGCCATGCCTATTTGTAGTTTTGGAATGGTTATTTCAGTAGTTTCAGGTAATTCTTGGTTTTGGCCCTCTACAGCAGCTTGTACCGTAGCAAATTCTTTTTCGTCTACGGTCCAGATGTTATATGTGGTGGTAATATCACGCGCCATTATGCCAAACATCCAGTCGTTTTTTACAAATTGAATGCCTAGATCAAATCCAAAACCCCAAGAGGAAGCAAATTTTCCAATTATCCTGCGAATTACTTTAGCATTTACACCGTAATTTAAACCGTCTAAAGGTAATTTTCTAGCATAGGAAAACGTAAAGCCATAATCTGCTGTTGAAAATAAGCTAATGCGGTTATAATCAATATTACCTTGCTGGTCAATAAGTTGGGTAGTATTTAAGATATCATCCACCCCAAAACGAATGACTGAAAAACCTATAGCGCTTCTGTCATCTAAAGGTTTTGCAAATGCAGCATAGTTATAGGTAGCTATATTAGCAAAGTAAGAGGAGTGCATTAAAGAGAGTTGGTTATCTTCCAGGTGTACTAACCCCGCCGGATTCCAATAGCCTGAATTTACATCGTTTGTGCCGGCGGTAACGGCATTTGCCATGCCTAAAGCACGAGCATCTACACCTATATTCATAAACTCATTAGAGTACTTTCTTACCGTTTGTGCGGAAAGTATAAAGGTGCTAAAAAATAATAGCAAAAATAACTTCTTTTTCAAGGACAGGTTTTGATGCAAATATCGATTTTTTTTCAATTATTAAACTGCAATTTTACGTAGATATTGTTTCTAATTTGCCTTAGACGAAAATAGTTTACTATTTTTACAAAATATAAATTGCCTTCCATGAAAAAACAAATTCCAAATGCCATTACCTTATGTAATTTACTTTGTGGATGTATTGCTACCATTTATGCGCTGCAAGGGGAGCTTCCTTTTGCTGCCGGATTTGTGGTTTTGGGTATTTTCTTTGACTTTTTTGATGGTATGTTAGCAAGAGTTTTACACGTGGAAAGTGGCATAGGGCTACAACTCGATTCACTTGCCGATATGATTACCAGCGGACTAGTGCCCGGAATTTTTATGGTGCAATTGCTTTTTATGTCGGGTATTAGTCCTACACCGATAAATTTATGGTCAGAAGTCCATTTTTACTTAGATACCGATACCTTTATTCCTTTGTTAGGTTTACTTATCGTTTTGGCATCGGCTTACCGATTGGCAAAATTTAATATGGATGTAAGGCAAACGTCTTCTTTTATTGGGCTTCCAACTCCTGCTAATGCGTTGCTTATTATCAGTTTACCTCTTATTTTAATCTACCAACCTTCTGAAATTGCTTTTCAACTTATTTTAAATCCTTGGATTTTGATTGCACTTACGGTTCTTAGTTGTTATTTGCTCAATGCTGAAATTCCTTTGTTTTCTTTAAAATTTAAAACCAAAAGCTTTAAATCAAACTCCATACGCTACGTTTTTTTATTGCTCAGTGTGGTTTTATTGGTTTCTTTTTGGTTTGTAGCTATTCCCATGGTAATTTTTCTTTATGTAGTATTGTCTGTGTTGTTTAAAGGAAAAAAATAACCCTTCTCCTTATATGTGCTTTTTATTTTAGAAATATAACCCTTCAAGGGTTTAAAACCCTTGAAGGGTTAATTGCCAATTTTATCGGAATTACAAACCCATTGCCATTCCATTTTTTTACCTTTGCATTCTTCAAAGAAGTATCTACTTAATAAAACAATGATGAAAAATACACCTTGTGTTGCAGTGATTGGTCTTGGCTATGTTGGCCTTCCTTTAGCCGTTGAATTTGCAAAAAAATATCCTACCATTGGATTTGACATCAACAAAAAACGTGTTGACGAATTAAATCAGGGCAAAGATTTTACGTTGGAGGTAGAAGAGCAGGATTTAAAAAGTGTCCTTAAACGCACAACGAGCAACGGTCTTTTAATCACCGATTCACCAGATACTTTAGCGCAAGCAAACCGATATATAGTAACCGTGCCCACACCAACCGATAAACACAACCAACCCATATTAACTCCATTAATAAAAGCTAGTGAAACCATAGGGGCTTATTTAAAAAAGGGAGACATTGTTATTTATGAATCTACCGTATATCCTGGCGTTACTGAAGATATTTGTGTTCCAGTTTTAGAACGATTTTCCGGACTTACTTTTAATACCGATTTTTTTGCAGGCTATTCGCCGGAACGAATTAATCCGGGAGACAAATTGCACACCGTAACTAAAATCCTAAAAGTTACTTCCGGGTCAACACCTGAAGCAGCAAAAATGGTTAATGATTTGTACAAATCTATTATCACTGCGGGTACACATTTAGCGCCATCTATAAAAGTAGCGGAGGCAGCAAAAGTTATTGAAAATTCGCAACGTGACATTAATATTGCTTTTGTTAATGAACTTTCAAAAATATTTAGATTGCTTGAAATTGATACCCAAGCAGTTTTAGAAGCAGCGGGCACCAAATGGAATTTTTTAAAATTTAGTCCCGGTTTGGTTGGTGGGCATTGTATAGGGGTGGATCCATATTATTTGGCACAAAAAGCAGTAGAGGAGGGGTACAATCCTGAAATCATATTAGCAGGAAGACGATTGAACGACAGTATGGGCAGTTATGTGGCTACCGAAACGGTAAAATTAATGATACAAAAAGATGCCAAAGTAAAAGGGGGAACCGTTTTGATTTTAGGAATCACCTTTAAAGAAAATTGCCCCGACATTCGAAATACCAAAGTGATAGATGTGATTAATGAATTTAAAAAATACAATCTAACGATAGATGTGTATGACCCTTGGGCAAATGCCGAAGAAGTAGCACACGAGTATAATATTTCTCTAGTGCATAAAAAATCGCAATTAAAAACCGATTATGATGCGGTAGTTTTAGCAGTTTCTCATCAGCAGTTTAACGATTTTAAAATAGAAAACTATTGTAACAGAAATGCAGTTGTTTTTGATGTGAAATCGTTTTTACCCATCGATAAAATTGACGGAAGATTATGATGTACACTCACAAATACCAAGAGCAAGACCTTTCAAAATACGCCTTTTTAGTTACAGGTGGTGCAGGCTTTATTGGATCAAATATTGTAGAATATTTACTTAAGAATAACGCTAAAAAGGTACGTGTTCTTGACAACCTCGCCACAGGGTTTTTGAAAAACATGGAAGCTTTTCAATTTCATCCCGCATTTGAATTTTTAGAAGGTGATATTCGTGATTTGGATACCTGTAAAAAAGCGATGAAAGGTATAGATTATGTATCGCATCAAGCGGCTTTAGGCTCTGTACCTCGTTCTATTGAAAATCCAATATTAACTAATGACGTTAATGTAGGCGGGTTTTTAAATATACTGGTGGCTCAAAAGGAAAGCCCAACAGTAAAGCGGTTGGTATATGCTGCTTCCAGTTCCACCTATGGCGATAGTCCTACATTGCCAAAAGTAGAGGACAACATAGGAAAACCATTGTCACCCTATGCAGTAACTAAGTTGGTGAATGAGCTATACGCTGATGTGTTTTACAAAACCTACAAAACACCTACTATTGGGTTGCGGTATTTTAATGTATTCGGACCAAAACAAAGTCCTACAGGTGCTTATGCCGCTGTCATTCCACTCTTTATGCAATCCCTAAAAGACGGTAAAGCTCCCACCATTCATGGTGATGGCGAGCAAACGCGTGATTTTACTTTTGTAGAAAATGCGGTGCAAGCTAATTTGCGGGCTCTTTTTGCTCCTGAAAAGGCCATTAATCAAGTGTATAACGTGGCGTATGGAGAGCGAATAAGCCTAAATAGCTTGTGGAATGAATTGCAAGAAATCGCCAAAATAAAACTAGATGCTGTCTACGGTTCAAACAGAGCCGGTGATGTGCGCGACTCGCTAGCAGATATTAGCAAAGCTAAAAAACAATTGGACTACAAACCTCGCTTTAGTGTGCGAGAAGGTTTAGAAAAAACGTGGAATTTATTTTCATCTTGATTTTTCATAAACATTTGACCCCGCTGGGGTCTTCTTTTGTTTTTCGATTTTTTATAAACCTCGCTGGGGTTTTTTGATAACAAACCAAAAATTCTATAAACATTTGACCCCTCAGGGGTCCTCGTGTGGTGCTAATTTGATTTTCTATAAACGTTTGACCCCTCTGGGGTCATATTTGCCTTTCGTTATTTTCTTCTATAATGTTGTTGAACCCAGCGGGTTCCAATGTGTATAACAAAAGAAGGATACATTGAAAGGAACCCAGCGGGTTCCAATGTGTATAGCAAAAGAAGAATACATTGAAAGGAACCCAGCAGGTTCCAATGTTTATAACAAAAGAAGGATACATTGAAAGGAACCCAGCGGGTTCCAATGTGTATAGAAAAGAATAATATATTGAAAGGAACCCAGCGGGTTCCAATGTGTATAGAAAAGAAGAATAGATTGAAAGGAACCCAGCGGGTTCCAATGTTTATAACAAAAGAAGAATACATTGAAAGGAACCCAGCGGATTCCAATGTGTATAGAAAAGAATAATATATTGAAAGGAACCCAGCGGGTTCCAATGTGTATAGAAAAGAAGGATACATTGAAAGGAACCCAGCGGGTTCCTATGTTTATAACAAAAGAAGAATATATTGAAAGGAACCCAGCAGGTTCCAATGTTTATAACAAAAGAAGGATACATTGAAAGGAACCCAGCGGGTTCCAATGTGTATAGAAAAGAAGAATATATTGAAAGGAACCCAGCGGATTCCAATGTGTATAGAAAAGAATAATATATTGAAAGGAACCCAGCGGGTTCCAAAGTTTATAGCAAAAGAAGGATACATTGAAAGGAACCCAGCGGATTCCAAAGTTTATAGCAAAAGAAGGATATATTGAAAGGAACCCAGCAGGTTCCAATGTTTATAACAAAAGAAGGATACATTGAAAGGAACCCAGCGGGTTCCAATGTGTATAGAAAAGAAGAATAGATTGAAAGGAACCCAGCAGGTTTCAATGTTTATAACAAAAGAAGAATACATTGAAAGGAACCCAGCAGGTTCCAATGTTTATAACAAAAGAAGAATAGATTGAAAGGAACCCAGCAGGTTCCAAAGTTTATAACAAAAGAAGAATATATTGAAAGGAACCCAGCGGGTTCCAAAGTTTATAACAAAAGAAGGATACATTGAAAGGAACCCAGCAGGTTCCAAAGTTTATAACAAAAGAAGAATATATTGAAAGGAACCCAGCGGGTTCCAAAGTTTATAGCAAAAGAAGGATACATTGAAAGGAACCCAGCGGATTCCAATGTGTATAGAAAAGAAGAATATATTGAAAGCAACCCAGCGGGTTCCAAAGTTTATAGCAAAAGAAGAATACATTGAAAGGAACCCAGCGGGTTCCAAAGTTTATAACAAAAGAAGGATACATTGAAAGGAACCCAGCGGGTTCCAATGTGTATAGAAAAGAAGGATATATTGAAAGGAACCCAGCGGGATCCAATGTTTATAACAAAAGAAGAATATATTGAAAGGAACCCAGCGGGTTCCAAAGTTTATAGCAAAAGAAGGATACATTGAAAGGAACCCAGCGGATTCCAATGTGTATAGAAAAGAAGAATATATTGAAAGCAACCCAGCGGGTTCCAAAGTTTATAGCAAAAGAAGGATACATTGAAAGGAACCCAGCGGGTTCCAAAGTTTATAGCAAAAGAAGGATACATTGAAAGGAACCTAGCGGGATCCAATGTTTATAACAAAAGAAGGATACATTGAAAGGAACCCAGCGGGTTCCAATGTGTATAGAAAAGAATAATATATTGAAAGGAACCCAGCGGGTTCCAATGTTTATAACAAAAGAAGGATACATTGAAAGGAACCCAGCGGGTTCCTATGTTTATAACAAAAGAAGAATATATTGAAAGGAACCCAGCAGGTTCCAATGTGTATAGAAAAGAAGAATAGATTGAAAGGAACCCAGCGGGTTCCAATGTTTATAACAAAAGAAGGATACATTGAAAGGAACCCAGAAGGTTCCAAAGTTTATAGCAAAAGAAGGATACATTGAAAGGAACCCAGCGGGTTCCAAAGTTTATAACAAAAGAAGGATACATTGAAAGGAACCCAGCGGGTTCCAAAGTTTATAACAAAAGAAGAATATATTGAAAGGAACCCAGCGGGTTCCAATGTGTATAGAAAAGAAGAATAGATTGAAAGGAACCCAGCGGGTTCCAAAGTTTATAGCAAAAGAAGGATACATTGAAAGGAACCCAGCGGGTTCCAATGTGTATAGTTATTGAAAAAATCATACATTTTTTAAGATATTTTTATCAAACAAAAAGAGCAAAAATACACGATGAAGAATATTCCTACATTTTAATAGTTATTTTTTTATTTTATCTATGAAATACATATAAAAACGTTTAAATACTTTTTTAAATAAAAAATAATGTGCAAAATAGAACTATTTTACGCATAAATTCTTCATATTTTTTATTTTTAAATAGTGAGAGTAGCATATTTTTAAAAGTTTTTTAAAATAATTTCATTTTTTTTACACCAATTGACATTCAAGGTTTTATCTTATAAATAATGATGTAATTTTATAGGTTTTTAATAGAGTATTTAAAAATTTTTTCTAAAAAAAAGAAAGAAAATTTAAATTATTAACATTCTTTATGGGATGAATTATTTTTTTCCTACATTTATATAGAAATTTATAGCCCCATAAAATAATGAAAAAATACTACCTACTCATTTTTTCTATTTTTTGTAGCACACTTTTTTTTGCACAAAATCCAGGAAATACCCTAAATTTTGATGGAATCAATGATAATGTATTCAGTACATTACCAACCGTCTTTGATGATATTCAAAATAACGACATTACTTTGGAAGCCCACATACGATATCAGGGTACAGGCTTTACCAGAGTGTTTTTTGCCCAAAAGGATGCAAATAACTTTTTTACCATAAGCGCAACCAATGTCTCCGGACAGATGGAGTTGTATTTTTATGTTGGTGCCGCAGGCATAACGCATAGCGTTAGAACAACGACTCCATTAAACCTAAACCAAAACTACCATATTGCCGCCCGATGGACAGCAGCAACCAGCTTAGTGGAGTTGTTTGTTGATGGGGAATTAACAGGACTTGTTTTTGGTGGAGACACCTCCATTGGAACAAATAATGTGATGGCTATTGGTGCACGAACAGACGGGCTTCAATCCTTTAATGGTGACATCGATGAACTTGCCCTTTGGAATGAAGCACGTATCCTTTGTCTAATAGTTCAGGACGCTAATGAAGGGGTTACTTTAGGGCAACCCAATCTTATCTCTTATTATACCTTTAATCAAGGAATTGCTAACGACGATAATTCCGGAATTACCACTCTAGTAGATGCCACCGGAAATCATCCGGGAACCCTTCAAAATTTTGCTTTAAATGGAACAACATCTAACTGGATTCCTTCTCAAGCATTTTCTACGATTATTGAAGGTCCGGATACGATGCCTATAGCTATTTGTAAACCCCCATTTACCATACAATTAGATGGTAACGGTCAAGCAAGTATTACCCTTAGCGACATAGATAATGGAAGTAATGACCCTTGTGGTGTGGCTTCTATTGAAATAGATAAAACAGATTTTACTTGTGCTGATATAGGTGAAAACTTTGTTACCCTAACCATAACTAATGTAAACGGAAATACCGCAACGTGTACAACGATAGTAACCGTGGAAGAAAATATTCCTCCAGTTGCTTTTTGTATGCCTCCTTTTACTTTAGAACTTGATACAAACGGACAAGCAACTATTACTGCTGCCATGATTGACAATGGGAGTACCGATAATTGCTTAGATGTTTTTCTTTCCATCGATAAAACAGAATTTACTTGTGCCGACATAGGTGATAACACCATCACCCTTACTGTTACAGATGCCAGTGGTAATTCAGCTACGTGTACCACCATAGTGACTGTAGAAGACAATTTACCTCCTGTAGCATTTTGTGTTGCTCCATTTACAATTTTCCTAGATACCAATGGGGAAGCTACTTTAACCGCTGCTGATGTGGATGGTGGAAGTACCGTAACCTGTGGTTTGGTGGCTATTTCTTTGGATACTACTAATTTTACTTGTGCCGATATTGGTGAAAACACAGTAACACTAACCGTAACTGATGTCAACGGAAATACATCTACTTGCACCACCATAGTAACTGTAGAAGACAACATAGCTCCTGAAGCACTATGTGCTGCGCCATTTACAATCCAATTGGATGCTAATGGACAGGCTATACTTACTGCCGCTATGATAAACAATGGTAGCACCGATGCCTGTGGTATGGATGCAATTTCTATCAGTCCGAGTGAATTTGATTGTTCCAATGTAGGAGACAATACAGTAACACTAACGGTAACCGATGTCAATGGAAATACATCTACTTGCACCACCATAGTAACCGTAGAAGACAACATAGCTCCTGAAGCACTATGTGCTGCGCCATTTACTATCCAACTGGATGCTAATGGACAGGCTATACTTACTGCCGCCTCGATAAATAATGGTAGCAGCGATGCCTGTGGTATGGATACAATTTCTATCAGTCCGAGTGAATTTGATTGTTCCAATGTGGGCGCCAATACAGTAACACTAACGGTAACCGATGTCAATGGAAATACATCTACTTGCACCACCATAGTAACCGTAGAAGACAATATAGCTCCTGAAGCACTATGTGCTGCGCCATTTACTATCCAACTGGATGCCAATGGTGAGGCTATACTTTCTGCCGCCTCAATAAATAATGGTAGCACCGATGCCTGTGGTATGGATACAATTTCTATCAGTCCGAGTGAATTTGATTGTTCCAATGTAGGAGACAATACAGTAACACTAACCGTAACTGATGTCAACGGAAATACATCTACTTGCACCACCATAGTAACCGTAGAAGACAACATAGCTCCTGAAGCACTATGTGCTGCGCCATTTACTATCCAACTGGATGCTAATGGACAGGCTATACTTACTGCCGCCTCGATAAATAATGGTAGCAGCGATGCCTGTGGTATGGATACAATTTCTATCAGTCCGAGTGAATTTGATTGTTCCAATGTAGGAGAAAACACCGTAACTCTTACTGTTACCGATGTCAACGGAAATGTTTCTACCTGTACTACAATTGTGACGATAGAAAGTAGTTCAATTCCTGTAATAACCTGTACCGATTTTATATTAGAATTAGGAATGGACGGAACAGCACTTTTAACTCCGGAAGACATTGGTAGTTATTTGAATGCGTGTGGCACTGTTATAACTGCTATTGACATAGAAGATTTTGATTGCAGTAATATTGGCACGCCTGTAGTAGTTACTTATTTTGCCACTGATGGTGCAGGAAACAATGTTTCTTGTACGGCATTAGTAACAGTAATTGATACCTTAGCGCCTGTAATAGTTTGCCCAAACAATCAAACAGTCGATAGCGATCCAAATTCCATTACTTATACTCTTCCTGATTATTTTGGAGAAGGTCTGATAACAGCAACAGACAACTGTACCAATCCGGTAACGATATTCAGTCAAACTCCCGCACCGGGCACCTTGTTGTTAGATGGCACTTATACCATTACTTTTACAGCAACTGACGAATATAGCAACCAATCTACGTGTTCCTTTGCATTAACGGTAGATAGCATATTAGGAGTGGAAAACAAACCACTACTTGGCTCGCTTACTTTGTACCCTAATCCGGCGAGTACTTCAGTAATGCTTAGTAATCCCAAAGGAGTTCCTTTGCATAGTATTAGCATTTATGATATTTTAGGTAGATTGGCACAGAACATACCTTTACATAAATCAACTGAAAATGTTGCTATTGATGTAAGTTCCCTATCGTCTGCCTCTTATATTTTAATAATTGAAACAGAGCAGGGCAGGAGTGTGAAACAACTGCTTGTGAAATAATTTTCAGAGATTGGGTAGTAAAATTCTGCCTTTATGTAAAAATACCCCCAAAGGAAATTACTTCTTTGGGGGTTCTTTTTAACACTTTTTTAAAGCCCAAGATTGTTACTGTTTTCGCTCGTGTTAATCTATACCTGGCTTCACAGTTTGTAGATATTGCTATCGATAAACAGATTCCTGTTCCTTATTTTCTTTTCGTACTCTAGTTAAATTACTCGTAATACGTGTAGTGTAGTATTAAAATCATCCCAACCCCTCCCTATTACATGTACGACAATAATAATTAATAAATACGTATTAATACGTATAGAAGGTAAATTCTTACAATGTATATTTGTAGCAATAATTTAAACCAAACTAAATCATAATGAAAAAAATTACACAAAAACTACTAATTTTACTATTACTAGTTTTCAGTGGGAATGCCCTACATTCCCAATGTACCTCTTCAAATTTTGACCCTTTGGCTTGTGGCGATTTCATTCAAAACACCAATACTAGTAATTTTACTACGGAATCCACGCCCGGAAATGTTCCCTTTGCAACGGCAAGTGATACCTATTACTTACGTTCCAACACCCAAAATCCTTGGGGAAGTACTACCAACCAAGATGCCATGAATTTAGCTTTTGGCGCGGGAAACTGGACTGAAGTCTTTTTTGAAACCGTTAATCCTGCAGTATTGTTTGCTTCTCCTACACGATTTGTGTTTATGGAAGGAAGTGATACTTCTGCAAATGCTCTTAATTCGTTTTTAATTGCTAACCTTACAACCATTGAAAATTGGGTGGCTTCTGGTAATCATTTATTAATAAACGCAGCTCCCAATGAAGGAGGAAATATTAACTTTGGCTTTGGGGGTTCTATATTGATATATCCCTCGTTTAGTAGCAACGTTAACGTAGTAGATACTAACCATCCCGCATTTTTAGGTCCAAATCTTCCGGTTTCTGCCGCTATGTCGGGAGGTAGTTATGGTCACGCAAGTATTTCAGGTACCGGATTTACAGATGTTTTAGTAGATGGTTCTAATCCTGCCATATTTCCACTTCGTCAAAAAGATTGGGGTAATGGATTAGTAATGATGGGTGGTATGACCACTACGAACTGGCATAGTCCACAACCTGCAGCCGCAAACTGGAGAGCTAATCTATTAGTATCTTTAGGTGCATTTGTTTGTCCATCAGACATTACAGTTAGCAATGACCCCGGTCAATGTAGTGCTGTAGTAACCTATACACTTAATGAAACATTTCCGCCGGAAACCATTCCCGGTTTTACCTCTTTAGGAAGTAACAACGGAAAATCCTATTACCTTTCAGACGCTGCATTTACACCAGCTGCTGGATTTTCAGATGCTATTGCCAATGGTGGTTTTGTCGCTACCATTCAAGATGCTGCTAAAAATGCCTTTATTAATACGCAAGTAAATGCAGTTGCCTTAGGTGCAAGTGTATTAATAGGGTTTAATGATGTGGCTATAGAAGGTACTTTTGTATGGCAAAGCGGAGCGCCAACTACCTATACCAACTGGACTGTCGGAGAACCCAACAATTTTAATGGAATTGAAGACTACACAGAATTGATTTCTAATGGATTATGGAATGATCAATCGAGTGCCTTTACAGCAAGATATGTATTAGAAATTACCGGAGGATTTGTACAAACCGCAGGTTTGCCTAGCGGTAGTGCTTTTCCTGTAGGAACAACAACCAATACCTTTGACGTAACAGATACCAACGGCAACACTACTACTTGTTCTTTTGATGTAACGGTAAATGACACAGAAGCTCCCGTAATTACTTGTCCTGGTGATATACTAGTGGACACCGATGCCGGTGTTTGCGGTGCAACAGTTACTTATTCTGTTACCGCTTCAGACAATTGCCCTGCCCCTGCAGTGGAATTCATCGTTAATGGTGGGTTTGAGACTGGCAATTTTACTGGATGGAGTGTTGTAGATACTGGTAATGGTACCTATGTAATAAATGATGGCACTTTTATTCCAACAAGTGGACAAGGTGCTTTGCCTCCTATTACCGGCAACTTTGATGTTGTAACAAATCAAGGAGGACCTGGGTTACATATATTGTCGCAATTTTTTGTGGTTCCTTCAAATATTCAAAGTGCTATGGTAAGTTGGAATGACAGAATCAGAAATGCAGCGGGAACTTTTTCCGACCCTAATCAAGAATTCAGGGTGGAACTAATAGATGTATCCTTAAATGTCATTCAAGAAATATATTCTACAAATCCAGGGGATCCTACCATGCAAATAGGACCTAATTTTAGACAATTTGATCTTACGGCATTATTACAAACATTAACGGGGCAACAAGTAAGTCTTCGTTTTTCTGAACAGGATAATTTAGGTTTCTTTAATCTTACTTTGGATGATATCAGTTTTGTCATTCAAACAAATGGTGTTACACAAACTGCCGGATTACCTAGTGGAAGTGTTTTTCCTGTTGGAACTACTACCAATACTTTTGTAACCTCCGATGCCAGTGGCAATACTGCTACTTGCTCCTTTGATGTAACGGTGGAGGACAACGAAGCCCCAATTGCCTTATGTTATGGATCTGTTCCAGTATATGTAGGTTCCTATAGGGTAAGTGATGGACCCAATTGGACAACCAATCCTCCTGTTTATAGTCCCCAGGAAGCTGCGGCCCTTATTTTTGGAGGGAATGCGTCAGATTATGCCATTTCTGTTAATTCCAATACTTCAGACCCGAACACCATTACCAATACAGGCTGGACTGATAGCTGGGGAGATGGCTTTGCCATTAATCCAGAAAATTACAGTCTTGATTTGGGAAATCCCGGATATAATGATCCCGGAGGATCTGCTACCGCCGCTTCCGCTTGGGTAAGTGACCATGCTGATTTTACTAAAATTAACTATGTTTGGGCCACTTCCACTTCGGTTGTTTTGCAGTTGGATGCAAATGGCCAAGCCACTTTAGATCCTGCCCTTATTGATGCTGGAAGCACCGACAATTGTGGTATTGCCAGTATATCGGTAAGTCCAAATAATTTCACCTGTGCCGATGTAGGCCCAAACACGGTAACACTTACTGTAACTGATGTTAACGGAAACAGTTCCACTTGTACTTCAACAGTAATTGTTGAAGACAACGTGGCCCCAACAGCAGTATGCCAGAACATTACCGTTCAGCTTGATGCAAATGGAAATGTTACAATAACTCCAGCCGATGTGGACGGAGGTTCAGCTGACGCCTGTGGTATTGCAAGCACTACTATTGATGTTTCAACATTTGACTGTTCCAACGTAGGTGCAAATAATGTGATCCTTACGGTAACCGATAACAATGGCAATGTTTCTACCTGTACCGCTGTAGTAACTGTGGAGGACAATGTACCTCCTGTAGCCAATTGCGCCGCACCATTCACCATCCAACTGGATGCTAATGGTAACGCAAGCATTACCGTAGCCGATATCGAAAATGGAAGTACCGATGCCTGTGGTATCGCAACGACTACTATTGATGTTTCTTCTTTTGATTGTTCTAATGTTGGTCCTAATACGGTTACCCTAACGGTAACCGATAACAATGGCAATGTTTCTACTTGTACTACCGTTGTAACTGTGGAGGACAATGTACCTCCTGTAGCCAATTGTGCTGCACCATTCACCATCGAACTGGATGCTAATGGAAATGCAAGCATCACGTTAGCAGATATCGAAAACGGAAGTACCGACGCCTGTGGCATCGCTAGCACTAGCATAGACATAACAAACTTTACCTGCGCCGATAAAGGCGATAATGTGGTTACCTTAACCGTAACCGATAACAATGGTAATGTTTCTACTTGTACCACTATAGTTACTGTAGTTGATGTATTAGCAGCACAAATTGTTTGTCCGTTAGACATCGTTATTGATGCGGAACCAGGTATGTGCTCTGCTCAAGTATTTTTTGCAAATGCTTTTGCTTTAGACAATTGCGATGGTCCGCTAGGCACTGTACAAACTGCCGGTCCGGTAAGTGGTAGTACCTTTCCTTTAGGGGATACTACCATTACTTTTACTGCAACAGATTCTAGTGGTAATGTTTCTTCTTGTAGCTTCACCATTACAGTGGAAGACAATCAAGCTCCACTTGCCGTATGTCAAAACATTACCATACAGTTAGATGCTAATGGTGTAGCCGCTATTACTGCCGAAGACTTAAATGGTGGTTCAACTGACAATTGTACCGGCGCTTTAACCTTTGCTGCAAGTCAAACTAGCTTTGATTGTAGTCATGTAGGAGCAAACACCATTATCTTAACCGTAACCGATGCCGCCGGAAACAGCAGCACCTGTACTGCTATAGTAACCGTGGAAGACAACATCGCTCCGGTAGCTAATTGCGCTGCACCGTTCACCATCCAATTGGATGCCAATGGCAACGCAAGCATTACCGAAGCCGATATCGACAACGGAAGTACCGACAACTGTAGTGTAGCATCTATTACCTTAAGCCAAAGCGCATTTACGTGTGCCGATTTAGGAGATAATGTAATCACCCTTACCGTAACCGACCCAAGTGGAAATAGTACAACCTGTACTACTATAGTAACGGTAGAAGATACCATAGCACCGGTAGTAAGTTGTGTTGCCTTTACTCTAGAACTTGGAGCAGACGGTACTGCATTATTAACTCCGGAAGACATAGGAGGAACCTCTACAGACAACTGTGCTATAACCATCACGGCTATAGACATCGAGGACTTTGATTGTTCTGATATTGGAACTCCGGTATTGGTAACCTACTTTGCCAGTGATGCCAGTGGCAATATTGCTTCTTGTACCGCAATGGTAACTGTAGTAGATGTATTGGCTCCAGTTATTGCGTGTCCAGCCGACTTTACGGTAGATACCGATCAAGGTTCTATTACCTACACCCTTCCAGACTATTTTGGGGAAGGTCTGGTAACCGCAACGGACAACTGTACCAATCCGGTAACGATATTCACACAAACACCTGCACCAGGAACCTTGTTACTTGATGGTACATACACCATTACCCTAACAGCAACCGACGAATATGGTAACGAAGCTACTTGTACTTTTGAGTTGACCGTAGATACTATATTAGGAGCAGATGACAACCGCTTAGACTTCAGTAGTCTTACCATGTATCCAAACCCTGCAGAATTTATGGTAACCATAGGTAACCCTAAATTTATGCAGATAGACAACATTGCCATTTATGATATTCAAGGTCGTTTGGTAGTTTCTAAAAACACCCAAGGTGCAACAGGAAACCAATCCCTAGACGTGAGTAACCTATCGTCAGCAGTGTATATGGTAATTATCCAAAGCCAAGGAAAACAAACGGTAAAACGTTTGATTAGAAAATAAGAGGAAAGTTTATATTCTTGGTTATATACCAAACCCCCCAAAGGAGCTCGCTTCTTTGGGGGGTTTTTGGTTTTTTTGCAATAGGGATGTTCAACATGTGATATAAGACTTCACGACTTGCTACTATTTTTTTAAAAAAAAGGTGTGTTTAATGTCTGGTTTTTTTTATTTTGTTTGCCATGCTTCGCTATATAAAAACCTACTATCAGGTTGAGCCTGCCTGGCCGGTAGGCAGGTGATGTTGTCTTTAGGCGAGAGCCTAAAGGCAGCATGGTATCGAGACCGCTTGGGGTACAACGTGTCTCGATACCATTTTTACTTAGCCACAGGAGACTTTTAATTTTTATTAATAAACATTTTAAATTGGTTATAAATATTTATAAAAGGTAAAATAATAAATAGTCTCCCTAATTATATAAAATGGTTTTGCTTAATTGATACAATTTATAAAGAAATGGCATACTATTTTAAAAAATATTACGTTTTTTCAGTACTTTTGTCAACCAAAAAAAAAACCTACTTATGAAAATGTATTTGCTTACCCTGCTGCTGCTTGCAGCAAGTATTTCTTTCGCCCAAAATAATAAATTCAATTCTTTCTCTTTTGAAATGGGTTTTGGTGTACATGTTCCCTTATCTCCGGGCGACCAAATTTCTAGATCTAATTTTGTAGGACTTGGCAATTTTGAAATTGGTGCTAGATACCAAATCACCCAGAAATTTGGTGTAAAAGTGGCCTATAACAACAATCATTTTGAAGATAAAAACGATGCCGATTCCGGAATCGATTACAATCGGGTAAGTGTAGAGGCGGTTTATAACATAGGAAGACATCTTTTACCTTATTATATTTATGAAAACGTTGGTATTCTTGCCCATGCTGGTTTTGGGTATGCCAGAGCCAAGCCCTTAGCATTACGAAACGCAGAACAAACCGGAAATTTAATTATTGGTTTTCGTCCACAAGTAAAACTGTCGGAACGATTTGCCTTGTATGCTGATGGTAGCTACATTGTTAATTTTAAACAACATTATACCTTTTCTGGAATTCTTCTTTCGCCCGATTTTCAAGATAAAACAGGTTCTTTTGCCACGCTTAGTTTTGGAGTGATGCTTTATTTAGGTGATGGTAGAAGACATGCCGATTGGTATTAAGAGTCTCGTGTCTTGATGCTATTTTTACTTCGCTCGTTTCACAACCAATAAACTATCTTTTAACAAGTCTTAATACCAATTGTTTGCCTTCGCTTTCCACAACTACCATATACACTGCTGCCGATAAAGTACTCACGTTTATGGTGTGGTTTCCAATGGTTTCTTTGGTGTTTTCTTGAAGCACCAATCGCCCTAAAACATCATATATCGTGATGCTTTCTATGGCAATAAAAAGCGGATTATCCATCGTTATGGTTTGTGATGCCGGATTAGGATATAGGGTAATGCCGGTAAAATTGTTTGGATTGTCCATACCACCTAACAAAGGGTTTAAGGTTACGGTAAAAGTTGATGTTGCTACATTTCCGGCAGTATCTATGGCTTTCCAGGTAACGGTGGTTATCCCTATTTTGAATATTACGCCATCCAAAGTAGTGCCTGTGCCTGTTGATGCTCCTGTAAGTAGGAAAGATGCTGTTGCTTGGCAATTATCGCTATATAGTGCATCCCAATCGGTACCAGTGTGGGTGTACTTGTTGTAACCCTCGGTATCCTCTAAAACTATATTTTCTATCGTTTGTATTTCAGGCATTTCATTGTCTTCCACTTCTACGGTAAAGCTGCTTGTAGTAGTATTTCCTGCGGTATCGGTGGCAATCCATGTTACGGTGGTTTGCCCTTGTTCAAAAGAAACTCCTTCTAATGTGGTGCCGGTGCCTTGTGTGGCTCCTGAAAGAACGTAGATTGCGGTTGCACTACAGTTGTCCGTAATTTGGGCATCCCAACTGCTGGTGGCATGGGTATAACTGCAATGCCCAATGCTTGTTGAAACAATTTGATTTTCTAAAAAAACAATACTAGGGGCAAGGGTGTCTTCAAACGTTATAAGGATGCTCGCTGTGGTGCTGTTGCCAAAGGTATTCGTTGCAATTATCGTTATGATGGTACTTCCGGATTGTAAAGGCGTAACGATAAGGGTTCTGTTTTCACCAAAACCACCCAATTGGATGTTTTCATTTGGCACCACGCTGGTCGCTGAGGAGGTTGCAGTAAGTATAATATCTTCTGTGGGAACAAGCATGTCTGTAAGCTGAAATGCAATGGCATCAGTGGTTTGTACACAGGTTGTAATACTATTAGGCAAATTACTTATCACCGGTGTAGAGCTCAAAAGCACTTCCACCATTTTATTGGCAGTAATACTACCGCAAGGGGTGTCTTGTACAAAAAACGTGATGGTTCTATCTTCTGAACTGTTGCTGGTAGTTTGGAAACGTACCTCTCTAAAGATGGATTGCAGTTCCATAGTGGTTACTGTTCCCGTAAAAGCAAGTGTTCCGGACGCAGGGAAATAATTTTGGGTTACTCCTGTCGGTAAGGTGTCAAGGTAAAGTAAGACATCGCCGGAGGCAAGACCGTTGCTTATTTGTACATGGGTACTAGTAACCTCGGCGCTGGTAAGTACTTCTATATCCTTATCAATTAGTACGGAATCCCCGTTAGTTACTGCTACAGTACTTCCTACACTAGTGGTAAGTATATTTGCTGCAATGGTACATAAAAAGTTTTGTGTTGTTATTCCTCCTTCGTTATCGTTTAGGGTTAGAGAAATGGTTGTAGAGCCAAAAACACCGGCAATAGGCATAAGGGTAATGCTTCTGTTTTCGCCTGTGCCTTCTATAAGTATATTGCTGTTAGGCAGTAATAGGCTATTGCTAGAAGTGACCGTTATTTCTAAGTTTTCGGCATTGGTTTCTCCATCAAAAATGGTAAAAGGGATGGGAGCAATAACATCCCCTTCACAAGAGGTTATATCAAAAATAGTAGAAATAACGGGCGTGCAATTTGCCGTGGTAATGGTTATTGCACTAGTGGCTGAAGCCATTCCACCGGAGGAACTTCTCAAAGTTAGGGTTATGGCTCTGGTTATTTGGGGGGTACATGAGGTGTTTTCATAGGTTACTTTTCGTGCTACCTGAGTTGCCACAGCATCGTTAACACCTTCGGCGCTTAGGATTCGTATGTTGTCAATAAAAAACTCGGCGCCAATTAAATAGCCTCCGGTACGGTCGAAACTGCCATTGATAAAATGAAACTGGTACGTACCGGTAGCAGGAATGGTACCACTGGAGGTAGTCCACGTTTTTGTGCCGCCCCTGCTATAAAAAAGCAAGGTGCGTTCGGCGGTAGTAGTATGAATTAGGTAGCCATATACTTCATAGTCATCGCCACTGCCGGAAGCACGCCAGTCTAAAGCTAGTTCGTCTCCTTCTAGTGCGGTAAAGGGTTCGCTAAATACTTCCGGACCAAATGCCGAAGCGTACCGACTGGGATTAGGATTGGGAGTGGTTACCCAACCATTAGAATACAAGCGTAATGCTCGCCCACCTGTAGCTTCCGGTTCGTTTACAATTAAGGTGCTAAATGTAGGTACTCCTGTGCCGTTGGAGTTACCCACAATACCACCGCGTTGCGATTGTCCTTCTGCCAATTGGCCGGTTACAATATAGTTTGCATCGGTTTCATAGCTGTAGTATTCCGGACGGGTCATGGTGTACGGACTTTCGGTGCCTGTTTTGATCAATACATTGCCTTGTGTTCTGCTAAAAAGAGCTTGGTGTTCGGCAGGGGTCGTGGGATAAATTTGGGTGTTGTTTACCGTCCATCCGGGAATGTCCGTACCAAAACCATCGGTAAATTGGGCATTGGTAAGGGCGGAATAAAAGTTGATGCGTAGTTTTTCGCCATTTTGTCCGTGATAGTCGTTGTGTATGGTACCTATTGGTTTGGCTTCGGTGCCATTGCCCAGATATAGTATTGTGCTAACAATACTTACTTCACCTAAAACAATACTTGGTATGGATTGGGTAATCACACTAAGGGTTTCAGTGCCGGTGGCTTGGTCTATTTCAACTTCCATATAGCTATCGGTATAATTACTGCCATTGGTGATGGTTACGTTTGGAGCAATTTGGGTTGCTTGGTCACGTTCTATATAGTTTATATTTTCAAAACCTGCTATAACAGGAGTTTGTGCTACAGTACTTTTTGCTATGCAAAGTAGCAATACCGTAAGGCACCAAAAGACTGCGGTGCTTTTTTTATGTATCGAAGTGGGGTAGTAGTGTTTCATTTTTTTAATGAATTAGATTGAAATTCATAGCCCTATGGCGAAACTTCTTAGGTTCTACTTGTATTCCGTTATGCTGGTTTTGTTGTTGGAAATAGACCAGGTATCGGTGTATTTTTTAAATGCTAATACATACTTGCTGTTGTTGCAATCGCCGGAGCAATAGTACACAAATGTGGCATGTGCTTCCGTAGGGGAGTGGAAGGCAAAACTTTCAAATTTTAGGTAAGAAAGCTGCATAGCGTTAATTTCTTGTTCGGAAAGAAAAACGATAGGTGTTTCAAAATAAGAAACGGTTAAGGTGTTGGGTATGTTACCATTAGCAACTATAGGTACCACCGTAACTCCTTGTGCATTGGTATGGTGTGCTACCAGCATTTCGGTTTGGTTAAGACATAGAGACAGGATGGCTTCCATATCGGCTTTGGTTTGCGAAAAGGCTGTAGTAGCAGCAAAAATAAATAGGAAGTAGGGTAGTGTTCTTTTCATGGGTGTATGTTTAGTAAACAGTGGGTAAAGGGGGCAACTTATCCATTCCTTTCGGAAATCTGTCTGCTTTATAACCTATAAGGGAGAAATAAAAGAGGCTGGGTAAAAAGGGGTTCTAAGAAAAACGTTCACAGCGGGTCGCGTTTTCTATTCGGTTTGAGGTGGTTTCATAGTATCTTACGTTTTTCGGTTAAAGCTTTTAGAAGAGTTTGGGACTCTTGGTGTTACACAAAGTTGAAACAAATTATTTTAATTACCTAATAAAATGGTGATTATTTTGTGTTTTTATGTAAAAAAACACGATAAAGTGTAAAAAATAGAGTTTAAAAACACTTTTAAGAAGTATGTTTGTTAAAATTATTTCTGTTTTACTCATCCGGATTCCTCACCCGAAACTGCTGGAAAAGGCAGTTTCGACCTCTCTAGAAGAGAGGTAAGGGGGCATCTTAAATCCATTTGAGGCTTTTAGAACCATAGCCGCTAAAACTTCTGCGACAGCATGCGACGGAGCAACTGCGTGCTCCAAAGCTTTAGCGACGGAGCAGGAGAGGTAAAGGGGAAAATCAATACCATTTTGGGCTTTGGGTTGTTTAGTGGGAATGCTTTTTTTATACTAAAACACATAAAAAAATACTTTTGTCGCCTTTTAAAATGTGACTGTCTGGGCGAAGTCATGTTAAAGTGGAAAGGTTAAAAGTTAAAAAGTTCAAGTTCAATCAATTCCATCTCCTAAGTAAAAATTTTCTAATTTTTGCACAACAAAATCCCTTAATTTTGCACAATCATAGGCTCCGTTGGGAAAATAATAATGAATAGAACAAAGAACAAAGAACCTAGCGGGATTGCGCACGATTAAAATTTAAGGTAGGCAACCGAGCGGATCTGAAGTTAAAAGTTTATAAAATTTATTTTTAATAACCAGGAATTACAATCTTTACCCTAATGAAGTATAAGAGAGCAGCCAGTAAATTTAAGCCATTTACAAGGTATTTCAGCTTGATTTTTTTGTCTCTTTGATAAAAGAAAAAATGATGAACAGCCCTGAAATTAAAGAGTTTATCCATAAAAACAGCCATCTTTTTTGGTATATTCCAGAGCATAAAAAAGAAGATATCAGCCCGGAATTACTGGTTGAAACAATTTTGAACTATGGAGATATGAATGCAATATTGCAATTATTTCATTTATTAGGAATTAAAGAAGTTGCAAAAATATTTTTTAATTCCATAACCATCAGTGACCGAAGAAAGGGCAACTATCAAGAACTTACAATTCACTATTTTAAGCTGGTTTTTAGAAAATATGCACACGGAAATATTTAATGACAAGCAAGTTGAATTGTTACCATATATAAAAGGCTTTAAACAATCCTTTTATATGGTAAGAGGCACTGCAATAGCACTTCATATTGGGCATAGGCGTTCCATCGATTTTGATTTGTTTACCTATAAACCACTTAATAAAATTAGGATCAAAGGGAAATTAAGAGAAATTCCTTTTAATAAAATACCAATTTTTGAGGACGTTGACCAGCTTCATCTTTTAATCAATGAGGTGAAAATTACATTTTTTAGCTTTCCTTTTCCGATAAAACATCCCATAAAGGATGGTGAAAACATGAATATGCCAACTTTGTTATCTTTGGCCGCAATGAAAGCTTTTGCATTAGGGCGAATGGCAAAATGGAAAGACTATGTAGATTTGTATTTTATCATCCGTAATTATCATAGTTTAAAAGAAATTTGTACAGAAGCTGAAGAAATTTTTGGTCAACAATTTTCTGAGAAATTATTTCGGCAACAGTTAGCATTTTATAAAGACATGGACTATTCCGAACCTGTGGAATTCCTTGTTCAACCTGTGCCAGATAAAGAAATTAAAGATTTTCTAACCAATATTGCCATCGATATTTTTTAAATGGATTGATCTACAAATTAATCCGAATTAATCCGAATGAAACGAATGGATGCCATAGATAAAATAGTTTATAAAGACGAAAGCTTTAAAATTAATGGTGCTTTAGAGCGGGGCAAAACAAAAAATCGAACTTGATTAATGTTCTTTAGGTCGGGAAGCCAGCTGTTTGTAAAATAATGTAAAAAAGTAGGGGGGTAAAGTGCCATAGAGCCAGTCCCGATAAAATCGGGAGAAACCTTTTTTTTTAACCCATTTTTCCATCTGATTTTCTAACTCGATTTTCACTTCATTCCTGAGGCTTCTGGAGCCAAAAACAGAAGTTTTTAGCCTTCTTAAAGTAGTGACAAAATGAAAAAAAATTTATCATTTAGATTTGATTTTCTCGTTTTTAATAATGATTAGAGAAAAAAAATAATAATAACGCTTACATCATCGATAAAAAGCATAAATATACGATGTACTACATAAATTTTAACAAAATAAATAGGAAAACTATTAAATATTGTTGAAAACTTTGTTAATAGCTAATTAATTATTCCTTGCAGAATATATTTTTTTATTCTCAAATTTACTATGCCTAAACAATAGTGTTTTGGCCACCTGAGAAAAAGGGTGTAATTAATACATTTTTGACTTATGGTCCATATCAAGACCATTGGGAGATTAAATCCACAGGATGTGGAGGCTCCCACCAAATTTTATGCCCAAGCGGTTTCCGCAGGGACGACTGACCTAGACAGGTTGGCATTTTTAATTTCTAACCAATCCACCGTTCGTGAGGCTGATTGTTTGGCTGTGCTTAGTGCATTGCAACACAACATGATGGACGAACTCATGCAGGGCAGGGTTGTACAACTGGGGGTACTCGGTAATTTTCAGATTGGTATTCGTTCCGAAGGGAAAGAATTGGCCAATGAGGTGAGTACCTCTGTTGTAAAAAGTGCGCACATTAATTTCCGTCCTGGAAAACGATTGCGCAACATGTTAAAAACATTAAATTACAAATTGGTACAAGGCTAGACACTTGCTATTTTTTTGAATTTAATTATTCATGTTTTGACCCGAGCCGCGAAAGCACTCGGGTTTTTTATTGCCTAAAAATGCCTCCTTTTAACCGCTTCTTTCTTTCAAAACAAGCGTTTCTTTCTCCAAAAACATGCGGTTCTTTTTTCTAAACATATAAGAGGTTTTGATTTGTCCAACGGACAAATTTTATTTCCGGTATATTTTACTAAAATGTGTCTATTTTTAATAAAAAAGGGGATTATAAAGGCGGTTTTCCGTAAATGAAAGTCCCATTTTAGGTTAAAACAAGGTGGTTTTTGTGCTAAAAAACATCAAAAAAACTATAAAACAACCGCTTGGTAGGTAGAAAATTATTGGAAAATGGCTATAAAAAAAGCATAAAAAAAGCTCAAAAAATAGGCGGCTAGACACTTGCTTTTTTTTCTGAGCTGTAATTTTACATGTGAAGACCCTAACTATTTTTAAGACTTGCACGATGTAAATATAGTAATTGTTAATTATTTTGTTATATTTTTTTGCCAAATTATATACTACTTATTCACAATGGAAATGGTAATATTTAATTTTAAGTTATTAATATTTAGATAGTTATTTTTTTATTAACAATTTTTCAATGTTGTATTTTGAGAAATAGGTACTTGGTACTAGTTTTTCCTCACCCGAGGTCCGCACCCGGAACTGCCGGAAAAGGCAGTTCCGACCTCTCCAGAGGATAGGTGAAGGGGAGAAATATCACAATTTTGCTGTGGTTTGTTTTGTGGGTATGCTTTTTAATAACACTTTCTTTCGCTAGGTTAAAAGCAGCTCTATAGGTGCTACCTGTTTGCAGAAAAAGATAAAAAAGAAGGGAGATAAGCCCCATCGGGGCGGCCTGTTTTGTTTTGCAACTACACCAAAGGATCTATCGCTTCGGGGATATTGCTGTTTTGTGAAGGATGAAAGATGCTTTTAAAAACTAGATAATAATGTAGCTCCTCCTCAGGATAGGGAGTTTCAAGTACCTGCAGGATTTCTTTTTCTTGCAACTGCCCTTGCAGCCATTCTTGCTCCAGACTTTGATGTACCAATACCGGTTGGCGTTTTTTTATATTATGCACTTGGGCAAAAAAGGGGGATGCTTCTTTGGTGAGGATGCTACAGGTTATTAAGGAACCTACCTTACTATAAATGCCTGCCAGCGAAAATGCTTCCTTGTCCTTGCGGGTGATGTAATAGGGTATTTTTTTGCCCGTAGCTTCGTGGGGTTCAAAGAAACCGGTTACAGGAATAAGGCATTTTTGTGTAAAAGCGGCTCGTTGGTATAAAAAGTGGGTAAACAATTTCTCTGCCTGCGCATTGAGCCCACCACCAAAAGCGGCTGCTTTTTTGTAATAGGCATGTAACGAAGAGGCATCTTCTCCCGAAGGCACTATACCCCATAAAGCGGTTGTCAACATCCTGGGTGCTTCTTGTGTAAGCAGCGTTAGTACCGGATGTGCAAAGCCATTGGCATGATAAAAAAAAGGCAATTCCCTTTCCTCATTAAACGGAACGCTAAGCTCTGCTGCATACCGCGCTTCTAGTTCCTTGCCGGTTTTGGTTTGGCTAATATGAAAACACATACGCTATTATTTGTATAACGAAGATACGAAAAGGATTAACGATTAACGATTTAGGATTTGTCGATGTTTTTTTTCTAAAATCTAAAATCCAAAATTTAAAATTTAAAATATATTTTTTCAATAAACCCTAAAAAACACCCAAAGCCTTCGGTGGTACTGCTACTTTGTTTTACCTTTGTAGTAATTTATTTTTCCCCGATAGCCTCACACCGTTTGCAAGCACCTAGTATAAATGGTGCTTGGATGGAAGGATTGGGGATGTTTTTTTTTGTAACTATTATATACTTTTACAATTCATAAATAATGTGTGTTTTTTTATTTTTTACATAACCCATAATAAGTAGCCTTCCGTTTAAACCGGAAACATTAACTGTTTTGACAAAGCAACAGTTTGATGCTGTGCTACTGGGTGTGGCTCATAAGGAATTTTTAGATTTAGATATGGAAGCTTTAGATAAGGAAAAAAGTGGGGTGTATGAGGTGAAAGGGATTTTGGGCAATGAGGTGGATGGGAAATTATAATCAAAAAATATTGAAAGACTTTACAAAGACCACGCAACAACAACAAGAATATGAAACAAATTAAAAATCAAAACATTTCGTTACCGGATCTTCAATTAATATATAAAGAAAACTACCTTATTTCTAAAGTTTAAACATCTATTAAGAATTTGTATAGCCGGCAGAAAGCCAAATAATTTTAAATCAAAAAACAGCAATTAAAAAATTTTGTCCAATACAAAACTTATAGCTAAAAATTCTATGTTCCTGTATTTCCGTATGTTTTTAACTATGGGAGTAGGGTTATATACGTCTAGATTGGTATTAGATGCTTTAGGTGTGGTAGATTATGGTATTTATAGTTTGGTTGGTGGTATGGTTATGTTATTCGCTTTCTTAAACTCAGCAATGGCTTCCGCAACACAACGGTATTTATCATTTGATATTGGACGAAATGATAACGAACGATTACAAAAAACTTTTAATGCTACTTTAAATATACATATTTTAATAGCTTTTGTTATTCTTATTCTTGCAGAAACTATAGGCTTGTGGTTTGTCAACTATAGCTTAGAAATACCTCCTGAAAGGTTATATGCTGCCAATTGGGTATACCAATTTTCAGTATTTGCATTCCTTTTAAGTGTAATTCAGGTGCCTTACAATGCCTTATTAATGGCGAGAGAGCATATGCAGACTTATGCTTATTTAAGTGTATTGCAAACAATTTTAACGCTTATAATAGTATTTATTTTAGTACAATTAAATGCAGATAAACTCATATTGTATGCAATACTAATATTTATTGTTTCTTTAATTATGCAATTTGTTTTTAAGTACTATTGTAAAAAGCATTTTAAAGAGACTGTATATCTTTTTTATTATGACAAAGTTTATTACAAAGAACTTTTAAGTTATTCTGGTTGGAATTTATTTGGAAATATAGCTAGTGTAGCCCGCGGTCAAGGAAGTAACATTCTTTTAAATTTATTTTTTGGTCCTGTAGCCAATGCTTCTTATAGTTTAACGCTTATGGTACAAGGTGTTATAGGTAATTTTATTTCGAATTTTCAAGTGGCAGTAAACCCACAGATAATAAAAAATTATTCAAAAGGAGATACCAAAGCTTCTCTTAATTTAATGTATAAAAGTGCAAAGTTTTCATTTTTTGCCATGTTAATTTTGGTAGTGCCATTTTTGGTTAATATTGATTTTATAATGAATCTTTGGCTCACAGAGGTACCGCAATTTACAATTCAATTTATTCAACTTGCTTTGATATATTCTTTAATTGAAACTTTGGCAAATCCTCTTATGGTTGGTGCTCAGGCAACAGGTAAAATTAAATGGTATCAAATTATAATAGGAACTTTTATATTTTTAACACTCCCTGCTACATGGCTTATTTTTAAAATTACCAATAATCCAATTAATGCATATTGGGTGCTAATAGGTAATTCTATTTTAGCACTAGTTTTTAGGCTGTTGTTTTTAAAAAAAATGATGGGTTTAAATTTAATCGATTTTAGCTTAAAAGTTATTTTAATTGTTGTTTTAGTATCCTTGACAACTTTAATTTTGATTAATTTTTTACCTTTCAATAATGCAACTAGCTTATTAGAATTAGCATATCAATCGCTAATTGTTTTTAGTATAACATTTTTTTCTGTTGTAATATTTGGTGTAAGTAAAAGCGAAAAAAGATTAATCCTTATGTGGATAAAGGAAAGAAAATTTAAGAAATAACAGTATGGAAAAAATAAAAATATTTTTACGTCCGTTTTACGTACCAATTGTAAATTATAAAAACTTATCCTTTTATAAAAATTTAGAATTGATATCCAACTTTTTTGAAGACTACCTATTATTTAAAAAATATTCAATTGTTTTCTCTAAAAAAGATATTAAGAATAAAGAAGCTGATTTGATATTACATTATCACTCTTTAGAAAAAGGTATGTTGTTTAAAAAGATGAAAAGTGGTTTTGCAAAGCATAGAATCAAGAATCTCCATATAATGTTAAGGGATCTTGAGATAATAAATAATGTTCATCGAGATCAAATTAAGACTTCATATCAAGTTATGTGTGAATATTATGAGCTACACCAAAAAGAAAATTATGATATAAGCGATATTTATACAGATGAACAATATAACACTTATAAAAATATTTTAAACAATTTTTATTCAAGTGATTTTAGTGGTAAAATTAACTGGACAAGAGATTCCTTTTATAATGATGTTAGAGCTGATTTTTACAATTTTGCACACTCTAGAAAAAGTGTTCGCGACTTTACTGGTGAAAAAATTGAGATAACTATTTTACAAAATGTTATTGATTTAGCAAATACGGCTCCTTCCGTTTGTAACAGACAGGCATCCAATGTTTATCTATTGGAGGATAAAGAAAAAATTGAAGCTGTATTAAAAATTCAGGCTGGTTTTGCAGGTTATATGGATAATGTATCACAACTATTAATACTTACAAATGATAGAAAATATTATTATACCGTTGGTGAAAGAAATCAATTTTACATAGATGGGGGTGCTTATTTGATGAATTTATTATATGCACTTCACTATTACAAAATAGGTAATTGTCCTGCGAATTGGGGTAAAACTAAAAGTGATGATAATCTAGTTCGTAAAATTATAGATATTCCAGAGTCAGAAAAAATAATTTGTATGCTACCAATTGGCATTCTTAAAGATGACTTTAGAACTACCCTTTCATTAAGACGAAATCATTCTGAAAACTTTATTATTTTTAAATAATGACACAAAAAAAAATAGCCATACTTACCCAACCAATAGGAGCAAACAGATATTCCAATACATTTGGAAAAAGTGAACTTTCACAAGGTATGCTTCTATTTACGCTGAGTAAATACAAAAAATAAAAATAAAATATTATTTATAATTCCTTTATGCAAAATTTCAAGATCCTTTATCATAAAAACTTAAATACAATTAGAGATGATTGGATGCATTTACACAGCCAGTCAAAACTAACCTACTTTAGTTCTTTGGAATGGCATCAAGTAGTTTTGGGGTTTTACCGTAATACTTTTTTAACAAAAAAAATAAACAAACTAATTTATTTTACTGTTAGCTTAAATAGCAATCCGGAAATAAAAATTCTAGGTTTTTTTTATATTTCCATTAAGAAAGAAGGCAGAGTAATTAATTTTTCACATTTGTTGGGGCCATCAGATTATTATGATTTTGTATCTGAAGATACAATATCTGCAATAATGATTACAAATGTTATTAAACAAATACAAAAAGATTTTAAAGTAACAGAAATTAGGTTTGCTCATATAAAAGCTACTTCCAAAATAATAGATGCAATAATTGATATAGGCGATTTTAACAAAACTGCATTAGACTGTGTAGCCATCAATCTGCCTGGAGACTATGAAATTTATTTACAAAGTTTGTCCAAAAGTGTAAAGCAAAATTTAAGGACTGCTTATAATAGAATGCAAAAAAATAATATAGAACTTAAATTAATAGTTCAAGGCAAGGATAATTACGAATCTATTGATTTTAATGTGTTAAAAAACAAGTATCAAGAAAGAAATGCTTACAGAAAGGAAAAGCTTATTTGGAAGTCTAGAATATTTAAAAAAGTAGATTGTTTATTTAGTAAGGAACTAGATATGTTTGATTTCGAACAAATAAAAAATACTGATTTTACATTGGCTATTTTGGAATTTAACGGAGAACTAGCGGCGTATTTTTTTGGTTTTAAGCGATTAAACAAAATTGAGATAAATAGAGTAGTCATTAATGATATGTTTAAATTTTATTCACCAGGAATGTTGCTTCTTAATGAGTTTATAAAAGAAGGGATTAAAGAAAAACTGGAAATAATTGATTTAACTGTTGGCGATGAGAAATACAAATATGATTTAGGTGGAAAAACACACGAAATATTCAATATAAATGGCAATACTTTATGATAAACTTGATTAAGAAAATAGTTGGTAAGATTGCTTATTTAAAAAGAAAGATTGCTGTTTTCTATTGGAGAAAAGATTTTTCTGTCAACGAAGGTCCAGATCATAAATTGTTATTTTACAAAGAGATAGAGTCAATAAATAATTTATCTTTAAGTCATTTGACGGAGGAACAAAAAGAGATGTATCAACAAAGATTTTTTAATAACAATTTATGTTGTGTCATAGAAAATGAAGGTGTTGTGGCCGCTTATGGTTGGGTAAATACAAATAATCATCATTATTTGGGGGAATTAGATTTAATGATGAACGTAGGTAATGGAATTGAGGTACTTTATGATTTTTATACGGATGTAGATTATAGAGGTCAAGGACTATATCCTTATTTACTAAAGAAAATCTGTCTTAGAAATAATAAATCAAAATTAATCTATGCTTTTGCGGAAAACAATAGCAGTATAAAAGGTATAAAAAAAGCAAACTTTCGTTATTTGGGTAATTTAAGAGGTATAAATAAAATTAACTATAAGTATTTGATAAAAAAAATATGCAAAGAATAATTTTTAATGCAGATGATTTGGGATTGTCTAGAGGAGTAAATGCGGGTATTTTACATTGTTACAAAGATGGGGTAGTAAATAGTGCATCACTAATGACAACAACCGCGTACTTTGAAGAAACGGTTTTTTTAATTCAAGACAACCAATTAGAAAATATTGGGTTACACTTTAATCTTACGGAGGCACCTAGTTTATTAAAAAATCATAAAAGTATTGTAAACGCCGATGGAACTTTTAAAAGAGATATTTGTAATATAGATAATGTTGATTTAAAGGAAGTGTATAAAGAAGTGGAGGCACAATATTTTAGAGCAATAAAGGCTGGTGTAAAAATTAATCACCTAGACAGCCACCATCATATTCATATGAGCTATAAATTAAGAAAGGTATTTATAGAATTTTCTAAAAAACACAATTTACCTTTAAGAAAAATAGACAATGCTGCAAGAAATCCTTTGCGTATTTTAGAGTTTTATTTAGATACATATAAAGCTAGTTACTACACAAAGCAATTTACACCTGAATTTTACGAAGATAAAGTTTCTGAATCTTCTTTGATTAACATTTTAAATACTTATAAAAATGAAAACGTGGAGATTATGTGTCATCCAGGATATTTAGATTCCGATAATGGTATTTATAACGAAAATCGATTAAAAGAATTAACTGTTTTGTGTAGTGCTACATTAAAAGAAATTTTACTGACTAATTTTAAATTTTAGAACAATTAAAATGAATAAAAAAGTAGCTATTTTAACACAAGCCCCTGTTGGCACTAATTATGGAAGTACCATTCAAACCTATGCTTTACAAGTTTTTCTCAAGAAACACAACTATGAGCCAACTACAATAGATCGTGTTAGAGGAGACAATCATTCTTTTTTCAAAAAAAAAGCAAGTATTTTAAAAAGTGAATTAAAAAACATATTTACAACTGAATTAAACATTACTCCAAGAATTTTTAATAAAATTTTTATTGAGCAATTTAAATTTGTAAAAGAAAATATTTCAATTTCAAAAAGAATAGAAACAGATACTGATTTGAATAAACACTTTAAAAAAGAAAACTACGACATAGTTATTGTTGGCAGTGATCAAACCTGGAGACCTCAGTATTCTCCTAATATTTACAACTATTTTTTGGATTTTTTAGAAGATAACAAAGAAATCACAAAAGTAGCATATGCCACCTCATTTGGCACCTCTGAATGGGAATTTTCAGATGAAGAAACGCAAAGATGTAAATACTTGGTTCAAAAAATTGATGCAGTATCTGTTAGAGAAAAAAGTGGCATTGCATTATGTAAACAATATCTTGAAATTGACCCAAAATGGGTGTTAGACCCAACTATGCTGTTAACCAAAGAAGACTATCTTAAAGTTGCAAGTCAAGGAAAGGTTCCATTTCGTAAAGGGTTATTTTCCTATATTCTTGATGAAACGAAAGCAATTAGTAATACTATTGATACTGTTAAATCAATCCTTAATTTAGCGACTTTCACCAATCAACCCTTATGTCGCTCTAATAATTGTCAAGGAAAAAAGCTGGAAGAGTTAATTTATCCCTCGGTAGAGGGTTGGATAAAAGCATTTGATCAAGCTGATTTTGTGGTTACTAATTCTTTTCACGGTACTGTGTTTTGCATTATTTTTAATAAACCTTTTTTAACAATCGTTAATAAACAAAGAGGAGCTTCTCGTTTTCATTCCTTGTTAAGTGAGTTTAAACTGGAAGACAGACTGGTATACGAAGAAGATACACATATTGAAAGTATCGTTAAATCACCTGTTGATTTTACTTTCGTAAATCAACGATGGGAAGCGTTAAAAGACGAATCCATAGAGTTTTTATATAAAAGTTTAACGAAATAAAAGCTAAATAATTTGACACCAAAAATATCCATCATTATTCCCTGCTACAATATAGAAACTCATTTGTCAAAATGTGTTAGCAGTGTTATAAATCAAACATTTTCTGATTTTGAATTACTGTTATTGAATGATGGATCTACAGATACAACTTTGCAAGTATGTGATAAATTAAAAAATATAGATTCTCGAATTAAGGTTTTTACACACCCAAACAAAGGCGTAAGCTATACCCGAAATAGAGGCATTGAACTGGCAGTAGGAGAATGTATTATGTTTATTGATGGCGATGATTATGTGAAAGAAGATTATCTGGAATATTTTATTAAAGCCTATAAAAGTAGTAGTTGGACATTATGTGGTTTCATAAATGTGAAACAAAATCAGCTAACTGAAAATAAATATTATTCAAACTTATTAGAATTGTTTCCTCAAAGAAAAATTGAAAAAATAGATTTTCTAAAAGTACTAGCATATTATTCATTAAGTTCTCCTTGTGCCAAAATATATGACAGAAAAATAATTATGGATAGGCATATTCTATTTGATAAAAATATAACCTATCAAGAAGATTTGGTTTTTAACTTAGAATATGTAAAGTATATCAATGAGATTAGGATACTGGATTATTTTGGTTATTTCTACATTGAACATACAAATTCTTCAACAAGTAGATTTCATAAAAATTTTGATCACATTGAATTATTGTATAATAGTTTACATAGTATGGTAGTTTCTAGCCAAGACAAATTAATTGTAAGAGAATTTATTTTTCAAACAATTTTGAGAAAAATTTCAAATATATTTCACACAAATTCTAAAAATTCAAAAATTCAAAAGCTAAATGAATTAAAAGAAATTTTTAACTCTGAATCATTTAGGTATGTTGAGAAGTTTATTTTTCAATCAAAAATTAATGTTGGGTTAAAAAGTTTGTTGAAACTTAAAAATTCTTTTTTAATATATAATTATTACAAGTTGTTTCACTAAATGAAAAAGAAAATACTATTTATACACGGCCCATTAGGAGGTGGAGGTGCTGAGCGTGTTTTATTAGATGTCTTGCACAACTTAGATTACACCAAGTATGACGTAGATCTTTGTCTTATTGTAAAACAAGGAATTTTATTACCTGAAGTGCCAGCGCAAGTTACTATTATTTCACTATGGGAAACGTATACCCTATACTATAAAATAGCGTACCGTTTATCGATTTGGTTCGGAAACAATAGTATGTTTCGTGCCGTTCTTAGAAAAAAAATAACAAAACAATACGATGTAGAAATTAGTTTTTTAGAAGGGATGCCTATAAAACTGCACGCTTTAATGGAAAGCAATGCAAAAAAAATAACTTGGGTACATTGCGATTTGTTTAATTTCCCGTATGAAGCTAAGCAATTTTCAAATAACGAAGAAATACGTGCCTATAACAAAATGGATACTGTTGTATGTGTTTCTAACGATTCCTTACAAGCTTTTGAAAAAAGATTTCCTACTTGTAATTCTGATAGAATGGTAATATATAATCCAATTGATATAAATAAAATAGTACGTTTAGCAAACGAGGTAAAAGCGATACCGAATGATATATTTACAATTGTTATAGTAGGTAGATTGACCCCCCCAAAAAAAATGGACAGGGTAATTCGTTTGGCATCCCAATGTAAGAAAGAACAAATAAAAGTACATTTCCAAATTATTGGCGATGGGGAATTAAAGGGAGAATTGTTTGCTCTCAGAAAGGCATTAGAGGTGGAAGATATGGTAGAATTTACAGGATTTGTAAAAAATCCATTTCCGTATATAAAAAATGCAGACTTGTTACTGCTAAGCTCAGGTTTTGAAGGTTTTGGCTTGGTAGTTTGTGAAGCGATGTGTTTAGGCGTTCCGGTTGTTTCTACCAAAACAGCCGGGCCAATTGAAATTATAGACCATAATAAATACGGTTTATTGTGCGATCACGATGACGAGTCTATTTATGCTGCGGTGAAAAAAATGATGGATGATGAGGCATTAAGGATGCATTACCAAAAATTAGGATTGCAAAGAGCAAACGAGTTTAATGTAGAAAATACAATAACCCAATTTGATAAAATGATAAAGGATTTAATCCTATGAAAAAAAAGGTCCTTTTTATTATAAGCAATATGGAAAGCGGGGGCGTATCTAAAAGTATGTCCTCACTTTTAAATGTTATAGACACCAATAGGTTTGAAGTGGATTGTTTGGTTGTGGTTCCCAGAGGTATTTTTATGAATACGATACCTAAGAACATCAATGTTATTTCAGATAAAAAAACCGAGTTATTTTTTTTACCATTTCCTAATAATCTAATAAGGTTGGTGAAAATGGGATGGATTTATTTGGCTTTCTTAAGGTTGTTGGTAGCTTTATTGATGAAAATTAACAAAGGCTGGGGAGGTTGGCTTCTTTCCAAAGGAATTGTAAAGCTGAAAAAAAACTATGATTTAGCAGTTGACTTCAACGGACAACAACAACTGTACTATTTAATTGAAAATGTAAAAGCAAAAAAAAAGGCAACTTTTTTTCATAGTGATTATGCTAAATGGCCTTACTATTATACTATGGACAAAAAACATATGCCAAAGGCAGATAAAATATTTACCATCTCTGATCGCTGCGTGCAAAGTTTAAAACACTATTTTCCAAAACAAACGGACAAGATAGGCTTGTTTGAAAATATAGTATCTGCAGTATCCATAGCTGCTTTGGCTAAAGAAAAAATTACAGATTCTTTTGAAAACGCTTGTTTTAATATTATTACCATCGGTCATGTGTCTGAAGCTAAAGGAACACATTGGGCAATTGCAGCCGCCAAGTTATTAAAAAAAGAAGGTTTAAATTTTAAATGGTATTTTTTGGGCAGTAACCCCAAGGCAGATTATTTTAGTATATTGGCAAAAAAGCTAGACGTAACAGACAATATTGTGTTTATGGGGCTTAGGCAAAATCCATATCCATATCTAACGCAAGCCGACTTAGTAGTTCATCCCTCTAGTTTTGAAGGAAAATCTATTGCATTAGATGAAGCTAAAATAGTAGCAAAACCAATAGTGGTTACCAACTTTACAACGGTTAATGATCAATTTGAAAACAGAATTAATGCAAGTATTTGCGAAATGAATCCAGAAGATATTGCAGAAAAAATAATAGAATTATACCAAAATGAAAGTTTAAGAAAACGATATACTGCTAATTTAAAAGCACAACGAATTAGTAATGAATCAGAAATAGAAAAACTCTATCAATTAATACAATAAATTTTTTCCATTGGATATTTACTTATACATACTATTAACAGTTGCTTTGTTTTTTTCTGGCAGTCATTTGATTGCAGGAAAAACGGCACATAAAATCCCATCGGCATCTTATGGGGCTATAGTTATATTAGGCATAATTGTAGCTATAAAATTAGCAATGTTTCCAATTACTATTAATGATGATAAGTTTAACTATCAATCAACATTTGAAAGCCTTTCTATTTTAAATATATGGGAGGGTAATGATATTGGGTTTACATTTTACACTTATATAATTAAACAGCTAGTTGATGATGCTAATTTTTATTTTTTTGTAACGGCTTTTATGTATGTTTTTGGCTATTTTATTTTTGCAATAAGATTTTTTGAAAAACAATATGTACTATACTTTTTGCTAGCAAGTTTTATATCTTTTGGTTTTTCAACTTATGGAGTAAATACGATTAGAGGTGGTTTTGCATTAGCTTTACTACTTATAGGCATTTCATATCATAAGAAAATGATATGGTTTTTCGTTTTTTCTTTAGCAGCAATTTTATGTCATAAATCAATGCTATTGCCATTTATAGCCTTTTGTTTAACACGTTTTAACAATACTACAAAAATCTATATTTATTTTTGGCTTTTATGTTTGTTAATAGCTGCTATTAATGTGTCTTTTATTACCAGTTTTGTGCATAGTATTATTGGTGAATCAGATGACCGCTTTAGTAGCTATTTGTCGGTTGATACTTTAGAAAGGTACAATGCAGGTTTTCGCCTGGACTTTGTGATTTATTCTGTAATACCAATTTTGGTGGGTTATTATTACCTTTTCAAAATAAAAGTGGTTGATGTTTTTTATCATAGAATATTTAATATGTATCTTTTTGCTAATGCTATTTGGTTATTGGTCATCAGTATGGCTTTTACTGATAGAATGGCTTATCTAAGTTGGTTTTTAGTGCCGTTTTTGTTACTGTATCCACTCTTAAAATACGCACTTCCCATCAATCAAAAAAAATGGGTATTTATCATACTTTTAGGAATTTTTGGTTTTACCAGTTTTATGTATTTTAAATAATGGATAATAAAATTATGTTTACAGTTTTTACGCCTACCTACAATAGAGCGTATATTATTAACAAGCTATACAAAAGTTTGATAGAACAATCTTTGTATAATTTTGAATGGGTAATTGTAGACGATGGTAGCACAGATGAAACAGAAGGTTTAATTACAAAGTTTATAGAAGAAAAACGTATTTCCATAAAATATTATAAACAACCAAATGGAGGTAAACACAGGGCTATTAATAAAGGGGTTGAACTAGCAAAAGGCGAATTATTTTTTATTGTCGATAGCGATGATTATTTGACAGCTGATGCTATAAAAACAATAAATGAACAATATTCTTTTATAAGAAACAAAGAGGAGTTTGCCGGCATTTCTTTTAGGCGTGGGTATAGCGAATCGGAATATATAGGAACCCAAGTTACATTTAAAAATATTGAAGCCTCTGCATTAGATTTCAGATTTAAATATAAAATTAAAGGAGATATGGCTGAAGTTTATAAGTTAAATGTTTTAAAAAAATTTCCTTTTCCCGATATCCCCGGTGAAAAATTTTGTTCAGAAGGATTAATTTGGAATAGAATTGCTTTAAAGTATAAAATTTTATGGATTTCCAAAATTATTTATATTGGCGAATATTTAGAGGGTGGTTTAACAAACAATAGTTTTTTGTTACGAAAAATGTCTCCTAAATATGCAACACAATATTATTCCGAGCTTTCAAAAATGCCTATATCTTTGCAACAAAAAATTAGAGCAACTATAAACTATTGGCGATTTGCAAAATTTTTAGACGTCTCTTTTGTTGAAAAATGGTGTAAAGTAAATCCTTTATTATCAACTATAGCTCTTCCATTAAGTGTAATATTCCTACTTAAAAAATGAAAATCCTTCAAATCATAAATTCCTTGGCCACCGGTGGTGCAGAAAAATTGCTTGTAGAAACCATCCCTTTATATAATGCTAAGCAAATTAAAATGGATTTACTTTTACTTAATGGTAAAGAATACCCTTTTACAAAAGAATTTAAAAAAACAGCTACCTGCAAAGTGTTTTCATTAGGCAATACCTCTGTTTACAACCCAATCCTTATTTTTAAAATAATACCCTATTTAAAAAAATATGACATTGTTCATGTACATTTATTTCCTTCACAATATTGGGTGGTTTTGGCTAAAATAATTTCTTTTTCTAAGGTTAAACTGGTCTTTACTGAGCATAATACTTCCAACCGGAGACTAGAAAATAAATTGTATCGAATGCTAGACCGATTCATTTATCGAGGCTATACTATAGTAGTTTGCATCACCCAAGAAATAAAAGAAATTTTAGTAAAACATACAGGTTTAAACAAACTAACCTTTAAGGTAATAGAAAATGGTGTAAATCTAAAGACAATAAAGGAAGCAACTTCCTTGCCTAAAAATAAAATTAATGCAAAAATTAGCCAAACCGATATACTCCTTATTCAGGTAGCTGGCTTTAGAGAACAAAAAGACCAGCTAGCATTAATTGAGGCATTACAATTTTTGCCTAAAGAGGTTAAATTAATACTAGTTGGCGATGGTATTTTAAAAAAGGCGTGTGAAAATTTAGTGAATGCACTGCAACTTAACGATAGGGTTTTGTTTTTAGGACTACGAATGGATGTGCCGCAACTTTTAAAAACGGCAGATATCATTGTTTTATCTTCAAAATATGAAGGACTTTCCTTATCCAGTATGGAGGGTATGGCATCGGGTAGGCCTTTTGTAGCTTCTAATGTCGCAGGTTTACGAGATGTAGTAAAAGATGCGGGTGTATTGTTTGAACAAGGTAATGCGAAAGACCTAGCAGAAAAGATAACCAAATTAATTAACGACAAAACCTATTATACTCTTGTTGTAGATGCATGCCAAAAGCGTGCAGCACAGTATGATATACACAAAATGGTTGAGAAGCATATAGCGTTGTATGAAAGTATTTGTTACACCTAAACTCATCCGCACCGCTACCTTTTCAATTTTGTTGAAATTTTAGATAAAAAGATTATTGCTTTTAGGTAAATGCATTGTATTTATAATAATACATGTTAGCAAAGGCAAACATTTACAAATGTTATATTAAAGAATTATTAAAAAAATGAGCGGAAAACATTTATTTTTAAGTGGTCTAAATGGTTTACGGGCAATTGCGGCAATTTCTGTAGTTGTAACGCACATCGCACTTCAAATTGAAAGTTTTAATTTAACAACTTATTTTTTTGGTAAGGATACTGAAGGTAATCCTTTGGCTTGGTATTTAGGTTCAATGGGGGTAACTATTTTTTTTGTTTTAAGTGGTTTTTTAATTACATATCTTCTCTTAATTGAAAGTAATAAAACAGAAATTGATATAAAGAAATTTTACATTAGAAGAATTCTTCGAATATGGCCAATTTATTACTTGTATTTATTAATTTGTTTAATTCTTATTTATATTTTGACACAACAAATAGAAACTAAAAAAATTGTATTTTATGTTTTTTTTGCTGCTAATATTCCCTTTATTTATGAATTTACATTACGATTTTTAGATCATTTTTGGTCAATAGGTGTTGAGGAACAATTTTATTTATTTTGGCCTTGGATAATAAAAAAAACAAAAAAATATTTATTGCCAACTTTAATTTTTTTAATATTAGCAATAAATTGTATTCGATATTATGTTTGGTGGAAATATCCTTTTACAGAAAATGCAATTTTTTTAATTGTAAATAGGTTTGATTGTATGATGATTGGGGGTGTAGGTGCAATATTATATTTTGATAAAAATATAACTTTTTTAAAGTTGTTTGATAATAAAGTATCTCAAATTTTGGCTTGGCTAGGTATTTTAACAATCACATTAAATTTTAAATTTGTCAATTCTATTGTAGATACGACTATAGTAACTGTCCTTACTTTAATTTTAATAATTGGACAAATTAATATCAAAAATAGAGTAATTAATCTGGATATTCCTTTATTCAATTTTTTAGGAAAAATTTCTTATGGCATATATGTTTATCATATATTGATAATTTATTTGTTTTCACTTGTATTAGAGAATTTGGTTTTGGCTGATATCTGGAAAGTGATATTGGTTTATGCCTCCATTATTACTACTACAATAACGATTGCTTATTTTTCTTTTAGCAAATTTGAAAAACGATTTATTAAAATGAAGGATAAATTTGCAGTAGTAAAAAGTACATCGATCTCAAATTATAATGAAAAAGAAACCTAAACTCATCCGCACCGCTACCGTTGCTATGTCTCTAGATTATCTGCTAAGAGGGCAGTTGGCTTTTTTACAAAAGAAGTATGTAGTTGTAGCGGTGTCTGGCAATGATGCACATTTGGAAGCAGTTGCTGATAGAGAAGGTGTGCAAACTATGGCTATTACAATGCAACGCAACATCAGCCCAATAAAGGATTTAAAATCGTTATGGCAGTTGTATTGGCTCTTCAAAAAAGAGAAGCCGTTTATCGTGCATTCTATTACGCCAAAAGCGGGTTTATTATCAATGGTGGCAGCAAAATTAGCGGGCGTTCCTATTAGACTGCATACGTTTACAGGCCTTATTTTTCCTTCCCGAAAAGGAAATATGCAAAAATTGTTGATATTTATGGATAAAATAGTGTGCTTTTGTGCTACCAATATTTATCCGGAAGGCCAAGGCGTAAAAAATGATTTAATAAATTATAACATTACTAAAAAACCTTTAAAAATAGTGGCCAATGGCAATGTAAACGGCATAGATACCGCTTATTTTAATCCCGAAAACTTTACCACACAACAAAACGAAGACTTAAAAAACAGCTTGGGAATACATCCAAATGATTTTGTTTTTATTTTTGTGGGCCGTTTGGTAGGCGACAAAGGCATCAATGAATTGGTAGCCGCATTTAAAAAAGTCGAAAGTCAAAAGTCAAAAGTTGAAAGCCAAGATGAGAACTTATTGCTTAATAGTGCTCATTCAAAATTCAAAATTCAAAATTCAAAATTACTTTTAGTAGGCCCTTTAGAAACAAATCTTGATCCATTATTACCGGTTACCTTAGTGGAAATAGAAACCAATCCGAATATTATTTCGGTTGGTTTTCAAAAAGACGTGCGTCCTTATCTTGCAATCAGTAATTGTTTAGCCTTCCCCAGTTACCGCGAAGGTTTTCCCAATGTGGTCATGCAGGCAGGGGCAATGGGCTTGCCAAGCATAGTAACCAACATCAACGGTTGCAATGAAATTATTGTGGAA